>Ga0181537_10000119_pt1 | contig 68554 bp, 57 predicted proteins | sample PEATcosm2014_Bin_39_FD_119765 | JGI IMG/M metagenome (GOLD analysis project Ga0181537, IMG submission 119765) | Peatland microbial communities from MTU Mesocosm Facility, Houghton, MI, USA - PEATcosm2014_Bin23_10_metaG | ecosystem: Environmental > Terrestrial > Soil > Wetlands > Peat | place... | reverse complement strand
TACTGTGTCAGTGGTGCTAGGGAATTCGGACGGAAGTTTCACCCCCCCGGTTTCATATCCGACGGGCCCGGCGCCCACCGCAGTGGTCGCGGGAGATTTCAATGGGGATGGAAATCTGGATCTAGCCGTGACAAACGGGAACTGCACCTACAACTCAAGGGTTGGTATTCAGTGCGGCAGTGGAACAATCAGCATATTGTTGGGCAACGGCGACGGTAGCTTTCAGCCTCATTTCGACTACGCCGTCGGAACATATCCTTCGGCCGTTGCCGCAGGCGACTTCAATGGAGACGGCGAGCTCGATTTAGCCATTACGAACAACCAAGACGGCACAGTTTCTGTATTGCTCGGCAATGGCGACGGCACATTTAAAGCGCAGGTTGTATATCCTGTGGCACCAAACACTCAGTCTGTAGTTGTTGCTGACTTTAACGATGATCATAAGCTCGACCTAGCTGCGGGTGGGAACGGCGTTTCTATCCTGCTAGGAAATGGTGACGGGACGTTTCAGTCCGCCTTGCAAACTCCCGGAGGGTGGCCTTTAGCCGCGGCCGATTTCAATCTTGATGGCAAATTGGATTTATATGCCGGCGGCACCGTCCTCCTTGGTAAAGGTGACGGAACTTTTGTGCTTAATGCTAGTTATGCGGGTGGTGGCGTTTTTGCCGCTGCGGCAGACCTGAATGGCGATGGCAAGCCCGACCTCGCAGTCGCCCAATTCGGCACGAGCAATCTTTCCCCCCAATCAATGTCAGTTCTTTTGGGTAATGGTGACGGAACATTTCAGTCGGCAGTGGAATACGGTGCCCCCTACCCGGCCGGCATAATCGCCACTGATTTGAATGGGGACGGAAAGGTTGATCTAATCGGGGCTGGGACTGCCGGATGCATGCCGTTTGACTGCATGACTTCGTCGCCGGGGAGTATCCTCGTTTTACTCGGTTTTGGTGACGGTACTTTCGTCGGAGGGATGAACTATCCGTCAAGCGTTGTAGGACAGCTACTATCAGCCGATTTCAATGGCGATGGCAAAGCTGATATTGCTTCCGAAGAGTCTTTCATACCCGGGGGACCCACGCCTATTGGAATATTCCTAGGGAACGGTGATGGAACGTTTCAGCCAGGAATAACCACCCTCGTCACGGGTTCCAATGGCGGAATTGCGTCCGGAGATTTTAACGGTGACGGCAAGGCGGATATCGCGACTGTTTTTGCCAATTGCTCGAACAATACTTGCCTCCCCGGCGAGGCGTTAGTTCTTATTGGCAATGGCGATGGGACTTTTCAAGCACCAGTGCAATATTCAGTTGGATTGCAACCTGAGTACTTGGCAGTTGGAGATTTTAACGGCGACAACAAACCAGACCTCGCAGTTTCGAATTTCAAATCGAACACCATTTCTATCCTGCTGAACAATGGAAATGGCACCTTTCAGTCACATGTGGATTCTGCAACCGGACCTTCCCCTGCTGCGATAGGCACAGGAGATTTCAATGGCGACGGCAAGCTCGACCTTGTCACCGCAAGCTATTCGGGGGCCACAGTGAGTGTGTTGCTGGGCAATGGTGACGGGACCTTTCAGACTCACGTCGACTACCCGATTCCTGTGGGAGTCTATTGGCTTACCGTGGGCGACTTCAATGGGGATGGTAAACCTGATTTAGCTGTTACAAGCGAGACTACAGAACAGGTGTTCATTCTTCTGGGCAACGGAGACGGCACATTTCAAACGGCGGTCGCATCTCCGGATGGTACCGATTTTGGGCTACCCAGCATTGGTGATTTCAACGGTGACGGCAAGATCGATCTAGCTATGGGCGGGAGCTATGCTTATACAGCCTCGATTCTGTTGGGAAACGGCGATGGAACTTTTCAGCAGCCAATCACGAATTTTCTCGCACAAGGCCCCATTGCAGTAGCGGATTACAACCAGGACGGATCACCAGATCTTGCGAGTGGAACTGGATATGGGTTCCCAAGCTTTAACGTGTCGGTCATGTTGAGCGGCGCTTTCAAAACTATCTCGCCGGCATCACTTAATTTTGGATCACAAGGCGCTGACACCACCAGCCCTCCTCAGACCATTACAATCGGAAACCAGAGCAGCGTGAGTTTCAACATCGCTCGCATAGAGGTGAACGGGAGTTTCAGCCAGACCAGTGATTGCGGAGCCAGCCTTGCAATTGGAGCCCACTGTACGGTCACGGTAACGTTTTCTCCTACTTCAACTGGGCCGCAATCAGGTGCTGTCACAATTACCGACAGCACGCGAATCAGCCCACTGGCTATTCCGCTGAGTGGGATTGGAGTTAATGGGCCATTTCTGACCGCGTCACCAATTCGTGTGAACTTTGCTCCGCAGGCAATCGGAGTAAGTAGCATGCCGGCGACCGTAATGCTTGTGAACACGGGCAACGCGGCCTTGGGCATATCTAATATTGGCATTGTCGGAGCTAACAGCGGAAACTTCGCCCTGAATAATGCCTGTGCGAGTTCCTTAGGAGCGAGCAATAGTTGTAGCCTCAGCATCACTTTCACGCCGAGCGCGGGTGGCTCGCGCATTGCAAAAATCGCTATTAGCGACACTGCGCCGGGCAGTCCGCAGATGCTGAACTTGTCTGGCACGGGCCTCGGCCCGGTTGCAAGTCTGAGCTTGAACACGTTGACGTTTGCCTTCCAGGCAATCGGGACTGCGAGTGCACCTCAAATCGTGACCTTGACAAATATTGGGAGCGATCCGCTTGACATAACCGGAATCGTGGCATCGACCAATTTCACACAAACGAACACGTGCAACGCCTCTGTGGCGGCGGAAAGCAATTGCCAGATTTCTGTCACGTTCACGCCGACAGTGGCTGGCAATCTAAGCGGCGCAGTCATGATTACCGACAACGCGACGGGCAGTCCCCAAATCGTTGCCCTATCCGGCACGGGGACAGGAATGGGAACGTTGGGATTTGGTATTCCCTCGGGAGGCTCGAGTTCTGAGACCGTCTCGGCGGGAGGAACCGCGAAATACGCGCTTTTCATCGGGGGAGCTGGCACGGGAGGGCAGACCTCGATAATGTGCACAGGGGCTCCGACAGGAGCGGCGTGCACGGTGACGCCTTCGAGTTTAAATGTGAGTGCGACAAGTCCATCGTCCATTGCCGTCTCAGTAACGACGCTTGCGTCCATGAATGCGGCACTTGCCCATCCTCGGGGAAATGTATGGATGCTCGGCGCAGGAGTAGTGGGATTCGTGCTGCTGCCCATGTGCAACAAAAAGCGATTTGCCAAATATTTGGGCATCTTGCCATTGATGGTGCTGCTGATGCTTTCTGCATGCGGCGGCGGAGGATCGGGATCTGTCCCGCCCTCCCAAGGAGGGGGTACGCCATCGGGAACGTATCCGCTGACGGTGACGGCAACCCCAACGGGAGGAACTCCGCAAAGCGTCAAACTGACACTGATTGTGCAGTAACGAAGATGAAATGATGAAGAAAAAGCGTCCCTGCGGGACGCTTTTTCTTTGCAAAAATTGTGAGGTCAGACGCTTTTCTGCGAAGATAAGTCGAGAACCCGCAAATCTATGATGCGCAAGGCTTGAGAGGAGTGCCGCGAATCGAACTCATCGAGGTATGTCGTGGAGGACAAATATGTGCGGCATTGTAGGTAGCCTCGCGTTCGATTCGAGTTCGGGCGGGCTGACGCTCGCGACGATCATTCGAATGCGTGACTCCATGGCGCACAGGGGGCCGGACGGGTGCGGAGCATGGATGAGCGAGGACGGGCGAATTGGATTCGGGCATCGACGTTTATCTATTATTGAGTTGTCCGATGCGGCGAGCCAGCCTATGCAGAACGCAGATGGTTCGCTTACGCTAATCTTCAACGGCGAAATCTACAATCACGCAGAAATTCGTGCAGAGTTAAGAAAATGTGCAAATTATCGTTGGAAGACCGACCACTCTGACACGGAAGTTATTTTGCACGCATTTGCGCAGTGGGGAATTAATTGCGTAGAGAAGTTTCGGGGCATGTTTGCCTTCGCCATATGGAATGCGCGGAAGCGTGAGTTATGGCTGGTTCGCGACCGCATTGGCATTAAGCCTCTTTATTACAGCATTCATCACGGTCGAATTACATTTGCATCTGAGATCAAGGCGCTGTTGTGCGATCCGGAGCAGGATCGCGCGGTGGATGAAGAGAGTCTCTATCACTTTCTTTCGTTCCTGACTACCCCTGCGCCGAAGACGCTGTTTCGTGGAATTCGCAAATTGCCGGGTGGAACCTGGTTGAGAGCACGCCTGGGCGGAGATATCCAACAGTATAAGTATTGGGATGTCTTAGATCATGCTAATCCTCTGACGGGCAAGAGCGACGACGAGATTGCGAAAAGCATTCGCGAAGAGTTACGAACTGCGGTCCAGTTGCGCAAAGTCAGCGACGTCCCAGTGGGCGTTTTTCTATCAGGTGGAATCGATTCCAGCGTGAACACGGTTCTGTTTGCCGAGAATGCTACGACGCCGGTCGAGACATTTTCCATCGGGTATGACGGCGACTATGGCAGCTACCCGAGTGAGTTACCCTACGCGCGGCGGATTGCTGCACAAGTCGGGGCCCATCATCATGAGCGGATACTTTCGCAACAGGATCTGATCGATTTCTTACCGGAGATGATACGTCTGCAAGATGAACCCATTGCTGACCCCGTATGTGTGCCAGTTTATTACGTGTCTAAGTTAGCACGCGATAGTGGCGTCACAGTTTGTCAGGTCGGCGAGGGCGCGGATGAATTGTTTTGCGGGTATCCTCTATGGCGGCTGAAACTGCAATTGCAGAAATATGGCGATTTGTCCCCGCGCTTCATAAAGGATACGGCGTTAACCGGATTAGGCGCGTTCGGGGCCAGAAGTACACATCCCTACGAGTGGCTCCGCCGAAGTAGCGCTGGGCAACCAATTTTTTGGGGCGGCGCGGAATCGTTTACTGAAGCAGGCAAACAGAAACTTCTTTCGCCGCGTTTGCGGGCAGAGCTAAAAGGGCTCTCCTCTTGGGATGCACTTTCTCCAATTCTTAAGCGCTTCAATGAAAGTGCATGGGAGCGTTCGACCCTTTCGTGGATGACTTATCTGGACCTTAACCTTCGGCTGCCAGAACTTTTGCTGATGAGAGTGGATAAAATGAGTATGGGAGCGAGTTTGGAGGCTCGCGTGCCATTCCTCGACCACAAATTTGTGGAATTGGCGATGAGTATCCCCGCGGAAGTTAAAACGCGTAACGGCAATTTGAAGTACATACTTAAGAAAGCGGTACGAGGTTTGATACCTGAGGACCTGATTGACCGTAAGAAGCAAGGGTTTGGAGTGCCGGTGCGTGAATGGTTCTCGGATCGCTTGGGGAATTTCGCGCGTGATGAGCTCCGTGGGTTTTGTCGGAATACTGATTTCCTTGAGGCGAACGAAGTAGATTTGCTCACGAGGAAAGATGGCAAGAGGGCATGGTATCTGTTGAATCTTGCCCTTTGGTGGCGGCATAGTATAAGCGCCTAGAACGCAGCGAGAAATGGCGACAGATGCAATGAAGGCCCTTGTCGGTGACTTAACATCGGGAGAATTGAAGATCATGGAAATTCCTCGCCCAGAACTTCGATTGGGCGGGATTCTTGTGGGAACAGCTTTTTCTGCTATTAGCTCGGGCACAGAGCGTGCCAGAATTGAGACATCGGAAAAATCGCTGATAAGCAAAGCGATAGCCCGTCCGGATCAGGTTAAGGAGGTTCTCAATTATGCGAGGGCAAATGGGCTGACGGCGGCCTATGAGAAGGTGCAGACAAAACTTAATACGCTTGCTGTTGCCGGTTACAGTTGTGCCGGCACGGTCATCGCGGTTGCTCCCGACGTGACCGAGTTCCAGTGCGGTGATCGTGTGGCATGCGGCGGCGCCGGGTATGCTGGTCATAGTGAAGTGAACTGGATCCCGCGAAATCTTGCAGTTCGAGTACCTGAGAATGTCCCTTTGGATGCCGCATCCCTCACGACGATCGGCGCGGTTGCCATGCAAGGCTTGCGTCAATCCCAAGTGGCAGTTGGAGAAACAGTATTGGTTGTTGGGGCAGGTTTGCTAGGGGTATTGACGATTCAGTTGGCGCGGGCCGCGGGATGCAGGGTCGTTGCCATCGATGTCGATTCCACGAGAGTTGAGAGGGCGCTGACGTTTGGTGCACATCTTGCGCTGGCAAGCTCTGATTCGCAATTGGAGCCGTCCGTGCAGACATTCTCGCGTTATGGGTGTGACGCAGCGATCATTACGGCTGCAACGCCTAGCTCTGAGCCTGTCGAAGTGGCTGCACGTTTACTCCGAGATCGAGGGCGAATAGTGCTCGTCGGAGAGGTCGGCATGGGAGTATCCCGGGCAAACGTGTATCGGAAGGAACTCACCATCGCTATGTCGCGCTCATACGGGCCAGGCAGGTATGATGCAGCTTATGAGGAACGGGGACACGATTATCCTATTGGGTATGTACGCTGGACCGAACGGCGAAACATGGAAGCGTTTCTCGACTTATTGTCGTCTGGCGCAATAGACGTAAGTCGGCTAACGAGCCAACGGCGTTTTATTACTGCGGGGGCCCAGGCGTATGAAGAGCTTATTGAGAGTGGGTCCTACACCTTGATATTAGAATACGGCGATACAGCGAAGACGTCGCGCTCGGTAAGCGAAGTCGCCGGATCGGAAGGTAAGACGACTCGGCTTGGCCAGCTGCAGATCGGATGCATTGGTGCAGGCAGTTTCGCTCAATCACACCTCTTCCCATTCCTAAAGCACGCATCCGGCATTTCATTAGAAGCAATTGCTTCGGCGTCAGGCGTCACAGCCGAGTCAGCGCGTGCCAGGTTTGGCTTCCGACGCGCAATCACGTCGGGCGAACTGATAGAGGACTTGAGACTGAATGCTGTTTTCATTACGTCCCGGAATGACAGCCATGCGCAATATGTTGTCGAGGCATTGCGCGCCGGTAAAGCTGTATTTGTAGAGAAACCGCTAGCGGTGGATCGCGCGCAACTCGATCTAGTGAGGGAGACTTGTGCAGACTTAAACGACAACGGCCCGAAACCCTTTCTCATGGTTGGCTTTAATCGCCGTTTTGCGCCATTTAGTGAAAAAATCAAAGCGTTTTTCACCGCGCGCCGCGAGCCCATGATGGTCCATTACCGCGTGAATGCTGGCTATTTGCCAGTGGAGCACTGGACACAACAGGTTGGACAGGGCGGACGCATCGTTGGCGAATTGTGTCATTTCATAGATTGGGTGCGCTACTTAACTGGTTCTCCCATTCGGACAGTGTCTGCATCAGCCATGCCGGATGGCAATCGATATCACGGCGACAACGTCGCGTGCACAATAGCCTTCGCGGACGGCTCCATTGCGAATTTGCTTTATCTGGCGAACGGGGACTCTTCAATTTCCAAGGAATACATCGAAGTATTTTGCGAAGGAGGAGTTGCACGCTTGGAGGATTTTACTCGTTTGGAATTGTCCCGCAACCACAAGGTGAAGCGGCACAAAGCATCGCGCGATAAGGGACATAAGCAAGAATTGGAGTGTGTGATACAAGCGATGGCATCCGGCCGGTCGTCGCCAATCCCGCTCGACGAAGTTTTTGAGGTGATGGAAGCTACGTTCTTAGTGGCTGAAGGCATCGCAACCGCGCACCCGATGCATGCACACACATTGCCACCGGCTAGAGCGTTTGTCGGTGTTTAGAGTTCCGTCGCCAGCGGCTGGGTAGCTCTGAAAGCGCGCGAATCTAGACGCTTGATTGAGTATTTCTGGGTGAGGCATTGCATATTCTTCATGTTGTCGGAGCGCGCCCGAATTTTATGAAGGCGGCTCCAGTTCTTCGTGCGCTTGACGCAAAGCAAAGTGTTACCCAGACCCTAGTGCATACTGGTCAGCATTACGATGCCAAAATGTCGGATGTGTTTTTCCAACAACTCGGCATTCCTGCCCCGGATGTAAACCTCGGTGTTGGATCCAGTTCCCATGCACAGCAGACGGCAGTGATCATGGCGCGATTCGAGGCCGTGGTTCTCGATCGCAAACCCGACCTCGTCCTGGTTTACGGGGATGTTAATTCTACTATTGCGGCCACTCTTGTATGCGCCAAGCTGTGCATTCGCGTCGGTCATGTCGAAGCGGGCCTGCGCTCATTTGACCGCTGCATGCCCGAGGAAATCAATCGTCTGGTTACGGATCAACTCTCTGACCTGCTCTTTACGCCTTCCGAAGATGGCGACATAAATTTAGCGCGGGAAGGCATCGCAAAGACCAAAATTCACCTAGTGGGCAACGTGATGATTGACTCGCTCGTTCGGCTATTGCCCGAAGCTCTTAAACATGGCCGCAACGGTTTTCCGGAGCGCTACGCACTGGTGACGCTCCATCGTCCGGCCAACGTCGACAACAGGGAGACACTGAGCGCAATCCTGCACTCATTGCTAGACGTGAGCAATGATCTCGCCGTGGTATTTCCGGCGCATCCTCGGACGCGACAACGCATTGCGGAATTCGGGTTAAAGGCAGATCGTGTGCATGTGCTGGATCCCCTGGCATATGTGGAGTTCTTAAACCTTCAACGTAATGCTACTGTTGTAATTACCGACTCCGGCGGGATTCAGGAAGAGACCACCTATTTGCGCGTGCCGTGCCTTACTTTGAGAGAAAACACGGAGCGGCCAGTTACGGTGTCCGTCGGGACTAACATTTTGATAGGTCAGGATTCGAGCAAGCTGCGTTCCGAGCTGTCCAATATTTTGCAAGGGAAGGCGAAACAAGGTGGCATCCCCCCTCTGTGGGATGGTCACGCCGCGGAACGAATCGCTGATGTGCTGGTCAGCTAAAATCTCTTTGGCGTTTATAGTTATGTGAATCGGCGATAATTTCGTGACATTGTAAAGGTATCTGCCATGTCTTGGGCGAGCAAACTGATCGGGCCGTATCGAGTGGCGAATGGGAAGAAGTTCCGGCTTAAAGATTTCGATCCGGCGGATACAGGTGGCCGCCACTCCAAGAAGCATGCGCAGGAGCTTTTGCAGCAGGGAATTGCTGACATGGCCGCGCTGCAAGACAAGCTCTATGCACAGAACCGCTGGGGCTTGCTGCTGATTTTTCAGGCCATGGATGCGGCGGGCAAGGATGGCGCGATCAAGCACGTCATGTCCGGGGTGAACCCTCAAGGCTGTCAGGTCTATTCGTTCAAGCAGCCCTCAGCGGAGGAACTCGATCATGATTTTCTATGGCGGTGTGGCGTGCGATTGCCCGAACGGGGACGCATCGGCATTTTCAACCGATCGTATTATGAAGAAGTGCTAGTCGTGCGCGTGCACCCCAAGGTGTTGCAAGGCCAGCGGCTCCCTCCAGAACTGATAACCACGAATATCTGGAAAGAGCGCTTTGAAGACATCAACGCTTTCGAGGGGCGCCTGGCGCGCAACGGATTCGTCGTGCGCAAGTTCTTTCTGAACCTGTCGAAGAAAGAGCAGAAGCGCAGGTTTCTCGACCGGCTGGATCACCCCGATAAAAACTGGAAGTTTTCAGCCGCTGACGTATTCGAGCGTCACTATTGGGATGACTATATGCACGCGTACGAGGACATGATTATTCACACCGCCAGCAAGCATGCCCCGTGGTACGTAGTTCCGGCAGACAACAAATGGTTCACCCGCGTGACGGTGGCAGCGGCTATTGTGGAGACACTCGAAAGCCTGGATCTTCATTACCCGAAGGTGGACGCCGAGAAGCAGAAACAATTGCAGGAAGCGCGACGTCAGCTTGAGGGGAAGGAGAAGCCGGAGTCAGCCCAGAAGTAGACGGTCGCCAAAAGAATCATTAGGTAAGGCGACTTTTGGTCACATTCGCGCAATAAAGTCTGACCATCGAATCATTTTCTTCGTCTCAACAGAAGCAGTTATTATGCTACTGGAGCAACTCCGCTTATGGGCCCCCGAATCTCGCTAGTACAGAAACGCGCAATTGTTTCGTTCTTATCCATCGTTTTGTTCACATTCTTCGCGGCCATTGCTCTCGCCGGGCAAACGCAGAAGCTGAAGGCGATTGCGCCATCCGCCCAGCAAGCGAGCCCAACTTCGGCCTCGGACACGGTTGGTGCGAAAGATGACCCGCAGTTCAAAGGCATGCAATACCGCTTGATTGGGCCGTTCCGCGGTGGAAGGTCGTTGACTGCATCCGGCGTGCCCGGTGATCCGCTAACTTACTATTTCGGGTCGACCGGTGGTGGAGTTTGGAAGTCCACCGATGGCGCCATGACCTGGTTGCCAGTTTTCGATAAAGAAGATGTTTCTGCCATCGGGAGTTTGGCAGTAGCGACATCAGATCCCAACGTGCTCTATGTCGGTACGGGAGAGGCATGTATTCGCGGCAACATCTCTCACGGCGATGGAATTTACAAGACTGTAGACGGCGGCAAGACCTGGAAGAACGTGGGGCTGCACGATAGCCGCGCTATCGGCAAAGTGGTTATCAATCCGGTGAATCCTGACATTGTGTTTGTGGCGGCGCTTGGCCATCCCTATGGGGCAAACGCGGAGCGTGGTATTTTCCGCACAATGGACGGCGGCAAGACCTGGGAAAAGGTCTTATACAAAGATGAAAATACCGGTGGCATCGATGTCGTGTTCGATCCACACAACCCTCACATTCTATTTGCGTCGCTGTGGCAGGCGAGGCGGACGCCGTGGAGCCTCACCAGCGGCGGCCCGGGCAGCGGCCTCTATCGCTCGAATGACGGAGGAACCACGTGGAAGCAACTGACCGAGCACGGGCTTCCCGCGGGCCCTTACGGCAAAATTGGTGTCGCTGTCGCCGCCAATTCGGAGCGTGTCTATGCGCTGATTGAAGCTAAAGAAGGTGGTTTGTTCCGTTCGGACGATGGCGGCGATACCTGGCAACTGGTGGACAACGACCGCGCCAACTGGCAGCGGGCATGGTATTACATGCACATCTTCGCCGATCCGCAGGACGCAGACGTGGTCTATATCGCCAATGTTGACTTCTACAAATCAACGGACGGTGGCCGCAGCTTTAACAAAGTAAAGGTCCCGCACGGGGATAACCATGGCATGTGGATTGATCCCCAGAATCCCCAACGCATGATCGTCTCAAATGACGGTGGCGTAACCGTGAGTTTGGATGGTGGCAAGAATTGGACGCCGCAGAACAATCAACCGACCGCGCAGTTCTACCACGTCGCGACCGACACGCGTACGCCCTATTTTGTGTATGGTGCGCAGCAAGACAATACGACCATCGCCATCGCCAGCCGCAGTGATTCCGATTCCATCGACCGGCCCGATTGGTACCAGGTCGGTGGAGGAGAAGCGGGATACGTTCAGCCATATCCGCCGGATCCCAATATTGTTTATGCCGGCGATTATCAGGGGCTGGTCACCCGTTTCGACAAGCGCACCGGTCAAATGAAAAACATCGCCATACATCCGGAAATCAGCGATGGGCAAGGTGCGGCCAAGTTGGAGCATCGTTTCCAGTGGACGGCCCCATTGCTGATTTCACCGCATGATCCGGATGTGCTGTACCAGGGAGGAGAACGTCTTTTCAAGACGATTGATGGCGGCATGCACTGGGAGGCAATTAGCCCAGATTTAACGCGCAATGATAAGAGCAAGCAGCAGCCATCGGGCGGCGATATAGATATCGACGACACGGGAACCGAGTATTACGACACGATTTTTGCGATTGCCGAGTCGCCCCTTGCAAAAGGCTTGATCTGGATTGGGACGGACGATGGCCTTATACAACTAACGCGCGACGGCGGCGAACATTGGACTAATATCACGCCGAAAGACATGCCAGATTGGAGCCGGATCAGCCAGATTGACGCGTCGCCATTCGACGCGGGCACCGCATATGTTGCGGTTGATCGGCATCAGAACGACGATCTTCGCCCCTGCATTTACAAGACGTCGGATTACGGCAAAACCTGGACCGAGATCGTAAATGGGATTCCGCAAGATACATTTGTTCGGGTCGTCCGGGAAGATCCAAAGAAGCGTGGATTACTCTATGCGGGCACAGAACGCGGTGTATACGTCTCATTCGATGATGGAGCGAATTGGCGTCCGCTTCAGCTTAACCTTCCTACGGCACCCATTCATGACTTGGTCGTGAAAAATGACGATCTAGTGGTAGCCACGCACGGACGCTCCTTCTGGATTTTGGACGATGTATCCCCATTGCGCCAGTTCAGCGATGACGTTGCCAAACAGGACGTGCACTTTTATTCGCCGGCCACTGCTTATCGGGTGCAAGCCTCGAGTGAGGAACCTCCGAAACCGATTTTGGTGGGTCAAAATCCACCCGCGGGCGCGATTATTTACTTCTATCTGAAAAGTGTGCCCAAGGGCGAGATGACAATCGAGATAGCCGATGCCTCCGGCAATATCGTGCGGAGATATTCCAGCAGCAAGACTCAGGAGTTGGATGAACCACCCAACCCCGACGACAAAAAGCCTGAGAAGGAAATTAAGTCGGAAGCCGGGCTAAACCGCTTCGTCTGGGACCTGCGTTACCAGGGAGCTGCCGAAGTTCCAGATTACTATCTCTATTCGTACAAAGATGGACGCAGGGGACCGCTCGCTGTTCCTGGGACGTACGAAGTGCGCTTGACGGTGGAAGGCAAGACGCTCACGGCGCCTGTGGTGGTCATGTTGGATCCGCGCGTAAAAGTTGAGCAAGCGGACCTGCAGAAACAGTTTGACTTGCTGCTGCAAATCCGCGACCAGCTCACACGCGTCTATGACGCCGTCAATCAGATTCAGGACGTTCGCGAGCAGGTTGACGGGTTGAAGAAGCGCCTGCCAGAAAATACAAGCACCCAATCGGTGCGTAACACCGCCGATGACCTGGACGCGAAGCTGCTTGGCCTGCGCGACGACTTTGTGCAGGTGAAGGTGAAGTCCAATGAGGATTCGCTATCTTATCCGCAGCAGCCGGATGCAAAACTCGCGGCCTTGGCTATGTCGGTCGGTATCGGCAGCGACTCTGCGCCCACGGCAGGCGAATACGAAGTCTTCAATAAGTTAAAGCAGAAATCCGACACCGCTCTGGCCCAGTGGACGGAACTCCAGCGCACGGATCTAGCCGCATTCCAGAAAATGATGACGGGGCAGAATATCCAGGCCATTGTGGTGCCCCAAGTGGAGTCAATGTCCAGCATGGAGGGTGAGCAGAAATAGCCGCATCCCAGTGATTTCTGTTATTTGCGGTCCGTAACCAGGTACCCAGAGTGGTTACTTCTCGCACTTTCGTGCCACGCCTCTAGCACGTCAGAGCCTTGTACCAATTTTGCCCTCTTGATACGTTGACCTTAAGAAATCCCCCAGGACGTGGAATTCTGAACGAGGTGGGCTATGAAGCTGGTTCATCTATGCTACGCGGCTCTGGGGATTGCGGTGGCTCGTTGGATTTTCAAGCGTGAATCGGTTGCACTGGCCGATCCGGTCACGCGTCTTCGTACCTCTGGATTGTTGTAAGCCGTATTCCACAGGATGGGCGTGCGTCCCGTTGCGTGCCTTCGTCTGGCACGCCCATTCAAACCCCTCCGATACACGAAGGTACTACGACCACTGATTACCTTTGTGGCCGTCTCGCATCCTCTGTTTATAGTTACAATTTTTGTCAGGATCCGCGTTTTGCGGGCATACTCCGCGAAATGTTAGGGCTAGGCAATGACCGTTCGCCATCTCATCCCGCTGCTATTCTTGCTCGCGCTGCTGCCGGGCGCGGCCGCGCAATCGGACGACGGCGACGCTCCACTGGGAGACTTGGCGCGGGCCATGCGCGGATCGGATAAACCTTCTCAGCAGCCAGTCATCGATAACGACAATCTTTCGCAGACCCTGAAGGAATTGAAGCCGGCGGCGGACAGCACGCCCGTGTTCTCAATTCACGGCAGCAACAAATTCGACATGTCGTCGCCCGATGGCACCTGCAGCCTGTCGTTCAATGCGAATGCCACGGCCTTGATTACTGATCCGGTTATCACTCATGAATTGCCGCCAAGTGAACTGGCGAAGCTGGATGGGCCAGCCATGATTAACAACAATGTGCTCGAAATCTCGATTTACAATGGCACCGGCTGGAATCTTACCGACGTGACGATCGGCTTGACCGTGATTCGCCACAGTGCGCCTCAAGAATCCCAAACTGCTTTTGCCCGCTCGGCAAAATTAGTGCCGGCAACCTTGCGGGATGTGGATGATCAGCCGTCAGAGAATTCGGCCAACGGGGAAGTGATGGCGAAGCGGTCGGACACAACAGTGCTTTACCATTTAAAAGGATTGGCGGAGCCGCTGAAGACGACGACTTTCCGCGAGATGATGGCTTCGGCACTTGAGCCCGGAAGCGAGTGGCATTGGGCAATCGTGCAGGCGAAAGGAACACCCCCGAAACCGGTCGCTGCGCCTTCCATAGCGTCTCAAGCAGTGCACTTACCCGCACAGGCACTCCCTGAACTGGCGCTACCGCAAGTCAAATCACCTGGCTTACAATCGCGCGCCACACGAATGGTCCGCTAGATCCGGCGCGGCACTCTCTCGCTCTTGCCCGATTTGATACTGCGATAAGCGGCATCAAGAATCTCTTGATTTTGCCAGCCCTGTTCACCGGATACGGGAAACGGTGCGCCGCCCTCGATGGCTTGTGCGAATGCGTCCACCTGCCTCGTGTAGGCGGGCGCGTTCGAGACTGTTTCCGCTTCCTTGACATTCCACACATCGCGCAATTCTATGTTGATGGGATGCTCGACATTGAAGCCATTTTCCGCCCGCAAAGAGCCGTGCTCTCCGACAATTTCAAGTGGAGTGCGGTAGTCGGCGCGAAACGATACCTGCACCGTAGCGAGAGTTCCCTTCGAGAATTCCAGAATTAGGGCTGCGGCCGCTTCGAGCTCGCCTGAGACGTCATCCTGCGTCGCGCGCGCGCTGATCGAGACGACCTCGTCTTGCAGGATGTAGCGAAGCCCATCGATGCAGTGTACGCCGACGTCAGCAATGGGACCGCCGCCAGCAACAGTGGGGTCGTACAGCCATTGGCGTGCGTGGCCAGTTTTTCCGGGGAAAGAAAACTCCGAGCGCGCAAAAATGGGCTTTCCAATTTCGCCGGCTTGAATACGTTCGCGTAGCCGGCGAGTGCTGTCTTCAAAGCGGAAAACCTGCGCAACTCCCAACATCACACCCGCATGCCGTGCGGCTTCCACCATTCGACGGCACTCGTCCGCATTCACTCCCATTGGCTTTTCGCAGAGCACATGCTTGCCACGACCCAGCGCGGTGAGTACATCTTGCAGATGCATCGCGTTGGGTGTGGTGACGAGGACTGCATCAACTTCCGGTGAGTGGCAGAGTGCGTCCGCTGAATCGAAAGCCAGCGGGATATTGAATTGACGCGCAGAAGCCTGCGCTTTTTCCATGTTGCGGCGCGACAGCGCTGTAACCCGGCAGTGTTTGGCCTGAAGAAATCCCGGCATGAGCCGTTTCACCGCGTGAAGCCCAAAACCTACGATGCCAAATTTGACCATGGTTAGGAGTGTAAATCAGAGGCCGGCCGCAACTGGAGACGCCAGTGCTTAAGTGTACATTCACTGCGGCCACACACTCATCGAAGAGGGTGAAGCCGCCATCGTGGCCGTAAAGCCAGTATTCGTCAGCTCACCGCTGCCTGTATCCACTGAGAACTCGGTGATAGTGTTGCCGCTTTGGTCGCCAGCGTAGACGAATTTCCCGCTTGGGTCCGTTGTTACAAAGACTGGCTCTGTACCAGCGCCGTAAGGAGAACCAGTGAGCTGCGTGAGCACACCGTTGCTGGCAATTGAGAAGGCGTAAATATTACTAGACCCCAGATTGGCTACATAAAGATAATTGCTGTCTATCGAAACCGCGACTGAAATAGGGCTGGTGCCCACGGTGAACGGTGATTCAGGAGCCGGGATTAATGCGCCGGTAGAGCCATTGATGGAAAATACCGACACCGTGTTGGCACTGCTGTTAGCGGCAAAAAGAAACTTACCCGCCGGATCAATGGTCATGCCGAGAGTTCCAGTTATGGCCGCAAATGGGGATCCAGTTGCGCTCTGCAGCGCCCCCGAACTCGAAATCGAGTACGCGTAAATAAGGGACAGGTTGGGGTTGTTGACATAGAGGAAGTTGCCCGACGGTGTGATGGCCGCGGATACGGGGCGTGGAGTTACAGGAAATGGGGATCCAGAGACCGGCTTGAGCGCCCCGGTGCCGGAATCAATCGAGAAGACGGAAATATCGGACGAAATCTGGTTGACGGAAAACAGTAGCGTGCCGGCAGAATTCACGAGGATGGAAACCGGCGTAAGGCCAGTGCTGGTCCGCGGCAAAACTTCCGTCAGTGCGCCCGAAGTGGAATTGACGTTGAACAACGAAATTGTACTGTCTGCCGTGTTGGCAACGTAAAGCAAGTTCCGGCTGGGCAGAGATTGTATCGAGGCAGGGGAATTGCCCCCCGGAAAGGGCGAACCCAGGACCGGAGTGAATTTTCCTGTATTGCTCTCGATACGATATGCGTAAACGCCACTTTCCGTCGCGGTTACATAGGCATTGTGCGTCGGACTGCCGCTCCCTCCAAAAATGCTGCTGCCACCGCATGCTGTCAGACCAGCCAGCGAAATCGCACATGCCAGCAGGGCACCTGTTCTTAGCTGCATTCCAAGCCCTCGATTGAACATACTTCTATTAAGCATGCTTAGAGTTACTTCAAAGTCTTGCCGAGATGAATCACAACACCGGCCGAAACACGCACGTTGTTCTGCGTGACGCCATAGGTCGAGGTGTTCAGATAGTCGGCCTGAAAGACGCGAATTGCGAAGCGCTGCCGGAACGGATAATCGTACCCGCCGCCGAGGGCGATCGACCGCCCCAATGAACTGCCAACGCCCGGAATTTCGTTGCCATTGCGCGCTTTGCCAAACAGTGCGTGGCCAAACCAGCGGCCGCGGTAACGTTTGGTAGAAAATTCCGGGCCGGCCATAAACGTATAGAAATGCTGGTTCTGCGCAAAAGTTGCGCTCAAGTCGGCGACGGCAGCCAGGTAATGCGTCACATTGTATTGGCCTGCCAAATTAGCCCCGTCCAGGTTGGAATAGTCCGTGTATCCATAACTCTTAGAGTCGAGACGAAGAAAAGAGTAGCCAGCGAATACGTCATACCGGGTCGTATTTTGCGCGATGGATGGCCGCGCTGCCATCAGAACCATAACAAGTATGGCCCCCAAGATTCCAAGAATTTTCATGGTTTTCAATTGGATGCGCTGTCGGGCGCGGGCGTCCTTCGTAATATCCATTCGGGAAGGTTTGAGCGTTAACTCGTTTAACTCTCCTAATAATTTCGTGAAACTTTGATTTTACCCGGAAAAGGGTCGCTTGGGGCGGCACAATGCTTAATTGCGTTTTCACCCTGACTTCCGATCGTGGCTAGCATCGCAAGAGTCAATAGCAGGACTCGCAGTGGAATGCCACAATGCCCCTATTCCCCCGAATAATGCTGCTCAGCGGTGGCTAGGTTGAGCTTTTGCCGTATTTGCATTGACTTGGCCAACATGCCGTCCTAAGATGCTGACGCGAGAGGGTGTATTCACATGAAGGGCGAAGTCCTCGGGCACTATCGGATGGAAGAAAAGATAGGCTCGGGCGGGATGGGCGAAGTCTATCGCGCCGTCGATGACAGGCTAGGCCGACAGGTTGCGATTAAAGTGTTGCAACCGGGATTGGCTGACGACCAAGATCGCCTCCGCCGTTTCGAACTGGAAGCTCGCGCCGCCGCCGCGTTGAACCACCCCAATATCCTCGCCGTTTACGACATGGGCGTCCACGACGGCGCGCCCTACATCGTCTCCGAGTTGTTGCAAGGTAAAACGCTGCGCGCACGCCTGCTGGAAGGTCAGATTCCCCTGCATCGTGCCGCCGACTACGCCCGGCAACTGGCCCAAGGTCTAGTCGCTGCGCACGATAAAGGAATCGTTCACCGCGACCTCAAACCGGAAAACATCTTTATCACGAATGATGAACGCATAAAAATTCTCGATTTTGGTATTGCCAAGCTGCTGCAGCCTGAGATCGATGATCGTTCGGTTACAACCATGACCACGCAAACCCGTACGGGGTCTGTATTGGGCACCGTGGCCTATATGTCGCCGGAGCAGTTACGGGGTAAAGCTGTAGACGTCCGCACCGACATTTTCAGTTTCGGCGCAATTCTGCTGGAAATGTTGACCGGGAAGCGTGCTTTTTCTGGGGAAACGAATGCAGATACGATGACCGCAGTCCTGAAAGATGAGCCCAAAGGACTGGCGGAAGATCCAGCCGGGTTGCATCCTGCGTATGCAGGCATCGTACGCCATTGTTTGGAGAAGGACGCGGCGAACCGCTTTCAATCCGCGCGCGATCTTTCTTTCGCGTTGAAAGAAGCGGAGGTGTATTCCGCGGCGCGAGGCATCCGGTTCGACCGCACGAGCTTTCAGGCGCGGAAGTGGGCGCCTTGGGTTTTCGGTGCCGTGCTGGTGGCGGCCTGCGTTCTGCTCGGGGCTTTCCTTCGCCCTGTTGCGGAGCCGCAATATCTGCGCCTGACCTTTGGTCGGGGCACTGTATATTCTGCGCGATTTACTCCCGATGGCCGCAGCGTACTTTATGGGGCGGCCTGGAATGGGCGGCCCGTGGAGATTTTCTCCACTGCAGCCAATTCCGTCCTAGCCAACCCGATTGGCCTTACTGCGCATCTCCTCGGCTTGTCGCGATCCAACGAATTGGCGATAGTACTCGGAGGTGTTCACGGATCGCGACTCGAATTCGAACAAGGTACGTTGGCCCAGGCGCCAATTGCAAATGCCGCTCCGCGCGAGCTGTTGCAAGACGTCACTTGGGCAGATTGGAGCCCCAACGGGGATCTGGCGGTGGTGCGGCGTGTAGCGGGTCATGATCGCCTCGAATATCCAGTCGGCAAAGTGCTCTACGAAACGGTCGGCACGATTACCAATCCTCGCTTTTCGCCAGATGGTCAGCGTATAGCCTATTTAGACCACCCCATTCGATACGATGAGGGCGGATCAGTTTGCGTTACGGATCTGAACGGCGATCATCAGACGTTGTCCGAAGGCTGGACTTCCGTTACTGGGCTTGCATGGCATCCCGGTACCAGCGAGATTTGGTTCACGGCAACGGAGCGTGGCGCCACGGAAAGAGCCCTGCGCGCAGTCACGTTATCTGGCAAAGCACGCCGAATCTTGAGCATCCCGGGGAGCTTCACCGTACAAGATATTGCTGCGGATGGAAGGGTGCTGGTTGCGGCTGAGTCTGAGCGTGTAGCCATGGAGTGGCTGGCCCAAAACCATGGTCACCTAAAAGATCAAGACCTTTCCTGGTTTGACTGGAGCGTCGCAACGGACATTTCTCCGGATGGTGGGTCTGTCCTGTTTCAGGAGAGTGGAGAGGCCACAGGCACCACCGACGCAGTGGCGCTTCGTAAGGTCGATGGTTCACCTCCAATCCAATTAGGCGAGGGTGTCGCGAGCAACTTTTCTCCCGACGGCAAGTGGGTGTTGTCTACCTTCGCCAAGCCGCCCAAGATTGCATTGCTGCCTGTGGGGGCGGGTGAGCCACGAGTTATTCCACTTTCGAGTCTCGCGACTGTGCAGGCGGGTGCGAACTTTCTCCCCGACGGCCAACATGTTCTGGTGAATGGTAACGAAAGCGGTCACGGCATTCGTACTTATAGCGTAGATCTTGCGACGGGTATCATTGGTCCGGTCACGCCCGAGGGCTTAAGCGCAGTAATGCCATCCCCAGATGGGAAATATGTCGCGGGTGTGGATGCGGAACGCAGACTCACATTGATTCCAGTGGCCGGTGGCCCAACCCGCATTATCGCTACCCTAGGGCCCGGGGTGGTTACAATGCGCTGGACGGCGGACGGCAAGGGCATCTACGTATATCGGTACGGCGAGGTCCCTTTGCACGTGCAGCGGTTGGGCTTCGCAAGTGGGGCATTGAGTCCCGTACAAGAGTTGGTGCCGGAAGATCGTGCCGGTGTTGTTTCGATTGGCCCTGTAGTCGCAAACCGCGATGGTACCGACTTTGCTTACAGCTATTACCAGGTACTTTCCGCTCTCTATATCATTTCGGGGCTCAGCTAATCACTTAGTTAAGTGGGCCAGCGAAGTCTTGCCGTACAAAGTGAAAAAAGATTGAAGTTGAAGAATGACCAGCGGGCAGACGGTTACGTGAGTGAGGTATCTCGCGTCCGCGGTACAAAAGAGCATCGCCCAGCGCCTGGAAAACGAGAGCTTTTCCACCCTCGATATGAAGCCGCAACGGCCAAGGCGTAGCTCCTTCGGGTTCAGGAGAATAGTCGATGCACATCGACACGCTGAATTCGCATTGTTCCCTATCAACGTGTTTTTCCAGGATAGAGCCTTCAGCGTATGAAGAAAAATAGCAGTACGAAGGCTTCAGCGGCTCGCCCACAATATCAGAGACCCTGGCGGTTAGCTGGCGATGGAAAAACGTGGCCACCGGCTCATTTAACGCGACGTAGCGTAAGGGGCTTTGGGAATCGCCCAGAGGGAAATCGCCCCGGCGCAGGTGGTACCGGTAGTAGCGGCGCATCGCTGCGAGATGGAAAGGATGAATGAGTTGGGCGAGGGGAACGAATCCGTTCGCGCGAAAGTGATGGCCATAGACTACGGCATCCTCGCGCCATTTCGTCGAGGTCTTTTGTACGTGGTCGTCCTCAACTATAATGGCCGCCGCTCTGAGCGACCACAGCATCGAATCGGGAATGCTTTGAGGAAGTAAACCTTGTTTTTGCATTCCAGCCAGCGCATTGGCCAGGTCAGCATCCAGCCAATAGGGCGTGGCCGAGCGCGTGGCAGACTCGACTACCCAAATCACTTTGTAGCCTGGGTTCTCCCCAGCGAAGCAGTCACCAGGGAGTTCAATCGAATCTGGAGTTTCGAATGAACATTGTGGATTGAAAATCCACTCACAATCAGTCGGAACTTTACACTCGAGTGACCGTAACAGCCTCGCGGGGACGAGAAAGGCGGGCTGATCGTCAAGGCAGCAATAGTAATGAGTGCCCGCCGGCGCCGGAGGGCACTCAGACGGACGCGCAGCGACCGTCGAAGCACCCACCAGACGCTCTATCCACTGCAACCAATCGCTGCTTTCAATCTGTGCCGGCATTTATTTATGGAACCAGCCGTTTACAGTGAATCTGCTGTCGGCGAAAGATCGCGAAGGCGTTTCAACCGGTGTAATCTCATGCGTCAAAGAGCTCAGGAACATTACCGCCTGATTCTGCTCGGGTATAACCGAGCGATAGCGCTCCGTGGGCCGGTAATCGCCGTTCTGCAGCCGCGAATCGTAGATCCGCAATTCACCGCCGCGAAAGGGTTTCGGTTCGCCATGAAAGAAATAGACGAACGTAATTTCTCGTCCGGCAATTTCGTCTAAACCGTTGTCGCAATGCCAGTGAAAATAATCGCCGTCATTACTCGCTGTGATTTGCGCTTCCACGCGCGTGACCTCGAATGCAGGATGGCCCAACTTTTGCAATACGCCGGGCAACGCGGCGCGAAAGCGGTTCAGGAGAATATCGTAGTGCGGTCCTAACTCCATGAGCACGCGCGAACGCCTGCTTTCAAAATCCACAGTGCCACCGGGAATTCCCGGCGAAACCACTTCACTGATCTGGAACTCCAGTTCTTTCTGCAAAGCGTATTGGGTAAGCGCCTGCAATTCAGCCGGGGCAAGGAATTCGTTCAAAATAACAAAATCTGCCGCCAAGAATTCAGGCTGGTTGCCTTCCACGACGGCCACTGCCGTGGCCTCGCGCAGCCGCGCGCCGGGCGGGTTTGGCCCGGGAGGTTTGGGGGCATTCGGATCGATCGGCCCCGGCGGCGTCATCGGCGGACTGCCTGCCTGGGTCGATGAGATTCTGCTGGTCACACCCGGCGGATTTGGGCCCGGGGGCTTGGGCGCGTTGGGGTCGGTCGGGCCGGGAGGGGTCATCGGTGGAGAACCAAGGCGGTTAGTGCTTCCTATCAATAGCTCGACTACACTTTCGCCCAGTACGAGCTGTACTCGTTCACTTACGACTTCGCCGACTGCGCGGGCGATGATCGCCTCCAATGCTTCGCCGCACCCGTTCGCCGACTTGGCATGCAGTAATAACTTTGCCAAGAGCGTTTTTTCACCTGCGCTCAAAATTCTCTCGTCCGCAGTGAGACTTTCTGCCAAATGGTTGACTCCATCGCCGGTTTTCATGAGAGGAACCTCCTTCGGGAAACGGTTGTAGGACACGGTCAAACGCAAATATTCTAGGAGTCAGCAGCCGGCGGCTACCGGTGCGCAACGGGGACTAAAACATAGCACAATAACGATATTCTTTTGCGTATAAATTTGAGTCGGAAGAAAAAATCTGAGGAAAACGCGGCTTTAACTCCGGCAGTTAGCGGATCGCTAATGCGGCGACAAGCGAGGAAAATATCTTGACGCCATCGATCCCACCTAGCTCGGGTTCACTGAGACGCTCGGGATGAGGCATCATGCCAAGAACATTGCGCCCTTCGTTGCAGATTCCCGCGATGTTGTCGAGCGAGCCGTTAGGATTCGCAAGGGCATTAACCTCGCCTTGGTTCGAGCAATACCGGAACACAATTCGGCCGTTGCGTCGCAATGTCGTCAACGTCGCCTCATCGCAAAAATAATTGCCATCCATGTGGCCAATGGGAATTGTGAGGACTTCGCCCTGGCGGCAGGTGTTGGTGAACGCAGTCTCAGTGTTTTCGACGCGCACTTGTACCGGCTTACACACGTATTTTAAGCCGGCATTACGAGTCAAAGCCCCGGGCAATAAGCCGGATTCGCACAAGATCTGGAAGCCGTTACAGATACCAAGCACTAAGCCGCCACTGGCGGCGAACTTGCTTACCGACTCCATGACGGGAGAAAATTTCGCGATCGCCCCGGTGCGCAGATAGTCCCCATAAGCGAACCCGCCGGGCACGATGATAGCGTCGCAATTCTCCAAGTCATGCGACTCATGCCAAAGGAAGGTTACGGGCTGTTTGGCAACGCGCTGAATCGTCCAATAAGCGTCGTGATCGCAGTTCGAGCCGGGGAAGACGAGCACTCCAAATTTCATTTCATGCCTCGCCGCAGGGATATAAAAAGCATAGCATAGGGGTGGAAATGTATGGTGGCGGATGCTTGCGTCCACGAAAGTCTTATGACCATTCGTGATCACCTCTCATTGACCGGCGCTGCTCTCAAGAACTGGGCTATAGCGCAGGCACAGGATTCCCTTGCCATTGGTTTGCTCTGGCTTGTCGGTTTGACGCTGTTAAGAGTTCCACTTGCTGCCCTTTGGGCGTTGTTGGCTGCGGCTTTGCAGGTTGTCCCTCATTTTGGGCCGATTCTAGGTCTTCTCGGACCGGTACTTTCCGCCGCCCTTCACTGGACCGATTGGGAGCACCCGCTTTATGTGCTCATGCTCTACGCCGGCATCGTGATGATTGACGGCTTCTTTCTTCAACCTTATCTCATGAAACGCACAGCCAAGGTGCCGATGTGGGCATCCATAATCACGCCCTTCATCTTGGGTACTTTGATCCCCTTTTGGGGCTTTCTCCTCGCCCCGCCGCTTCTAGCCGTGATTTATGCTTATCGGACCCGGCGAGGGTCTTAACGGCAACCATTTAGGCGTCCCTAGCCTCCTTTCGAGCTCCCTCTAGGCTGAATCTTAAAGTTTGTGGTAACCTAATAAAGTCATTTAAAGACAATCGAATAGAGACAGGAGTCCATCGCGCACGTGTTAGCTAGAGAGCAAAAAAAGTCCCTCATTGACCAGTACGCCACGCATACCAACGATACCGGCAGCCCGGAAGTGCAGATTGCCCTATTGAGCGAGCGCATCGGCCATTTGACGGAGCACTTCAAATCGCACCAAAAAGACCACGGTTCGCGTCGTGGCCTTCTCATGCTGGTCAGCAAGCGCCGTAGCCTGCTGGATTACCTCAAGACTTACGATTCCGACCGTTATAAGACTGTCGTACAAAAGCTCGGCCTGCGCCACTAGTTTGCGGCCAGTCTGTCCTTTTCGGCTCAAGGCAATCGGAATTTGCTGGATTCAATGAGGAATCCCCACCATGTTGTGTTTCCAGGTGTTTTTCGTTCATGCGGCGGCTCTTTTCGCGGATCGATCCGCGACAGTCTTCGTTTGGGCCAGAAGCTCGTGTTCTCATGCGTCGCACTATCCTCTAAAAAGTTAAGGATGAATCAATGAAACCTCATGCAACAGAAGTTACAGTTGAACTGGCCGGCGGAAAGAGAATCTCCTTCGAAACAGGCAAGCTGGCCAAACAGGCCCACGGTTCCACCGTGGTGCGTAGCGGCGATAACGTTGTGCTCGCCACGGCTACCTCCAACGCTGACCCCCGCGAAGGCATAGATTTCTTTCCCCTCACTGTGGATTATCGGGAATACACCTACGCCGGCGGACGCTTTCCCGGCGGCTTTATTAAGCGCGAAGGCCGCCCTAGTGAGCGTGAAATTCTCACCAGCCGCCAGATTGACCGTCCCATTCGCCCTCTGTTCCCAGAGGGGTTCCGCTGCGAAACTCAGGTAATTGCGTTTGTGCTCTCTGCAGATTCAGACAATGATCCGGATGTGCTGGGAATTAACGGCGCTTCCGCATCGCTTACCATCTCCGACATACCATTCAACGGACCCATCGGCGCCGTGCGTGTGGGACACGTGAATGGCCAGTTTGTCGTCAATCCCACCTACGCGGAAATGAGCGAAAGCGCCCTTAACATCATGGTCGTGGGAACTGCCGAAGGCATCGTGATGATCGAGTCCGGCGCTAAAGGTGTGAGCGAAGACACCGTGGTCGATGCGATCGAGTTCGGCCACAACGAAATCAAGAAGATTTGCCTTGCCATCAATGAACTTCGCGCGAAGGCAGGGAAGCCCAAGCGCACGGTGACGCCACCCGAGTTCGACCAGGCTTATTACGACCAGCTGAAAGCAAAAATAGGCGGGGAACTCACCGATGCCTGCGATACCCAGAAACACCCCAAGGCCGAAAGTTACACGCTGATCAAGGAAGTGAAAAAGCGTCTGCTGGATGCGATTCCAGAAGACGACGAAGCCGGTCGCGCTAAGCTCAAAACCTACTTCGACACGTTGCGTGAGCGCATCTTCCGCGAAGAAGTCATCAGCCGTAAGCGCCGTCCGGATGGGCGCGCGTTCGATGAAATCCGGGAGATCTGGATTGAAGTTGGTGTCTTACCCCGTACGCACGGATCTTCTATCTTCACCCGCGGCGAAACCCAGGCATTGGTCACCTGCACATTGGGCACGAGTGACGACATGCAGCGGCTGGAAACCTTCCAGGGCGAAGCCAAGAAGCACTTCATGCTGCATTACAATTTCCCTCCCTTCAGTGTGGGCGAAGTTAGCTTCCTGCGCGGAGCGGGCCGGCGTGAAATCGGACATGGAGCTTTGGCAGAACGCGCCATCTCAGCCGTGTTGCCGACCCAGGAAAACTGGCCCTATGCCATGCGCGTGGTTTCTGACATTCTGGAATCCAACGGTTCCTCCTCCATGGCTTCCATTTGCGGCGCGTCTTTGTCGCTGATGGATGCCGGCGTCCCCATCAAAGCCCCCGTCGCTGGGGTCGCCATGGGACTGGTGAAGGAAGGCGAGCAATATGCCATCCTGACCGATATAGCGGGCGCCGAAGATCACTATGGCGATATGGACTTCAAAGTCGCGGGCACCAAAGACGGCATTACGGCGTTGCAGATGGACATTAAAGTCGGTGGCATTACCGCGCAGATCATGAGGGAAGCCCTGGCGCAAGCCAAGCGCGGGCGTTTGTTCATTCTCGACAAGATGACGGATGCGATTTCGGGACATCGCGACAAAGTTTCATCATTCGCGCCGCGCATCTACACGCTGCAAATCCCCGTGGACAAGATCCGTGACGTCATCGGGCCCGGCGGCAAGATGATTCGTTCCATCATTGAGCAGACCGGCGTGAAGATCGACGTCGAAGATTCAGGCAAAGTGAATGTCTCGTCCAATGATGAAACGGCTGCGAATAAAGCGCTTCAGATCATCCGCGATCTGACGGCAACGGCGGAAGTCGGCAAGACCTATCTTGGCACTGTGACGCGGCTGGCTGATTTCGGCGCTTTTGTCGAAATCATTCCCGGAACCGATGGCCTTCTGCACATTAGCGAAGTTGCCGAACATCGCATCGCAGATGTTCGCGATGAACTGAAGGAAGGCGATCAGGTGCTGGTGAAAGTGCTGGCGGTCGAGGGTAACCGTATCCGGCTTTCGCGCAAGGCGATTCTCAAAGAGCAGCGCGCGAAGATGGGCGGCGGCGAAGCCCCGGCTGAAGGCGATAACGGTGCGGGAGAGACTGTTCACGCGGCTCCTTCTCATAGCGGCGGGACCCTAACCATCGAAGGCGGCGCAGATTTCGCCGACGACGAACCAAACTTCAACCGCGACGGTGCACCTACTCACGCCGGTGTACCTGGCGAACGGCATGATCGTTCTGGGGATCGTGGCGGTGACCGTGGTGGACGTGGAGGCCGTGGTGGACGTCCGGGAGGCGGTGGTGGCGGACGTGGCCGCGGTCGCGGGGGCCCTGGCCGTGGTGGACGTCCCGGAGGCGGTAGACACTAATTTCATCTCCATTCCTCGAGGCCGCGACTTTGTCGCGGCCTTTTGTTTGCGCGAAGCTTAGTCGTCATTGACCCGCAGGACTATGCCTCCTAAGATGCAAGAAATCACTTTGGGGGCGTAATGCGAACGACTACGGCGCTATGCCTGGTGGTTTTTTTCAGTTTCGCAGTCTGCGCTGTGACTCAGGACTCAACAGCGCATGCCGATGAGGGGCAAATCCTTGCGCTCGAAAACGCCTGGAACCAGGCGGAATTGCAGCACGATCCAGCAGCCCTCAAACTCATTCTGGCGGATGATTTTGTCATTACGGAGCCAGACGGCACGATGCAAAGCAGACAACAGCATTTTGATTTCATGAAAGACAAGTCCTACCACTACGATCTGCTCGTTTCCGAGGATTTCCGCATTAAGGTTTATGGCGACGCCGGCGTGGTCACAGGCACCTACCACGAAAAATCTAAATATAAGGGCAAGCAGTTTGACCGTCGGGGCCGCTTTACGGATACGTGGATCAAATCAAACGGATCCTGGCGCTGTGTCGCGAGCCATGACAGCCTGCCTGTCAGGAATTAATGTCTTGAATTTGTAAAATCACATACCGCCCCCGCAAAGCCACGCTCTCGGGCAATGCCGTGTTAGCAATTTCTCGGGCAGATTCGTCTCTAGGTTACAATTCACCGCTGGCAGCTCGGAATTATGTTGCTTGGGGACATTTCCCCTTTTTAAGGAGGTTGTTCTGTGAAAGCACCCCATTTTCTCAATGGCGTGGCTCTGCTCGCCGCACTGGCTGGTAGCTCAGTCGCGCAACAGTCACATGCATCTACACCGATGTTTGCACACCCCAAGCCTGTTTACGACGATTCCCGCTTTGCGCAAGCGGCCACGGCATTGCAAACGTGGAATGGCAGCTTTATGTACAACGGTTCGACCAATAACTTCACCATGGCCGGCACCGACCCTTCGGTTACAAACACAACCACCACCTTCCAGGTCTATGTGATCCCGGTGAAGATTGGGATCACGAGCAAGAGCGGGCAAGTTACTTATTTTGATCCCATGACAAAGGTGTCGAACGGCCAAACTGCAATTCAGAACATGATTTCATCGCCGATTTTTCAAAGCCTTGATTACAACATTGGCGGTACTGACCTGGGCAACACCCAATTCGAAGATGCCTATCAGCGCGGTAACTTCTGGACCGATGTAATGACCAATTCGAACTATCACATTCTCCTGAAACCGACCATTCTTCCGGAAGTGACGGTCGTAGTTCCTTCGAACAAGGGCAAGACCGGTAAACAGTTCGGGGCCAGCGTAGCGGAAGTGGATTACAACTGGTTCGATAACAAGGTGCAAGCGGGCCTGCCTAAATTGAAACAGGTCGGTCCCAACGTGTTGCCTCTGATTATGGCTTACGATACCTACTGGACCGAGTTGGGCGGACTCATCTGTTGCATCGGCGGTTGGCACAATGCTTATGGCAATGCGAACACGCCCCAGACTTATTCCGTTTATGGCTACACCAGCGTAAGCACTGCGTTCGCGGCGGATGTCTCCGCTCTGTCGCACGAACTCGGGGAATGGATCAATGACCCGTACGTAAACAATACCCAGGGAGCGTGTGGTGGAATTCTCGAGGTCGGCGACCCCATCGAGAATGAGACGAGTCCAAAGTATGGCGACTACACTTACACGCTGGGCGGCTTTACCTATCACATACAGGATCTAGTGAACCTGCAGTATTTCGGCCAGACTCCTTCGACGTCAAATAATGGCAACTGGACGTTCGAGGGCCAGAACGGAAATCTGCCCGGCCTAGGTCAGATTGGCGTTTGCTCGTTCGGGCAATAGACGCCGATCCCCAAATCAAGTAGCAGTGTCCCGCTCTGTCCCCTGAACTGGCGGACTGGGGCGGGACAGCTTGCTAGGCATGACTTGAGATCTAAACAGTTTGACCGTGAGCGGACTTGTCTGTCGCGCGCCGGTTTCGCGGAGGTATCATCTCGCCGATGCGGCGAATCTGGGCTCCGACTCCGCGCAACTTCTCTTCAATATTTTCGTAGCCTCGATCCAGATGATAAACGCGGTCAATGATGGTCTCGCCATCTGCGACTAACGCCGCGAGGACGAGCGAAGCTGACGCACGCAAATCCGAAGCCAGCACAGCGGCCGCGCTTAGCGGAGTTTTGCCACGGACAATTGCCCTGCGCCCTTCAATCTTAATGTTTGCGCCCATCCGCACGAGTTCCTGTGCGTGCATGAACCGGTTCTCGAATATGTTCTCGGTAATGACCGATGTCCCATCGGCCTGCGTCGCGAGGGCCATGTATTGTGCCTGCATATCCGTGGGAAATCCGGGATATTCTTCGGTGACCATGTCGGCCGCGCGGAACGGCGCGTCTCCCATGACGCGAATTGAATCGCCGCATGCGACGGTCTTCACGCCGGTTTCTTCGAGCTTGCGCAACAACGCGCCAAGGTGAGCTGGCTCGCAGTTGGAGATGTTGAGATCGCCTCCGGTTAAGGCTCCAGCAATGATGAAAGTTGCCGCCTCGATTCGGTCGGGAATGATTTTGTGCTTGGCGCCGTGCAGCTTGGCAACGCCTTGCACGCGAATGGTCGGTGTGCCCGCGCCTTCAATCTTCGCTCCCATTTTGTTGAGTAGATCTGCGAGGTCCGAAACTTCCGGCTCACGCGCGCAATTCTGCATGATGGTTTCACCCTCGGCCAGCGATGCAGCCATAAGCAGGTCTTCGGTTCCCGTGACGGTGATTTTGTCAAATACGATTTCCGCGCCCTTGAGCCGCGAGGCGCTGGCTTCAACGTAGCCGTGATCCTGGGTAATTCTGGCGCCCAGGCGCTCGAGCCCCTTAATGTGGAGATCAATGGGGCGAGCCCCGATGGCACAGCCGCCGGGGAGCGAGACGCGCGCCGTTCCGCATCGCGCGACGAGCGGACCGAGCACTAGCGTAGAAGCGCGCATCGTCTTAACAAGTTCATAGGAAGCTTCTGGAGAAGCCAGAGTCTTGCACTGAATCTTTGTGCGGTGCTGTGCGCGTCCATAACCCAGCTCGACTTCCGCGCCCATCGCAGCCAAAAGGTTGCGCGTCGTCTGGATGTCGCGCACTTGTGGAATGTTTTCCAGAATGACCGGCTCTTCGGTGAGTAGCGCGGCTGCCATGCAGGGCAGAGCGGCGTTTTTAGCGCCACTCACGCGAATAGTTCCGAGCAGCGGATTGCCGCCGCGAATAACAAGTTTATCCATGACGAGATGAATCCTGTGATGGTTTAGTGAAGCTGATAGCGCACGTCCAATGGGTAGCGACATATCTATTGTAGCGAGGACGAGGCAGCGTCAGGGTAACCGGAAGGGAACTATCAGCCAGGAACTTCCGGAATGTGCGGACAACTGTAACCGATTTGAACCGGCGTGCCTATTGCCCAATCGCCGCTCGAACATTACCGCGCGTTACGGCCAGAGCCGTGGAGGCCTGCATACGGCTCCTTCCCGTTTTCAGCATCACCAGCGCCACCGGCACTTCATTCTTGGCAGCTTTGAGCGCGCCCTCGGCGTCCTCGCGTGTCACGCCTGTCGCTTGTTCAAGTATCGAAATACCGCGTTCTTGCAGTTTTTTGTTCTTCACGTGCACATTGACCATCAAATTACCGTAAACATACCCCAGACGCGTCATGGCGCCGGTGGAAAGCATGTTCAGGATCATCTTCTGCGCGGTGCCGGCTTTCATCCTGGTCGAGCCCGAAACCACCTCAGGGCCAACTTCCGCCACAATCTCGATATGCGCCGCTCTACCCAACGGCGAATTGCGATTGCAAGTGACCGCAACCGTCTTCGCGCCACGCTTGCGCGCATATTCCACGGCGGCGACAGTAAAAGGTGTGCGCCCGCTCGCCGCGATGCCAACGACGACGTCATTCTTGCCCGGTTTTTTTGTTGCGATGGCTCGCTCGCCGAGTTCGCGCGAATCCTCATTCGCTTCGACTGCCGCGGCCAGGGCTTTCTCTCCTCCTGCGATGACGAATTGCACAGTTTTGGGATCGGTATTAAACGTCGGCGGACACTCGGCGGCGTCAAGAGCGGCAATTCGCCCGCTGGTCCCCGCGCCGACATAAATGAGCCGTCCACCATTTTTTAGCGCTCCTGCAATCAGGTCAATAGCTTTCGCAATTTGCGGAAGGGCGCGTCCCACGGCCTGTGCTACTTTCGCATCTTCCGAGTTGATGATGCGCACAATTTCCAGCGAGGATTTGCGATCGAGATTTTTGGACGCAGCGTTCATTTGCTCCGTGGTGAGTCTGCGCAGATTCTCTTTCTTCCGAGACTTCAATTAATTCCCTCCTGATTTTGAACTGAATTGCGCAGCACTCCGATTCTTTCTACGGAAACGTCGACGATATCGCCTTCCACGAGCGGTCCAACACCTTCTGGCGTTCCGGTCGCGATTAAATCTCCCGGCATGAGGGTCATGAAGTCGGCAATGTAGCGGATAACAACGTCAGGCGAGAAGATGAAATCGTGGGTATTGCCGGATTGCCGGATCTCTCTATTAACACGGGTTTCTACCGACACGCCTGCCCACGGGTCGATCTCGCCCCAGCTGACGACGACCGGCCCGACGGGGCAAAATGTGTCGAAGCCTTTGCCGCGAGTCCATTGCGCGTCTTTTTTCTGTAAATCGCGCGCCGTAACATCATTTACTACGGTGTAACCGAGGATGCAACTTCGCACATCGAAATCCGCCGGCGGGCGAAAACAGCGCATGCCGATTACGATCCCGAGTTCTCCCTCGAAATCTACCCGCTCAGAAACGCGAGGGCGAATAATGAGGCCGCCCGGAGCAAGCAAAGCAGACGGCGGTTTCAGAAAAATGAGAGGTTCAGCCGGCACCTCGTTGCCGAGTTCGGCGGCGTGAGCTCGATAGTTGCGTCCCACGCATACAATTTTCGAGGGCGTGACTGGCGCGAGTAGAGCTGCTTCAGACAGAAGCACGCGAGCGATGCGCTTCGTCGGAATGTCTTCCAACGCGTCAGCCTGCTCTGGAGGAGCGGAGAAAACGCGAGTGATCTCATCGCGCCCCGCGACAGATTCGATCAGCCCATATTGCGGCACATGCTCCAGCAGAAATCGGCAGTATTTCATGTGCTGCCAATTTTATCGCTTTGGAGCGAGTGGAGTAATGACCAGCATGAGACATCGCTAGCGTAGCATCTGCGATGTTCGGCTCGCTCCTTAAGAGGCGGGTACGACAGTTCCTCTGCATTCGCCGAAACCAATGCGGCGGAATCCAGGTTTCTCGCAGTATCCACGGAAGATCACCTCATCGCCATCTTCGAGGAATTTTCTCGTCTCACCAGAGGGCAGACTGATGGGTTCCTGACCTCGCCAGGCAAGTTCAAGTAGACATCCCCGCGATGACTTTTCCTTACCTGAAACCGTGCCGCTAGCCAGCAAATCACCGGGCAGCAGATTGCATCCGTTGCTGGCATGGTGAGTGAGCATCTGCGCGAGCGTCCAATACATGTCCGAGAAATTGCCCTGGCTGAGGCGAACCGGCGCGACGTTGGCATCACGCATCTTCTGTGATTGAAGAAGCACTTCGAGATTGAGATCGAGGCCGCCCGTCTTCTGATCTTCAATATTAGAAAGATAAGGCAAGGGCGCGGGGTCACCCACCGGGCGGGGAAAAGCGTTCGTGCGAAACGGCGCCAATGCTTCCATCGTCACCACCCAGGGGGAAAGTGAGGTCGCAAAATTCTTCGCCAGAAATGGCCCGAGTGGTTGATATTCCCAGGCTTGAATATCCCGCGCCGACCAGTCATTCACGAGGCAGACGCCAAATATGTGGTTGTTGGCGTCGGCAACAGGAATGGGAGTGCCCAACTCATTGCCTCGACTCACAAACGTCCCGAGTTCGAGTTCATAGTCGAGGCGTTTGCTTGGCCCAAAAGTAGGTGCCGCGTTGCCATCGTTGGTTTGCCCGCTCGGGCGGCGAACCGGAGTTCCACTGACGACAAGTGACGACGCGCGTCCGTGATAGCCGATGGGAACATATTTGTAGTTTGGCAGCAGGGGATTGTCCGGACGGAACATACTGCCCACGTTCGTCGCATGAAAGATGGACGCGTAAAAGTCTGTGTAATTGCCAACGCGCGCGGGAAGAAACAATTCCGCTTCCGACTGCTCGATCAGGAGAGCCTCACCTCGCAATCCACTCTCATCGCTAAGCAACGAAAAGATTTCTCTACGCAGTTGGAGGCGCCGCGCCGTTCCCAGTGCCATCAAGTGATTGAGCGAATCCGCCATGCACGCGTCGGCCGCTTCGCAATGCAATAATCGCGCTTCAACGCATCCCGCAAGATCGAAGATCGAATCTCCAATCGCCACACCGACGCGGGGCCGTTCGCTAGATTTGGCGCGCCGAAAAATTCCAAAAGGAAGATTCTGAATCGGAAAATCCGTGTCCGCCGCGTTAGCCGATTCGACCCAACTCTTCGCGCCCTGGTCGTGTGTATGGTCGAGCGCTGGATTCATAATAAGGAAAGCGCTTGCAGGTCCTCGACGGGCTCAGAAAATGAGCAAGAGCCGAAAGAAAGTGCGAAGGATTTTCGTGCGAGTCGGATATTTTCGGTAGTGGCGCGATGGGATCGCCAGATGACGCCGTCGTCTGCAAAGCCAAAAGAATTCGCACAAGGCTCATTCAGCAACTCTGATGCTTCCGTGACATCGATTCGTTTCTCTGCAAGCAATACTGCAGCGAGAAATACGTTCAGGAACCCGTGCATGGTCGCCGAAGGACTATCGGGGGCATATGTGAGCCGATGGAGCGAGCAAAGCGGGTGATGCAACCCCGCGGTGGCCTTAAACGGCACGCCTTTATCGGCACAAAGTCCTATGAACCCAGCCACGCTGCCGGCAGCAGGAATCATTTCCGGGGTCTCGCCGCCGGTGCGGATCTTCGCTTTGCGTTTGCACCGTGCGAGGGCATCGAGGCAAGATTCAATGTCCGCGCTCAGCGGAATTTCAAAAAAAACCTGCAAATCTGGCACCATAAGTGAATGAGCCCGCTGGATATCGGCGGGTGCACTCGCTTTTAATTCAACGCTCGTCACCGTCAACCTCCCGCGATTGCGTACATTGAATGCGGTGACTTGTTTTATGTCCGTTGCAATATCGCCGGCCAGAAGTGCCGAAACATTCCAGACCCCTGGACTTTCAATCGACCTCGCCGAGCTTTCCAGCTCGGTGAGCCTCGCAGCCGGAGCGATAAACTTGCCCAGCATCCAGCCCAATTGGCCTTCCGCGTACCGAGAGTAATTCTCCACGGCAGGCTGCATATCCAGCTTCGCCGGTGGAAACAATCCGGCGTAATCAACCAGATTTTCGAGTAGCGCCGTCAAAGCCGCATTTCGAATTGTGGGCGAGGCTTGCTGCATCGGTTATTTCGATTGCCCGAAATGCTTGGGCAAATTCTGCCAGCATTCGAAATATTGTTCGTCGAGTTCAGAAGATTCCAGTGCAAATTTTGTCGGGCGGCAGACAAAACGGGTCTCAAACATGAAAGCTAAAGTGTCCGCGAGATAGACCGGCTTCAAATCTGCTGCGCTGGCCTTCTCGAAAGTCTCGCTGTCAGGACCATGTCCAGCCATGCAGTTGTGTAGGCTCGAACCGCCGGGCACAAAGCCCTCCGCCTTTGCGTCGTACTGCCCGCGAATGAGGCCCATAAATTCGTTCATAAAGTTTCGATGGAACCACGGCGGGCGGAAGGTGTGCTCGGCAACCATCCAGCGCGGCGGGAAGATGACAAAATCAAAGTTGGCAGTACCAGGTAGCTCTGACGGTGAAGTCAGCACCGTATAGATCGACGGATCCGGATGATCGAAACTCACCGTATTTATACACATGAAATTGGCGAGATCGTATTTGTAAGGCGCATAATTTCCATGCCAGGCAACAACCGCCAAGGGGGAGTGATCAATCTCCGCCTCCCACAGATTGCCCTGAAACTTGCAGATGAGGCGAAAATCCCCGTCGCGCTCCTCAAACGATGCTACAGGGGTCAAAAAATCCCGCGGATTTGCCAATCCATTCGCGCCAATCGGGCCGAGGTCGGGCAGGCGAAGAAGTGAGCCGTAGTTCTCGCAAACGTATCCCCGCGCTTCTTTGTCGAGTAGCTCCGCCCGAAACTTCACACCCCGTTGTATCACCGCGATCTCGCCCGGAGCCGCTTCGATCTTCCCGAACTCAGTGTGCAAAAGCAGCTTTCCAAGTTGGGGAACAATCAGCATTTCGCCATCAGCGTTGAAGAAGAACCGGTCCGTCATCGATTTGTTAGCGGTGTAGATGTGAATCGCCACGCCGGAATGAATAAGCGCATCGCCGTTGCCGGCCATCGTCGTCATCCCTTGGACAAAATCGGTTGGCTTGCTGGGCACCGAAATCGGCTTCCAGCGCATTTGATTAGGTGGCGTCGCAACTTCATCAAATGGCGTGCTCCGCCAGTTGCTATTGCTGATTTGCTTGAACGGTTTGTGCGCAACCGTAGGTCGCAAACGATAGAGCCACGACCTCCGATTCGCAGCTCGCGGCGCAGTAAAAGGGGTTCCGCTAATCTGCTCCGTATAAAGTCCAAAGGGGGCTTTTTGCGGCGAGTTCTGCCCGTGCGGCAAGGCGCCAGCGACAGCTTCCGTCGCGAACTCATTTCCGAAGCCGGATTGATACAGCAGGGAAGCCGCGGCTTCCGATTTGTTTGTCATGTTGGAATCCCGTCAGCGAATTTCTACAGATTTCCCCGCAATGCCTGTTCGTGTTCAATCGCGGTGAACAACGCTTTGAAATTTCCTTTGCCGAATCCGCGGCTGCCCTTGCGCTGAATAATCTCAAAAAATACGGTCGGCCGATCTTCCACCGGCTTCGAGAAAATCTGCAGCAGGTAGCCCTCTTCGTCGCGGTCCACGAGTACACCCAGCTTTTGCAGCGCGGGAATCGACTCCTCAATCGCGCCGACTCGCGAAGGCAGTTCTTCGTAATAAGTATTCGGCACCCGCAGAAAATCGAGCCCGTTGGCTTGTAACTTGCCGACCGTGTCTATCACGTCTCTGGTCTGCAAGGCGATGTGCTGCACTCCCGCCCCGTGATAAGCCTCGATATATTCATCAATCTGGCTTTTCTTGCGCGCCTGCGCCGGCTCATTGATGGGAAACTTCACCGAATGCGAATCGTCCGACATCACAATGCTCATCAGGGCGCTGTATTCCGTCGAAATATCCTTGTCGTCGAAGGTGATGTAACGATGAAACCCGAAAACGTTGGTATAGTAGTCCGCCCACTGCTGCATCTTGCCCAGTTCAACGTTGCCGACAATGTGATCAATTCGTAGTATTCCGCAGTCGTCTGCAGCGATGTGCGAGTGCGAAAATCCCGGCAGGAACGGCCCTTTATAATCCTTGTAGGAAATCAACGAATGAATCGTATCGCCGTAGGTATGCACCGCGGCGCGCCGGATCGTCCCGTGTGAATCCGTTTCATCATGTGGCTCCATCGCCGGTTTTGCGCCGCGTTTCACCGCATCATGAAAAGCCTTGTCCGCGTCATCCACTTCAAGCGCAATATCGCGCACGCCGTCGCCGTGCTTCTTGATATGTTCTGCCGCCGGGTGCTTCTCGTTCATCGGCGTCGTCAGCACAATATTAGCTTTGCCCTGCGTCATCGCATACGAAGTCTGCTCGCGATGCCCCGTTTCGAGACCGCTGTAGGCGAGCTGCGAAAATCCGAAGCCTTTCCGGTAGTAATAAGCCGCTTGCCGCGCGTTGCCGACCCAGAACTCAACGTGGTGAATGCGTTTCAACTTCAGAGGATTTTCCATGTCCCATCTTTCCCTGGCTAGACTGCTACTGCTGCCGGCGTCACGTGATGCAGCCAATGTTTCCACGCCGGATCTTGTCCAGTCTTCGCGCGATTAAACGCCTCAATCAACTTCGCCACAATCGGCCCGGGCTTCCCGCCGCCAATTTTTACTCCATCCAATTCTGCAAACGGCACAATCTCCGCCGCGGTTCCCGTCACAAAAAGTTCGTCCGCGTTCTTCAAATCATTTAGGGTCAAGATGCCGATTTCCATCTTATACCCAAGCGCTCGCGCCAGTTGAATCACGGAATCTCGCGTGATGCCGAGAAGAATCGAAGACTTCTCATCGTTCGTACGAACCACGCCATCTTTTACGACGAATACATTCGCAACCGCCGCCTCAGCAACATTGCCCTCCACATTCAACAGCACTGCCTCATCAAACCCCCGCGAAACCGCATCGCGAGTCGCCAGAAACGAATTAATGTACTGTCCAGACGCTTTAGCCGTCGGCGGCATCATCCTCGCGTCAAATTTCACATACGGCGACAGCGTCATGCGGCCGCCCTTTTCCACGCTGCCTTTGGGCACATGTTTAATGCCGCTCCATGCCAGGATCGCCGTTTCTGTCGGATTGTGCCCGCGCAAACCGAGCGATTCCGAGCCGTAGTAGCACAGCGGCCGAATGTAGCACTCTTGAAATTCGTTGCGCCGGATCACCTCGCAAACCGCGTCTTCGAGTTGCGCTTGCGTATAAGGAATCTCCAGCCCATACACAGCGGCCGAGGCGAAGAAGCGCTTGATGTGCGCATCCAGCCTAAAAACCGCTGGTCCCTGTGCCGTCATGTAGCTCCGCATGCCTTCGAAAACGCCCGTGCCATAATGCAGCGCGTGCGTGGATACATGCACCTTGCTATCTCTCCAGGGGACGATTTGGCCGTTCATCCAGGCCCAATGCGTACTTTCAAATGGCATCACGCACACCTCTTCTTCCCTATAAATACCGCGCCCGGCGAGGCAACGTAAATAGAATAGGAAAGGCATAATTCGTATTATTATTTAGAATATAAGGCAGGACATAAGCATGACCTTAGATTCGAAAGTAATGGATGAAAAGAGTTGGCGGCTTCTTCGCGAGTTGCAGCATGATGCTCGCCTTACCTATGCCGAGCTCGGCCGTCGCGTTTCTCTCAGCCTTCCCGCCGTTGCGGAACGCATTCATAAGATGGAAGACGCCGGCATCATCGAAGGCTATCGCGCCGAGATTAATCCGGCCCGCATTGGCATGCCGATCATGGCGTTCATTCGCATCAGCATCATCGGAGATTTCACCCGAGTCACAAAAGTCGTTCAGGAACTGCCCGAAGTGCTCGAGTGTCACCGCAGCACCGGCGCAGATTCATTCATTCTCAAAGTTCAAGTGCGTTCGGTGCAGCACATGGAATCCGTGATCGACAAACTCACACCTTTCGGTACAACGTCCACGTCGGTAGTCTTATCTTCGCCGGTGAAACGCCGTGTGCTAGTGGCGCCCGGTGAAAGCGTCGCGCTGCGCCAACGTACTCGCCGCGCGGCAAAACGCTGATGGCAGGAGTACCTCCGATGTATCATGCTCAGTGCTATTACCTCCGAAGCACGTGATCTTCATAGAATCAGGTCCTCATGAAACGCGAAATTGAAGTTGGTGGAAGCCTTGAAATTGCAGATGTCGTTCGAGTTGCGCGTGAGCGTGTGGCCGTTCGTTTAAACCCCGCAGCCGAGGCCCGCATCGCAGCCAGCCGCGCCTACGTGGAAAAGCTGGTCGCGAGTAACCAGACCGTTTATGGGCTTACCACTGGTTTTGGCAAGCTGGCCAACATTCGCATCGCCCAGCAGGATTTGCAGGCCTTGCAGCGTAATTTGCTGCTATCTCATGCCTTCGGCACCGGCGATCTGCTCTCCACCGAAGTTGTCCGGGCCATGTTGCTGCTGCGCGCGCAAAGCCTCGCCTTGGGCTTCAGCGGAGTACGCCAGAAGGTGATTGATCTGCTCATCGCCTGCCTGAATCAAGGCGTTCATCCTCGCGTGCCGTCGCAAGGCTCGGTGGGCGCCAGCGGCGATCTCGCTCCACTTGCACACATGAGCCTGTTGCTCATCGGTGAGGGCGAAGCCGAATATCAGGGCCAATGGATGGATTCACGCGATGCCCTCCGACGCGCCGGACTGAAGCCTATCGTTCTCGAAGCCAAGGAGGGGTTGGCTCTCATCAACGGCACTCAGGCCATGACCGGAATCGGCTGCCTTGTCGTCCACGATGCTCGAACTCTCGCGACCGTTGCTGATATCGCCGGCGCCATGTCTCTCGAAGCGCTCAAGGGCACTCTGCGCGCCTTCGACCCCAAGGTCAGCCAGGTGCGCCCGCACATTGGCGCCATACAGGTTTCAGATAACGTCCGCCGCATTGGCGCGAACAGCCCCATCCATAAATCCCATGCCAATTGCGACAAAGTACAGGACCCCTACTCGCTACGTTGTATTCCCCAGGTGCATGGTGCCAGCCGCGATGCCTTGAAGCATGTAGCAGAAGTTCTCGAGCGCGAAATTAATAGTGTGACCGACAATCCATTGATCTTCGCCAACGAGAAAGAAGTCATTTCCGCAGGAAACTTCCATGGCCAACCCGTCGCGCTGGCCATGGATTACGCGAAACTCGCCATTTCCGAACTGGCCAACATCAGCGAACGCCGCACGGCGTTCATGCAAGACTCTTCCTTGTCGGGTTTGCCGCCATTCCTCGCGCAATCCGGCGGATTACATTCCGGGTTGATGATCACGCAGTACACCGCTGCCAGCCTTGTCAGCGAAAACAAAGTGTTGGCGCATCCCGCCAGCGCCGACAGCATTCCCACCAGCGCCAATCAAGAAGACCATGTTTCCATGGGAACCATCGCAGCCCGTCAAGCTGCCATGATTCTGGAGAACGCGAAGACCGTCGTCGCCATTGAACTGCTCAACGCAGCCCAGGCGTTGGAATTCCACAAACCCCTTGAGCCGGGGCCGGGCGTGAAAGCGGCCTGGCAGACTATCCGCCAGAAGGTCAACTTCGCCGACACCGATCGCGTCATGACCGGCGACCTGGCGGCGGCGAGAGAATTAATCGGCTCTGGAGGGCTGCGCGAAAGCGTCGAAAAAGCCGTTGGCAACTTGCACTGATAAAACAAAAAAATGGCTTCGCCAATCGAAAGATGACGAAGCCGCTTTCTTTATGCCTTGAGGGTTACTGCACGAGCAGGGCGATATTCGCCGTATGCGTGGTCACGCTCGTTCCTTTGGCGCGCAGCGTGTAAGAACCGGTGGGAGTGTTCGCGTTTGTGCTCAGCGTCAAGGTCGAACTTTCTGCGTCCGTGCCATCCAACGTCCATGAATTGGGAACGATCGTGCACGTGGACATCGGTGGCTGTCCGGTGCAGGTCAGGTTCACCGTTTGATTGAACCCGGCACTGGGCGTCAAAGTGATGGTTGACGTCCCCTGGTTTCCGCGTGTAACCGTTAGCGAGTTGGGCGCGGCGGTGATGCTGAAATCCGGCCCGTATCCCGTCAAATATACCGTCTGCGTCGGGTCCTGATAGGCATTGTCATTGATGACGATCGTGCCTGTGCGCACGCCATAAACCGTTGGCGTGAACGTCACCCCGATGGTGCAAGAACCCTGCGGTTCCACTTGGCTGTTCAAGCACGGAGTTTGACTGGTCAACTGGAAATCTCCGGTAACGTTAATGGAGCTGATATAGAGGTCATCGCTCCCCGTGTTGGTGATCTTGAAATACATCGGAGGGCTAGTGACATTGAGGGGTTGCGGCGGGAACTTCAACGACGATGGAGCCAGATTCGCCGTCGGAGTGAGCAGGATCTCCCGCACCCGGTTGTTGACGCCGTCAGCGACATAGAGATGGCCTCCGCCGTCGATTGAGGCGCCATAATTATCCAGCTCGGCGCCCAACGCGGGGCCGCCATCCCCGGAGAATCCGTAATACTTCGGATCGCCGGTTTTGCCGGAAACACCAATTACTTCATGGTTCGGGTCACTATAGTCCACTCGTTGAATTACGTAGTACAGGCCGCTGCCCGCGACATACATGTTTCCGTGCGGATCAATGACGACGTCCTGCGGGGTCTGGTAAGCGGCATTAAGCGCGGGTCCTTTTTCCGGCCCAAAGAGGATTCCATTGCAATCAAACGCGTAGGGGTACATGATGCCGCTGGTAACAACTGTAATTTGGTTCTCGTTGGTATTGGCGATGTACACGTTGCCGAACGGATCTGGAGCGGCGCTGAATGGGCCGTTCAATAGTGCAGAGGTTGCTTGCACGCCCGTGACAATGCATGAGGTTGCTGGCGCGCCGGTACCCGCGAAGGTCCCGATAATGCCGCCCGGGTAGACGATGCGAACTTGATTGGCGCGCTGGTCGGCGATGTAAATATTTCCCGCCGTATCCACCTCAACCGTTGTCGGGAAATCCAGCGATGCCTTGGTCGCCTGTCCGCCATCGCCACAGCTTGGCGTGCACGCTTTGCCGTTGCCTGCGATGGTCGTAATAATGCCGGTTGAAGGGTTCACTTCACGTACTACGGAGTTACTGCTGTCCGCGATATAAACATTGCCCGAAGCATCCACTCCAACACCTTCGGGTCCGCTGAGCGTCGCCGAGGTAGCTGGGCCGCCATCGCCGCTATAATTCGCGATGCCAGTCCCTGCGAACGTCGTAATGTTGCTCGTGCAGAAACCGGTGCCCGCGGTGCCGCTGCATCCGCTTATCTTGCGAATGCGGTTGTTGGCCGTGTCGGCAATATAGACATTGCCAAAAGCATCAACCGCCGTAGCTCGATTGCCCGCCAGAATTGCGGATGTTGCCGGGCCGCCGTCGCCGCCGTTTGACACCGACGTACCGTTGCCGCCGGCTAGGGTGCCGATGGTTCCGGAAAGAACCGAACGCACCACCTGATTCCCAGTATCGCCAATGACAAAGCCACCTGCGGCGCTCGCCCATACGCCGCGCGGACCATTAAGTTCGGCTGCCGTCGCTGGTCCGTTGTCCCCGTTGTAACCGCGCGAGTAATTGCCGGCCACCGTTTGAATTGTGCTACTGCCAAAGGTTACTTCGCGAATGTCGTTGACGGGTGGCTCTGTGATGTAAAGATTATTGGATGAGTCGAACGAAATCTGCCACGGCGCGGAAATATTTGCGCTGGTGGCAGCTCCGCCATTGCCGCAGCCCTGGGCGGGCGCGCATGGGTTTCCAGTTCCGGCGTAAGTGCTTATAAGGCCAGCGTTGGTGCCGCTGGCGATGATCTCGCGAATGCGGCGATCCCCGGTGTCGGAGAAATAAATGTTGCCATTGCTATCCAGCGCAATTCCATTGGGGCCATTCATGGTCGCTGCCAGCGCTTGACCGCCATCGCCGCACTGCGATGTCGGTGACGAGCATTTGTAGCCCGTTCCCGCAATAGTATTGATCGTTCCAGGCGCGATCTGCACATTGGCAATCGTGATGGTCGAGCCGGTGCGATTGACGACGCGAATGCGGTTGTCGTTGGTGTCCGCGATATACAAGTTTCCGGATTTATCAACCGCCACCGCCGTGGGCGCGCCGAGGGTCGCGTTGTAGGGCGCGCCAGTGTCTCCGCATGCCGGTGCCGGCGCCGTGGGATTCGCGCATTGATGGGCATTGCCCGCCAGGTTGTTGATGACGTAAGTATTCGTGCCCGCTTTGATGTAAACCTCACGGATGAGGTAATCCGTGGTATCCGCAATGTAGACATTGCCCTTCGCATCAGTCGCAATTCCGACCGGATTGTTCAAACTAGCGCTCGTCGCAGGCCCGCCATCCAGTTTCTGCGGATCTTCCGTCGGATAGCCAATGCCTGCGAATACGGTCAGGTTTCCTGAAGTATCCACTTTGAAAATTTCGTTCTGCGCGGGCGCGGTGATGTAGGTATTGCCTTTCGCGTCCTGCGCGACCGAACTTGGCCCTGCGATGTCGGCCAACGGTCCTGTCGCCGGGCCATTTACGCTGCCGCCGCCAGCAATCGTATTGATCGTGTTTTGCGCGGATACAGCCATCGCGCACAGCAGGCAAAGAAGAAGAGCCACAAGAAAAGTTGCTGACTTGCGGAACGCTTGGGAGTGAGTGGATTTCATTCGGTTACACCTTTGTGGTTCAAAAAATTTTCGACGCCAGGGGGAAACGCCATACGGCGCGGATCTGCATCCGATTGCAAGAAGCATACCCCGTGCCTCCAGTGGGTGCAAGCGATTGGAAAGATTAGGCATAGGTAAGAAAGGCTCTATACCATTCACTCACACGAAAGCGCCGCCACACCACGGGGTACCCAGGCGCCTATTTGCCGCTATCGCCAGTCGGGATATACCAGAAGATGACCTTCCATGGGCCCACTCGATGGAATCATTATCGTCGTCTATCTTGTGGCCGTAACTGCGTTTGGCTTGAACTTCCGCAAAAGACAGCGGACCCTGAAAGATTATTTCCTCGGCGATCGCAACATTCCCTGGTGGGCGATTTCGCTATCTATCGTCGCTGCTGAAACCAGCACTCTGACCATCATCAGCGTCCCAGGACTCGCCTACGACAAAGATTTCGGCTTTCTTCAACTTGTCATTGGCTACCTCGCCGGACGGGTGATTATCTGCTATGTGCTTATTCCTCAGTATTTTCGCGGCGAATTATTCACCGCATATCAGCTCATCGAGCGCCGCTTCGGCGAGCGCCTTCGCTCGTTGACTGCCGGCCTCTTCCTGCTTACGCGCGCCGCTGCCGAGGGGGTGCGCGTGTTCGCAGTGGCGATAGTGGTGAGAATTGCGCTAGGTCCCTGGTTGGGCGGCGTGAGTGATTTTGGACGCGACCTGGCTGCCATAGGCGTCGTGACGATGCTGACCCTGATTTATACCTTCGAAGGCGGTTTGGCGGCCGTTATCTGGACGGATGTGGTCCAGCTGGGTATCTACGTGGCCGGAACTATTGTGGGGTTCTTCACAATTATTCACCTCGTCCCGGGAGGCTGGGCGACCATCCATTCGGTAGCCGGGGCTGCGGGGAAGTTTCACGTCTTTGATTTCTCCTGGAATTTCTACAAGACCTACACCTTTTGGTCGGGACTCATCGGCGGAGCCTTCTTAACTACGGCCAGCCATGGAACGGATCAGCTCATTGTCCAACGATTGCTTGCCGCGCGAAGTGAAGCCCAATCGAAGCTGGCTTTGCTCTTCAGCGGCATTGTTGTGTTCTTTCAATTTGCCTTGTTCCTGCTTATTGGAGCGATGCTGTTCGTGTTCTACAAGCTCAATCCGCCTGCCATTGCCTTTCCCCGGACGGATGCGATATTTCCGACGTTTATCGTGAACTTCATGCCCATTGGCGTCCGGGGATTGTTGATTTCGGCGATTTTGGCGGCGGCGATGTCGAATCTCAGCGCCGCGCTCAATTCTCTCTCTTCCACCTCCGTCATCGATTTCTACTCGCGCATCAGGCCTGGGGTCAGCGACCAGACAAGATTGAAACTCTCGCGGGTGATAACCATCGGGTGGGGAATCATTCTGTTTCTCTTGGCGTTGCTGGCGCGCCACGGCGGCAAAGTGGTCGAAGTGGGTTTGGCCATTGCATCAGTTGCCTATGGTGCGTTGCTTGGCGTCTTCCTGCTCGGAGTTCTGACTCGCCGCGCAAACGAGGCCGGTGCAATGGCCGGCATGCTCATCGGATTCGTTTTTAACGTATACCTGTGGCAGTTTACACACGTGCCCTTCACCTGGTACGTCGCGCTGGGCAGCCTGCTGACGTTTACTGTTGGCTATGCCATGAGCTGTCTTTCAAACGCCTCTTGAATTCGCCGCCGAGATTTATCTCCATCCAACTAACAGGTAGCTCGGGCCGCCTGCGCACTGGAATCGCAAGACGGGCCATCGGCCAAAGACCGGATGTTTTAGCGCGGTCGTATCGTCGCAAGCGATGGCCCGCGCGCTCCTTGGAAGCCTTCAGGACGAAGAAAAGGACCGCGAGCGGAGGTTCTGGTATCCCGGTGAGCATTCGTCGATCCTGGACAAAATTAAATCGTTTTAACGGCCATATTTAAGTGCTTTACAATCAGTTATTTGAAAGGCTGTTTTTGACACACTAGTTCATGCTAATAAGCCCCCGCTAAGCCAAAGAAAACAAGTGGTTTTTGAGCCGTCGATTTACTGGGAAGCACGTCTTAAGGCATGCTTCTACTCTTCCAGGCTAACCCCTACTGGCTGATCCCCTACTACTTGACGTTCACTGCGTTTTCGCGTTCCATGTTCGGAATGCATTGGATACTTCTGGCAATTCTGCTCGTGATGCTGGCAGTCATGCTGTTGCTGCTGACGCGTACCTCTTTGGGCGCGTTGATTGGCGACCATATTGCCGAGCGTCCGCGGCGGCGGTTGTTTCTGGCTTCGGTCAGTTTCTTTCTGACTTTTGCGATTGTGCGCGGCATGGTGTACTGCATCAGGCACGATATTCCGCCGTTTCACTACGTAATTTTCAAAGGCACGCACATTCATCACCTCGTCTTCGGCATTTTTATTTTGCTGGGAGTGGGATACGGATGGCTATGTGAAGTCGGGAACGGAAGCACAGCATCGTCATTGTTTGCGGGACGTTTGATGTCGCTGCTGTACGGCATTGGCGCCGCGCTGACGCTGGATGAGTTCGCGCTCTGGCTGAACTTGAAGGACGTTTATTTTGTGAAAGAGGGCCGGTCGAGCTTTGATGCGATTGTATTGTTTGGCTCGTTGCTGGCAATTGGGGCGTGGGGCGCGCCGTTATTCAATGCGATTCTCCACAGGCGGGCGCATCTGAGACGGGGATAGTCCGGTTAGAGGTCGGTCGGACCAGTGGAGACATTACCTTGGGCTTCCGCCAGCAAATTCTTCAGGTCCAGGTGTCGCGTGTACATGGCGAGTTTGCCATTTTTATCGTGTGGCCAGACTTCTCGTGGCTTGTCGCGATAAAGTTCCACGCCGTTTTCATCCGGGTCGCGCAGGTAAATCGATTCGCTCACGCCGTGATCGGCAGCGCCTTCGAGCGGGATGCCGGCTTTTAATACCCGATGGAGCGCGTCGGCCAGCGCCGCCCGTGTGGGATAAACAATCGCCGTGTGATAAAGCCCTGTTGTGCCCGGCGGGGGCGGCGAACCACCAAGGCTTTCCCAGGTATTGATGGCAATGTGGTGATGGTAGCCGCCGGCAGAGAGAAATGCCGCACTGTCGCCCATGCGCTGCATGATTTCAAGCCCCAGCACGCCGGAGTAGAAATCCAATGACCGCTCCAGATTGGCAACTTTGAGATGAACATGCCCGATGTGCACGCGCGGGTCGGTGGGCACGATCTTTATGTTTGCTTCGCTCATATTCTCAGTGCTGCTGCGGCACGAAATTGCTCATGACTGCATCGCGCATTAAATCGGGCGGCAGTAGTCCTTGCGCCAGAATGAAATCGTGGAATTTTTTCTGATTGAACTTATTGCCCAAAGCGGCTTCGGTGTCTTTGCGCAGAGCGATTAATTTTGTATACCCATAAAAGTAGCTATTGGCCTGCCCGGGAGCGCGATAGGTGTAGCGTTCGACTTCCTCTTCGGCGAAGGCGTGGGACTGCACCACGTCCTGTTCGAGCACGCGGTAGGCGTCGGCGGGCTGGATTTTTCCCGATTGCAGTTCGGGATCGAGGAACGCCCTCGCCGCGCGCAGCATGCGGTAATCAAGGGAAATCAGTTGGCCCTCCAAAGGCATGTAGGGCTTGATCAGATACTCGGAGTACAAGCCCCAGCCCTCGACGTTGGTGCTGTTGAAGGCGTAGCGCACACGGGCGAGCGAGACTCCGTGTTCGAGCATGGAATCAAATTGCAGTTCGTGGCCGGGTCGGGCTTCATGCGCAGTGAGCGTCCAGGCAGCGGCGTCGAAGGTGAAGTCGTCGTAAACGTCGGCTTTTTGCCCGGCGGCAGGTGGAATGTTCAGCGGCAATACGAATACGCCCTTCTGCCCGGTGTTGTGGAGAAAGGGCGGCGGTTGCATGTGAGGAGCAGGCTGTTGCACCGTCTCCGCGGCGGTGGCGATGCGAATTTGCGCGGGGCGATGTGGCAGGGTGACGATTTGATGCTGGTTGATGATTTTCTCGATTTGCTTTAACCGTTCTTCGTAAAAGGGCAGAATCGCGTCGCCGACGAGTTGCTGTTTTTTCAATTCGCGAATGACGTCGCGATAATCGCTGGAAGGCAGGTTCCTTTGCTTCGCGATTTCAGTAGCTATGGGCTTCATCTCGGCCTGGATGTCGGTAAACGCCTGATGCGCCATGGCAGCTAATTGATCCGGCGGAATGTCAATTCCATAGCCTTCGAGTTCGAGCGCATACTCCTGGGGCAGGAGACGAAAATCAGTTCGCGCCTTAGGCAAGACGTTGGTTTTGACCCACGCATCGTAGTCGATTAATTGCTGTTTCAACGTGGCATAGGGCTGCTGCCAACCGGTGAGTTTATATTTGGTGAGCAGGGCCTCGATTCCGTCGAGATAGTTGCTGTTTCTTCCCAACTCAGTTTCGATTTCCACGCGAGCCGGATATTCCATGTTCGGCTTCGCCATCTGTTCCTGGACGCGTTGCTTAAGAATTTCGGTCAGGGGCTTGTAGGCTGGATCGAGTCCGGCGTAGGCGCGGATGCGGGCGATGGCGGCGGGGCGGCGTTCGTCCGGCGTTTGTTCATCCAGCAAAGTGTGCAGGCCGGAAAAGACTTCGCCGCTCGCGTTGAAAAACGGGACTTCGTGGGCGCGATCGAAATCTTCCTGCCTGAAACTGAGTTCAACTCGGCGGATGACAATTTGCAGGTCCTGCGCGACTTCTGGATTCTTCTCTGTGGCTGCGGCGGTTTTGAATTTCGTCAAAAGGTCGGCGGTTTCTTTGCGCTCCTGGTCTTCGTCGGCCAGCGTGGGCTGGGAGACTTTGACGTCGTACTCACTCAGGCCCTGATTGGAGCCGATTTCCGGATGGTGCTGCATCTGGATCTTCAACAACTGGTTGGTGTAGTCGTTGCTGGCGGCGACCCAGGCAGGCAGGGAGGATTGAGCGAGGGCGACCATCGGCATCAGGCTAAAAGCGGCGAGAAAAACCCGCGGGATGAAAACCATTCGAAAGCCTCCAAAGAATAAAGCTTCAAAGAATAAAGAATGATGAAGGGTGGATTGTACCGTTTTCCACTGCGAGAGTTGTTACGGCCAATCTCAAAGCGTTATTTAATTCGGGCCACAATAGCGCCGTAGGGCTGGAGCGTAAGAGCATCAAATTTGCCCGGCGCTGCGACCGCAGCATTTTGCAGAAGAGCGGTCGCGTGGGGAGATTTGAAACCTTGCGCGCTTAGATCAAAGTGTGGCGTTTGCTCTTGCGCGGTCATATTCAGGGCAACGAGTACAGTCTCCGTCGACGAACGGCGCAGGTACGCGAGCACGTTGGCGTCGGAAGTATTGAGAGCGATATATTCGCCTTCGCGCAATGCAGATTCGTTTTTACGCAAGCGCAATAGCTTCTTATAAAAATTAAGGATGGAAGGGGCATCCGCCTGCTCGCTTTGAACATTGTGCGTGGCAGCGCTAGCGGGTACGGGCAACCAGGGTTCGCCGGTGGTAAAGCCAGCGTTGGGGCCGGGAGTCCACTGCATGGGCGTACGCTCGCCGTCGCGGCCTTTTTCAATGGGCCAATTCACTTTGCCGATCGGGTCTTTGACTTCGTCTTTTGTTTTGGGGTCGTTATTCTCCATGCCGATTTCTTCGCCGTAATACATGATGGGCGTGCCGCGCAGGGTCAAATAAAAGGCGGCCATCATTTTGGCGATGTCGTCATTGTGAACGCCGTCCCCGTAGCGCGTGTAGGAACGAATGATGTCGTGATTGCTGATGACGTAAGTCGGCCAGCCTCCCGCGGAGTCAACCACGGCGACATGATCGCGCAGGACCGGTGGAGAGAGCGGAAGGGAAGTCAGCAGTAGGTCCATGGGGAGTTGCAATTCGTTGCTGTGCTCGCCGTAGTACGCTTTGAGCTGGTTCACATCCGGAGTCCAGGTCTCGCCTATAAGAACGGCGTCGTACTCGTCGGCGACCTTGCGCAGGCGCTGCAATTCGGTGTGGACTTCGGGCAGGCGGCGATTGTATTTTTCATCCATGTTGGGGCGGCCGAACTTGTCCGTGCCGGGGATGAACGCGTTGTCACGTAACTGTTCGTCTTCGAAGAGAATGTCCACGGCATCCAGACGGAAACCCGCGGTGCCGCGTTTGTACCAGAAGCGCGTGACATCGAACATCGCCGATTCGACGGCGGGGTTGCGCCAATTCAAATCCGGCTGCTCGGGATAAAAATAGTGGTAGTAGTACTGGTCGGTCGTGGCGTCGAATTTCCATGCACTTCCCCCAAACAACGACTCCCAATTGTTCGGCGGTTGGTCCGGGCCTCTGCCATCGCGCCAGATGTACCAATCGCGATGGGCCGAGGTGCGCGAGGACTTTGAATCCAGGAACCAGGGATGCTGGTCGGAGGTGTGATTGACGACGAAGTCGAGAATTACGCGAATGTGGCGCTTATGGGCTTCTTTAACGAGTTTGTCGTAGTCGGCCAGAGTCCCGTACATGGGATCAATATCTTCGTAGTTGGAAACGTCATAGCCGAAATCCACCTGCGGAGAAGGGAAGCAGGGAGTAATCCAAATGGCATCCACGCCTAACTCTTGCAGGTAATCGAGCTTTGAGGATATGCCGCGCAAGTCTCCGATGCCGTCGCCGTTGCTGTCGGCAAAGCTGCGCGGATAGATCTCATAGAACACTGCGTGCTGCCACCAGGTATGAACTTCAGCGTCACGCAAGCTTTTCTGTTCGGCTGCCACGAGGGAGGAGAGAAAAAAAGTGAAAATGACCAGAATGACGGAGAAGTATCGAGCGCGGCATCGCATGGCCGGATTATAGTCCCGCAAGGCGAGGTTTATTCGAGGAGGCGCGAGACGATTTGCTTCCACTCGTCTTCGAACGATCCATGAAATGGCTTCTTTCCGGCCTGGCCGTACCAATAGGCGGCATTTGAATCATCGCCTTCTTTGCGATGAAGGTAAGCATGCACCCAGGCGCCTTGCGATCCTTCGTCCTCTTGCGCCAATTCGTGGGCCTTTATCCAATCGCCTTTTGCGTCCCACCAAAGGGCTTTTAAGGCGAAGCCCATCTCCTTCGACGGAAGATCGGAGGCGAGCGAGGCGCGAAATTCTGCAACGTTCATAGAATGGCTCGTGAGACGATAAACACAGGAAGGGCTTAACCTACCGGGTCATCAAGGCAGAATCCGCGCCAGCACTCGCTTCTCTAGGCCGCTTGCTCGGCTTTACCCAGTGCTTGGCCGAAGAGCTTGATCATCTCGCGATTAAACGCGGGGATGTCGTCGGGTTTGCGGCTGGTCACCAGATTTGCATCCACTACGACCTCTTCGTCCTTCCATTCGGCCCCCGCATTCTTGAGGTCAGTTTTCAACGACGGCCACGATGCAATCTTTCGGCCTTTCGCCGCACCGGCTTCAATGATGGTCCAGGGTCCATGGCAAATGGCCGCGACGGGCTTGTTCGCATCGAAAAAGGATTTCACGAATGCAACTGCCGCGGGCTGCATGCGAAGCTTGTCTGGATTCATGACTCCACCCGGCAACAATAACGCGTCGAAATCCTCTGCCCTCGCCCGCTCGAGTGGAAGCTCCACTTTGATTTTCTCACCCCACTCAGTTGCGTTCCATCCCTTTACTTCACCTTTCTGCGGCGAAACTACCGTCGTAGTCGCTCCCGCTGCTTGCAGAGCCGTTCGCGGTTTTTCAAGCTCAACTTGTTCATAGCCGTCTGCCACCAGGATGGCCACTTTCATAGAATTTAGATTGGTACTGGGCATGAAAAATCCTTTCTTCACTTAGATTGCCGTTATGATGCCCAAAGGAAAATCTGGGTAGGCTGAGCCGAAATAATATGGGGAGGCCCCATGGATGCGGATTGCGCTGTGGAATTTTGGTGGAGGCGGCGGGAGTCGAACTATTCAGCGTGTTGACAACACGTAAGTTACTGATTCTAGGAACTGCCACAACGGCTAAAAAGGCCCCATTGCCCGATCCATTGTACGTTTATTGTACGAAAATGTTTTTCGCTTTGGAGTCCCGGCCATCAGATAGCGAGCACAGTATCCCATAGATTCAGAGAATGGATAGGGAAAAATCCGGGGCACAATCATGGACTAAGACAATCTAGCTTCACTTTAGGTACATCTGGTAGGCCTCAATCACGTGACTGTTCCGAACAGCCACCCGACGCCCGCGGTCAGCGCCATGGCGAGAGCACCCCAGAAGGTGACGCGCATTGCGCCTATCGTCACTCCTGCGCCACCCGCGCGTGCGGCCAACCCGCCGAGAAGCGCGAGGAACACCATTGAACTTCCAGAGACAAGAGGGATCAAACCGGCCGGCGGGGCGAGGGCAGTGACCAATAGAGGTAAGGCTGCTCCAACGGCAAAGCTGCCAGCAGACGCGAGCGCGGCCTGAATCGGACGCGCCCGGAAATTCTCGGAGATGCCGAGTTCGTCGCGGGCGTGCGCTCCGATCGCGTCATGCGCCATGAGCTGTTCTGCCACTTGTTTTGCAAGCGATCGATCGAGCCCGCGAGCAACGTAGATGGCCATCAGTTCCTTGTGTTCGCCCTGATCGTCTGCTTTGAGTTCCGCGCGCTCCAGCGCGAGATCGGCGCGTTCGGTGTCTGCCTGGGAGTGGACGGAAACGTACTCCCCGGCAGCCATCGACATAGCTCCGGCAACCAAGCCGGCAACTCCAGCCACCAACACGTTACTGTGAGTTGCACGCGCCGCTGCAACGCCAAGCACCAGACTCGCCGTTGAAAGGATGCCGTCGTTCGCGCCCAGTACCGCCGCACGTAGCCAGCCCATGAGTCCTGTGCGATGTCGTTCCCGTTTGCCGACGGGCATTCTTGAGGCCTCCTTGATCTAAGAACCGCTATACTTTTGCGTCCGGAGCCTAGGACGCAGCGGTGGGTGTGGACGTTGTATTTGCACCGCGAACGTTAGAGGAAACACAGGGTTGACGGGTCGAATCCGCAGCCAGCGTTAAAACGTGGTGGTGGGTTTGCGATGCCCCCAGCCGCGACAATAGCGCTGCCAGACAGCGAAGGTAACTGGACGCTAGATCTTTCCAATCCCGCTTAACTCCCCGACCGAAAAGGCGGTGCGGCTCAGAGATTTCTTGTGGAACCTGCTCCTATCGTTGCGAACTGCTGATCAACCTCCGAGCGAAGGTTCTTCGTTTGAGCTGGTGTGAAGTCGAGGACCACGCGTGACGGCACATCGCCGTGTTCAAGGCGGTCGAAGATCTGGTTGATCGCAGATAGGGGTTGCAGCTCGATATCGGCTTTGACTTTGCCTCCGACAGCGAAGGCCAGGGCCTCTGCCATATCCTGGCGCGTGCCGACGAACGAACCGCGGATGGTTATGCAGTTGGCCACGACATCGAACAGCGGAACCGGGAATTCGCCAGGCGGCAGTCCGACCAGGACACAAGTGCCGCGCTTCCGGGTCATGCCAACGCCTTGCTTGAATGCGATGAGCGAAGGCGCCGTAATCAGAACGCCATGAGCTCCCTCGCCAGTCGCCTTCTTTACAGCGGCTGCGGGATCTCCCGTCTTGGCATTGATAACAAAATCGGCGCCCAGGCGGGTGGCATGGGCCAGTTTGCCATCGTCGATGTCGATTGCGCAGACGAGTAGTCCCATGGCCTTGGCATATTGAATGGCCAAGTGACCGAGGCCGCCAGCGCCCGAGATAGCGATCCATTCGCCGGGCCGTGCCTCCGTCTGCTTAATCCCTTTGTAGGTCGTAACTCCAGCGCAGATCAACGGCGCGGCATCCGCAGCGCTAAGACCCGCGGGCACATGGGCAACATAATTTGGGTCGGCGATAACGTAATCGGCAAAACCGCCGTTCTTGGTGTACCCGCCGAACTGCGCCTGAGCGCACACCGTTTCCCAGCCAGTTAAGCAGTACTCGCAGTGACCACACGCCGAGTAGAGCCAGGGCACCCCGACTCGATCGCCCTCCTTCACAATTGTCACTTCCGATCCAACGGCGGCGACCAGACCGATTGCCTCATGGCCAGGAATGAACGGAAGTGTGGGCTTCACCGGCCAGTCGCCATGGGCCGCATGGAGATCGGTGTGGCATACGCCGCAGGCCTCGGTTTTCACTAGGATTTGGCCTGCTCCGGGAGAGGGAACGTCCCATTCCAGGAGCGCCAATGGTTCTCCGAATTGCTCGACAACTGCGGCGTGCATCTTGCGTGCCATGGGTAACTCCTCTTTTCAAACCTGGGACGGGCGGATAGCGAGAAGTGTTACAGCGATCACAATGCCGTGACTGTTCAATAGTGATCACGTTGGCACGGGTCTCGAATTCAACTTGACTCGTCTCCGTATTTCTGCAATTATCGAAACATGCCAGTCGCTTCAACCAGGAAGAGTACCGAGCAGGTTGCAAAATTCGCCGACATGCTTTCCGCGATGGGCACCGAACCGCGCCTTCGAATTATGCAATTGCTGCTATCCGCGCATCCGGAGGGGTTGGTCGTAGGCGATATCCAGTCCGAGCTTGATATTCCGAATTCCACGCTTTCGCACCACCTGGACAAATTAAAGAATGAAGAACTCGTGAATGTACGTCGCGAAAGCACTTTTTTGCGGTACACGGCCAATACGGAAGCACTCCAGGAACTTCTGCAATTCCTCTACGCCGAATGCTGCACTCGAAATAAGGCAGTTAAACCCCAAGATATCGTCCAGCTTTGTAAATAGGAGATGCCATCATGTGCGCCACCGACATCAAGGAAGTAGTCAAAGAAAAGTATGGCCAGGCAGCCTTGCGCGTGAAATCTGGCGGCAGTAGTTGCTGCGGAGCGACCGCGGCAAGCGGTTTGGGCTGTGACCCAATCACGTCCAATCTGTATGACTCTTCCCAATCGGGACAAATCCCTGAAGAGGCGATGCTCGCCTCGTTAGGGTGTGGAAACCCGACGGCGCTGGCAAAGTTGAACCTGGGAGAGGTCGTTCTTGATCTCGGGTCGGGCGGTGGCATAGATGTTCTGCTTTCGGCAAAGCGGGTTGGGCCCACTGGCAAGGCCTACGGTCTCGACATGACGGACGAGATGCTCGCCCTAGCCAATGAAAACAAGCGAAAGGCTGGAGCTGAGAATGTCGAGTTCCTCAAGGGCGAGATCGAGCGCATTCCTCTTCCGGACAACTCGATCGACGTGATCATCTCGAATTGTGTCATCAACCTCTCGGCGGATAAAGACCGCGTGTTACGAGAGGCCTTCCGGGTGCTGAAGCCGGGTGGCCGCATTGCGGTATCTGATGTCGTAACCCGAGGCGCAATCGCCCCAGAAATTCGCCAAAGCGTGCTTCTGTGGGTCGGGTGTGTGGCAGGGGCCCTCGGAGATGACGAATATCGCAGCAAACTCTCCGCAGCAGGGTTTGAGCAAATCGACATCGAGCCAACGCGAATTTATCGGGCAGAAGATGCGCGTGAATTTCTCTCCGCGGCTGGCGTCGATGTCGACGCGATTGCACCGGAGGTAGATGGCAAATTCCTGAGCGCCTTCGTTCGGGCCGTAAAGCCAACAAACACGGGAACAAAGATTTGTTGTGGACCGACCTGCTGCAACTAGGAGAGAACCAGTATGCAAGCACATTACAACGCACTATTCCTGTGCACTGGCAATTCGGCGCGCTCCATAATGGCTGAGGCAATTCTCAACGCCAAAGGGCGCCCGAATTTCACGGCCTACAGCGCCGGAAGCCATCCCTCAGGAAAGGTTCGACCGGAAGCATTAAGACAACTGGAAATGGCGCACTTGCCAACCGAGGGCCTGCGCAGCAAAGCGTGGAATGAATTCTCTCTACCTGGCTCTCCAAAGCTCGCCTTTGTTTTCACGGTTTGCGACAACGCCGCGAAAGAGGTCTGCCCAATCTGGCCCGGACAGCCGATGACCGCCCATTGGGGCGTTCCCGACCCAGCGGCGGTTCACGGTAGCGAAGCAGAAATAGAACGGGCGTTTCGCGAGGCATTTTTTATTTTGGAGCGCAGAATCAGTCTATTGCTCTGTCTCCCCCTGAAGACTCTGGACACCCTTGCACTCAAGAGGGAACTCGACAACATCGGCCAGACTATGGCCCCCGTCACCCACGAATAGCGGTGGGTTTCGACAACGAGGCCACCCTTCGTGGCTTGCCGCATTACTAGGATCACAAAATGAAGGCAACTAGTCGTCTCGGTTTTCTGGACCGCTACCTGACCGCCTGGATCTTCGCGGCCATGATCGGCGGCGTTGTGTTGGGTTGGCTTGTGCCCGGAGTCGTGCCGTTTCTGAATCGCTTCAACATCGGAACGACTTCTATTCCGATTGCAGCGGGATTAATTGTGATGATGTATCCACCCTTCACGAAGGTGCGGTATGAGAACCTGCACGAGGTCTTTCGAAACAAGAAGGTGCTCGGCCTTTCGCTCGTTCAGAACTGGGTTGTAGGGCCGATTCTGATGTTTGTTCTGGCCATCATCTTCCTACGCGGATATCCGGAATACATGGCTGGACTCATCATGATCGGTCTCGCCCGCTGCATCGCGATGGTCATCGTGTGGAACGAACTGGCGCGAGGCGATACGGAATATGCGGCTGGCCTGGTGGCCTTCAATTCTCTTTTTCAGGTCTTTTTCTACTCCCTCTACGCTTGGGTTTTTATTACCGTCCTTCCCGCCAAGCTCGGTCTTCATAGTGCCATCGTCAATGTGTCCATCGCAGAAATTGCGAAGAGTGTCTTTATTTATCTGGGAATTCCGTTTCTCGCGGGATTCTTGACTCGTACTGCCCTGATTCGCGCCAAAGGGCAGGAGTGGTACAACCGGAGCTTCGTTCCGCGCGTTAGCCCACTGACGTTGATTGCTCTGCTGTTCACCATTGTGGTGATGTTCTCCCTGAAGGGCGGGTATATAGTCCGTCTGCCCTTGGACGTCCTGCGGATCGCCGTGCCGCTCTTGATCTACTTCGTGCTGATGTTTTTGGTGTCCTTTTATATGGGCAAGAAAGTGGGCGCGGACTATTCCAAGACTACGACCCTGGCATTTACGGCCGCATCCAACAATTTTGAACTGGCCATCGCGGTGGCAGTCTCGGTATTTGGCATCAACTCAGGAGCGGCATTCGCGGCGGTCATTGGCCCTCTGGTGGAAGTGCCGGTGATGATCGCTCTGGTCAACGTGGCCTTCTATTTTCAACGCCATTTTTTCTCCGAGGCGCGAGCGGCAACTACCGAGCCGGTCTTGACAAGTCTTGATCGGGGATAGTCAGAAATCTGTGCTCTTGTCCGCTTCTCTCATCAGCAACATCGTGAATCACGCGGTTTTCGCCTTCCTCAAGGCGTCTGTGTACTAGACGTACTCGATGTTGAAGGAAGCGAAGGCGTCAATACTACGCCGGGTGAATCTGGAATAAGTACCCGCTTCACCGATTCAGGAACTTCATTCGCGTGCGCAAGCAGTTGGCTAACCTGCCATAGCTGTGTATCGGAGAGCTTGGTCTTGAAGGAGGGCATTCCCGAAAGACGGATTCCGTTTGCTGCCTTCCAGTAGGTCTCCGATGCCGGATCGTCGGTCACACCCTTGCCACGGAACAGTTGTGGAGGTTTCGGAAACATCGTTGTCGCATAGTCAATGGGTGGCTGCCCTGGGAGTCCGTGACATAAGGCACAGTGCTGTTTGTATACGCTCGCACCGGCAAGAAAATTAGGTTCGTCCGCGGGCACAGAAGATGGAGGAATGTGTTGCTTCTCGATATGCGCGTCCAAAGCCATATTCGCGAACTTCTTCTCAAGCGGCATAGGTGGATCGGCCGTTGCGACTGGCGCCATGCCAGTGGAGAAATAGAGGAAAACACAACCCACCGAAATCGCAATAGCCAGAATGAACCCGATCACGATGCCCTTGATCACTTGTGCACTCCTGTGTTTGATCAGAAATTAAAGCGATACCCCAGAATCATCTTGGCAATCAGGTGGTCAGTCGTGCCCGTGAGGCCCACTCCGAGTCCGAAATTGATCTCCCACTGCGGTGCGATATTCAAATCAATCGCGGGGAAAATTTGGTGCTGTTGCTGCGAGACCGCATCGAATCCCGTTGCCGGGCCGACTGAACCGTAATATTCAAGACCTCCGGCGACTTTCGGCGTGAAATCGTAGCTGAACTTGAGGTTTGGCGAAAAGACGACGCCTTGGTTCACGCTCTCGCCGTGAAACGAGCGGTCCAGCGTGGGATTGATGGACCAATACCATCGGCCAACTTTTTGGTCCACGATGGGGCGGATCTCCCACGTCCAGGTGTCTACGGAATATTGCCGCCTCTGGTAGCCAATTTCGTTTGAGATGCTCACACCTACAGGCCAGTGCCATTTCTTAGGGACGGCAACGCGCGGGCGGATGTGATCACCCACCCACTGCCAGCTCTGGCCCTCGGTTATGGAAGTGAAGATGTAAAAGCCGCACTCGAACCAGTCATTGAAGCCGTGCGTGATCTCCACGGTTTCGTGCTCGGCATGATTGGTGGGGTAAACGCCATCCACGATTGTCTTTGAGCCGTCAATCGTGAAGTTGCTATGGAGTTCCACCATAGTGTGTCGGGGATCGACCAGGTCAGACCCGTACACCTGGATTTCGTAATTGTCTTGAGCACGGCTGAGTGTTGCCGCAAAGATGAGGATTAGAAATACGATCCCGAGTTGTCGGTAACGCGCCGTGCGACCGCATTCACGAGATCCCATGAGGAAGGTTATCAGCTACAGGATGAATTCATCGTGGCGAACACATGACAAGTTGTTCATGTTGGCTCGGGAGACGCTCCAACGTGCATCAACCTTAGTAGCATGTGGAGGTTGCCGTCATCTTTGATTGTTCCTATGGTCTGCCGTGTCCTGGTTTCCGCTAACTTGTTGGTGGGAGGAGTTGTGGCGATCGGACAGGAACCGTCAGGGCTCCCAGATGCGCCAAGCGCGAGTCAGACTCAATCGAATCCATCCAGCGTTACGCAGAGCGTGCCGCAGCATGAACCGAGCAAGAATCACATCTTCTGGATAATCCCCAACTATCGTTCAGACGAAAACGCAGCGGAGATCAAACCGTTGACGCCTGCCGAGAAGATGAAAGTTGCGTTGGACGACTCTTTTGATCCCTCAGCGTTTCTGGTGGCTGGTATTTTTGCCGGACTATCCATGGCCCAGAAGCAGTACAGCTCATTCGGAACAGGAGCGCAGGGATTTGGCAAATACTACGGAGGAGCGTTCGCAGATCAAGCAATTGGCAACATCATGAGTGAAGGGCTATTTCCAGTCGCTCTGCACCAGGACCCTCGATATTTCGTGAAAGGCACCGGGGGATTTTGGAAGCGAACCGGATATGCGATGAGCCGGGAAGTCATCACTCGCGGCGACGATGGCCGCAACCACTTCAACACATCAGAACTGGCCGGAAATGCAGTGGCCGCAGGCATCTCCAACCTCTACTATCCGGCCGTGAATCAATCATTTGGAAATACGGCGAACAAGTGGGGACAACAAATAGCCCTGGATACCTTGTTCAATGTGGCAAAAGAGTTCTGGCCCGACGTGCGCAACAAAATGTTTAGGCATTGAGCGCTCGCGTGACGCTGACACCTGGTTAACGCTGAGGGGCAATGGAGAGCCGAGAGGACAAAGGTAACCATGCCACGAAGGCCTCCGATCTCTGCTGAGACATCGCGAGCATACGTAACGCGCATCGAGTTTTGCAGAGTGTTCGCAGAAAACATGGATAATTTGCATTTGCTTTCGTTCTTGCTCACAGCCGATCTGGCGAAGGCCGAAGAGTGTTTTGTTTCTGGCTTGGAAGACTGCGTCGAAGGAACTTACGTGTTTCGGGACTGGGCGCAATCCTGGGCCCGGCGGACGATCATCCAGAATGCAATTCGCATGTTGGCGCCCCGCAAGAATCACTCGACCGTCGCAGACGTACCGAGTGATGCGGTGACTTGCAGTTTGGGACGGACGCAGGATACCGATTATGCAATCGCCCACATTCTCCGGCTTGAACACTTCGAACGCTTTGTCTTCGTGATGTCCGTCCTTGAAAAATACTCGGATCAGGATTGTTCCGTTCTGCTTGGCTGCTCGCGGCAGGATGTTGGGGAGACAAGAATTCGAGCGTTGCTGCATCTCGCGGATCCAGACAGGTTACGCACCGTGGCTCCGTCCGGGTGCGGCTTCAGCGATCCTGAAGAGGCACAAACGCCAGAAGTGCAGTTGGAGCCGCAGTTTTGAAAACTGTGAACCGAGACAGCTCTAGAAAGATACCAAAAGCCGTTCTGAAGCATGCTCTACGAAAAAGCAAGATCAACAGATCGGCATCGCTCGTGACGGTTCCGTGCGGTGAATCCTAGACGATTCAAGTAAGGAACTTTCATGAGAATTCTGCTCTACAACCCCGACAACGGCGTCACTCGCAACTTCATGCCCCACCTCTGGATGTTTTTGCTCAAATCTCTGACTCCTCCCGGACATGAAGTGCTGCTGATCGATGGCAACGCTCAGCCGATGGACGAGCTTCAGATAGCACAGTACGTTCGAGACGAGAACATCGGACTGGTCGGCATTGGCGCCATGACCCGAATGATCGCCAAAGCGTATCGCATCGCCGATGCCATTCGCGCCACCGGTGTTCCGGTCGTCATGGGTGGTCCTCACGTCACCGAACTGGCCGACGAGGCTCTCGGTCGCGATGGCGGACCACGCCACGCCGACGCTGTGGCCCTAGGCGAAGCCGATGAAACCTGGCCGCAGATTGTGAACGACGCTGCCCGCGGCGAACTCAAACCCATCTACGCGCCCGTGGATGCAGCGGGGAAAGACAAGAAGCCGTCGCTAAAGGAGTACCCGGTCATTCCTTGGCAATCGATCGATCTTGCTCAATTCAATCTCGTGCCAAAGGCCGTCGCGCCGCTACTCAACCGTGTCGGCACGGGCTGGGGCTCTTTCCGCATTATTCCAGTTGAATCGGGACGTGGCTGCCCCTACGGCTGCGAGTTCTGCACCGTGACTGGATTCTTCGGGGACTCAATCCGCTTCCGCACCAATGAGAGCGTGGTCAATGAGTTGCTACTGTTGAAGGCGCGCGCCAGCAGTGAGAAGGGCCAGATTGCCGTCTTTTTCATCGACGACAATTTTGCTATCAATGTAAAGCGCACCAAATCATTGCTTCGTGACATCATCGCTGCCAAAGCCCAGGTGCACTGGGTCGCACAGATCAGCGCTAATTTGTTGCGCGACGACGAACTGGTGGATCTAATCGCGGCTTCTGGGGGCAAATGGGTTTTCATCGGCATGGAATCCATTGATCCGACCAACCTCAAAGACGTGAACAAGGGATTCAATAAGCCAGGTGAATATGCGGTTGTGCTCGAACGGCTTGCGCGACGCAACGTCTATGCCATCACATCTTTTATCTTCGGCATGGACAACGACACTACCGGCGTGGCCGAACGCACACTGACACAAGTCCGAACTTGGCCTCCGGGTCTGCCCATTTTCGGCCTGCTGACGCCCCTGCCTGCAACGCCGCTCTACAAGCGCCTGGAAACCTCGGGCCGGCTCACGCGCCCCAAGCATTGGCAGGAATTCATCCCGTTTGCAATGGCTCACACTCCGCTCAAGATGACCGTTGAAGAAGCTCATGCCGAAGTGAAATATGGTTGGCAGCAAGCGTACAGCCCGGAGGCCCTGGCTCAGGCGGTCGACGCGCTCGATGACCAACCTCTGGGTTATCGGATCAACATCTTCCTCGCGCGCTTATGTTTCCGCGGGATATATTTCCCCATGATGGGGAAAATGGCATGGCTCAAGGTTATCGCCCAAAACCACCGAACCATTCTTAAACTGGTAAGAGAAGCTTTTTTTGGTCGTCGGACGCTACCACCAAATCCGGCCGCACAGGATGCTTATGGCGTAGTCGCGGCACCGGATGTCCACGGCGAAGTGAGCGTATGATCCACGGCGGAGTTTGCCCATATGGGGAACCTACGAGCAACGGAGAGGAGAAAGATCGGCATGATTAAAACGATGGTGTCCCCTTGCGGGAAGAAGTGGCAGGTTTCAGCGCCTTCTGCTGGGGGACTGCAGGAGGAGAGCTGTTCCTTTCATTGCACAGGTGCCCACGTTGCCGTCCCCGAACGAATGGTTGAGATGAGGGCAAGACCTATTTCCGCCAAAAAGAACTCAAGCTAGCCCACTACCTTTGACGACAATTGACCGAAAGGCTGTGCTGACCAAGACTCACTCGTTCCCTGGGGCGTCGCTCACAGTCTCTCTAGGAGCTCGGCTCAGGTGGTTACGCTCGCGGCTTAGCTTTGCCCCCGGATGCATTGCCCCTAAATGAAGTCCGAAAATGAGCGGCATATCAAATGGTTTGTTAGGGTTGGGACGGAATAAATTCCCGCACAGTGAGCACTCGTAGTCCCCTGTCCCTTTGCCGCGAGACCGCACTGGTTTTAACCAAACCCTCTGTTGCTCCATTGTCGTCAGTTTCGCAGCGATCGAGGCCGATTTCGATTCCGCAAGGATATTCAAACTTTTCAACTTTTAGCGCTCGGTGGTGGGACTTACACTGCCTGGAGCACGCTAACCGGCAGCGACAACGTTATAACAGCGCCCCCTCCCGCACGATCCGAGACCTGCGTCCCGCCGCCATGTGCGTGAGCAACTGCATCAACGAATGCTAGTCCGAGACCGTGACCGGGAGAATGTTTTCCCTTCACGAATCGTTTGAAAGGCTGGGTACCAATATCAGCGGGGAATCCCGGACCGTTGTCTTCAAGCACCAGTACTGCTGACGTTTGATGCGAAAATAGCCGGATCTTCACTTGGCATCCCGCTGGCAAATGAGTTAATTCGTTTTCAAGCAAATTGCTTACTACCCGATTCAGTAAGGTCGCATCCGCATCCACAACCACATGCTCTTCCAGGTCAGTGGTCACATCGTGATGATGCTCGGCCATCGCCGGCTGGTAAATATCAACCAGTTGTCTCACGACGTCGGAGAAGTCAACAGGTCCGCGCTCGATGTGAAGGGCACCCGCTTCCGCCTCCGCCAGGTCCAGCGTCGTGTTCAACAACTGCAAGAGCCTGTCCAGGTCTTCGATTGCTTCTCCAACAGAGTCTCGCCATTTGTCATTTCCTTCACTGCATAATGTAGATTCCAGAGTTCCGCGAATCAAAGTAACAGGGCTTTTCAGGTCGTGCGCGATACTGCCAGTCACCGTGCACAGCTCATTCACGGAAGCCTGGAGCCGGTCCAGCATGTGATTAAACGTCTTCGCCAATCGCGAAATCTCATCCGAATTTACAGGTTCAGGGAGACGTTCGTGCAAGTCTTCCGTTCCGATCCGAGCCACGGTTTCTGTAATTTCTTCAACGCGGTGCAGGGTGCGGCGTGCACTCCAATAAGAAATGACGAATCCAAGCACGAACATGCCGCCCCAGAGCATGAGAAAACGACGAGCCAATCTGTGCAGCAGATATTTGGCACCGCGATCCGAGAGTCCAAGATAAACACTTCTGCCATTTTGCGACTTCACAACGACTCGAAACGTTTGTCGATAACCCTCCACGGTTATGGACTTCGGTAGTCCCGGAACCAAATTCGTCCGCTGAATCGCGGCGACAAAAGCATCCTTGGAGCTTGGGCCAACCCACAATGGACCCTCACTGCTGTTGGCGCCCGTCGCCAGGAAGAAGACAGAGTTCAGCCTCTCCCCACGGCCGTTGCGCTCATCCGGAACTTCCTGAGTAGCAAGCTCGGCCACCTCTCGAACGACTCGCTTGTAGAGGCGATCGCTCGGGGTGTCGGCCGAAACCTGAGCAAGCACCTCAGCTTCGCCAGTAAGCCAAGTGTCGCTGCGATCTCGAATGCCCTGAGCGACAAGGTAATAGACTATGGAGAAAGCCACAGCAGTTCCGAGCGCGAACGCCAGAGTTGTCCAAATCGAAATCCGCCAAGCGGCTGTAGAACGCAAATTTCTAGGCATGTTTGAGAACGTAGCCAACGCCACGAATTGTGTGGATCAACGGCCGCGGGGTGTCATGATCCACTTTGCTGCGCAGACGATAAATGTGAACATCGACGACGTTGGTTGCGGGGTCAATCCTCATCTTCCAGACGTGGTCCAGAATCATGGTCCGGGTCACTACTCGGCCTTCGTTGCGGCAAAGATATTCCAGTAAAGAAAATTCCTGTGGGGTCAATTGCAGCAAGTCTTCGCCCCGGCGGGCTTCGCGACGAACCAGATCAAGTTGCAAGTCGGCAGCTTGCAGACGCACCGATTCATTCTGTGGAACCACCGACCTGCGTAGGAGATTTCTCAGTCTTGCCAGCAGCTCCGGCAGTGCAAATGGCTTAGTGAGGTAGTCGTCTCCGCCCTGCTCCAGTCCCCGAACACGCTCGTCGACAGAACGACGCGCGGACAAAATTAAAACCGGCGCTGCATTACCGTGGGCTCGGCAACGCGCAATCAAGTCCAATCCATCCAGGTCTGGAAGTCCTAGATCGATTATGAAGCCATCGTGGATGCCCTCTAAGGCCATCGTTTCGCCGGCCTGTGCTGTACTGGCCGTATCCACTTGATACCCGGCCTCCACCAGCGCTCGCTTGAGGAACTGCTGGATCGGTATGTCGTCTTCTACCACCAACAATCGCATGGGAGATACCCGCCCGTCCAAAGACTTTACACCTTGAGGGTGGGATGCAGGAAACTCGTCAACCGTTAGGATAATGGGCTACTTTGATTTCTTTCTAGCGGATGCGGTTTTCTTCGGCGAATCCTTGTTCCAGTGAACAAGGTGTTCTCCGCACGTACAATAGAATGAATACTCCTCTTCCCGAAGCCCTAAGTTTCCGCGCCATATCTGCCATTGCTTGCCGCACTTGCAGGGCACAATCTTGATCATCAGCTTATTCGTAATTTCCACACTGGCCCCCTGTGCCGCTCTTTTCGGCCCCGCTGTTCGTAGTCCTACCTCAGGGCAACCAAGTCCTGTAGGCTCCACAGCCGATTTGCCCACTACCCAGAACGGTATATTTTGCACAATTCCCTTCGCAGGGATGTCGTTGTTGGAAGCACGTTTCCGAGTGCTACCTTGCGGTAGTTCTATTGCGAACGCCAGATCATATCAACACGCACTGGAATTTCGTTCTTGACCGGCATCGTCAACAGCGACGGTGGGTCGATTTTGAAATCCGTCAGCGTAGCCGGAATCGTCCCCGTAATGTGAGTCTCACCGCCTTGCGTTTCCACTTTAAAAGGAACTTTTTTGTACTGGGCCGTCTGGCCGGCGAATTGAATCTCCAGATCAGCATTGATGGTTGCCGATGAGGCAGCCGATTCGGGCAGTCGCGTACGTACGGTGACGATAGGAAACTCCGCGCCGCGCGTAACCTGCACCATATGAAGGTCGCGATTGCTGTCCCCCGAATCAAACGACTTCACGGCTACCGCAATCAAGAAATCGCACTGTCCGTCGTGGCAAACACCCTTGCCTCGCGCCGCATGGCTCACACCCTCGGACTCATGCAGTGGGTGCGACACATGGTAGGTCAGTGTGCTCTGTTTGAGCACCCATTGGCTGTCCGCAGCAAACGCGGGGAGGGTTACGAGCAAGAACACGATCAATATTTTCTTATTCATAAACTGTGCTCAGAACTTCACTGACACCGAAAGAAGAGCAGCCCCAAACGCGCCAGCAGTCACGATGGCCACTGGTCCATGCGCGGAGGCGGCACCATGAACTTTTTCGCCTTTGTTCTTCTGATCAAACGCCATAATTCCCAGGATGGGCGTGGCGATCATGCCAGGGCCGTGTATCCAAGCCATCGCTTCGTGAAATTTTATCGGACCGCGCTTTTTGGTTCCGGGGATTCTGGGAGCGCGAATGGCGTAATAAGCGGTGATCCCGTACAGGTCGCCGGTGAGCGCACCCAGAGCAACGTGCAAATCGCGGGTAACCGTGCCTTCACTTTTGCCGCCAGCGCCAGGACCGAGGATCACCGTCGCAATGAGCGGTATCGTCGTGATCAAACCCATCCGTTGATGGATCTTCAGCATGTGCGTCCGTTTATCCAGCAGCGCCTGCTCACGGGCGTTTCCTTGTGTCTGTTCCGGAGTAAGGCCCAAATCCGAAAGCGAAGGCGCCGTACTGCTGGATGGGGCGTTCGGCAAATTATCCTGTTGCTCTAGCCCTGGTTTGGTGGTAGTTGGCGCGCTGGCCTGCAGCTTCTCGTCCACAACTGATGGCTTAGTTCCATCGACAGTCGCGGGCGGAATCTCCAAAGTCTGGAAACCGGCGGCCTCAAGCTTCATCCGATAACTCCCCAGCGGCAGATCGTCGAATCTATAAGAGCCATCCGTCCCCGTCGTGGCGCTTCGTACCTGGCCGTTGTCCACGCTCGTCACTGTTACGGTGGCGTTCGCAACCGGATTCCCGGACGAATCCACGATCCTGCCCGTCAGCACACCCATTCCGGCCGTCTGAGCGATCAGTGAAGGTACAAGCTGAAGGAGCAGACAAATAGCTAGGCCGAAAGGGATGGCACCAGGCCGATTGCCAAATGCATTCCTCAACATCAGTCACCTCGCGCTTTCTAGAAACAGAGACTGTGTTTCCCTGAACTATTTCGCACTGCATGCCGCACTGAGACCAACCTTGCAATGAGCATGGAAGATGTGGCGTCCGATCAAGTACCCAAGTGTGCTTCCCACTACAACATCGGAGGGGAAGTGTTGCAGACTAGTGAATCGCGTCACCGAAACGGCCGCTGCGGTTCCGTAAGCGAGCCACTCTACCCAAGGTTTTGGGTATTCGTGCGCAATTGTGCTGGCAGCTGTCCACGTGATGATCGTATGGCCGGAGGGGAATGAATTATCCAAGCCGCTGGTCTGAAAAAAATGTCCCTGACCTTTTCCTTCTAAAGGACGTTCACGTTCCGCAATGAGCTGCAGCACGGCATACACGACACCGCTGTTTGCCATCGCCTCGGCTCCAAGCACGCCGGTTTCGAAGGCATGAGAATCTCCTTGGGCCTTTCCGTCGATGAGAAGCACTCCCACTGCACCAGCGGTTGCGAACAGGCCCACGTCGGAGATGTCAGCACTCGCGCTCGAAGGGTTTCTCGGAAGCGCGCCCGAAGCATGCTTATCAATCGCGATCAGGCCTGCCGTGACCAGGGGGAGTCCGATCGTCCACTTCATTCCAGAACGATGGAGAGGAGCTGTGTAAATATCAGCCTGATCACGAAGCCCACGTTTGACCCATCGAGTGAGAAATTTGTCGCGACTCGAATCGGGCGATGCCGACGCGGACGATTGGGGTGGATCGGCGGAAGTAGCCAAGTCTCTAGCTGCGTAAAAGCTCGTACGCATGACCGCTGATGGAGCATCCGGCAACTCCTGCGAGGCGGCCAATGTCGACTGCAAAGTACTCGCCAATAGCAAGATCAACAGGCGGCCCCAACCCTTATCGAGTACGCACAAGGACATGTTAAAGCCGAGTTCAGAGTGACGCTGGCGTGGCACACCACGACCGGCAGCCCACTCTTACGATACGACCGGAACATTACCGCTTCCTTTCCAGAAGATGACAGTTTGTTCATCCTGGAGCATTTTCCCCTTTCCACTCCCGTCTACGCTTACGATTTCCTCGATACCGGGTCGGAGTTGCAACCATCTCCGTCTTTGGAGCTTCATAGTAGACACGGTTCTTTGGCTTCTCTGGGCATCTGGTATCCCAATAGTCGACCTGCGTTTCACGCGGCCTTAGAAGGACTGTCTCCTTCCAGCGCACAACAATCGGAGTTATTACCAATGAGACGACTTGTATTCGAGCTGATAGTGCTGACGGCTGGTTTGTATAGTGCCGTGAGTGTCGCGCAGACGTTGAAGCAGCGGCCTCCGGCGGCAGCACAGCAGCAGAACGAGGATATGCCTGCCTCGCAGAAAGTGTCGGAAAGCGTGGACGCTCAACCGATGGCGATACCGATGAGCGTTGGGGCTGGCACTCCTATCAAGGTGGCAATTGATTCAGACGTGCGAGTGCGGAAAGTAGGTCAGGCGATCCAATGCAGGACAACGGAGCCAGTGTATGCGTTTGACAAGCTGCTGATTCCGGTCGGAACGGTGGTGAACGGGAAAGTTTCGGCGATCGATTCCGTACCGAAGATGGTACGAACAATGCAGGCGGCGAATGCGAACTTTTCCCCAGCGCGCAAGGTGCATGTGCAGTTCGATGAACTGGTCATGGGTGATGGGCGGCGTCTGCTCCTGCAAACCGTGGCTTCTCCCGCTCCGGACGGAGTGCTGCGCTTTGTGTCGGCGAAGGAGAAGCCAGAACAGAAAAACAAGGTGCAGGATGCAGCTTCCAAACAGGTGAGTGCAACGCGCCGGGCGATTCACCAGAAGTGGAACGATTTACAGAATCAGATCCACGAACCGGGAAAGATGCACAAGGTAAAGAGAATCGTGCTGGCGCAGTTGCCGGTGCATCCCCAATATATTGATGCGGGGACGAGCTTCAATGCGGATTTGTTGCAACCTCTGGATTTTGGGACCGAGGCGGTGAAACCGGCGAGGCTTACGGACATTGGATCGCCGCCCCCTAACGGGAGCGTGGTGCATGCGCGGCTGGTGACAGCTCTGAGTTCGTCGACCGCAAAACAGGGAGACCTGGTAGAGGCGCTTATCACCGAGCCTCTAGTCATCTCGGATCACCTGATTCTTCCTGAAGGAAGCATGATTAAGGGCTCGGTGCTACAGGCGCAGCCAGCGCGGCGAATGGGACGCAACGGACAGTTACGAATTCTGTTTCACGAGGTTGCGCCACCGAATGGAATCGAGCAGAAAGTTGAGACGACTTTGGAGGGCGTGGCGGTCGCCAAGGGCGAACACTTGAAGCTCGACGATGAGGGCGGGGCGCAGGTGACCACTCCGCGAACGAGATATCTGGTCACAGGAATTCAAGTGATGCTGGCGGCTTCGCAAGCTTCTCCGGATCGCGATGCAGGACAGGGAAGCCAGAGCGTGGGCGAAGCAGGAGGCGGTGCGGCAAGTGGTGCATCGGGATTTAAGTTGGTAGGGATGGTTGTGGGAATTGCTGCGCATTCCCGCGTTGTGTCGGCCGGGTTTGGATCGTATGGGGCGGCATTGTCGATCTACTATCATTTTCTGGCGCGCGGACGCGATGTCGTATATCCGAAAGACATGCCGATGTTGATAGGGCTAGGGACTCGCGACGGCAAAACAGCGAATGCCGCAGAACCGTCGGCGAAGTTAGTTCGATGATCGACCGCGTCCGAAGAACGCTATTGTACGAAATTAAAATGTGTCTGTAAATAATTGATAATAAAAGAGATATTGGTGGAGGCGACGGGAGTCGAACTATTCAGCGTGTTGACAACACGTAAGTTACTGATTCCAGGAAGTGCCACAACGGCTAAAAAGGCCCCATTGCCCGATCCATTGTACGTTTATTGTACGAAAATACGTTTCGCTCTGGAGACCCGCTGACACCATATCGCGACACAGTATCCCATGGATTCGGCATCGATGGAACAGGAAAAAACACCCAGCTCTCAAAACAGCGCACCTTGGACTTGGGCAGGTTTCACAGGTATCGAGCATTCTGTGTCGTCATTGACGACATGGTTGACCC
>Ga0181537_10000118_pt1 | contig 68639 bp, 61 predicted proteins | sample PEATcosm2014_Bin_39_FD_119765 | JGI IMG/M metagenome (GOLD analysis project Ga0181537, IMG submission 119765) | Peatland microbial communities from MTU Mesocosm Facility, Houghton, MI, USA - PEATcosm2014_Bin23_10_metaG | ecosystem: Environmental > Terrestrial > Soil > Wetlands > Peat | place... | reverse complement strand
GGCGCTGCGTCGGATGGCGCTGCGTCGGATGGCGCTGCGTCGGATGGCGCTGCGTCCCTCGGCGCTGCGTCGGATGGCGGTGCGCCGGGAGGCCCGCGCGCGGACATCGCGGCATATGCCCTCGACCCCTCGCGGGTGCGGCGGGCCTTCGACCGCGCCGCCGGCACCTACGATGCCGCCGCGGTGCTGCAGGCCCAGGTGCGTGACGATCTGCTCTCGCGCCTGGATTTGATGGCGCTGGCGCCTCGTGTGGTACTGGACGCTGGGGCGGGCACGGGACACGGCGCGCGAGCACTTATACGTCGATACCCTAAGTCGCTGGTGATCGCCTTGGACTCCTCGCGCGGCATGTTGCGCGCGGCAGGTCATCAGCAGCCCTGGCTGCGCCGCTTTTCCCGAGTCTGTGCCGACGCCGTCCTGCTGCCCCTGGCGGACGGCAGCGTCGATCTCATCCTCAGCAATCTCATGCTTCAATGGTGCGAGCCCGACCCTGTGTTTGCGGAATTTCGGCGGGTGCTCGCGCCACGCGGTCTGTTGAGTTTCACCACTCTGGGGCCGGACACCCTGCGCGAGTTTCGCAGCGCCTGGAGCGCGGTGGACTCGCGCACCCATGTCAATCAGTTCATCGATATGCATGACATCGGCGATGCTCTGGTGCGCGGCGGTTTCGCGGCGCCGGTGCTCGATGTGGAGCGCTACACATTGACCTATCCCGACGTGCGGCGGGTGGCCGCGGATCTTAAGGCCACCGGCGCCCGCAACGCCACAATGGGCCGGGCCCGGGGGCTTACCGGCCGCGCGCAATTCGCCGCGCTCGAAGCGGCCTACGAGTCCTTCCGGCACGAGGGCCGTTTGCCCGCGACCTATGAGGTCGTTTTCGGCTCTGCGTGGACGCCCGGAGGCGGCGGCGCGCGGCGCGGCGATCAGGATGGCCAAAGTGTGTCGCTCGAGGAGATCAAACGGCAATTGCGCGCCCGGCGCCGACCGTGACGGCGGGATTATTCGTCACCGGCACCGACACCGGCGTCGGCAAAACCCGGGTTGCCGCGGCGCTGTGCCGCGCGCTGGCCGCGCGCGGCAGCCGAGTCGCCGCGATGAAGCCGGTGGCCTCCGGTTGCACGCTCACGCCGGACGGCCTGCGCAGTGATGACGCTCTGACGCTGCTGGCCGCGATGAACGTGCGGGCAAGCTATGCCGAGGTGAATCCGTACGCCTTCGCGCCGGCGATTGCCCCGCATATCGCCGCCCGGGAGGCGGGCGCGCAGGTCGATCTCGAACTGCTCGATCGAGCGCATGAGCGCTTGAAGATGCGCTCCGATATCCTCCTCGTCGAGGGCGCCGGCGGCTGGCTGGCGCCCCTCGATGCGGCCTCGAGCTTCGCGGATCTGGCGGTTCGCTGGCAGATGGACGTCGTCCTGGTCGTCGGTCTGCGGCTGGGCTGCTTGAATCATGCGCTGCTGACCGCCGAATCCATCGAACGACGCGGATTGCGCTTGCGCGGCTGGGTGGCGAACTCGATCGATCCGCAATTCGAGCGGCTGAGCGAGAACTTCTCAACCTTGAGGAGCCGGATCTCGGCACCTTGCATCGGGTTTTTTTCCTTCGAACCACAGGCCGAGCCCGATGTGCTCGCGCGGGAGCTCGCGGTCAATGCATTGATGGGACCGGCTGAGGTATCCTAGCCCGCATGGAACAGCGCATCGAATTGGCGCCGAATTGTTCGCTAAAGCCCAAGGGCGCAGTGGTTTTTTTTGGCTCTACATGCCTGTTTTCCCTGAGTTTTGCCTTGTTTTTCGTGTTTCAAGGATTTTGGCCGGTGCTGCCGTTCTGGGCGCTCGAGATGCTGGCGCTCGGGCTTAGCCTGCAGGCCAGCATGCGGCGCGGAAAATACACGCAGACGGTGCTGATCACGGAGTCGCGGATCAGCCTGGTGACACGTTCGAGGCGGGGCGCGCAAAAACAGGAGTTTGCGCGGCATTGGGCGAAGGTTAGACTTCGCAGTCCGCCGAGGCGCCATGGTACGAGCCTGCTGACCATCGAGAGCAGCGGGCGGGCCTGCGAAGTGGGCAGCTTTCTCACCGAGGAGGAGCGCTGCCGGCTGGCGGAGCGTTTGCGTTGTTTGGTGGGCGGCATGAATGAGTCGCCGCCGCTTGAAATCGATATAAAAGGGGATCCGTTTAGATGAGCATGACCCGAGGCAGGAATGATGACGGCGCTTCGCCACCGCGGAAGGTTGCCCGCGCCGCGGCGTTTGGCGCCGCCGCGCTGGGGTTTGGAGTCCCCGCCGGGGCCAACACCTCGAACGGCTACAACTTGCCTCCCGGCGTCACTTCGCTGAGCCGGGACATCTACACGCTCCACATGGAAGTCTTCTGGGTGTGCGTCGCCATCGCGGTGGTGGTATTCGGGGTGATGATTTATGCGCTGGTGAAGTTCCGCCACTCTCAAGGCGCCATCCCCGACACCACGCTGGTCCACAGCACCAAGGTGGAGATCATTTGGACCATCATCCCGGTGGTGATCCTGGTGGGGATGGCGATTCCGGCGGCAAAAACCATCCTCTTCATGGAGGACACGCGCAATTCCGAACTGTCCATCCGGGTCACCGGCTATCAGTGGAAGTGGCAGTACCAGTACATGGACGCGGGCGAGGGGGTCGACTTCTTCTCGACATTGGCGCGGGACTCGAATTTCGCGCGCCAGCTGCATTCCGGCATCGATCCGAAGACCGTGTCCAATTATCTCCTCGAGGTCGACAAGCCCCTGGTCATCCCGAGCGGCACCAAGGTGAGGCTGCTGCTCACCTCCCAGGATGTCATACACGCCTGGTGGGTCCCCGATTTCGGCGCCAAGCGCTCCGCCATTCCAGGATTCGTCAATGAACTGTGGTTCAGGGTCGACCCTGGCAAGGAAGGAATCTATCGCGGGCAGTGCGCCGCGCTGTGCGGTCGCGACCATGGCTTCATGCCCATCGTCGTGGATGTGAGAACTCCCGACGACTTCAAGAAATGGGTCGAGGAACAGAAGGCCGCCGTCAAGCAGGCGGCGGCGCAGGACGCCGCGCCCCCGCCCACCGCGCAAGTATTGTCGAACTAGCAACTTCACTTTAGAGAGCTCTTGCACCATGGCCAATGCCTACGGCGACACCGCCCATCACGACCACCATCACGACGACCACCACGATCAGCCTGCGACGGGCATCAAGCGCTGGCTGTTCGCGACCAACCACAAAGACATCGGCACCATGTACCTGGTGTTCAGCCTGATCATGTTCTTCATCGGCGGCGCGATGGCCATGGTCATCCGGGCGGAATTGTTTCAGCCCGGGCTGCAGCTCGTCGATCCGGTGTTCTTCAATCAGATGACCACCAATCATGCGCTCATCATGATTTTCGGCGCCGTGATGCCGGCCTTCGTGGGTCTCGCCAACTGGATGATCCCGCTGCAGATCGGCGCGCCCGACATGGCGCTGCCGCGCATGAACAATTTCAGTTTCTGGATCCTGCCGTTCGCATTCACCCTGCTGTTGTCCACGCTGTTCGTGCCGGGCGGCATGGTCGCCGGCGGCTGGACTCTGTATCCGCCCCTGTCCCTACAGACCGGCGATAGCTTTCCCATGCTGATCTTCGCGATTCACATGATGGGCATCTCATCGATCATGGGCGCGATCAACGTCATAGTCACCATCATGAACATGCGCGCGCCCGGCATGAATTTGCTGAAAATGCCCCTGTTCGCGTGGTCCTGGCTGATCACGGCCTACCTGCTGATCGCCGTGATGCCGGTACTCGCGGGCGCCGTCACCATGCTGCTGACCGATCACTTCTTCAAGACCAGCTTCTTCAATGCGGCCGGCGGCGGCGACCCGGTGATGTTCGAGCACATCTTCTGGTTCTTCGGGCACCCCGAGGTGTACATCATGGTTCTGCCGGCCTTCGGCATCATCTCGGAGATTCTGCCGACCTTCTCGCGCAAGCCCCTGTTCGGCGCGACGTCGATGATTTACGCCATCGCGTCGATCGCATTCCTGTCCTTCATCGTCTGGGGCCACCATATGTTCGTCGACGGCATGCCCCTGGCGGCGCAGCTGTTCTACATGATGGCGACCATGCTGATCGCGGTGCCCACCGGCGTGAAGGTGTTCAACTGGACCGCGACAATGTGGCGCGGGTCTCTGTCCTTCGAGCCCCCCATGCTGTTCGCGATCGCCTTCCTGTTCCTGTTCTCCATCGGCGGCTTCTCCGGCCTGATGCTCGCCATCGTGCCGGTGGACTTCCAATACAATCAAACCTACTTCGTGGTCGCGCACTTTCACTACGTGCTGGTTCCGGGCGCCATATTCGGCATCATGGCCGGGGTGTACTACTGGCTGCCGAAGTGGACCGGCCACATGTACAGCATGGGCCTCGCCAAGACGCATTTCTGGCTGTCCGCGATCTTCGTCAACGTCCTGTTCTTCCCGCAGCATTTTCTGGGCTTGGCAGGCATGCCGCGCCGCATACCCGACTACGCGGTGCAGTTCACGGACTGGAACATGGTGTCATCCATCGGCGGGTTCGCCTTCGGCCTGTCGCAGATCCTGTTCGCCATCGTGATCGTGCAAAGCATCCGCGGCGGCAAACAGGCGACCGCCCAGGTTTGGGAGGGAACGCATCCCACGGGCCTCGAGTGGACCTTGTCCTCGCCTCCTCCGTATCACAGCTTCACCACGGCGCCCCAGATCCCATGAGCGCGGCCGAGTCGCAGGTCAAAGAGGCCGCGGTCAGACGCCGGGTCCGCAACGGCGCCCTGGGGTTGGCGGCCTTGGCGCTGGCGTTCTATTTCGGCTTCATCGTGCTGCTGGTTCATCACAGTCATCATTGATGGATCCGGTCGACCCCAAAAAAGGCGCCAACCGCAAACTGATCAAGGCACTTCTGATAATGACCGCCGGCAGTTTCGCGTTCGGCTGGCTGCTGGTGCCCTTGTACGACGTCCTATGCAGGGCGGCCGGCATCGGCAACGCCGAAGCCAAGGCCGGCAGATCCGGGGTGCAGGAGGCCGTCGATCCCAACCGTGAAGTCACCATCGAGTTCATCGCCGAGCCGGCGTCGGTGGGCAGCTTCGATTTCCGGCCGAAAGTCGCTTCGATGCGCATTCATCCGGGAAAGCTCTACGACGCCGAGTTCGTCGCGAGGAATTTGACCAACGCCCCCTCGGTGGCACAGGCGGTTCCCAGCATCTCTCCGACCGGCACGGCGAGATATTTCCACAAGACCGAGTGCTTCTGCTTCAGCCCTCAGAAATTTGCGGCGTCGGAGCAGCGGGATCTTCCGGTGCGATTCATCGTCGACCCCGGATTGCCGGCCAGTGTGGACAAGCTCACCTTGGCCTATACCATCTACGACACGACGCAAACGGCTACACGTCCCTGACCAAACGATTTAAACTGCTGTTTTCATTCACCGTTTAGAGATCAAGAATCATGGCGCAAGCGCACGCGGATGCAGAGAAATACTATATCCCTCACGGAAGTCCCTGGCCGATATTCGGATCCGTAACGCTTTTCACGTTGATGTCGGGCGCCATCGCCACGCTCGACGACTGGCTGCCCGCCTATGCCCTGATTCCCGGTTTTGTGATGCTGGCGCTGCTGTTCATATTCTGGTTTCACACCGTCATCGGCGAGAATCAGCGGGGCATGTACAACATGGAGGTCGACCGCTCGTTCCGCATGGGAATGATGTGGTTCATTTTCTCCGAGGTGATGTTCTTCGCCGCTTTCTTCGGTGCACTGTTCTATGCGCGCAATCTGGCCGTTCCCTGGCTCTCGGGCGACGGCGTGAAAATCTTCACCAAGATGCTGCTGTGGAATGACTATGGCGGCGTCTGGCCCACCAACGGTCCCGCCGCCTTGGGTCCGCGCGCCAATGGCACTTTTGAGACCGTTCCGGCGATCGGCCTGCCTGCCGTGAACACCGCCATACTGCTCACCAGCAGCGTCACGGTGACGATCGCGCATCACGCCCTGATCGCCGGCCATCGGACGCGCCTGAAGATCTTCCTCGCCATGACCTTTTTGCTGGGATTCACTTTCGTAGGCCTGCAGGCCTTCGAATATCACGAGGCCTACACCGAGCTCGGACTGCAACTCGGCACCGGCATCTACGGTTCGACCTTTTTCATGCTGACCGGATTTCACGGCATGCACGTCACCGTGGGCGCCATCATGCTGACGGTGATCTGGTTCCGGGTGATGAACGGTCATTTCACCCCGCAGCGCCACTTCGGCTTCGAAGCCGTGGCGTGGTACTGGCACTTCGTCGACGTGGTGTGGCTCGGACTGTTTACCTTCGTCTACTGGCTGTAGCCCGGTACAATGTGCTGCGGGTCGATCCACCCGCAGTAGTAGGCGACGATCAGCAGCACGAACAGCGCCACGGACAGGCCGATGCGCCACGCCAGCGCCTTGACCATCTTGAGGCCGTCTTCGGGTTTGCGGCTGGTCAGATGGAACAAAGCCTTGCCCAGGCTGATCAAAATCAGCGCCAGCATCACGACAACGAGATATTTGAATACCATGGCTTGGGATCGATGTTGAACAGGGCGCAAGCAAGTATATCGTGTCAATCAAAATCGGTTCCCGCATCTTCGCTCCCAGGCCTTTCACGACGCTGCTGACCATCGTGCTGATCGCGGGCCTCATATCGCTGGGGCGCTGGCAATTGCGGCGCGCCGATGAGAAGCGGGCGTTGTTCGATTCCTTCGCCTCAGGATCGGACGCCACGCGCCTGATCGATCTCGCGACGCCTCCGCTGCGGCGGTACCAGCACGTCGTGGCGAGCGGCCACTACGATTCGTCGCGGCAGGTATTGATCGACAACATGGTCAACGCCGAGCGCGCGGGTTATTTCGTCATTACTCCGTTCGCCCTGACGGGCGGCGGTTGGGTGCTGGTGAATCGCGGCTGGGTGCCGTTGGGAGCCAGTCGCGCCGACCGGCCGGCCATCGGGGTGGCCGCGGATCAGAGGCAGCTCCGGGGACGCGCCGATCATATGCCGAGCCCCGGCATTCAGATGGGCACCAAGGCGTCGCTGGCGCCGCCCTTTCCGGTGGTCGCCAGTTTTCCCAGTCGCGCCGACATCGCAGGGCTCCTGCGTGAATCCTCCTGGACACCCGCTGCGGATCTGGTGCTGCTCGATCCCGGCGAGCCCGACGGATACGTGCGCAACTGGTCGGCACCCGGCTTCCCGCCGATGCGCCATATCGCCTACGCGGTTCAGTGGTTCGCTCTGGCGCTGACCCTGGCGGTCATCTACGTCGTCACCAACTTACGGCGCGTCGGCGGACGTCACCCTGCCGAAGGACTCACGTGACGCCGCGCAGTCCCCAGGATCGCCGTCAGCGGCGGCTGTTGATCGGCCTGGTGCTGCTGTTCTTCGGGCCCTTGGCGCTCGCCTTCTATCTGTACTACGGCCACGGTACGTGGCATCCGGGCGGGCGGGTCAATGCAGGGGAGCTGATCGAGCCGGCACGGCCGCTGCCGGCGCTGGCGCTTCCCCTATGGAGTTCCGGGAACACCGACCCGAATTTTCTGCAGGGCAAGTGGACCCTTCTCTATGTGGAAGCCGGTACCTGCGGTCAACCCTGCCGGACGCGCCTATATGACACGCGGCAGGTACGCCTGGCGCTGGATCGGGACATGAAGCGCGTGCAGCGGGTATTCATCGCGGACTCGAGCTGCTGCGATGCGCGGTATCTGCGCGAGCAGCATCCGGACCTGATCATGATTCTCGCCACCGAGGCAGCGGCGCCGCTGCTCGCGCTCTTGCCTGAAGAGGGCGCGGCCCACTCAGCCGCGATCAGCGCTGCGAGCGCGCCGGCCGCATCGAACCCGCCGGGCGCGGCGAGCGCGCCCACTACGATGTCCGCGCCCAAGAGGCCATCCGTGTACCTCATCGATCCTTTGGGCAATCTCATGATGTCCTACGCCGCCGATGTGCGGCCCAAGGGCATGCTCGAAGACATCAAGCGCCTGCTGCGGCTCTCCTCGGTGGGCTGAACGATGCGCGAGCAACGGCGACTGTTCTGGTTCAGGCGACTGGCGTTGGCGGGCGCCCTGCTCGCTGCGGCGGTGGTGGTGGTCGGCGCGTGGGTGCGCCTCACCGATGCAGGTCTCGGGTGCCCGGATTGGCCGGGCTGTTATGGGCACATCTATCCGAACGCGGGAGGCGCGCAACCGCCGGCCGGCGCCTCCGTTGCGCACGCCGGTTTCGGCAAAGCGCTGCACGAAATGCTTCACCGCTACTTCGCGGGCACGCTGGCAATCATCATCTTCAGCCTGCTCCTCTGGGCCGTGATATTTCGCAAGGACCGCGGTCAGCCGTTGGTTCCGGTGGCCATGCTGTTCGCCGTCGTCTGCGTGCAAGCAGCTCTCGGGGCGCTGACGGTCACCTTGCTGCTCAAGCCTCTGATCGTCACGGCACACCTGCTGGGCGGCCTGACGACCCTCGGACTGCTGTGGTGGCTGTCGCTGACACCTGAGACGCGGCAGCTGACCCGGCAAGAGGCCGCATTGCGCAAGTACGCCTGGGCGGGTCTTGCCGCATTGATCTTGCAAATTTTTCTGGGCGGTTGGACGAGCACCAACTACGCCGCGGTGGCCTGCCCGGATCTGCCCACCTGCCAGCACTCCTGGTGGCCGCGAATGGACTACCGGGACGCCTTCGTTTTATGGCGAGGGCTCAAGGTCGATTACGAAGGCGGCGTGCTGGAGAATCCCGCTCGCGTCGCCATTCACTTCACCCATCGCCTGGGCGCGCTGGCGGCGGGCACGATTCTGATCAGCTTGGGACTCCTGGCCGCCGCCCGCGCCGCGAGCCCAGCACTGAAACGGGCAGGGCGCCTGTTGGTGCTCGCGGTCGTCCTGCAGATTTCGATCGGCGTGGCGACCGTGCACTGGGGCGTCCCTAAGCCGCTGGCGACTCTGCACAATGCGGGCGCGGCCCTTCTGGTCATCGGCATCGTGACCCTGTTGCGCGCCCTGTGGCCGGCGCCCGGCGGACCGGCAGCCGCGACCGGCATGGTACCCTTGCATCGTGCCCACTCTTCCCCGTAGCCCGCCCATTGCCCTCGTCGGCTTCAGCCGATGGCGGGATTTCCTCGAGCTGACCAAGCCCAAGGTGAGCCTGCTCATCGTGTTCACCGCCATCGTCGGCATGGTGCTGGCGTCTCCGGGGCTGGTGCCGCTGCCGGCCCTGCTGTTCGGCACGGTGGGCATCGCGTTGGCATCAGGGTCCGCCGCCGCCTTCAATCATGTGCTGGATCGCGGCATCGATGAGCAAATGGCGCGCACGCGCTCAAGACCGCTGCCCACGGGACACCTCAAGAAGCTCCATGCCGTCGTGTTCGCGGTGCTGCTGGGACTCGTATCGATGCTGATCCTGGGGCTGCTCGTCAACGCGCTCACCGCCGCGCTGACCTTCTGCTCGCTGATCGGCTATGCCATGGTCTATACGCTGTGGCTGAAGCGTGCCACCTCCCAGAACATCGTGATCGGCGGTGCCGCCGGCGCCGCGCCGCCGGTGCTCGGCTGGGCCGCCGTCACCAACTCGATCGACCCGCAGGCGCTGCTCTTGTTCCTGATCATCTTCACCTGGACTCCGCCGCATTTCTGGGCCCTGGCGATCGCGCGGCGCGACGACTACGCCAAGGTCGGCATTCCGATGTTGCCGGTGACTCACGGCATCCCCTACACGCGCCTGCAAATTGTGCTCTATACCATTCTGCTGGTGCTGACCACGCTTCTGCCCTATCTGACCGGCATGAGCGGATTCATCTATTTGACCGCCGCCATCGTGCTCAACGGCCGGTTTCTGTACTACGTGCTGGCGCTGCAGCGCGGTCTGCGGCCCGAGCTGCCCATGCGCACCTTCAGGTTTTCCATCACCTACTTGATGCTGCTGTTCGCGGCTCTGATACTCGATCACTATTTTCTATTCAAGGCGTAGCTCCCATGCAGGCACGCAAACAATCGGAACCGGCGGCCGCGCCCGTTCAACTGTCGTTGCGCGTCCGGCATCCGTCCGTGTTTGCGGCGGCGCTTTTAAGTCATGGACCTGAGCGGCGGCCTGCGGACCTCAAGTGCAGTACAATGCGTTTGGGCCCGCGCCCCACCGGTGTCGCGCATGAAAAAGTTCATACCTCATCTCGAGATACTGACGCCGGGGCAACGCCTGCTTTGGCACGAGCTCGATCAAATACCAGCGGAGTTTACGCTGTACGGTGGTACGGCCGTCGCGTTGCATCTGGGACATCGACAATCGGTCGATTTTGATTTCTTCGGAAAGCGGCCGTTCGACCCGGCAAAACTTCAGGCCTCGATTCCATTCCTGGCCGATGCCCAAGTCGTGCAACGCGAGAGGAACACGCTGACCGCTATTGTGAATAGAGAGGGTGCGGTAACGGTGTCGTTCTTTGGAGTACCCAATTTGCCGCGGCTCGCGCCACCGCTGGTGAGCGATGGCAATGGTCTTAAAGTCGCATCCCTCCTCGATCTCGCGGGTACCAAGGCATCGGTCGTTCAAGATATCCGCCGCCACCGCTTCCGGTGCGGCATTTTGGAAACACTCTCGGGCCCGACATGGCGGCTCTTACACGGTCTTATGAGAACGGCAATCCCAGTCTCGTGCGACGGCTATCTAAGTCTGGATGAGGAACGCCGCAACGCGAGGACAGCGAGGTCAAGGACGCGCGAGCAAGCGTCGTCCTCCGAGAGTCTCGAGGAGACGCCGGCGAGCGCGCGAGGAATGGCGCGCTAAAGCTAAATGCGGCCCAGGGAAAAGGTGATGACATTAGCAGGTGGCCACGCGTAAGGCCCGCACACTGCGTCACACCAGCTTCTGCGTGCTGATCGGCAACGCCCGCAAGCGCTTTCCCGTAGCGGCGAATATGGCGTTGCACAGCGCAGGAGCGACCAAGGGCACTGCGGCTTCGCCGATGCCGCCGGGCGTCTCCTCACTGTCCAACAGATGCACGTCGAGTTCGGGCAGCTCGTTGTTGCGCAGCAGCCGATAGCTGTTGAAATTCGTCTGCTGCACCCGGCCGCCGACGAGAGTCACCTCGCCCCACAGTGCCGCCGTCAAACCGAAGACGATGCCGCTTTGGATCTGCGATTCGACGATCCGCGGATTGACCATCTGACCGCAATCGACGACGCAGGTGATCTTGTGCACGCGCATCCCGCCGTTCACGACGGAGATTTCGGCCACTTGTGCCAGGTGAGTCGTGTAGCCCTCCATGAGTGCCATGCCCTGGAAACGGCCGGGGGGCGGCTTGCCCCATGCCGCGCGTTCGGCGGCCAGCTGCAGCACGCGGCGCTGCCGGGGTTTATTGCCGAGATGCTGCAGTCGAAAGTCGTAGGGGTTCTTGCCGGCCAGCACGGCGAGCTCGTCCATGAAGCTTTCGATGACGAAGCAATTGGGCGCATGACTGACGGAGCGCATGTAGCCCACATCGATGCCGATCTCCTGGCGTGAGTAGCTGACCGCCAGATTCGGAACGTCGTAGAGATTGTTGACCGCCGCCTCGATCACCGAGTCGTCGACCCCCTTGACCGGCGGAAACATACGGGCGGTGATCGAGGGGCTGGTGATGTGAAGACTCCACGCAATGAGTTTTCCATCCGCATCGAGCCCGCCGCTCACTTCTTCGTAGGCGGGCGGACGGTAGGTGTCATGGGTCATGTCGTCTTCGCGCGTCCAGATCACTTTCACGGGCGCTCCCAGCGCCTTCGATGCCTCCACCGCCGCGGGGATGAAATCGATGTCGAGGCGCCGGCCAAATCCCCCGCCGATCAAGGTCGTGTAAACCCGCACCTGGTCGGGCGCAAGCCCCGCCGCCGCCGCCGCGGTCGTCTGTGCGACTTGCTGCACCTGCGTGCCCACATACAGATCGCAGCCGCCGGCTTTGACATCAGCCGTGCAGTTCATGGGTTCCATGGTGGCGTGTGCCAGCAGCGGCAGATAGTAGGCGGCGCTCAAGCGCTGCTTCGCGGACTTGAACGCCTCCGCTGCATTGCCGTCGGCTCGCGCCGACAGGCCGGCGCCGGCGGCCGCGGTTTTCTTCAGCATGGCGTGGATGGCCGCGTTATCGAGACGCACATTGGCGCCGGGGTCCCACGTGATCGCTAAGGCGTCGCGAGCCTTCAAGGCCTGCCAGAAATGATCTGCGACGACCACGACTCCGCTCGCGGTGGACATCACCTTGCGCACACCGGGCATTTTCTCGGCGGCGCTCGAATCGAGAACGCTCACCTTACCGCCCAAGACCGGGCTCTGCGCGAGCGCGGCATAGAGCATTCCCGGCAATTTGACGTCGAGACCGAATTCGGCGCTGCCATCGACCTTGCCGGGCGTATCGTTGCGGGCCAGCGGTTTGCCGATCAGTTGAAATTCGGACTTCGGCTTTAACTTAACATCTTTGGGGATGGGCAGTGTCGCCGCCGCATCGGCGAGCTCGCCATAGGTCAGCACCTTGCCTTGGGCACTCACCACCGTGCCGTTCTTCGCATGGCAGCTTGCCGGATCCACCCGCCAGCGCCGGGCGGCCGCCGAGACCAGCATCGTGCGCGCAGCCGCACCCGCCGTGCGCAGCTTGTCCCAGGCATCCTGTACGCTGTTGCTCGTCCCGGTGACCTGACCGCCGTTGCCGGGATTGATGTAGGCATCACCCACCGGCGCGGCCTCGATTCGGATGGCGTTGAAGTCGACGTCCAGTTCTTCAGCCAGCAACATCGGCAGCGCCGTATAAACGCCCTGGCCCATCTCGGAGCGATCGACGATCACGGTGATGGAATTATCGCGCGCAATCCGGAGCCAGGCGTTCAATTGACGGCCCGATCGATCCGCCGCCGATGCGCCGCGGCCGGCCGTCGCGGCAGCCGACTTACCGGCTGCGCCCGGAATTGTCAGTGCCAGCAACAATCCGCCGCCGACGGAAGCGGTCGCGTTCAGGAAATCTCGCCGGCTCAGGGCGGACACCGGGCTCACCGCACGACTCACGTGATCCCCTCGCGCGCGACCGGCGTCACGTAGCCGGACTCGATTCGGAGCGGGTCTCGAGCAATTCCGCGGCGCGGTGAATCGCCTTGCGGATTCTCGGGTAGGTCCCGCAGCGGCAAATGTTGCCGGACATGGCCGCGTCGATATCCGCGTCGTTGGGTTTGGGATTGATCTTGAGAAGCGCCGCGGCGGACATGATTTGGCCGGACTGGCAGTAGCCGCATTGGGGTACGTCCATCTCGAGCCACGCCTTTTGCACCGCGTGGCTGCGGTCCGCAGACAGTCCTTCAATGGTAGTGACGGATTTGCCCAGGGCGCCGCGCAGGGGCAGCACGCAGGAACGCGTGGCCGCGCCGTCGATGTGCACCGTGCAGGCTCCGCACAGGGCCATGCCGCAGCCGAATTTGGTGCCGGTCATGCCCAGGTGATCGCGCAGGACCCAGAGCAGCGGGGTATCCGGGTCGGCGTCGACGTTAAGCTTTTGATTGTTGACGGTTATTGTTGTCATTGCTTTTCCGCATAAGAGGCGCCGTGGTCTCAATGGTACCCGCATCCGGCAATTTTTAGGAGACGGCGGCGCGGGAGCCTGAGAATTGCGCAGCCGCGCGGCATTGCGCAGCGGCGCCGCGTTGAGGTGCTGGGCTCATGGGGCGGGTGCTAGGATGGCGTGATGGCGGCCCCATCGAATTTTTATCCGCGTGTTTTCGCGCTGCTTGTCGCAGCGATTTTGGGTTATGCGCTGATCCTGGTATTCGCGCCGTTCATAGGACCCATGGCCTGGGCGGCATTTCTCGCATTCCTGCTCTATCCGCTGAATCTGCGCCTGCGGCGCCGGCTGTCGGGGAAGGGGAGTGCGGCCGGCGTCCTGACGTTTCTGGCGCCGATCACCATTCTGCTGCCCTTGAGCGCCTTGTCCATCGACTTCGTCGCGCAGGTCTCCGCGCTGATGCAGAAGTTGCAGAAGTCCGCCGCGGAGCTCGACATCAAATCGCTCTCGGACCTGCAGCAATTTCCGTTCATCGCCCGGATCAACACCTGGTTGGAGGCGCACACTGATATCTCGGCGGAGCAAATTCAGTCGTGGCTGGTCTCCGGCACCCGCGAGGTGCTGCAGCGCGCGGCCAGCATGGGCGGCGGGTTTTTTCTGAACGCTTTGGGTTCGCTGCTTGGATTTGCGATCATGTTGTTTCTATTGTTCTTTTTTCTGCGCGACGGCGATGCGATGCTGGCGCGCGGCCGGCGGCTGATCCCCTTAAGCGAGGAACGCAAGGAGCGGCTGTTCCGGCAATTGAGCGGCGTGACCCGCGCGATCGTGATCGGAACCAGCGTGACGGCCCTGCTGCAGGGAGTACTGATCGGCATCGGTTTCACGATCGCCAGACTGCCCTCGCCGGTGGTCTTCGGCGTGCTGGCGGCCCTGCTCTCCATGCTGCCGGTGGGCGGCGCGGCATTCGTGTGGGGACCGGCCGCGATCTGGCTGTTCATCGACGGCCGCTGGGGCTTCGGCATATTCATGGTGGGCTGGGGCTGCGTGCTCGGCGGCCTGGACAATGTTCTGCGCCCCGTGCTCATCTCCGGCCGGGCAAGGATCTCCACCCTGGCCGTGTTCATCGGCGTAATGGGCGGAATCCCGGCCTTCGGCGCCATCGGCATCATTGCGGGCCCGGTGCTGATTTCCTTGGTGCTGGCCCTGATCGAATTCGCCGAGGAAGGCCGCTCCACCTCTCGCACAGCTTAGATCGCGGGGCGAAGCTCAAGTACAATCCGCGCCCCTATGGACGTATCTCATCTTCTCGACGGGCTGAACGACGATCAGAGGCAGGCGGTTGCCTCGCCGCTGGGCGCCGCCCTGGTATTGGCCGGCGCCGGCAGCGGCAAGACCCGTGTGCTGGTGCACCGGGTCGCGTGGCTGATCCAGGTCGAGGGCGCCTCGCCGAACAGCATCCTCGCAGTCACGTTCACCAACAAGGCGGCGGCTGAAATGCGCAGCCGCATCGAAACCCTCCTGGGAGCTCCGAGCGGCGCCATGTGGTTGGGAACCTTCCACGGACTGGCTCATCGGCTGCTGCGCATCCACTGGCGCGAAGCGCGCCTGCCGCAGAGCTTTCAGATCCTGGACTCCGAGGACCAGGCACGGGTATTGCGCAAGGTGTTGAAGGCGCTGGATCTCGACGAGACCCGCTGGATACCGCGCGAGATCCTCTGGTTCATCAACGCGCAGAAGGACGAGGGTCACCGCCCCAAGGACATCAGGGACGACGGCGATCCCACACGCCGCCAGCTGATCAAGATTTACCAGGCCTATGAAGAGGCGTGCCAGCGGGCCGGAGTCGTGGATTTTGCCGAGCTTCTGCTGCGCGCCTATGAATTATGGCGCGACGATCCGTCGCTGCTGCAGCACTATCGCACACGCTTTCGCCACGTGCTGGTGGATGAGTTCCAGGATACCAACTCGATTCAGTACCGATGGCTGATGCTGCTCGTGGGGCCCGATGGCCTGCCCTTCGTCGTCGGCGATGACGACCAATCCATCTATCGTTGGCGCGGCGCGCGGGTGGAAAACCTGCAGCAGTTTCGCCGCGACTTCCCGCAGGCGGTGCTGTACAAACTGGAGCGCAACTACCGCTCCACCGGCACCATTCTGAAGGCGGCGAATGCGCTGATCGCGAACAATGCCGGCCGGCTCGGCAAGACATTGTGGACCAGCGGCGAGGACGGCGAGCGCGTCAAGCTCTACGCCGCGTTCAACGAGCGCGACGAGGCGGACTTCGTGGTGAATCGGATCCGCGAGTGGGTGGCGCGCGGCGGCGCGCGGCGCGAGGTGGCGGTGCTGTACCGCTCGAACGCGCAGTCGCGCGTTTTTGAAGAGGCGTTTCTCAACGCACGCATGCCCTATCGCGTGTACGGCGGCCTGCGCTTCTTCGAGCGCGCCGAAATCAAGGACGCGCTCGCCTACTTGCGCCTTGTCGCCAGCCGGGCCGACGACACCTCTTTCGAGCGCGTCGTGAATCTGCCGGTGCGCGGCATCGGCGCGAAGACCATGGATGCGGTGCGTGATCTCGCGAGGAGCCGCTCGACCTCACTGTGGAACGGCGCGATGAGCTCCATACAAAGCGGACTGCCGCAAAGAGCGGCCGTGGCGCTGCAGACTTTTTTGGCGCTGATCGACAAGCTGGCGCGCGAGGTTCAGGGCTTGGAGCTTCACGAACAGGTGGATCACGTCATCCAGATGAGCGGGCTCATCGAGCACTTCAAGAAGGAGAAGGGCGAGCGCGGCGAGGGGCGGGTCGAGAACCTGCTGGAGCTCGTGAGCGCGGCACGGGGCTTCTCGCCCGAGACCGAGGCGGAGGCCGAATTATCGCCGCTCGAATCCTTCCTCGCGCATGCGGTGTTGGAATCCGGCGAGGGCCAGGCGGACCCCTACGACGACTGCGTGCAGATGATGACGCTGCATTCGGCCAAGGGCCTGGAATTTCCGGTGGTGTTTCTGGCCGGCATGGAAGACGGCCTGTTTCCGCACCAGCGCTCGGTCGCCGATCTGGCCGGTCTCGAGGAGGAGCGGCGGCTGTGCTACGTGGGCGTGACTCGAGCCATGCGGCAGCTCTATGTCACCTATGCCGAACAGCGCCGTCTCTATGGGGTGGACACCTATGGCCAGCCCTCACGCTTCATCAATGAGTTGCCGCGCGAGCTGGTCGACGAAATCAGGCCGCGCCTGCAGGTATCCCGGCCGGTATTCGTCAAACGCGGCAACGGCCTGGAGGAACCGCCCGCCCTCGGGATGCGGATGGGCAGCCGGGTCAGGCATTCGAAGTTCGGCGACGGGGTCGTGCTCAATTTCGAGGGCAACGGGCCGCAAGCCCGCATCCAGGTCAACTTCGAGAGTCAGGGCACGAAATGGCTGATGCTGTCTTACGCCAATCTCGTTCGTGTAGAGTAATGTGCTGTGAAAATCATCATTTTGGGCGCTGGACAAGTCGGCCGCACGGCGGCGTACCACCTCTCCCGCGAGGAGGCCAACGACGTGACCGTCATCGACGTGAACGAGGAAATCTTGCGGGATTTGCAGGATCGGCTCGACATTCGCACGGTGAACGGCAATGCGGCCAGTCCGCGCGTCCTCGAGGCGGCCGGCATCGCCGCCACCGATATTCTCGTTGCGCTGACCAACAGCGACGAGGTGAACATGCTGGCGTGCCATATTGCGTGGACCCTGTATCGCACGCCGAAGAAAATCGCGCGCGTGCGCTCCGCCGATTTCACCGAGCGGGACAAGCTGTTCGGCGAGAACGCGGTCGCGGTGGACGTCTGGATCAGTCCCGAGCAGCTGGTCACCGAATATGTCGCGCGCCTGATCCGCTATCCCGGGGCCTTGCAGGTGCTGGATTTCGCCGACGGCCGCGTTCGGCTGGTGGGCATTCGCGCGCTGCAGGGCGGACCGCTCGTGGGCCAGGCGCTGCGCACGTTGCGGGAGCACATTCCCACGGCCGATGCCCGGGTCGCCGCGATTTATCGCGCCGGCAAGAGCGTCAAGCCTGAAGGCGACACCGTGGTCGAGGACGGCGATGAGGTATTTTTCCTCGCGGCGCGCAAGGACATTCGCGTGGTCATGAAGGAGATGCGGCGCGAGGAAGCGCCCGCGCGGCGCGTGGTCATTGCGGGGGGCGGCAATATCGGCGTGCGCCTCGCCAGCGAACTCGAGGACAAGAACCAGGTAAAGCTCATCGAGCGCGACGGCAAGCGGGCGAGAAAGGTCTCCGAGCAATTGAAGAGCACCACGGTGCTGCACGGCGATGCCGCCGATGAGGAATTGCTGCTCGAAGAGAACATCGACAGCGCGGATGTCTTTGCCGCGCTGACGAACTCCGAGGAGGCCAATATTCTCTCGGCCATGCTCGCCAAGCGCCTGGGCGCTCACAAGGTCATGGCGCTGATCAACAAGCCCTCATACGCGGAACTGATCGAAAGCGGCTCGATCGACGTCGCCATCTCGCCGCAAACCGTGACCATCGGCTCGCTGCTGGCGCATGTGCGGCGCGGCGATGTGGTGCGCGTGCACTCGCTGCGGCGCGGGGCGGCTGAAGCGCTCGAGGTCGTGGTGCACGGCGACGCCGACAGCTCGAAGGTCATCGGGCGCCGCATCGAGGACATATCCCTGCCGGAGGGGACGACCTTGGGCGCCGTGGTGCGCGGCGAGGACGTCATCATCGCGCACCACGACACCACGGTGCAGCCGGACGACCATTTGATCCTGTTCCTGACGGATCGCCGCCATATCGAAGCCGTCGAAAAACTCTTCCAAGGCTCCGCCTCCTTCTTGTGAACGACATTTTACTGCCGGTCGCGCACGTCTTTGCCCTCGTCATGATGGTGTTCGCCGTGACCATGCTCGCGCCCGCGGGCATGGCCGTCTGGGGAGGCGATCCGGCACTGTGGTCCTTCGTCATGTCCGCGCTGGCGACCTTCATACTCGGCGCGCTGATATGGCTCGCCACGCGGCGCTTCAAACGCGAACTGAAGACCCGCGACGGCTTGATGCTGGTCGCGTTGACCTGGGTCGCATTGCCGGCGGTGGCGGGTTTTCCGCTCTGGCATTACCTGCCCATCAATTTCACCGATGCGTATTTCGAGGCTGCATCGGGCCTGACGACCACCGGGGGCACCGTGCTGTCGGGCCTCGAGTTTCTGCCGCGCTCGATCAATCTGTGGCGTCATTTGCTGAGCTGGCTCGGGGGCATGGGCATCATCGTCCTGGCCGTGGCCATCCTGCCCATGCTGGGCGTGGGCGGCATGCAGATCTATCGCGCGGAAATGCCCGGCCCGATGAAGGACAGCAAACTCACGCCACGCATCGGTCAGACCGCGAAGCTCCTCTGGGCGGTGTACGCCGGATTGACGGTGGCCTGCATCGTGTGCCTGAAATTCGCCGGCATGAATGGGTTCGACGCCGTGTGTCATGGGTTCTCGGCGCTCTCCCTCGGGGGATTCTCGACCTATGACGCCAGCATCGGGCACTTCAATTCCCTGCCCATCGAGATGGTATTGACGGTGTTTCAGATTCTCGCGGCGCTGAATTTCGCGACGCACTTTCTCGCCTGGAGCCAGCGCGGGGTGTCGGCCTATTTTCGCGACGCGGAGGCAAAAGCGATCTTCGGCGTGCTCGCGGCGAGCTGCATCGGCATATCCCTGTTCCTGTACTTCAAAGGCAGCTACGCCGACTATCCGACGGCGCTGCGCCACGCGATTTTCAACGTGGTATCGATTGCGACGGACAGCGGCCTGCACACCCAGGACTATTCGCGCTGGCCGATTTTCGCCCCCATGTGGATGATGTTCTTGAGCTGCCTCGTCGCAAGCTCGGGTTCGACCGGCGGCGGCATCAAGATGATCCGTACCTTGGTGCTCGCCAAACAGGCGCATCGCGAGCTGAACCAGCTGGTGCATCCGAACATGGTTCGCCCCTTAAAGGTCGGCGGAACAATCATCGCCAACCGCGTGGTGTTCGCGGTGCTGGCCTTCGTGTTTCTCTACTTCATGAGCATCGTCACCCTGATCTTCGTGCAGCTGGCGAGCGGCTTGGACTTCATGACCTCCCTGTCGTCCATCATCGCCTGCATCAACAATGCGGGCCCGGGCCTGGGACTGGTGGGCCCGGGAAGCAACTACGGCGTGCTCAGCGATTTTCAGACCTGGGTGTGCTCCGCCGCCATGCTGCTGGGACGGTTGGAGATTTTTACGATTTTGGTGCTGTTCACCCCCACTTTGTGGAGGAAATGAAGCCATCCCGAGCTCTAAGGTCCCAATTCTGATGAAATGACGCGAATGTGGATTCATGTGACTGTATTTTCGCCATGAAATTCGACGGAGTGGGACGATGTCGTGCCTGCAGCGAATACGCTGATCGGGTTGCGGCACGCGCATCGGCGGCTGGGAGCATTTGTCGCTGCCAGACTTCGTGCGCGGCGCGGGACTGGGTTGCGGCGGCCGCTCGCCCAAGCGGCTCGGCGGTGCCGACTCCGTGATCGGCCTGCTGCAGCGCGTTATTGAAGCCGGCGTCGACGTCGAGGGCGCGCGGGTAGCCTCCATTGGCGCCGGTCTCCTGGTTCTGGTGGGCGTGCGGCCGACCGATGACGAAGCAACCGCCCTGCGGCTGCTCGATCGCCTGCTGCGGTACCGAATATTCGAAGACGAGGAGGGAAAAATGAATCTGAGCCTCGAGCAAACCCAGGGTGGCTTGCTGCTGGTCCCGCAATTCACCCTGGCGGCCGACACGCACAAGGGCTCAAGACCCGGCTTCTCGACCGCCGCTCCGCCCGATCAGGGTCGGCGCCTGTTCGACTTTTTCGCACAGGCGGCTCGTGACCGGCATCAGCGAGTCGAAATCGGCGTATTCGGGGCCCATATGCGCGTTTCGCTGACCAACGACGGGCCGGCCACCTTCTGGCTGGAGACTTAATTTCACGCGAGATCTCAAATGCGACCGAACACGCAGCGACGGCGCGAGGTCCAACGTCATAATCTCTTTGGCGTATTATTGACGCTCAAGTCCTCAAGGTTACCGGCGATCGGAGAAGCGTATGTTCGATTCAAAAATGCTACTGGTCATTTTGCTCATCGCCTTGGTGATATTCGGCACCAAGCGATTGCGCAGTATCGGTTCGGACCTGGGCGCGGCGGTCAAGGGCTTCAAGCAGGCAATGAGCGACGGCGAGTCGGAAGAAAAGATCAAGCAGCTCAAGCAGGACAAGGACGCGGACTTCAACGCCGCCGCGAGCACGCACGAGGCCGAAGTCAAAGTACCCCCAAAGACCAACGCCTGACGCCGCATGCTTGATGTCGGGTTCTCGGAGATACTGCTCACCTCGGCCATAGCACTCATCGTGCTGGGTCCCGAGCGGCTGCCCAAGGTCGCGCGCCAGGTCGGCAACTGGATGGGCCGCGCGCGCGCCATGGCGCGCCAATTGAGCGAGCAACTGGAACGCGAAGTCAGCGCCGAGGAGTTGCTGAAAACGCAAACCAAATCGAGCTCCGGCGCGAACTCGCCGGGCGGCGGCGCAAGTCCAAACTCCGGCGCCGTCTCTCCATCGTACACACCATCCATCGCGCCTCCGCCGGCCATCGCGCCTCCGCCGGCCATCGCGCCTCCGCCGGCCATCGCAGCGGCGCCAGCCGTCGAACCACACCCGACCTCGCCGGCCGCCATGCATGCGGCCGATCCGCACGTAGCCGAATCCAAACCGGCGCATGAGTGAGTCCGGTGAACCGGAGGGCCTCGCCGAAGGCACTCTGATCTCGCATCTGCTGGAGCTGCGCGACCGCCTGCTCAAGGCGATGTTGGCGGTCGGCATCTGCTTCATTCCCTGCGCGATCTACATGAATCAGCTGTTCACCTTCGTGGCCGATCCCTTGATCCACAAGCTGCCCGCGGGCGCGACTCTGATCGCGACCAGTGTGGTGGCTCCCTTCACGGTCCCCTTCAAGCTGGCGCTGGTGCTGGCCATCGGTCTCGCCATTCCCTTCGTGCTGTACCAGGCATGGGCATTCGTCGCGCCGGGGCTGTACAGACACGAGAAAAAACTCGCCGTGCCGCTGCTCATATCCAGCGTGCTCCTCTTCTACCTCGGCGCCGCCTTCGCCTACTACGCGGTCTTCCCCGTCATGCTGAGCTTCTTCGTCGCCACCACTCCCCATGGCGTGCAGATGATGACCGACATGGGCAGTTATCTCGATTTCGTGATGATCCTGCTGCTGTGCTTCGGTTTGGCCTTCGAAGTTCCGGTGGCTACTGTACTATTGGTGTGGACCGGGTTCGTCAGGCTACGGACGCTCAAGAAGAATCGCGGTTTTGTCTTGCTGGGGATATTCATCTTTGCCGCCTTCGTCACGCCGCCCGACGCGGTATCGCAGAGTGCGATGGCAGTTCCGATGTACCTTCTGTACGAAATAGGGATCATCATGGCCGGACTATTGCTGAAGGATAAAATAGCGGCGCGCGCCAAAGAAGACGCCGAACAGGCCGAGCGCGAAGCCGGTATTTGATTTGAGCGCCACTTTTTTCGGGCACCCTCGCGGCCTTGCCACGCTTTTTTTCACGGAGATGTGGGAGCGGTTCACCTACTACGGCATGCGCGCCGTGCTGGTGCTGTTCCTCGTCGCCGCAATTTCGGCCGGCGGTTTCGGAATCGACGACAAGACGGCGACCGCCGTTTACGGACTGTATACCGCGGGGGTCTATCTGGCGGCGCTGCCCGGCGGCTGGATCGCGGATCGGCTGATTGGCGCACAGCGCGCCGTACTCACCGGCGGATTGGTCATCACTCTCGGCAATGCGCTGCTCGCCATCTCGACAGCTCCGCGTGGATTTTATATCGGCTTGTTCGTCATCGTTCTCGGCGTAGGACTGCTCAAGCCCAACGTCAGTGCCATCGTCGCGGAGCTCTACCCCGAGGGCGGCGCACGGCTCGATGCCGGATTCACGGTGTTCTACATCGGGATCAACGTGGGCGGATTCCTGGGGCCTCTGGTGACAGGATGGGCTCAGGTTCACTATGGTTTTCGCGCCGGTTTCGCGGCGACCGCGTGCTTCATGGCCGCCGGCGTGGCGCAGTTTTATCTCACGCGGCGGCATCTGGGCGCCGCCGGCGCCTACAGCACGTTTGCCGCCGCGCGCGTCGCGGACGCGGGCGCGGGTCCTGGCGCGGTCATGGCTGCGCGGAAAGCCATGGCCCGGCAATGGCTGTATCTGTGGGCAGCGGTCGGCCCGCTGGCATTGGTGTTTTGTGCCGTGAGCTTCGGCTGGATCAAGGTGAACGCCCTCGGCGCTGCGCAGGCGGCGTCCTACGTGATCGCCGCCATCGCGGTATTGTATTTTCTGTACTACTTCATCGCGGCGGATCTCAACACCGAAGAACGCAGACGCGGCGTCGTGCTGGCCGTGCTGTTCATCGGCTGCGTGTTGTTCTTTTCGGGCTATGAGCAGGCCGGTTCATCGCTCAATCTGTTTGCCGAGCGCTATACGGATCGCGCGGTCGGATGGCTTCACTTCGTCATACCCACGGGCTGGTTCCAGTCATTGAATCCGGCGTTCATTTTTTTGTGCGCGCCGTTCCTCGCCTGGGCCTGGGTCGCCCTGGCGAGGCGCAATCTCAACCCTTCCGCGCCGGCGAAGTTCGCCCTCGGCGTCATGTTGATGGGGTCGGGTTTTCTGGTGATGGCGGCCGCGGCGGCCATCGTCGCTTCCGGGGCGAAAGTGCTGCCCTACTGGCTGATAATGACCTACCTGCTGCATACCTTCGGTGAGCTGTGTTTGAGTCCCGTGGGTTTGAGCTACTACACGAAATTGACTCCCAAGCGCTTCGTCGGACAGATGATGGGAATGTGGTTCCTGGCCATGTCCCTGGGGAATCTCGTGGCGGGATTGATCGCGGGCGAATTCGATGACCGCAACGTGGCCGCAATGCCGGGGCAATACATGCATATCGTTTATTTCTCGGTGGGTCTGGGCGCGGTGCTTCTGATCCTCAGCCGTCCGGTGAAAAGACTCATGGGGGACGTCCAATGAGGCATATTTTCAAATGACGAACCCATCGCAGGATCACGGTCTGCGCGAGCTCACGGTCCGCGCCATCCTGCTGGGAGGGCTGATCACCATCGCCTTCACCGCGGCCAATGTCTACCTGGGCCTCAAAGTGGGGCTGACCTTCGCCACGTCGATTCCGGCGGCGGTCATTTCCATGGCCGTGCTGCGACTGTTCAAGTCTTCGAGCATTTTCGAAAACAACATCGTGCAGACCGTGGCAAGTGCCGCCGGTACGCTCTCCGCCATCATCTTCGTGCTGCCGGGCCTGGTGATCGTCGGCTGGTGGCAGGGTTTCCCGTACTGGATGACCATGGCGGCCACGGGGTTGGGCGGAATCCTCGGAGTGATGTTCTCCGTGCCGCTGCGCCGCGCCCTCGTGGTCAACAGCGACCTGCCATACCCGGAGGGCCGCGCCGCGGCCGAGGTGCTGCTGGTGGGCGATCAGTCGCGCGATGGGAACGAGGAGAGCCGCCAGGGGCTCATCGCCATCACGGTCAATTCCGTTGCATCGGCTGCTTTTTTTGCCTTGAGTCAAACAAGACTGGTGGTCGACGAGGCCGCCGTCTACTTTCGCGTCGGCTCGGGCGCCACGGGGGCGGCTTCCAGCCTCTCCCTGGCACTGGTCGGGGTCGGGCATCTGGTGGGTGTTTCGGTGGGCATGGCGATGTTCGTCGGCATCATCGCCGGCTGGTTAATCTTAGTACCGATCCTCACCAGTGGATCGGCAGCGGCGGATTCCGCGGCGCACATTGCCCTCGCGGTATTTCGCACCGACATTAGATTCTTTGGCGCCGGCGTCATCGGCGTGGCCGCGCTGTGGACTTTTACCAGAATTCTCGGGCCCATCCTCTCAGGCTTGCGCTCGGCCATGGCTGCCTCCAGCGCTCGGGGGATGAAAGGGCACATTGCGCCGCTGGTCGAGCGCGACATGCCGATCAAGATCGTCGGCGCCGTGGTTGCCGCGGCGCTCGCTCTGATTGCGCTGCTGCTGTGGAAGTTCATCGCCGGCAGCGCCTTGGCCGCGCACGCTCCCATCCTCATCGCCGCCACCCTCGCCTATGTACTGCTGGCCGGCGTCGTGATTGCATCGATCACCGGCTACATGGCGGGGCTGATCGGTGCGTCGAACAGCCCGGTTTCAGGCGTGGGCATTCTAGGCATCGTCGCCGCGGCCTTCATGGTCATGGCGGTTCTCGGCCGCGCGACCGACCCGGGTCAATCCAGTGCCATGGTCGCGTATGCGCTGTTCGCCACCGGCATCGTGTTTGGAATCGCGACCATCTCGAACGACAACTTGCAGGACCTGAAGACCGGACAGCTGGTCGGCGCGACACCGTGGAGGCAGCAGGTGGCGCTGGTTTTCGGAGTGATATTCGGCGCGCTGATCATTCCGCCCGTGCTGGATCTTCTGAACACCGCCTACGGTTTCGCGGGCACGCCCGGTTCCGGCAACAGCGCCCTCGCGGCTCCGCAGGCGGCGCTCATTTCAGCATTGGCGCAGGGAGTGCTGGGTGGCAACCTGAATCTGCGCATGATCGGATACGGCGCATTGTTCGGCGCATGCGCCATTGCCGTCGACGCCATGCTGGGCCGGGCCGGGCGAATGCGGCTGCCGCCGCTGGCGATCGGATTGGGCATCTATTTGCCGATGCAGGCGACGCTTCCCGTGGTGATCGGGGCGTTGACCGGCCACTTCTACGACGCTTTCGCCGACCGTACCGAGAGGCCGGAGTTTGCCAGACGCATGGGCGTGCTGATGGCGACCGGAATGATCGTCGGCGAGAGCCTGTTCGGCGTGCTATACGCCGGCATCGTCGTCGCATCCGGCAACAGCTCCCCCTTTGCGCTGGTGGGGGACGGTTTTGCGACGCCCGCGCTGATCGGCGGGGGAATCGCCTTCCTGGTGCTCATCGGTCTGCTGTACCGTCGGACCGTGACGGTTGCCGGTGCGCCGCGCCGGCCCGTTTGAAATGGCAGCCTCACCGATCCGAAAACTCTCGCCGAGCCGAAGACGCAGTAGATCAGCGGCGCTTCACCATCACGTCGACCCTGCCCTTGCCGCCCACGAACCATGAGCCCACGAAGCTGACCAGGCTCACCAGCACCGACGTCAAAAATGCCGACCAGAATCCCTGCACATGCATGCCGGGCAGCATCCACGCGACCAATGCCACCATGCCCGCGTTGATCACCAGCAGGAACAGGCCGAGAGTCATGATGGTCATCGGCAAGGTCAGCAGGATCGCGATGGGCCGTACGAAGGAATTGACGATCCCCAGCAGCACGCCGGCAAGAATCAAGGTGGCCGGAGTATCGATGGAGACACCGTTGACCCACTCGGTCGCCAACCACAGGCCCAGCGCAACGATGCATGCGCGTATGAGAAACCCGACCATATGGTCTCCTAAGCGTTACCCAGCCTCGATTTTATGCTCGCGCAGCGAGCAAATGTAGGGCGGGGCCGCATCGGCCCCGTTGACAGTTGCGCGAAGCGCATGACGAGGGGGGCCGCATCGGCCCCGTTGAAAGCTGCGCGAAGCGCATGACGGGCAGTCAATAATCGAGGCCGGGCAGGGGCGGATCCTTGGGCGGCATCACTTTGGGTTTCTTGGGGACCGGGGGGCTTTCCAGAGTCACTTTGATGCGCGCCATGTGGCGCTCCCATCCCATGCGAATACGCACATAGGTCTTGTCCCACTCCTTGGACTCCGGCACGCCGGATCCCAGCAATCGCAGCGACGTCCTGCCCTCGCCCTTGCGCACATCCAGGATGAAGTCGTCCACGACGGCGCTGTCGCCGGGTGGCCAATTGCTGCCGCTCAGGTAAATCAGCCGCAGCCGCCGATTCACGTCGAAAATGTCGATATGAGCTTCACGGTTCTCGCCGCTGCGCTTACCCAGCCGATAGATGCCGCCCTTGCGCGGATCGATTTCCGCTTCCTGGCCGGACCAGATTCGGATCAGGCCGGGATCCGTCAGCGCGCGCCACACCCGGCCGACGGGCACGTGCACCTCGACCAGATGGGCGTAACCACGGGGACCGTTTCGGGTGGATTTGCGGGGTGAGTCCATGTGCAGTGCTAGAATCCCTCAACCGGGGAGGAACATCCATGGCTTATGTGCACATTGTGACTGCGCTCGCACTTCTGCAGTTCATTGTTTTCGGGTTCAAAGTGGGCAAGGCCCGGGAGCGTTACGGCGTGAAGGCGCCGGCCATCACCGGAAACGACATATTCGAGCGCACACTTCGGGTCCAGCAAAACACCCTGGAGCTGCTGATCGTCTTTGTTCCCGGACTGTATCTGTTCGGCCATTACGTCGGCGCGCTCGCCGCGGCGGTGCTCGGGGTCATTTACCTCGTCGGCCGCGAGATTTACTCAGCCTCCTATGTGAAGGACCCGGCGAAGCGCGGCGCCGGCTACGGCTTGAGTTTTCTCCCCACCATCATTCTGATCCTGGGCGGATTGGTCGGGGCGGTCCGGGAACTCCTCACCCGTTGATGCCGGCCCGTCGGTCAACGCATCGACACCCGAATACGCCCGTCGCCGCTCGCTTCCATCCACGTCTTGATACGCTTGGCGTCCGCGACGCGCGTGTACTTGCCCAACGAATCGAGCAGCACGATGACCACCGAGCGGCCTTCGATGACGGCCGCCATCACCAGACATTTGCCTGCTTCGGTGATGTAGCCCGTCTTTTGCACGATGATTTTCCAGGTCGGGTTGGCCACCAAATTGTCCGTATTGCGGAATTCGACCATGTGTTTGCGGACCTTCACGGTATAGCTCTTGTCGGTCGAATACTCGCGGATGCTGGGATTATGCGACGCGGCGATCACCAGCTTGGACAGGTCGGCGGGGCTCGCCACATTTTGGCTCGACAGGCCCGTGGGATCGACGAAATGCGAGCTGGTCATGCCGAGGGCGGCGGCTTTGGCGTTCATGGCGGCAACCATCGCGGTCACGCCCCCGGGATAGTTGTTTCCGAGCGCGTGCGCGGCGCGGTTCTCTGAAGACATCAGCGCCAGGTGCATCAAGTCGCCGCGGGTCAGAGTCGTGCCGACCGCCAGGCGTGAAAAGCCGCCCTTCGGCAGGTCGCGGTCGGCGTCGGTGATCCGAATCGGCTCATCGAGAGACTGCTTGGCGTCGAGAACCACCAGGGCGGTCATCAGCTTCGTGATGGACGCGATGGGCATGGGTACATCGGAATGGCGCGAATACAGCACCGAGGAGTCGCTCTGATCGATCACCAGCACCGAACTCGACTTCAGTTTCGGATATTGAATGGGCTGCGCCGAGGCCTGGAATGCCAGTACCGTCAGGGCCAACCCGGCCAGCGCGCGCAGCGGGGTGGCCGTCTTTCCGGAAATGAACGCCATCGATGGTCTCATAAGGTTCGGATGCAAGGCGACAAGCTGGCATATGCCAATCATGCCGCGACGTGATGCAGCGCTAACTTTGCCATTATTTTCTGGAAAGTCCAGCACATTCAGACATTTGTCCGATGATCTTAGACTCTTACCTCGCTGCCGGGCGCCCGGCGCAGCTCCTTGTCGCGATACATCTTGCGATCGGCGATGCTGAGGAGTTCGCGCATGTCGCGCGCGTCCTTCGGGTAACTCACCACGCCGATGCTGACGCTGCAGCGGATCATGCGCGAGCGCAGGTCGAGCGTGGTCTTGTAGACGTTGTGCCGCACCCGCTTGACCACGGCCTCGGCGACGTCGGGCGACGCGCCGGGGAGCAGCACGGCGAATTCGTCGCCGCCGAAGCGCGCGGCATGGTCGCTGCTGCGGATGCTTCTTTGCAGGCATTGCGCCACCAGCGTAATGGCGCTGTTCCCCGCCTCGTGGCCGAAGGCCTCATTGATATCCTTGAGCTTGTCGATGTCGATCATCAGCAGCGCGTACTCGGCTCGATCGCGTTCGCTCGCGTCGTGCTCGCGCCGCCACACTTCGTTGAACATGCGCAGATTGTAAAGCCCGGTCAACGAGTCCGTTTGCGCCAGATTCTCGATCCGCTCGCGGGCCTCCGTGATGTCGGCCGACAGCGCCGTCGTCAGATAGGCGACCAACAAGAAGGGCGCCAGTTGTCCCACCGCCTGGCTGGCGTAGACCAGCGAGATCACATCGAGGCCTGGTGTGGCGGCCGCGAGGATCAGATGGCAAAGGACAATGGCCGCCACTTGCAGCAAGGTCACGAGGCGCCCGAGCGTCAGCGCGCTCAAGATGATGGGCAGCAGGTAGAGATTCAGCAGCGGACTGGAACTCTTGCCCGTGAACCACAGCACGCCGGTGATGAATATGACCATGGACCAGGACTCGATCTCGAGCCGGGTCCGGGCGCGCCGTGGAAAGAAGCGGCGGCTGCGAAACACGATGATGACTACCGCGAATCCGCACAGCAGGCCGAGCACCGGCCATAGCTGCGTGAGCATCGCCCTGGACCAGACCAGCACCAGCGCGGCGAGCGCCAGGCAGAGGATCTCTATGGACCGCGTACTGCGCACGGCTTATCTGAATCTGGCCGCCGCGGATACCGATCCGCTCCCGCTCACGGTGGGCACTTTCAATTCCTGCTCCGCGCGCTTTACCTCCGGGTCGCGCTCCAGCAGCGGCGCGTCGGCCGGCACCGGTACGGCAGGCGGTTTCGGATCGCGCGGCAGCTCTATATCGGGTGCGATGCCCCGATGATTGATGGATATTCCCGACGGCGTGTAATAGAGCGACGTGGTCAGCTTGATGGCGCGGTCCCCGGACAGGGGAATGACGGTCTGCACCGAGCCCTTGCCGAAGGTGGTGCGTCCCATGAGCTTGGCGCGGCGGTTATCCTTCAGTGCGCCGGCGACGATTTCCGCGGCCGATGCCGATCCGCCGTTGATCAGCACCACGATCGGCGCTCCGTTGAGCGCATCGCCCGGCGTGGCGTCCATTTCAAATTTGGATTCCGGCGTGCGCCCCTTGGCGGTGACGATGACGCCGGCGTCGAGAAAGGCGTCGGAAACCGACACGGCGGCCTCGAGCACGCCGCCCGGGTTGTTCCGCAGGTCGAGCACCAGCCCCTTGAGCGCCGCGCCATTGCGCTTGCGCAGGTCCTTGAGCGCGGCACCGAGATCATCGCCGGTGGTTTCGCTGAATTGGGAAATCCGCACGTACCCCATGCCGGGCTCGAGCAGCTCCGCCTTGACGCTGCGCAACTGCACCCGCGAGCGCTTCAGCGTGAATTGCAGCGGTTCGTCGCTGCCTTCGCGCACAATGCCTATTTTCACGGAGGTGCCTTCCTTGCCGCGCATGCGCCCGATCGTATCGGCCAAGGTGGTCGTATTGACGGGAATCCCGTCGATCGTGGCGATGACATCGCCGGAGCGAATTCCCGCCGCCGCCGCGGGCGAGCCCTCGAACGGCGACACCACCACCACTTGATCGTCCTCCATGGACACCTCGATGCCCACGCCCGAGTATTCGCCCGAGCTCGAGATCTTGACCTCGTCGTACTCCTCTCCGTCGAGGTAGGCCGAGTAGGGGTCCAGCGAGGAAACCATGCCGCGAATCGCCGCCTGCAGCAGCTGGTGGTCATCCACCGGATTCACGTAGTCATGTTTCACCCGCTCCAGCACGTCGGCGAGCATGCGGGCGTCCTGCCAGGGGACGTCATCCTTGGGGGCAGCGGACTTGTCGGCGAACACCCCGCCTGCGGCGCCAAGCGCGAGGCCCGCCGAGACACCCACACCCAACAGCAGCACATTGCGAGACTTCGTGGTCATCGGATCGGAGCATACGTGCGGGCGCGATTCGCCGCCAGTCACGGGCTCGCCTTAAGCCACACTTTGGGATCCACGGTCTTGCGCCCTTCGCGAATCTCAAAATAAAGCTGCGGCGCGCCGGCGCCGGTATCGCTCAAGGCCGCGATCACGTCTCCCGGAGCGACCCAGTCGCCGACGGATTTGTAGAGCACCTCGGCGTGGCCGTACAGGGTCATGTATCCGCCGCTGTGTCCGATGATGAGCAGCAAACCGAGGCCCTGCAGCCAGTCGGCGTAGACGATGCGGCCGAAATAGGTCGCGCGCACTTTGGCGCCGCGCGCCGCTTCTATCATTTCGCCGTTCCGGCGCACGCCCGGCGCGGAATTCGCCAGCTGTTCCTGATACTGCGCGGTCACGCGCCCTTGCACCGGCCATGGCAGTTTGCCGCGCATTTTGTCGAAGCCTTGCGATGCATCAACCGGAAAATCCTGCAACATTCGCGATAGATCCGCCACCAGCGACTCCACCGCCTGTTCTTCACGCTTCAACCGGTCGAGCTCCTGATTGCCCCTCGCCACCTGCCTGCTGAGCGCCGTCAATGCGACGGAGCGGTTCGCACGCGCGTGTTCGAGTTGCGCCATCTCGCGGCTTGCGTCGCTCTCCAGGGTCTTGAGCTGCGCGGTCTTGAGATCGATTTCCGAGGCCAATTGCTGCAGACGCAGCACCTGCCCCTGGATGGCGCCGATTTTGCTGCTGCGCTGCTGCGCGAAGTAGCCGTAATAGGTCAGGGTACGGCCGAGGCCGGCCGGGCTCTCTTGGTTCAACAGCAACTTGATCCGCTCCTGCCGGCCGATCATGTAGGCCGCCCGCACCTGCCGGCCCAGGGCGGCTTGTTCCCCCTGCAACGCAGTTTGGGCGGCGGCCTGCTCGGCCTCGAGCTCCGACCGGCGCCGCTGCGCGGCGGCCTCTGCGGCGCGCAAGGAATCCAAGTGCCGGCGGCTCGCGGTAATGTCGAGTTCCGCCGCGCGCAGCCGCGCGCTCAAAGTGTCGCGTTGCTCGAGCTCATCGCCCAAGGCGTTCGTGAGCGCGGCGATGCGGGCGCGCAACGTAGCGAGCTTCGCCTTCGCCTGTGTGGAATCCTTGAGTTCCGGGCTCGCCGCGCAAGCGGCCGCGCAATACAGGGCGGCCCCGGCAATGGCCATGCATAAGTGTCTGAATCGGCGGCTTGCGGCGGATCTCATCGTGGAGGCCAAGCATACAAGCCTTGGGCCCGCTGCTATACTTGCCGGCCGAAAAACCTACTGTGCGCAGCATGCAGCGACTGTTCGAGTTCATTGGCCATCATCCCTACCTGGCGACCGCGGCGGTGCTGGCGGCCGCCGTGGTGGCTTTTTATGAGATCCGCGAGCGCATGCAGGCGTTCGCCGCGTTGAGCGCGATGCAGGCCGTGCGGCTCATGAACCAGGGCGCTCTGGTGATCGACCTGCGGGGCAAGGAATCGTACGACGCGGGCCATATCGGCGACGCGCGCAACGTGCCCGCGGCGGAGCTCGAATCTTGCGCCGACAGCCTGAAAAAATGGCGCGACAAGAACGTGATCACCTATTGCGACAGCGGCACCAGCGGCGCCAGCGGTGCGCGTACGCTGATGAAGCTCGGCTTTACCAAGGTGTTCAACCTGCAGGGAGGCTTGAACGCGTGGGTGAAGGACAACCTGCCGCTGGCAAAGACCCCGCCGGGCGGCAAGGGAAGCTCCAGGTGACCCAGCCCGCCGTGACGGTATATGTGTCGGACTGGTGTCCGTACTGCCAGCGGGCGAAGGGCCTGTTGGCCAGCAAGAACGTGGTCTTCAACGAAATCAACGTCGAAGACCAGCCCGGCTCGCGCGAGGAGATGATTGCGCGCAGCAAGCGGCGTACGGTTCCGCAGATTTTCATCGGCGACAGGCACGTCGGCGGCTGCGACGATCTTTTCGAACTCGATCGCAGTGGCGAGCTGGATCGCTTAATTCAGGGGGCTTGATGAACGAGGTTAGAACTCCCGCTCCGGAGGCCAGCATCGGCGGAGTCCAGGTGAGCCTGCAAAGCGTTTACCTGAAGGACTGCTCCTACGAGTCGCCGAATGGGCCGCGGCTGCCGAACAATCAAGGGTGGGAACCGAAGTTCCAGCTCAACATGAATACCTCCGCCGAGGAACTCGCAGCCGATGTGCGCGAGGTGCTGCTGACCATCACGCTCGAGGCAAAGCAAGGCGAGGCGACGCTGTATCTGGTCGAAGTAAAGCAGGCGGGAGTGTTCTCGATCTCCGGAGCATCCACGGAGGATTTGAAGCGCCTGATCGGCAGTTTCTGTCCCGGGGTCCTGTTTCCCTACGCCCGCGAAGTGATTTCAGATCTGATCGTCAAGGGCGGGTTCCCGAATTTTCTACTGCCCTTGGTGAACTTCGATGCCCTGTTCGCGCAGGCGTCGGAAGTGCCGCAGCCCGGTCTCGTCAACTAGCAAGAACCCGCTCGAGGTTTAAGGGCCTACATGCGGCACCGAAGCCCAGAACCGATGACGGTGATCGGCGCCGGCTCTTGGGGCACGGCGCTTGCCATACAGCTCGCCCGGGAAGGTCATCCCACCCAGCTATGGGGGCGCGATGGCGCGGAGCTCGATGCCATGCGCCGCGCGCGGCGCAATCAGCGCTACCTGCCCGATGCCGATTTTCCGCCCGGGTTGCAGGTGGCCCAGCACCTGGCCGGGGCGCTCGAGAAGGCGAGGGATGCGCTGATCGCCGTCCCTTCGCATGCGTTTCGAGAGACGCTGCAGAGCCTCGAGCCGCACCTTGGCGCCGGCACGCGCATCGCCTGGGCAACCAAGGGATTCGAGGCCGCCACCGGACTGTTGCCGCACCAGGTCGCACGGCAGGTGCTGGGCGCGCGGCCGGGTGCGGTGCTGTCCGGGCCCACCTTTGCCAGGGAGGTGGGGGCCGGTCTGCCCACCGCCATGACCGTCGCCTCCCAGGACGAACGCTTCGCCAAGGAGCTCGCGCTCTGCTTGTCGGGCCCGAATTTCCGCGCCTACACCCAGTCCGACATCATGGGAGTGGAGGTCGGAGGCGCGGTCAAGAATGTCATCGCCATCGGCTCAGGGATAGCCGACGGCATGGGTTTCGGCGCCAACACCCGGGTGGCCTTGATCACGCGCGGGCTCGCAGAGATGATGCGTCTCGGCGTCAAACTCGGCGCCCTGCGCGATACCTTCATGGGACTCGCCGGCCTCGGCGATCTCGTGCTCACCTGCACCGACGATCAATCCCGCAATCGCCGCTTCGGCATCGCCCTCGGACGCGGACAATCCATGGAGGAAGCACAGGGCGGCATTCATCAAGTGGTCGAAGGCCTGCATGCCGCGCGCGCGGTTCACGAGGTGGCGCGACGGCTGTCGGTGAACATGCCCATCTGCCAGGAAATCTACCGGGTCATGCATGAGGGCAAACCGGTGCGCGCCGCGGTGCAGGCGCTGATGGAACGCGAAGTGCGCTCGGAGACAGAGTGAGTGACCCGCCGTGCGCTCAAGGGGATGCGGGTTGCGCCGGCGCGCGGCCCGGGAACCCGAGCTGACGCCAGGCTTCGTAGGCGACGAGCGCCACGGCGTTGGATAAGTTGATGCTGCGGCTCCGCGGCCGCATGGGTATGAACAAGGATGATTCGCGTCCGACCCGGTCCAGCACCGCGTCCGGCAGGCCGCGGGTTTCCGGGCCGAACAGAAACGCATCGCCGGCCCGATACTCGAGATCGCTGTAGCAGCGCCGGCCCGTGGTCTCCACCGCAAACACTCTCGCGGCCCCAAGTCCTTCGAGGCAGGCATCGAGGCTCGAATGCACCTTGACGGACGCGAGGTCGTGATAGTCGAGCCCGGACCGCTGCAGGCTCTTGTCGTCCAGCAGAAATCCCAACGGTTCGATCAGGTGCAGCGTAGCGCCGCTGTTGGCGCACAGGCGAATGGCATTGCCGGTATTCGGCGGAATCTCTGGCTCATACAGCACAACGTGAAACATGCGTCTGCGGCGTCACCGTCGACGGCGCATCTTATTGCGGCCGATTCGCCGGCTGCGCGAGGATCACGCGCTGAGTCGGGTAGTCGAACTCCACGCCCAGGCGGCGAAACTCATCGATGATGCGAAAGTTGACGGCCTGCTGCAGGTCGAGCAAGGGATGCTGACTGGGCTGCTGCACGAAATACGACAGCTCGAAATGCAGGGCCGAATCGCCCAGCGTCTTGAGATGGCAGCGTTCGAAGCGGGCGTTCGCCTGCTCGCGCACGATGCTCTCGAGAAGTCCGGGTATGCTGTGCAGTGTGTCCGAGGGGGTCTCATAGGTGACCCGGATCGTCGCCAGCGCGCGCTGTTCCTGGGCACGGCCGAAATTGCGCACGCGGCTCTTGAGAATGTCGGCATTCGAGAGAATGATTTGCTCGCCGGTCTCGCTGCGCAATCGGGTGGTCTTGATGCCGATGTGCTCGACCTTGCCGGTGAAGGTGTCGATCGCGAGACTGTCGCCGACGACGAAGGGCTTGTCGAGCGCGATCGACAGCGACGCGAACAGGTCCCCCAGCACGTTCTGCAGAGCCAGGGCCACCGCCACGCCGCCGACGCCGAGACCGGCGAGCAGAGCGGTGATGTTGACGCCGAAGTTGTCGAGCGCGACCAGTATCAGCAAGGACCAGATGAGCAGCCGCGCGACGAAATTGATGATGTCCAGCGAACCCGCGAACACTTGATCGGCGCCGCGCTCCAGCTCCTTCATCTGCAGATAGAAGCGCACGCACCGCCCGGCCCAGAGGCCGACTTGCAATAAAATGAGAATCAGCACGATGTCGGAAACGAAGCGCTGAATCTTGTCGGGCAGCGCGAGGCCGGCCTGGCCCGCGTACAGCGCAATGGCCATGAAGAAGGACTGCCTGGTGTTGCCGATCAGGTACGCGACGAGCCGGATCGGCATGCGATGCCGCGCCCCCGAGTACTTGCGGTAGTGCGACGCGGTGAGCTGGCGCAGAATCCACAGACCCGACCACACCGCGACGGCCACGACGGCGGCCGTCAGCCAATCCGTCAGCGGGTTGCTGAGCAGCAGCGCGTGCACCGCCTCGAATTTGTGTGAGAAGAACTCGCCCATGACGCCGGCGATTCTGACGTTCTCTCACGCCCTTATCAACGGCCGCGCGCGCTCATCGACCTAGGCGGCGCTCTCCATGCCCAGCTCCTTCATCTTGCGGGTCAGGGTATTGCGGCCCCAGCCCAAGAGTTTGGCCGCGTCCTGTTTCATGCCGTCGGCCTTGCGCAGCGCCACGCGTATCAATATACGCTCGACCTCGGGCACCGCCTGATCGAGCAGCCGCTGCGTTCCTGCGTCCAGCTCCTGCTCGGCCCAATGCGACAGCTTCGCCATCCAATCATGATTCGCGGAATGGCCGGCGGCCACTCCGCCGAGATCGGGCGGAATGTCCTCGGCGCGTATCTCGCGGCCGGGCGCGGTCACGGTGAGACGCCGGCACGCATTGACGAGCTGGCGGACGTTTCCCGGCCAATCGAAGGTCACGAGCGCGATCTCGGCCGGCGATGTCAGCAGTTTCGGCTCCACGCCGAGCTCCTGGCCCGCAACCGCCAGATAATGGCGCAGCAATTCGGGGATGTCCTCGCGCCTTTCGCGCAACGGCGGAATTTCGATGCGGATCACGTTGAGCCGGTGCAGCAGGTCTTCGCGAAAGTGGCCGGAATTCACCCGTGTCTCCAGGTCCTGATGGGTCGCGGCAATGACGCGCACATCCACCTTCACCGGAGTTTGGCCGCCCACACGGTAGAATTCGCCCTCCGCCAGAACCCGCAGCAACCGCGTCTGCAGCGCCGGAGACATGTCGCCGATTTCATCGAGGAACAAGGTACCGCCGTCCGCCTGTTCGAAGCGTCCACGGCGCAGCGCGTCGGCCCCGGTGAATGCGCCCTTCTCATGGCCGAACAGCTCCGACTCCAGCAGATCCGCGGTGAAGGCCGCCGTGTTGAGCGCGACGAAGGCCTTGTTCGAGCGCGGACTGTGACGATGCAGTGCTCGCGCCACCAGTTCCTTGCCCGTGCCCGATTCGCCCGTGATCAGCACCGTCATGCTGGAGCGCGACAATCGGCCGACCGCGCGAAACACCTGCTGCATGGCGGCCGCCTGACCGAGCAGTTCGGGGATGCTGCGGCGGGCGGCCTCGGCATCGATCGACACGGTTGCCTGCTGCGCCGCGCGGCGCACCAGATCCACCGCCTTGTCGATGTCGAAGGGTTTGGGCAGATATTCGAACGCGCCGCCCTGATAAGCCGCCACGGCCGCGTCCAAGTCGGAGTGCGCGGTCATGACGATGACGGGCAGGCCGGGCCGCGATACTTGAATCTCCTTGAGCAGCTCGAGCCCGCTGCGCCCGGGCATTCGGATGTCCGTCATCAACACGTCCGGTGCGCCGGAACGCAGGGCCGTCAAGACGTTGTCGGCCTGGTCGAAGCACTTGGCGGCCATGCCGCTGCCTTTCAAGGCCTTCTCCAGCACCCAGCGGATGGAGGCGTCATCGTCGACCAACCAAACTTGCAGCGGCTTTGAGTTCATACGGAGTCCATGGGCAGAGAGATGACGAATATGGTTCTACCCGGGGCGCTGTCGAATTCGATCAGGCCGCCATGGCGGCTGACGAGGTCCTGAGCGATGCCTAGGCCTAGGCCGGTGCCATCGGCGCGCCCGGACACCAGCGGATAAAAGATCGTGTCGCGAATTTCCGGGAGCACTCCCGGACCGTTGTCCTCGAACTGAATCGAGGCGACCAGCCGGTGGCGCTGCGCGCCGACGCTCACGTTGCTTGCCGCGCGAGTTCGCAGGATCAGCCGCGGGGAATGCACGTGCCCGCCCGACAGGGCCTGGATGGCGTTGCGCCCCAGATTGAGCATGGCCTGAATGATGTGGTTCGGATCCACCGTGAGCGGCGGCAGGCTGGGGTCGTAGTCGCGCTCGACCGTGACGCCTTCGGGCGCCTCGCTGCGCAGCAGGTGGTACACCCGCTCCAGCAGCTCGTGCACGTTGATCAACTGCTTCGCGGGCGGACGGCCGGGTCCGAGCATCGAGTCGAGCAGATGGGTGAGCCGGTCGGCCTCGCTGATGATGACCCGCGTGTACTCGCGCAATGCCGGGTCGAGCAGTTCCCTCTCCAGCAGCTGGGCGGCGCCGCGCAGGCCACCGAGCGGGTTTTTGATTTCGTGCGCGAGCTGGCGGACCATCAGGCGGCTGCCGCCCAACTGCGCCAGCAGCGCGTTCTCGCGGGTCAGGCGCCGGTGCTGCGTGATGTCCTCGATTTCCAGAAGCAGCCGCAGATTGTCCTTGCCGAGCGTAATCTGGGTCACGGCACAGTCGAGGATGCGATCGACGCCGCCGGGCGCCGGCCACGCCAGTTCGCGCTGTACCACTCCCTCGCCTCCCTGGCGCGCGCGATCGAACAGCGGCAGCAGGGTCTCGGCGCCGCGTGTCAGCTCCGTGATGCTGCGGCCCAGCGCTTGGTTCGGACCTAAGCCGATCAGCGTCTGCGCGGCGGAATTCAGATACCCGACGCGCAATCCTTGGTCGAGCACAAACACGCTGGTCACCAGGCCGTCGAGCAGCTCGGTGCCGTCGATGTGCACGGCCGCGACTTGTAGTTCAGCAGCCAATCGGAGGGCCCGCTTGACGCCGGCGATGCGCCTGGAACCGCGAGGCTCCTAGGGTTTCTGGTGCAGGGGCGAGAGTTCCGAGGGCTGACGCACGAAAAAGCTCACGCTGTCGGTGCTCAAGGATTCGCCCGTGGCTTGATCGGTGACGGTCGCGGCGATGGCGTAGGTCCCGCGATCCAGGTGAGGCAGGGTGATTTGCGTCGCCGTCTGGCTCGGATCGTCGAGCTGCCGGCCGTTCAGGTGCCAGGTGACGGTTTGATTCGGCTTGAGCGCGGGTTCCAGCGCGAGATGCGCAGCGATGACCTCGTCCCCAAAGAAGGACTGATCCGCCGCCGGCGAGGTGATGGCGAATTGGCTGTAGTTGAGTCCCGGCGCCGCAGTTTTCTTCGCGGCGGGCGCTGCCGGCGTCGCGGCCTGCCCCGCCGATGGTGCCGCTCGGCCGGATGCCGGGCTGCCGGCCGTGATGATCTTCTCGGCCCCGGGCACCGGTTGATCGGAATAGTGCACGACCCCCTGGGCGTCGGTCCACTTGTAGACAACGGCCGCCTGTCCCGCAAACGCCGCGAGAGTGGCGAGAACAATCCCAGGTCTCCAAGGGTGCATAAGCACGAAGCATAGCCCTATCGCCTCCAGGCCACAAAACGAGGTAACGGCGGCGTGACCGCCGTCACCCTAAGCAAGGCTTGCCGCACCCATGCGAGCCTCACAAGCTGTAGTACATCTCCACTTCGATCGGATGCGTGGTCATGCGCACACGGGTCACTTCCTTCATCTTCAACTCGATGTAGGCGTCGATCAGGTCATCGGTGAACACGCCGCCGGCTTTGAGGAACCCGCGATCCTTGTCCAGATAGTCGAGCGCCATGTCGAGCGAATGGCAAACAGTCGGAATCTTCTTGTCCTCTTCGGGCTCCAGGTCGTATAGATCCTTGTCGCCGGGATCGCCCGGGTGGATCTTGTTTTGGATGCCGTCGAGACCTGCCAACAACATGGAGGCAAACGCGAAATACGGATTGGCGGTTGCATCGGGAAAGCGCACCTCGATGCGGCGGCCCTTGGGATTGGAGACCCAGGGAATGCGGATGGATGCCGAGCGGTTGCGGGCGGAATAGGCGAGTTTCACCGGCGCCTCGAATCCCGGGACCAGGCGCTTGTAGCTGTTGGTGCTCGCGTTGGTGAACGCATTGACGGCGCGGGCGTGCTTGATGATGCCGCCGATGTAATAAAGCGCGATGTCCGACAGGCCGCCGTACTTGTCGCCGGCAAACAGAGCTTTGCCTTCCTTTTGCAGCGACTGATGCACGTGCATGCCGCTGCCATTGTCGCCGACGATGGGCTTCGGCATGAAGGTCAGCGTTTTTCCGTATCCCTGCGCGACGTTCTGCAGCGCATATTTGAGTATCTGCACCTCGTCGGCCTTCTTGGTCAGCGTGTTCGCCGCCACATTGATTTCGCCCTGTCCGGCGGTCGCCACTTCGTGGTGATGCACTTCGAACTTCAGGCCCATCTCTTCGCAGGCCATGGACATCGCGGTGCGGATGTCCTGCTGTGAATCCACCGGAGGCACCGGGAAGTAGCCGCCCTTCACGACCGGACGATGGCCCTTGTTGCCGTCCTCGTAGGTCTTGCCGGAGTTCCACGAGCCTTCGTAGGAGTCCACCTCGTAGGAGCACCCGTTCATGCCCGAACTGACCGTGACATTGTCGAAGATAAAGAATTCGTTTTCGGGCCCGAACAGCGCGGAGTCGGCGATTCCGGAAGACTTGAGGTAGGCCTCCGCGCGCTTCGCCAGGGAGCGCGGGTCGCGCTCGTAACCCTGCATGGTCATGGGTTCGATCACATCGCAGCGTAGGTCGACCGTGGTCTCTTCGTAGAAAGGATCGATGATCGCGGTGGCGGGGTCCGGCATCAGGATCATGTCCGACTCGTTGATGCCCTTCCAGCCGGCAATGGATGACCCGTCGAACATCTTGCCGTCCTTGAAAAATCCCTCATCCACCAGCCGCGTGGGGATGGTGACGTGGTGCTCCTTACCGAGCGTGTCGGTAAAGCGCAGATCGGCGAACTTGGCTTCTTTTTCTTTAATTAATTTCAGAACATCGGCAGGAGTCATGGCATCCTCGGTGTGTTGGCTATTCGGCCCGGCCTTCGTCCGGGTTCTATGACGTTGCAGCTAATGTGCCATTGCGATGCACATACGGATCAAGTACTTGCGCCTAAGGCTGGGCCACCCCTGCATCATAATGGACCGAAATGGGTAAAGTTGCGCTCTTTATTAGTGCGTCGCGCGATTTCAGAGCCAGTCGGCATGAAAAACGCGCCCCACGAAGGTGCCGTGAGCAAATTAGGTGCGCGGTGAACTCTGGGACACGTCAGGGTCGCATCGCTATACTCGCGGACTTTGCTTCCTGAGCATCCGATGGTCCACGCTCATCCCGCGCCGCCCCGCACCTTTCAGGAGCTCATTTTTGCGCTGCAGAAATATTGGTCCCTGCAGGGCTGCATCATTCTGCAGCCCTACGACATGGAAATGGGCGCAGGGACCTTCCACTCCGCCACCTTTCTTCGTGCCGTGGGGCCCGAGCCCTGGAGTGCCGCCTATGTTCAGCCCTCGCGCCGCCCGACCGACGGTCGCTACGGCGAGAATCCGTTTCGGCTTCAGCACTACTATCAGTTTCAGGTCTGCATCAAGCCATCCCCGGACGACTTTCAGGAGCTGTACTTAGGCTCGCTGCGATACTTGGGATTCGATCTGCTGACGCATGACATCCGCTTTGTCGAGGACAACTGGGAATCACCCACGCTGGGCGCGTGGGGATTAGGGTGGGAGGTGTGGCTGAACGGCATGGAGGTCTCGCAGTTCACCTACTTCCAGCAAGTCGGGGGCCTGGACTGCCGCCCCGTGATGGGCGAGATCACCTATGGCCTGGAGCGCCTGGGGATGTACATCCAAGGCAAGGAAAGCATCTTCGACATTGTCTGGACGGACGGTCCATTCGGCATCGTCACGTATGGGGATGTGTTTCATCAGAACGAAGTGGAGCAATCCACCTACAACTTTGAAAAGGCCGACACCGCGGTGCTCTCGGCGGCGTTCGACGCACACGAAATCGCCTGCCGGCGCCTGCTCGAGGACAAATTGGTGCTGCCTGCCTACGAACAAATGGTGAAGGCCTCGCATGCATTCAATCTGCTCGACGCGCGCCACGCGGTCTCGGTCACCGAGCGGCAACGGTTCATTCTTCGAGTGCGCACCCTCGCGCGCGGCGTCGCCGAAGCGTATCGCGCGAGCCGCGAGGCGCTGGGCTTTCCCCTGATCAAGACCGGACCACCGGCGCTGCCCGTTCCATGAGCGCGCATGATTTGCTGTTCGAGCTGGGCACGGAGGAGTTGCCGCCCCGCGCGCTGCTCGCTCTGTCCAACGCCCTCACCGAGGGTGTGCTCTCGGGGCTGGACGCCGCCGGCATTCCCCACGGCAAGGCTCTTAGCTTCGCGACGCCGCGCCGGCTCGCCGTACGCATCGCCAAGCTCTCTGAGCATCAGCCGGAGCGGCGCGTGGAGAGGCGCGGACCGCCGCTCAAGAACGCCTTCGACGCGCAGGGTGCGCCGACGCAGGCGGCGACGGCGTTCGCCAAGAGTTGCGGCGTGGCGGTGAGCGCGCTGTCGCAGCTCAAGACCGACAAGGGTGAGTGGCTCGCGTTCCACGGCGTCGAGCGCGGCGCGGCAACGGTGAGCCTGCTGGGCGATATCATCAATCGAGCCGTCGCCGCGCTGCCCATCCTTAAGCGCATGCGGTGGGGCGCGGGTGCCGTGGAGTTCGTCAGACCGGTGCACAGCGTCGTTCTTCTGTACGGCGAGGCGGTGGTTCCGGCCGAGGTGCTGGGTCTGACCGCCGGGCGGGTCACTTTCGGCCATCGCTTTCACCATCCGAAGCCGATTACGCTCAAGTCCTCCGCGGCTTATGAGGGCCGCCTGCGCCGCGCCAAGGTCATCGCGGATTTCGCGGCGCGGCGCGAATTGATTCGCTCGGGCGTGAGCCGTGAGGCCGCGGCGAGCGGCCCCGGCGCCACGGCGCTGATCGAAGATACGCTGCTCGATGAGGTTACCGCGCTGGTCGAGTGGCCGGTGCCTATCGCCGGCCAATTCGAGGCGCGATTCTTGAGCCTGCCGCGCGAAGTGGTCATCGCCACCGTGCAGGATCACCAGCGCTATTTCGCGGTGCAAGGAGCCGACGGCAGGTTGTCCGGACGGTTCGTCACCGTCAGCAACATCGAGAGCCGCGACCCTTCGAAGGTGCGGGAAGGCAATGAACGCGTGGTGCGGCCGCGCCTGAGCGATGCGGCGTTCTTCTGGGAACAGGACCGCAAAATCTCGCTCGACGCGCATGCGGCCCGCTTGAGCGGCGTCATATTTCATCCCAAATTGGGCACGTACGCCGACAAGACTCTGCGCATCAAGACGCTGGCCTTGGTCGTCGGCGGCCGCATCGGCGCCGCCGGCCATGTGGCACGGGCCGCGGAGCTCTCCAAGGCCGACCTGATGACCGCGATGGTGGGCGAGTTTCCGGAGCTGCAGGGCACCATGGGCCGCTACTATGCCGAGGCGCAAGGCGAGCCCGAGGAAGTGGCGCGGGCGATCGAGGAGCACTACCTCCCGCGATTTGCCGGCGACTCCCTGCCGACGACCACGACGGGGCAGGCCGTGGCGCTCGCCGATAAAATAGACACTCTGGTGGGTATTTTCGCCATCGAGCAGAGGCCGAGCGGCGCCAAGGATCCCTTCGGCCTGCGGCGCGCCGCCCTCGGGTTGCTGCGCATTCTGCTCGAGGGCCGCCTGGAGCTGGATCTGGTCGAATTGCTCGAGCAAGCCGCCGCCGCGCAGCCGGTGCAGCGCCCGCAAGTGAGCGAGGAGGTGTACGACTTCATCGTCGAGCGGCTGCGAGGTTTGCTGCTGGAAGAACCCGGCACCACGGCCGAAATGCTCGACGCGGTGTTCGCGAACCGCCCGCGCTCGCCGCTCGATGCGGTCACTCGCCTGCGGGCGCTGAAAGAGTTCCTGCTGCTGCCCGAAGCGGGTATTCTCGCCGCGATCAACAAGCGCATCGCGAACATCTTGCGAAAGACATCTCTCGGCCGGGATGCGGCGGTCGATGCCGGCGCGCTGACCGAGGAGGCCGAACGGAAGCTGCACCGCGCTCTCGGCGATCTGCGCGTGCCGGTGCAGGAGGCGGCCGCGCAGCGCCGCTATGGAGAGGCTCTGAAGGCGCTGGTGGCCTTGAGAGCGCCGGTCGACGATTTTTTCGAGCGAGTCATGGTGATGGACGATCACATCGGCCGGCGCAACAACCGCCTGGCGCTGCTGCGCGACGTGCAGCTGATCCTCGGCGGAGTCGCCGATCTGTCGCGGCTGCCGGGTTGAACCGACCTTGCAGCTGCTCCGGTCGCTGCTTTTTACCACCTACATGATGGCATCGGCCTGCCTCTTCGGCGCCGTGATGGCGCTCGGCTTCTGGCTGCCCTACCGTGCGCAATTTGCGATCGCGCGCACCTGGGCGCGGATATTGTTCTGGGTGCTCGAGCGCCTGTGCGGCCTCACGTACGTCGTGGAGGGCCGCGAGCGAATCCCGCCGGGAAACCACATCGTCATGAGCAATCACACCTCGGCATGGGAAACCGTCGCGCAATTTCTCATCTTCCCGCCGCAGGTCTGGGTGCTGAAGCGTGAATTGTTGTGGATTCCCTTCGTCGGCTGGGGACTGAAGCTGCTGCGGCCCATCGCCATCAACCGCGGCGAGGGCCACCGGGCCGTGAATCAAGTCATCGAGCAGGGCAAAGCGAGGCTCGAGGACGGCCTCTGGATCATTATTTTTCCGGAAGGCACGCGGGTGGTCGCGGGTGAAACGCGCAAGTTCGGCGTGAGCGGCGCGCTGCTCGCGATCGCATCGGGCAAGAGCGTGGTACCGCTGTCGCACAACGCCGGTGCATTCTGGGCGAGGCGCGGTTTCCTGAAGAAGCCGGGCACCATCCGTGTGGTCATCGGCGAGCCCATCGACTCCGCCGGGAAGAATCCGCGCCAGCTCAACGAGGAGGTAAAGCAATCGATCGAAGCCGGCCTCGCGCGCATCGCGGCCTCGTAGGCCGAGGCCATTCATGAATGCCAGCTATAGCTACGTATTAGCATTAGTTAGCGTACACGGAGGGTGGGTCGGGTAGGTATTTTCCGGACCGCCGTGAATCCATCCATGGAGGCTGCGGGAAAAACATCCTGTTTTTCACGCTCCGGAAAATACCTACCCGACCCACCCTCCTTCGATCTGTTTCGCACCGAATGGCTTCGGCTGGCGGCTTACGGCGGCAGGTTCAACTTTTTCAGGAGCGCGGCGTAGCGCGGATCGCCGCGCAGGCCGACGAGAATCCGATCGTGCTTCAAGTAGATCAAGCCGCCGTCATGGACCTGGTAGGCCCGGTCGAGCCAATGAAATGCCGCGTCCTTGTCGTTGCGCCAGGCGCTGACCATGGCGTACTGGACCGACAGCGAATCGCCGTATTTGTGGATGGCTTCGTCGAGCGCCTGCCGCGACTCATTGGAGTGGCCCAGGGAGTGTTCGGCGAAGGCGGTTCCCAGCAGACGCCAGGCCTCATATTTCTGCGACTGAAAGTCATCGAGCGCCTGTTGGTATCGGCCTTGGAACAGAGCGAGCTGGGCGCTGAACAAATTCGCATCTTCGTCGCCCCCGATTGCATGAATCCGCGTGATCGCCTCCGGCACCTCGGCGAAGCGGCCGCTGTCCATCAACAGATTCGCCAAGCGATGCCACGCGCGGTCCGACAAGGGGTCCCGCGCGATGACCTGGCGCAGCGCCTCGATGGCCTCGGGTACCTTGCCGAGTGTCGCCAGCAGCTCCGCGTGGTCGACGGCCGCCGGTCCGAAGTTCGCATCGAGCGCGAGCGCCTTCTCGAAATCCGCCTGGGCACCGCTCCAGTCATGGTAGTAGACGTTGCGCAGCTGGCCGCGCGCCCAATAGCCCTCCGGAGCGTCCGGAGCGAGCGCGATCGCCTTGTCCGCGGCCGCGGATGCACGGGCGTAGTTGTCCGGATCGTTGGTGCGCATGTCGGCGATGCGCCATTCGGCGTCGGCGAGGCCGCTATAGGCGGCGGCATAGCCCGGGTCGAGCGCGATCGCCTTTTGATACGCCGCCCGCGCCTCTTCGTTCGATTCGGGCGTGTCGCGGACCCGCAGCTGGTTGCCAAGCAGGTACAGCGAATACGCCTCGGTGTTGTCCGTCTGGTGCCGGCTCGTGAGCGGCCGCGAGGACAGCAGCTGAACCTTCAATGCATCGACGACTGCGCCCGAGATCTCGTCCTGCACCTTGAAGATGTCCTTGACGTCGCGGTCATAGGTCTTCGACCAAAGGTGATAGCCGTTGTCGGCCCGGATCAGCTGTGCGGTGACGCGGACGGTGCTCCCCGCCTTGCGCACGCTGCCCTCGAGCACGTGCGCGACGCGCAGTTTCTGGCCGATCGCGGCGACGTCTTCCGACTTGCCCTTGAAGAAGAACGACGAGGTCCTCGCCGCGACGCGCAGATCCGGTACCTGCGCGAGCAAATCGAGCAATTCCTCCGACAGGCCATCGGAGAAGTATTCCTGGTCCTTCTTCTCGCTCATGTCCACGAATGGCAGCACCGCGATCGATTTCTGCGGAATCGCCGCCGGCGCCGGCGCGGCGGGCGACGAGTTGGGATTGGCAGCCGGACCCGCCGCCGGCGGAGTCGCCACTGCGGGCGGCCGCAGCCACACCCATGAGGCGACTGCCAGGAAGAGCACCGCGGCGGCGGCACCGATCAGCAGGCGCCGATTCCCGCCGGCGGCCGGCGACGCCGCTCTCCCGGGCTGGGGCGCAGGTGCGCCCGATGTCCGTGCGGCCGGTGTCGGCGCGGCCGGCGGCGCCGGGGCGGCCGGGCGCGGTGTCTCGGCGCTCAGCAAGCTGTGGACGCGTTCAATGAACGCGGGCGGGGTCGCGCCCCCCGGCAGCCGCGACCACTGTACGCGCACGAACGATTCGGGCACATCCGAACCGGACTCGCGTGTCGCGTCGATGCACACCGGCACGATGAACGTCTTGGTGCGCGCCATGCGCTGAGTGCGCTGATCGGCAAGCGTCCACTCGAGCCGAAAATAGCCTTCGAGTCTCGCGGCGGTGGCCGCCGATATGATCGGGATGAAAAGAGCGCAGTCGGCGATCTGGCGCCGTATCATCTCATCCCAGGCATCTCCGCCGCGAAGCTCGCTCTGATCGAACCAGACTTCGAGGCCTGCGTCGCGCAAGGCATCTCCGATGCGGCGCGCCGCATCCGCATCCTGCGACGCATAACTCAAGAAAATCGCTTTCATCGATCCCGTCATCAGGTTCATTGTATAGAAAAAACCTGTAGTTTCGGGCCGGGCCGTGTTAGGAATGGAAACCAAATCACGGAGACATTCATCGATGAGCGTATCCAGCGCCGAGATCGCCGACGATAAGTCCGTTGCCCGCCTTCGCAGCGGCGCGCTCAACCTCATCGAGACCATCGGCCAGTCGCTGGCGGCGATCGCACCGACGCTCACCCCTGCACTCAATATCTCGGTGGTCGCCGGGCTTGCCGGGCTCGGCTGCTGGATATCCTATTTCATCGGCACGCTGGGAGTGGTCATCGTCGCGGCAAGCGTGGGCGTGCTGGCGTCGCGGCATCCCGAGGCCGGGTCTTATTTCGTCTACATCGGCCGCAGCTTCGGTCCGCTCGCGGGCGCTCTGGCAGGCTGGTCGATGGTCAGCGCCTACATGTTCACGGCGGTGGCGGTGGCGCTGTCGTTTGCAATTTTCATCGGCAATTTCCTGGGCGCATTCGGCATCAGGTTGACCACGCCGCCGACGGCGGCAATGATGCTGGTATTCGTCGCGACGGTCACCTACGCCGCCTACCGCGACATCAAGTTGTCGTCGCGGGTGGGCCTGATACTGGAAGTCATCTCCGTCGGCATCATGATCGTCATCACCGCCTTCTTCGTCCGCGTGCAGGGAACGGTGATCGACCCGCCGCAGATCAACATCGCCTCCTTCAATTATGGGGGGGTGTTCTCGGCGCTGCCCTTCGTCATTTTCAGTTTCGTGGGCTTTGAAAGTTCGGCGACTCTCGCGAAGGAATCGGCGAATCCGCGCCGGAACATCCCGCTCGCGGTCATAGGCTGCGCCGCGTTCGCTGGAATTTTCTTCACGTTGATGGCTTATTTCATGGTGTTCGGCATGGGCAACGACACCGCCGCACTCGGCAAGAGCGCCGCGCCGTTCGGCGACGTCGCCGCCAAGGCGGGACTTGGCTGGGCCACGGTGGTCGTCTACTTCGCCGCCATGATCAGCGTGTTCGCCTGCTGCCTTGCCAGCGTCAACGCCGCCGCGCGGCTGCTCTTCTCGATGGGCAGGTATCAGTTCCTGCATCGCTCGATGGGACTGGTGCACGATACGCACCGCACGCCCCATCGCGCGATCCTGCTGTGCGGCGGACTGCTTGCCGCGCTGTGCCTCGCGCTGCTGCCGGCGGGATTCCTGGATGCCTTCGGGTACGCCGGCACCTTCGCGAGTTTCGGTTTCGTGGTGGTCTACTTTGCACTGTGCATCGTTGCGCCGATGGACTTGAGGAAAAGCCGCGAGATGCAGCTGCGTCACGTGATCGTCGGCGCGGTGGGCGCCGCGCTCATGCTGTTCGTCGTCTTCGGCAGCGTGTATCCGGTGCCGGAATATCCCTACAACATCCTGCCTTATGTGTTTTTCGCTTACATGGCGACCGGCGCCGCCTGGTTCGCGGTGCTGAAGGTGAAATCTCCGCAAACCCTGACGTCCATTCAGCACGACATGGAAGGCTGAGCCTGTAGAAAATCGAGGAGGGCTTGGTTCACGAGGCCGGGACGTTCTTGCTGGATGAAGTGGCCGGCGCCCTCGATGATCACCCGGCGGCGCAGCCCGGGAACGGTGAGCGGCAATGCCTCGAGGGCGGAGGCGCCGGAACCCGAGGTGATGACCGGGTCCTCGCTGCCGGCGATGAACAAGGCCGCTTGGCGGATCGATGCGCCCGCCCAGGGCGCCGTGAGTTCCCAGTTGCGGTCGATGTTGCGGTACCAATTCAGACCGCCGCGAAATCCGGTGCGCGCAAATTCCGCCGCCATGTGATCGAGATCCGCGTCCGTGAACCAGGCCGGCAGGGATGGGGGATCGACTGTATTGGCGAGCCAGCCCTTGCCTGGCTGCAGGGTGAGCCGCCGCGTCTCGGGCGGCGCGTCGCCCGAAATCGAATAGAGAATGCGCCGCAGAGTGGCGCGGGGATCACGCTCGAATTCGGCTTCAGCCACGCCGGGTTCCTGCAAATGAAGCCAGTAGTGCGTGAGCTGACCGGCCTTGCGCAGCAGGTGCAGCGGCGGCGCCGGGCCGCGCTGCCGGAACGGAACGCTGAGGGCGGCGACGGCGGGGAACACGTCCGGGCGAAACAGGGCCGCGTGCCAGGCGATGTTCGCTCCCCAATCGTGACCCACGATGATGGCCTGCTTCTCCCCCAGCGCGCCGACGAGCCCGATCACGTCGCCCGCGATATCGAAGATGGTGTAGGAAGAAATCTCGGCGGGTGCGTCGGTGCCTCCGTAGCCGCGCATGTCCGGCGCGACCGCGCGATAGCCCGCCGCCGCGATCGCCGGCAGCTGATCTCGCCACGAATACCATCCTTCCGGAAAGCCGTGGCACAGCAGAACCAGCGGCCCTGTTCCCTGCTCGGCGCAGTGGATGCGGATGCCGTTGGCGGTCACATCGTACCGTCGAAGATTTTTCAGCGTCATGTGTTCTGGAGCGGGGGTCCAAGGGTCGGGTCTTGCGCCGGTTCCTATCGTATACTTTTGAGGTTCATGCTCACAGTTGTCCTCTTTGTCGGGTCCGCCGCCGCTATCTATTTCGCCTGCGAATTCTTCGTCAACGGCGTCGAGTGGCTGGGGCGCAAATTGGGCGTGGGAGAGACCGCGACCGGCACCATTCTCGCGGCCTTCGGCACCGCTCTGCCGGAAAGCGCCGTGACGTTCGTTGCGGCCGTCTTCGGCCGGGACTCCGCTCAGAGGGACATCGCCGTCGGCGCCGCTCTGGGCGGACCGCTGGTGCTTGCCACCGTTTCCTATGCCGTGGTCGGCTTCGCAATGTCGTGGAACCGCAGGCGCCTGGCCCGCGCCACGCCGGTCATCGAATGCGAGTCAGGGCAATTGCGCCGCGACCAGGCGTGGTTCCTGGTCATCTTCGCGGGCAAGGTGGCGCTCGGCCTGCTGGTGTTCAAGTACAAGCCGTGGCTCGGGGCCTTGTTCCTGCTGGCATACGCGGCGTATCTATGGCGGGAATTGCGCGGCGCTCAAGTCTTGAGCGAGGGTGCCCTCGAGCCGCTCAAGCTGCGCCCCACGGGCGATCCCGGTCTGATGTGGCCGCTGGTTCAGACCGGCCTCGCGCTGATTGCCATCGCGGTTGCATCCAAGGTGTTTGTGGGTCAGCTGGAGAACATCGGGGTCTGGGCCGGTCTGTCGCCGCAGTTGGTCGCGCTGCTGTTGAGCCCGGTGGCGACGGAGCTGCCGGAGACCATGAACGCGCTCATCTGGGTTCGTCAGGGCAAGGAGCGGCTCGCGCTCGCCAATATTTCCGGCGCTATGATGATACAGGCCACCATCCCGACGGCCATCGGCCTGTTTTTCACCTCATGGGTGTTCTCACGCGAGCTGGTCGTCTCCGGAGTCATCACCCTGGCGGCGGTGGCCGCCCTGCTCTTGCTGTTCTCGAGAAAGGCCGTCGACTCACGATGGCTCATGCCGCTGGCCGGGCTGTATGCCGCCTTCATCGCCATCATCGCCCTGATGTGAATTCGAGGCGGACGCTTCGCCGCGATTATTGGCCGCGGCATTGCACCGCCGAGGGCGGTGCGCCCCCGAACAGCCGCAGAAGGGCGCGCCGCATACCACTGGGCCTGGCACGCAAACCGTGCCGACGCCGTGCGCCGGGCCAGCGAGTCGTTGACGGGAATGTCGTCGTCCGCCGTTACGCTGCCGACGGCGTGACGCCGCCAAGCACTTGCAGGAGTCGCGCGCGTTCGATGTTGCCGCCGCTGAGCACCACCGCAACTTTCTTGCGGGCCATCCGCTCGCGCTCCTGCAATAGCGCGGCGAGCGGCGCGGCGCCCGCGCCTTCGGCGATCTGGTGGGTGTCGTCGAAGTAGATTCCCATCGCCTCGGCGATGGCGTCCTCGCTGACCTCGACGATGCGCGAGGCTCCGCGGCAAATGGTGGCGATCGCCTCCGCATGAGGCTCGCGGGTCGCGAGTCCATCGGCAAAGGTCTGCGCGGATGGCGCGCTGATCGCGCGTCCGGCGGCGAAGGAGAGCGCCGTGGCGGGGGCCTTGGCGGCAACCACGCCGATGATTTCCGTCTTCAGCCCCAACAGATCCCGCACGGTGATCAGCCCGGCGATCCCAGATCCCATGCCAACCCCGACATACACGGCATCCAGGCCATTGATCCCACCCAGCAGCTCGAGAGCATAAGTCGCCACGCCGATCACGAGGTCTCGATGGAAAGAGGGAATGAAGTGCAGCCCCGCGGCGGCTGCCGTGCGGCTGGCCTCATGCTTCGCCTCGTCGAAGTCCTTGCCGAATTCGACGACCCGCGCACCGAAGCCGGCGATCGCGGAATTCTGGTCGGCTGAGTTGTTGCGCGGCACGTAGATGGTCGCCGCCACGCCGCCGCGCGCGGCGGCAAAGGCGATGGATTGGCCATGGTTGCCGCGGGTCGCCGAAATGACTCCAGGCGTGTCCGGCAGCCTTTGACGGAGCCGATCCAGGTACGTAAGACCGCCGCGCACCTTGAATGCGCCGGTCGGCGTGTGATTTTCATGCTTCACCCACACCTCGCAGCCCGTGCGCGTGGCGAGTTTCGGCCAGGCGTACTGGGGCGTGGGGGGCACCACCCGGTGCACGAGGGACGACGCCCACTCGAGCTCGGTCATGTCGAACGCAATGTCCTGCGGCTGCACGGCAGCTCCCGGCGGCGGATACAGCCCAAGATTTTGCCCGCTCGGCTTGGCCTGTGCTCGACTTATGGTTGGCTGGGCTTAAGACCGAGAATCAGGCGATGCCGCCGCACCGGGCGGAACAGGCACGGTCGCGCTCGCACTTGCGCTCCCAGTTGCGGTCGCGCTCGCGGTCGCAGGCTTGATTGCGCCGGACTCGAACTTGCCCGTGTCCACCACCAGACTGACGCGGGATGCCTTTCTCTTGGGTTTTTTGCTACAGGGCGCCAGTATGCGCCTTAATCCACCGGATCCGGTTCTACACGTCCAGATTCGACACCTGCAGCGCATTCTTTTCGATGAATTCGCGGCGCGGCTCCACGGCATCGCCCATGAGCGTGGTGAAAATATCGTCCGCGGCGACCACATCCTCGATGCGCACCTGCATGAGCCGGCGCGTTTCGGGGTTGATGGTCGTGTCCCACAACTGGCTGGCGTTCATCTCGCCCAATCCCTTGTAGCGCTGAATGCTCTGGCCCTTCTTGGCCTGCTCGAACAGCCAATTCATGGCGACCTTGAAGCTCGCCACGTCCTGGCGATCCTCGCCGCGCTGGATGAAGGCGCCCGGCCCTATCAAGTCGCTCAGTGTCTGTGCGAGCTCCGCGATCCGCAGATACTCCGCCGAGTCGAAGAACTCGCGCGGGATGTGCTTCTCCGAGGTCAGGCCATGCTCCAGCCGCTGCAGATTGATACGGTGGCCGCCGGCGGCCACGGACTCCACGCTTACGCGGTAGCGCCGCGACACGTCGTCGAGGGTGTTGAGACGCTGCTCCAGATGCCGGCACCAATCCCGCAGCGCATCGATGCGGTCGAACGAGTCCAGGCTCAACGGTGGCACGTACAGCAGCTGCTCGAGGAAGCGCTCATCGTAGCGTCGCGCCCAGCGGCGCACGATGGCCTGCACCTCGACGTACTTTCTCGCCAGGGACTCGAGCCCCAGTCCCGACAAAGGCGGCGCGTCCGCCGTGACGTGCAGTGCCGCTCCATCGATGGCGGTGCTCAGCAGCAGAGCGTTCAATTCCAGATCGTCCTTCACGTAGGTTTCCTGCTTGCCTTTCTTCACCTTGTAAAGCGGCGGCTGCGCAATGTAGATGTGGCCGCGCTCGATGAGAATGGGCATCTGGCGATAGAAGAAGGTGAGCAGCAAGGTGCGTATGTGGCTTCCGTCGACATCCGCATCTGTCATGATAATGATGCGGTGATAGCGCAGCTTGTCGACGTTGAAATCGTCGCGTCCGATGCCGCAGCCCAGCGCCGTGATGAGCGTGCCGACTTCGGCGGACGCCAGCATTTTGTCGAAGCGCGCCTTCTCCACGTTGAGGATTTTGCCCTTGAGCGGCAGGATGGCTTGAGTGCGGCGGTCGCGGCCCTGCTTGGCCGAGCCGCCGGCGGAATCGCCCTCCACCAGGAACATCTCCGAGAGCGCGGGATCTTTTTCCTGGCAATCGGCAAGTTTGCCGGGCAGGCCCGCGATGTCGAGGGCGCCCTTTCGCCGCGTCATTTCCCGCGCCTTGCGCGCGGCTTCGCGCGCGTAGGCGGCTTCGAGAATCTTATTGACGATGGCGCGCGCCTCTTGAGGGTGTTCCAGCAGGAATTCCTCCAAGCGTCCCGCGACCGCCGACTCCACCACGCCCTTGACTTCGGAGGACACCAATTTGTCCTTGGTCTGCGAGGAGAATTTCGGATCGGGCAGTTTCACCGATAAAATCGCAGTGAGCCCTTCGCGCGAGTCATCGCCGGTGGTCTGGATTTTTTCCTTCTTGGCGGCGAGCTCCTTCTCGATGTAATTGTTGAGCGTGCGAGTCAGCGCCGCGCGGTAGCCGGCGAGATGAGTGCCGCCGTCTTTCTGTGGAATGTTGTTCGTGTAGCAGTACATACTTTCCTGATACGAATCGTTCCACTGCATCGCGACTTCCACCTGCGTGTTGCCGTCGCGGGTTTGAAACCACAGCACCGTCGGGTGCACCGCCGCCTTGCTGCGATTCAAGTGTGTGACGAACGCTTTCAAACCGCCTTCGTGTTGAAACACTTCAGTCTTCTCGTCGCGCTCGTCGTTCAACTCGATGCGCACGCCGGAGTTGAGGAACGACAGCTCGCGCAATCGTTTCGCCAGCGTGTCGTAGTTGAAGGAGATGTGAGTGAAGATCTGCGAGCTCGGCTTGAAGCGCAGCGTCGTGCCCTTCTCGTCGGTATCGCCGATGGCGGCGAGCGGCGCCTGCGGCTCGCCCAGCCGATACTCCTGCCGATGCACCTTGCCGTCGCGGCGGACGATCAGTTCCAAATAATCGGAGAGCGCATTGACGACTGAGATGCCGACGCCGTGCAGACCGCCGGAGACCTTGTAGGACGTGTCATCGAATTTGCCGCCCGAGTGCAGCACCGTCATGATGACCTCCGCGGCAGAGCGTCCTTCCTCGGCATGGATATCCACAGGAATGCCACGGCCGTTATCCGACACGGTGACCGATTCGTCGGCGTGAATGGTGACCACCACACGGTCACAGTGACCGGCAAGCGCCTCGTCGATGGCGTTGTCCACTACTTCGAACACCATGTGGTGCAGGCCGCTGCCGTCATCGGTATCACCGATGTACATTCCGGGGCGTTTTCGAACGGCGTCGAGCCCTCGTAATACCTTGATTTTGCTGGAATCGTAGACGTCGCTATCGGCCATGGTGGATCCTGTTGGTTGACCCGCCATTCTAACAGTTTCCGTCAAGAATAACGAATCCAGTTTGGGTAAAAAACCCTTTAGGATCATATACTTACGGCTCTGTCAATAGTGGAGGCGTCTGGCCGGGTCGATCTCCCAAAATGGGGTACTGGTAAGAGGCCCTCTACCAGAGCTTATCGGCCGAGCTTATTGGGCGCTTGTTCGGCTCTCATCCCTTCCATATAACGCCGAATCAATGGCCTGCGGTGCGTCCAGACTTCTGTCCGGGGCTCCTGCGGAGTGCACGTCCCACGTTTCACGTGGAACAACTCGGGGGTCTAGGTCGAGGTGCCGCGCAGTCTCGGACTTCGGCGCGGTGAAAGAATAGCGGCCTCGCGCGAATGGCCCAGGGGAGCTAATGCCAATCTCGCGATCGGATGACGATCTTTCGTCATCAAGCTCACAATCCAGCGCGCCAGGGGCAAGTACTATTTAGTGCGCTTCCACGCCTCCCCCAGCCACGGTGAATCGGCGTCCAGGCTCCCCAAAGGCCGAGAACTCGCCGTGCAGCGTGGTTACGATCAGCTGCAGTGAATGCGCTGTAACCTCCCGAATGAGGCCGGCCAGCCGGTCGTCATCGAGTTCTGCTGCCGGATCGTCCAGCAGGAGGCTGGGCTGCACGGGTGCATCGACCGGAAACAGCTTCAGCTGAGAGACCAGCAGCGCCGCCGCCAGCAATTTCTGCTGGCCTCGAGAGATTCGGTCCTTAACCCCCAGCCCATCGAGTCGGATGCTGAGCTCAGCGCGATGCGGCCCTACTTGAGTCGCGCCGCTCTCCCAGTCCTGGTTCCAGCTCTGCTGCAGAGCCTCTGACAAGCTTTGGTTGCGTAGCCAGCCGGGGCGATAGTGCAGCCGCAGCTCCATTCCCAACAGGTTACGGCCTATGGTCGCAGCCTGCGGGAGCAACGACTGGACGTACTGGGATCGGGCCTCCGTCACCAAATCACCGTAGCTAACCAACTCGCTATCCCACGCAGAGACTACGGTACGCGGCTGTCTGGACTTGAGGGCCGCGTTCCGTTGCTTGAGTGCCTGCTGGTACCGCTGCCAGTGGCCCACGAAAGTATGTTTCACGTGGAACACACCCCAATCCAAAAACCGCCTTCGTCGACCCGGACCCTCCTCGATCAAACGATGAACCTCCGGATCGATGATCTGGACCGGAAGCATCAGCGCCAGCTCAGCCAGCGAAGCTGCCTTCGTTCCTCCAATCCTGGCCCGAACGCCCGCGGTCGATCCCTCCACACCCATGGGAACTCGCCGATCGAGAGTCTCTACCTCGCCGAATACGACGAATTGCTGCGTGCCTTGTCGAATCAAATGCTCCAGCCGGCGGGTCCGAAACGACCGGCCTCGCCCCAGCACATAGATGGCTTCCAGAAGACTGGTTTTGCCCGATGCGTTCGGTCCGCTGATCAGCGTGAATCGAGGGTCAAGATCAAGCGCCGCCGAGTGCAAGCATCGGAAGTCCGTTACTTGCAGCCGGCGAAGTGACACGCTTCAAAGCCTCATGGGCATGACGACGTAGCGGGCCGTGGCCGTCCCGGGCGAGCGAATCAGGCAGCTGCTGTTGCTGTCCGTCAGCCCCAGCTCGACTTCTTGGCCGTCGATGGCCGCCAGGGCGTCGAGCAGGTAGTTCACGTTGAATCCCACTTCAAGATCACTGCCCTCATAACTGACCTCGATCTCCTCCTCGGCTTCTTCCTGCTCGGGATTGTGCGCCTGGACCGTCACCACATTCTTTTTCACAGTGACACGGATGCCGCGGTACTTCTCGTTCGACAGAATCGCCGTCCGCTGCAGCGCCTGCCGCAGCACATCTCGATCCGCCCGGATGGCGGATGCTGGGGCCGCTGGTATTACACGAGAATATTCCGGGAAACGCCCGTCAATTAGCTTCGATGTGAACCGAACATCGCCGATCTGGGCACGAACGTGATTTGTTCCAATGGCTAGCTCTGCGACCCCCTCATCGGTGAGCACCCGTTGCAGCTCCAGTACGCCTTTCCTCGGAACGATGACCTGCTGCGAGGTTTTCGCCCTGGCGGCCAACGTGGTTTCGCACAGCGCCAGACGATGTCCGTCGGTCGCCACCGCCCGCAGCACCAGCCCGTCGATTTCCAACAACATGCCATTCAAGTAATAGCGAACATCCTGCTGGGCCATGGAGAAATGCGTCTTCTCCAGCAGCCGAAGAAGTTCCTTGCGCGGCACCTGTACGGTCTGCTGCGAATGGATGTCGTCGATGACGGGAAATTCCGCGGCGGGCAGCGTCGACAGACTGAAGCGGCTGCGTCCTGCCTTGATGACCACCTTTTCCCCTTCCAGGGCCAGCGAGACCGTCAGCTTCTCCGGCAACGCCCGCAAAATATCCAAGAACTTGCGGCCGGGCACGGTGATGTCACCCGCGTCCTGAACGGCCACCTCGGTGGAGGCGACCAGTTCCACTTCCAGATCCGTGGCCGCGATAGAGAGCTGTCCCTCGCGAACGCCAAGCAATACATTCGCCAATACCGGCATGGTCTGGCGCCTCTCGACGACACCGATTACTGCCTGCAGAGGAGCCAATAATTTCTCGCGCTCAGCCGTCAATTTCATGGAACACCCGTCTCGCCAATCTTAGATTTAGATTCTTAAAAGAGATTATTACTATGATTATGAAGCTCCCGCCTTTTCGGTATAACTCCAAAAACAAGATAACAATCAACGTCTTGTAAACACCACAACCACATGCCACTCCTGTCCACGGACCACCCGCAACCTGTCACCGACCTGTGGATAAAGATATCCACAGCGCCGTCCACAGCTTTTCCCACCCTATCCAGCCAGGGTCCTCAACAGGTTCATGTAGTCCTCGCCGATTCGCCGTTCCGTCTCTCGCAACTCCTTGACCCGCCTGCATGCATGCAAGACCGTCGTATGATCTCGGCCGCCAAATGCGTCTCCGATCTCGGGCAGGCTGTGATTGGTTAACTCCTTTGCCAGCGCCATCGCCACCTGGCGCGGCCGGGCGATGGAACGACTGCGCCGCTTGGACAGCAAATCAGCAATTCTAATTTTGTAGTATTCCGCGACCGTCTTCTGAATATTTTCCACCGTGACGAGTTTTTCCTGCAGTGCCAGCAGATCACGCAAGGCTTCCTTGACCAGGTCCAACGTGATCGGCCGTCCGGTGAAATTCGATGTGGCCACCACTCTGCGCAGCGCGCCCTCGAGTTCGCGAACGTTCGAGCGAATCCGCTTGGCGACGAAAAACGCGACTTCCTCCGGCAGGTCGACCTGGGACATCGCCGCCTTGCTCATCAGGATCGCAACGCAAGTTTCCAGTTCCGGCGGCTCGATCGCCACCGTGAGGCCCCAGCCGAATCTCGACTTCAAGCGCTCTTCCAGCCCGTCGACTTCTTTCGGGTACCTGTCGCAGGTCAGGATCACCTGCTGCTGGCTCTCCAACAAGGCGTTGAAGGTGTGAAAGAACTCTTCTTGCGACCGCTCCTTGCCGGCAAAGAACTGAATGTCATCGATCATCAGCGCGTCCAGGGAGCGATACGCGGTCTTGAAGTCGTTGATGGTGTTGTGCTGCAAGGCCTTCACCATGTCGCCCACGAACCGTTCGCTGTGCACATAGGCGAGACGGGCCTCCGAATTGATTTCCTTGATCTTGTTGGCCACCGCATGCATGAGGTGCGTCTTGCCGAGGCCGACACCCCCGTAGATGAACAGCGGGTTGTAGGCCCTTCCCGGATTGCCGGCGACTTGAATTGCGGCCGCCTTGGCGAGCTGATTGCTCTTTCCCTCGACGAAACTGTCGAATGTGAATGTGGAATTGATCGGACCGCCCAGCACCGAGGGCGCCAGCCGCCGTGCCCGTGCCGCACCGTTGGCCGGAGTGTGGCCGCCGTTGACCGTCACGACCGGCGCCAGGGGACCGGCCCGCGTACCCACGTCGAGCACCACCTCCGGCACCGGATCCTCGGCGAAAGCCCGGATGAGCTCCTTGATCCTCGGCAGCGAGTTCTGCCCCAGCCATTCGATAACGTAGCGATTGGGCGCCAAGAGCTTCAGTTCCCCGTTGCGCTCGATCGCCTGAAGGGGCCGCACCCAGGTATTGAACTGCTGCTCCGGGAGTTCGCTCTCGAGCACTCGCAGACAGCGGTTCCATAGCGACTCCGGCAAGAGCGCTCTCCTAAAGACGTTAACGTATGGGGCAAAGCGGACGAAAGGGCAGGGAGTCTAGCTCCAACTCGCTGAGGCGTCTATTGACACATCCATGCTCGCTCAGTACCCTTGCCGCCTTTCGCAAATCTCCCAATTCATTGATTTGCCCCGTGGTTTTTGTCTGAGTTGCGCTATGAAACGTACTTTCAATCCAAGTAATTTACATCGTGCCCGCACCCACGGCTTTCGCGCGCGCATGGCCACCAAAAGCGGCCGGCGCTTGCTTGCCCGGCGCCGCGCCAAAGGCCGCAAGCGCCTCTGTCCTTGACTAGGAGCCTGTCTGACTCATGATGCGCCTACTGCGGCCGCCCCTCATCGGCATCTTTCTGCGATCGTTTCACTCACATAGTGCCCACTATGATCGCGAAACGATCGCAGAAATCTGTTCGATGGGGAGCGCCCTCGTGACGGCGCCCATGAGTCAGACAGGCTCCTAGGATTCAGGACACCCCAACGATCTGTAAACTGACGTTCGAGCCGCGCAAGCGTTTGCACCAGCCGGCCGAATTTCGCGAAGTGAAGCGGCGCGGTAGAAAGTTTGCCGATGCATTTTTTAGTTTATCCGTCCTGGCCAATCATGAAACCCATCCTCGCTTGGGATTGAGCATAGCGACCCGTGCCTTTGGCACCGCGGTCGCCCGCAATCGCATCAAACGTCTCGCACGAGAATCCTTCCGCTTGAACCAACACTCCCTGCCGCCGGTCGATGTCACCGTCTCCGCCCGCGAAGCGGCGCGGCAGGCACCCTTGCGCGATTTGCGTGCCAGCCTGGAGAGGCATTGGAAATCGATCACGCAACGATGCCAGCCGTAAGATGCGAATCCTAAACCAATGCCTGTTGTGGAGCATCCGCGCGTACCAGCTGGTGCTGAGCCCCTGGATCGGTCCGCGCTGCCGCTTCTATCCCAGCTGCTCCTGCTACGCGCACACCGCGATCGAGCGCTTCGGAGCCTTGCAAGGTGTCTGGCTCGGCCTGCGCCGCCTTCTACGCTGTCATCCCTTCAACAAGGGCGGCTACGACCCTGTGCCGGACAAGAGAATGATCAATGCCTAACACGCGCATGCTGCTATGGATTGCGCTCGCCGCGATCCTGTATTTTAACTACGAAGCGTGGATGCATGATTACCCGGCGGGCGGTGCGGGCGACACACCATCGGCTGCCGGTGCTCCCGGCACGTCCAGCGCTCTCGGCGACTCGGTGCCGCAGGCCGCGAGCACGGCGGCGCCCCCGGCAGCGTCCCCGGGGCCGGTCGCATCCGCGGCCCCTACCGCGGCTCTCTCCGCTGCGGCTCAGTCATTGGCGCCGCCGGCCCCAGGCGCCGCCCCCTCGGACGCAAGCCCCTTGCAGCCGGTGCACGTGACCACCGACGTGCTCGACGTCGTGATCAATTTGAAAGGCGGCGAGCTCGATCAAGCCGATCTGCCGCAATATCCGCTGCGCAAGGATGCGCCGAATATTCCGGTCCGGCTGCTGAGCCGCGAACCTCCCGCCGCGCTGTATTTATTGCAGACCGGTCTGATCGGCGGCCCCGGAGAGGCGGCGCCGACCCATCTGGCAAGCTGGACTTCGGCCGAGAAATCCTTCGCGCTTCCCGCGGACGCCAAGGAACTGCGCGTGCCCCTGACCTGGACCGACGGTCAGGGACTCACCGTGACCAAGACCTTCGTCTTTACGCGCGGCTGGTATTCCATCGACCTCACCTATGATGTGCAGAACACCGGTGCGACGCCGCGGAAGCTGGCGTCGTATTCCCAGATCCTGCGTCATTGGGAGCACGCATCGCGCTCCTATTTCGATGTGGAAACCTATTCGTTCAAAGGTCCGGCCGTCTACGACGGCACGAAATCCCATGACCTCAACGTGGAAAATGACACCGACAGCAAGTTCTCCGAGACCATCACGAACGGCTGGCTCGCCTCGCTGCAGCATCAATTCGTCTCGGCGATCGTGCCCACCCCCGATCAACCCTTCAAGTACCAGCTCGTGGTCCGAGATCACGAATACCTGGTGAGTGCCACGGGCCCGACCGTCGACGTCGCGGCCGGCGGCAAGGCCCAGTTCCACGAGAAGCTGTTCGTAGGCCCGAAATTGCAGTCGCAGCTCGCGGCGACGGGACCGCGCCTGGAGCGCACCGTCGACTTCGGCATTTTAACCGTACTGGCGCAACCGCTGTTCGCCACGCTCAACTGGGTGCATGGGCTCATCGGGAACTGGGGCTGGTCCATCATCATCGTCACGGCCCTGATCAAATTGCTGTTCTATCCCTTGAGCCAGGCGAGCGGCCGCTCCATGGCCAAGATGCGCACCGTCGCGCCGCGAATGAAGCAAATCCAGGAAACCTTCAAGGACGACCGCGAGAAATTGGGCCGCGCCATGATGGAGCTGTACAAGAAGGAAAAAATAAATCCCCTGGCCGGCTGCCTGCCCATGCTGGTGCAGATACCGTTTTTCATCTCGTTCTACCGGGTGCTGCTCGAGAGCGTGGAAATGCGCCAGGCGCCTTTCCTGCTCTGGGTGAACGATCTTTCCTCGCGCGATCCCTACTTCGTGCTGCCCCTGTTGATGGGCGGGGCGATGTTTGCGCAGTTCAAGCTGAATCCGGCGCCGCCCGATCCCATGCAGGCAAAAATCATGCAATTCATGCCGCTGGTGATGACGGGCATGATGGCGTGGTTCCCCTGCGGCTTGGTGCTCTACTGGCTGACCAACACGCTGTTGACCATCGCGCAACAGTGGCGCGTCAACCAAGTGGTCGAATCCGAGGCCGCCAAACTGCGGTCGTAACCGCGACGATTTGCGCACGCCGGCGCCGCGCGTCGAGGGTCCAGGGTCGAGGGTCGAGCCGTCGGGTCGAGGGTGTGCCTAAGGCTGCGCCTCTCGTAAACTACCCTTGTGAGTTCGCCCGACACCATCGTCGCCCTCGCCAGCGCCCCAGGGCGCGGCGCCGTCGCAGTCATCCGAGTTTCAGGTCCTCGGGTGCCGCAGCTCGCGATCAGCATTCTGGGAGAACTGCCCGTCCCCCGCCAGGCGCGATTCTCGAGGTTTGCCGACACGCAAGGCCGGAGCGTGGACCAAGGAATTGCGCTCTATTTTCCTGCGCCTGCCTCCTACACCGGCGAGCACGTCCTGGAACTGCAGGGCCATGGCGGCGCGCTCGTCGTCGATCTCATCTTGCAGCGCCTGCTCGAGCTCGGCTGCCGCATGGCGCGGCCCGGCGAGTTCAGCGAACGCGCCTTCCTGAACGGTAAAATCGACATCGCGCAGGCCGAAGCGATCGCCGACTTGATCGATGCCGGCACCGCCGCCGCCGCCCGCGCGGCGGTGCGCTCCATGAAGGGAGAGTTCTCCGCCCGCATCGCCGATTTGAAGTCGCGGATCACGGCCCTGAGGGTCTATGTCGAAGCTGCCATCGATTTTCCCGACGAGGAGATCGATTTCCTCTCTGACGCGGCTCTGCGAGAACGGCTCGCCTCGGTGTTCGCGGGTTTCGAATCGATCACTGCCGCGGCGCGCCAGGGATCCTTGCTGCGCGAGGGCCTGACCGTGGTGATCGCCGGCAAACCCAATGCCGGAAAATCCAGCCTGTTGAATGTCCTGACGGGCGACGAGGTCGCGATCGTCACCGAATTGCCCGGCACCACCCGCGACGTGCTGCGCCAGCAGGTGCACCTCGATGGGTTGCCGTTGAATCTGGTCGATACCGCCGGTCTGCGCAGCGCGGCCGATGTCGTCGAGGCCGAGGGCGTACGGCGCGCGCGACAGGAAATCGCACGCGCCGATCGCGTGCTGTACATCGTGGATGCCGGCGAGAGCGCTGCCGTCCGCGAGGGCGTTGCGGCCGGCATCGCTGGTTTGTCCAGTGACCGCGATCCAGAGTCCGGGGCACCATCCTGGGCGGCGGAGCTCGAACAATTGCCGCTTGGCGTACCGGTCACCCTGGTGTTCAACAAGATCGATTTGACCGGCGCGCCGCCGCGCCTGGAGGAGACCGCGAATCCGCCGCGAGTTCTCCTGAGCGCCCGCACGGGCGCTGGGCTCGGTCTGCTGCGCACCCACCTCAAGGCCAGTGCCGGATACCGCGAGTCGGAGTCCGGCGCGCTGACCGCGCGGCGCCGGCATCTCGATGCCCTGCGCCGCGCCGAACACTACGTGCGCAGCGCCACCGACACCTTGAACAGCACTCGGGCCTTCGAGCTATTCGCCGAGGATCTGCGGCTCGCTCAGCAAGCGCTCGGCGAGATCACCGGCGAGTTCACCAGCGAGGATTTGCTGGGGGAGATATTCGGGAGCTTCTGCATCGGAAAATAGCGGGGCGTCCGGAGACGTCCGATCAATCAGAGTCGTTGCATCCGGCGAAACTGCTCGACGAGCAAGTGCATATCGGTTTCCGGAGCAGCAACCGGTCTCGTTGCGGCTATCCCTGCGGTGTAGAGCGCCCGCATCTCTGGCGAAGGTGGCGCCCCCGCCGCTGTTGAATTCCGAAAATCGTCAGTAACGACAAAAGCGACAGCGTGTCCATCGCACCGCCGCCGCCCGAACTCGATTTTTGATTGACGGTGACGGCGGTCTGCGACTGAGTGGTTTGCGCGCCGGCCGAACAAGCTAGGGTGTATGTATAAGTGCTCGCAGTACTCTCCGTTAGGTTAGGGCCGCCGTACCCGACGTCGGTTTCGTGCCGGCCCAACCGTCCCCGGCCGAGCCGCCCGAGGCCGTGCAAGAAGTCGCGAGTGTCGTGGTCCAGGTCAGCGCCATCACTTGACCGACGCAGCTTATCGAATGAAACTTGCGTGAGATTTACGCCTTGCTTGCAAGCCTCATTTCACGTCAAACCATGGACACCGTGCGTGGGGCGAGGCGCCCGCGTATTGCTGCGGTCAAACGATGTGTTTACGCCGCTGCAGATCCGCCATGTCGCCATCGGTCAGCCGCGCGAGGCGGGCACACATCCCGAGGCCCGCCAGGATCGCCAGGGTGGCCACGGTGGTGATGAGGGGGAAATGCCAGAACAGCCATACCATGATGGCCGCGGACAGCCCCAAAATAGCCAAAAGCGCAGCGATATTCGTACGCCTATGCGACGAGTCGGTCATGCCTTCCTCCCCCCCATCGGTCCCATTAATCCCCGAGACACGTTATACAGCGTGCATTGTTAAACGACCATATCGGAAAGTCCCCTAATCGTTCAACTATCCGAGCATGGTTTCGCGACGCCAGTGACGTGCCGTGGCCACCATCAGGGCCAGGGCCAGGGCGAGGGAGACCACGGCCGACACGCACACGTCGAGCACCGCGACAGGTTCGTCCTTGAGCACGCTGGTCATCAACAGGTGCTGGCTCAAGGAGGGGATGAACATCAAGGAACTCTGGGTTTTCAGCGAATAAATGCTGGCGAAGGCGATCGGCAGGGTCGGTATCAACAGGACCGCGGTGAGGTAGGTCTGAGCCTCGCGATAGCTGCGCGTGAAGGAAGCGACGAAGGTCATGAGGGCGGCGCCCAGGGGCACGAAGGGCAGACAGATGACGAAGAAAGCCAGCGCCGTCCCCGGTCCCAGGTTCGCGCTCATGCCGAGTTTTTCCAGGGGCACGAAGCGAAACACCGCAACGAATGCCACCAGACTCAGGGCCAGCGAGATGCACATGTAGGCACAGGTGGCCAGGATCTTGCCGCCCACCAAGCTCGAGCGGGCCACCGGCAGACTGAGAAGCGCCTCCAGGGAACCTCGCTCCCGCTCCCCCGCGGTGGAATCGATGGCCAGGTACAGTCCGCCCATCAGTACGGCGAACAGCACGAAGTAGGTCATGAAGCCCAGCACCACCACCGCGCGTCCCGTGGGGGTGGCGACATCGGCCTCGTTGACCGCCACCGGCACGGCGAGCAGCGGATTCACGCCTCTGATTTGCAGCCTCAGCTGGGCGATGGTGCTGGCGTAGCCCGCCAGAATGATTCTGGCGCGGTCCGCGCTCTTGCGTGTTTGCGAATCCGCGCTGTCCGCCACCAGCAGCACGGGTGCCGGAGTCGCCGCGGTGAACCGCGGACCGTATTCCGCCGGGATGATCAGTACGACCTGCGCGCTGCCGCGCCGGACGGCGGCGCGGGCCTCGCTCTCCGACAGGTTCGTCCTCGTCAGCTTCGCCCCTTGTGCTTCCAGATATCGCGTGAGCCCCGGCGCATGTTCGCTTCCCGAGATCGTGAGGCGCAGAGGCTCGTCCGATTCGGCGACGCTCTGGTTCAGCATCCGCGACACCATCAGGCCGAACAGCAGGGGTCCGAACAGCGGCCCAAACAGCAGAGCCGACACCAGCGTGCGGCGATCGCGCAGGTTTTCCAGGAATTCCTTGCCGAATACGATGAAGAGGGCGCGCATTCAGCTCACTCCCTCGGCGTCGCCCAGCACTTGCAGAAATGCCTCCTCCAGCGAAGCCAAGCCGCTGCGATCGCGCATGGATTGCACCGTCTCGTCGGCCAGCACTCTGCCGTGACCGATGATCACCACCCGATCGCAGAGCGCGGCCACCTCCTGCATGACATGCGAGGAGAACAGCACGCAGCGCCCCTGCGCCCTGAGCGCGAGCAGCATGTCGCGCAAATTGCGAATCGCCATCACATCCAGCCCGTTCGTCGGCTCATCGAGCACGACATTGCCGGGATCGTGAATCAGCGCGCGCGCCAGCGCCACCTTGATGCGCTGTCCCTGCGAGAAGCCTTTGGCGCGGCGGTCGATGAAACCGTCCATGCCCAAGAGGCGGGCAAGCTCGGCGGTGCGCGATGTCAGCCGCTCGCGCCCCATCCCCTGCAGCGAACCGAAATAACGGATGTTCTCGCGAGCCGTGAGATTGCCGTACAGACCCGCCGCGTGCGGCAGCACGCCCAGGTGCGCGCGCGCCTTGGAGGTCTCGCCGCGGATGTCGATGCCGTCGATGCAGGCCCGGCCGCTGTCCGGAGCCAGGACCCCGTACAGCATGCGCAAGCAAGTCGACTTGCCGGCGCCGTTCGCACCTAAGATGCCGGTGATCTCGCCGTCGCGTGCCACGAAGGACACGTCCCGCGCGGCCTCGATGGCGCCGAACCGTTTGCTCAGATTCCTTGCTTCAATCACGGCGCCGGGCCCGTCATGCTCACGAAGAAGGGCGCCGGGCTGTGCCGCTCGAGGCAGGCCGCGTCGAGTTTTTCGGGCGCCGCGGCGTCCAGAAACTCCGCCATCAGGCGCGGCACGCAGCCCGTGGCGACCTGGCCATGACCCTCTCCGCTCAATACCAGGTGCCGATGGCGCGTGAGTCCGCGCGCCGCGCGCTCCGCATCGGCGGGCGGAGTCACGGGGTCCGCTTCGCCGGACAGCAGCAAGGTTGGGATGTCGCTGCGCAGTGGACTGTGCAGATCCGCGTCCACCGCCCCGCGCGGCCAGAGCTTGCAAATCTCCAACAGCGCGTCCAGCTGGTCGGTTCCCTGATAGGTGCGAGAGATTGCCGTCCGGTCGATGCCCGAGGACGCGAAGAACGGCACGTCCTCGCTGCAGATCACGCTGTTCTGCATGCCGCTCGCGATCTGATCGCCGGCCTGACGGGCGGTCATGATGGTCTGCGCCGCGAGCGGCGCGAGAGCGCCTTCGGTCGCCCGGTGAATGAGCGTGGGCAGCAAGGAGGCTTGCGCGGCGTTATAGGACAGAAACCTCAAGCTGGCGTTCAGCATGCTGCGATTGAATTCGATCGCGAGCGGCAGCCCGCTATCCGGATCGTCCATGGTGAGCAGCGATTTGCGCGGCCCGAATTGCCGGCGCAATCCGTCGAGGTCCTGCGCCAATGCAGGATAGGCGGCGGCGCAATCCGGGGAATGCCCGCATCGGGATACGATGAGATCCAGCGCGCGCTGGCCGTCCAGCGGTGTGTCGGGACCGATGGCCTGCTCAGGATAGGTCACGCCATCCAGGATCACCGCATGCGTCGAGGCCGGAAAGCGCCGCATGTAGAGCTGCGCCACTCGCGTTCCGTAGGACACCGCATACAAATCGATGGCCGGAATTTTCAGCGCCTCGCGCACCGCCGCGAGGTCTGCGACCGCCGCTGCGCTGGTGTAGAAGCGCACCCGATCGCCGTACTTTTTGAGACAAGCCAGAGTCGCCTGGCGCAGCGCCGGCACATCGTCGCTCTGCGCCAACCAGTCTTCCGGGTAATCGCAGGTGAGCGGCGCGGAATTTCCCGTGCCGCGCTGATCCACGAGCACGATAGCGTGGTTGCGATTCACCCGCGCGAATGCGGCGGCGTAACTCGTGTACATGGCCGTGGCACCCTGTCCCGGTCCTCCGGCCAAGATGAACAGCGGCGCCGCCGCAGCGCGCCGGTTGAGCGCGGGCACCACGGCAATGCTGAGATCGATGCTCGCGCCGCCGGGGCGCGAACGGTCCTCCGGGACCTTGAGCACGCCGCAGCGCGCCGCGATCGACGCCAGCCGCAGCGGGTGTTCGAGACGGCATTCATGCAAGCGCAACGGGCTTACGCGCGCGGGCGCCGACGCTGCCACGTCGGGGGCGGCCGGGGCCGGGGCCGCCAAGGCCGGGCACATCAGCCACAGAGAGCTCGCGGCCCCTAGACCGCACCAGATGCTCCTTACGGCGCTCACTGCCTTTGCTCTCGCAATAATGGGCATGCAAATCTCCGATTTGGGCCGATTGTAGGGGATTCGCTATCTATCCCTGCCCGCGACTTGGTAGATTTGCGGCCCAGTTCGTCTTTACTCGAAGGTTGCCATGAGTGTGATTCGCCAAGCCGACGTGATTGCCGGCGTCGCCGACGCCCTGCAGTACATTTCCTACTACCACACGCCGGATTTCATTCGCGCCATGGGCCGCGCATACGACGTGGAACAGAGCCCGTCGGCCCGCGATGCGATCGCGCAGATACTCACCAATTCGCGCATGTGCGCCGAAGGCCATCGACCCATTTGTCAGGACACCGGCATCGTGGTGGTGTTCGTCAAAGTGGGCATGGGCGTGCGCTGGGAGGCGACGCTCGATCTCGAAGCCATGATCAACGAGGGCGTGCGCCAAGCCTATCTAGATCCTGAGAACAAGCTGCGCGCCTCCATCGTGTCCGACCCCGCCTTCAGGCGAACCAATACGCGCGACAACACGCCGGCGGTAATCCATACCGAGTTCGTCCCCGGAGAGGAAGTCGAGATCACCGTTGCCGCCAAGGGCGGCGGGTCGGAAAACAAATCCATGTTCGCCATGTTGAATCCCTCGGACTCGGTCGCCGACTGGGTGCTCGAGATGGTGCCTGAGATGGGCGCCGGCTGGTGTCCGCCCGGAATGCTCGGAGTGGGCATCGGCGGCAGCGCCGAGAAGGCCATGCTGCTGGCGAAGAAATCCCTGATGGAACCCATCGACATCGGCGAATTGCTGGCGCGCGGGCCGAAAACCAAGCTCGAGGAACTGCGCTTGGAAATATTCCAACGGGTCAACGCTCTCGGCATCGGCGCGCAAGGCCTGGGCGGTCTGACCACCGTGCTCGACGTCAAGGTGCTGGATTACCCCACTCACGCCGCCTCCCTGCCGGTGGCGGTGATCCCGAATTGCGCCGCCACGCGTCACATCCATTTCACCCTCGACGGCTCCGGCCCCGCCGTTCTCGAGCCGCCGGATCTCGATCTGTGGCCGAAAGTGACCTGGTCCGCCGACGCCAGCGCGCGCCGTGTCTCGCTCGAGGGTCTGACTCATGCAGAGATCGGCGGCTGGAAACCCGGCGAGCGCTTGCTGCTGTCGGGAAAACTCCTGACCGGCCGCGATGCCGCTCACAAACGCATATGCGCCTTGCTCGACGCCGGCCAGCCGCTGCCCGATGGCCTGGATTTTCATGGCCGGGTGATCTACTACGTGGGGCCCGTCGACCCCGTCGGGGTGGAAGTCGTCGGGCCGGCGGGTCCTACCACCGCCAACCGCATGGATCGATTTACCGACACCATGCTGGGCAAGGCCGGCTTGCTGGCGATGGTGGGTAAGGCCGAGCGGGGTCCCGAGACCGTCAAGTCCATCGCGAAGCACCGCTCCGCTTACTTGATTGCGGTGGGCGGCGCCGCCTTCCTGGTCTCGAATGCCATTCGCAGCAGCCGCATCGTGGCCTTTCCCGACCTAGGGATGGAGGCGGTGTACGAATTCGAGGTCCGCGACATGCCGGTCACGGTGGCGGTGAGCTCGGATGGCGTTTCCGTGCACGATACCGGACCGAAGGCATGGGCCGGCAAGTTTGCCGGCATACCGGTTGCCGTCGAGTAAAGGCGCGCAACCCAGTCGGCACCAACCGTAGGCAGAGGCTCGATGGGGGAAGGCATTTCCGGGACCGTGAAAAACAGGATGTTTTTCCCGGAGCCTCCATGGACGGATCCACGGCGTTCCCGGAAATGCCTTCCCCCATCGAGCCTCTGCTAGCTACTTTCCGGCGCAAAAATGATGCGTGATTTCTTAGAGATTTTCCCGGCCACTCCGGGCTTTCCTGCACGATCGTACCTGATTTGATCACTGTTGGAGGCGAGCTT
>Ga0181537_10000117_pt1 | contig 68733 bp, 59 predicted proteins | sample PEATcosm2014_Bin_39_FD_119765 | JGI IMG/M metagenome (GOLD analysis project Ga0181537, IMG submission 119765) | Peatland microbial communities from MTU Mesocosm Facility, Houghton, MI, USA - PEATcosm2014_Bin23_10_metaG | ecosystem: Environmental > Terrestrial > Soil > Wetlands > Peat | place... | reverse complement strand
CAGTGCCGTGTCCTTGAGCGTCTCGCCCTTTTTGAACGACGACGCCTCGGTGGAAAAATTGATGATGTCGGCAGACAGCCGCTGTTCGGCCAGTTCAAAGCTGATGCGCGTGCGCGTGGACGGCTCGACAAACAAATTCACGACGGTCTTGCCGCGCAGCGCCGGGACTTTTTTGATAGCCCGCTGGCCGACCGCCTTGAACGCGCGCGCCGTGTCGAGCACGATGTTGATTTCATCCGCCGTGAGCGATTCGATGTCGAGCAGATGTTTGCGGGTCCATTTCATTGCTTCAACAGAAGGGCTTCGTCCTGCTCCGCGCCGGCTTCGGTGAGCAGCAGTAAAATTTTTTCGCCCAGCGCAGTCGGGACATTCTTGCCGACAAAATCTGCCCGGATGGGTAGATCTCGATGGCCGCGGTCAATCAGCACGGCGAGCTGGATTTTTTTCGGGCGGCCGAAATCGTTCAGTGCGTCCATCGCCGCGCGCGTTGTGCGACCGCTGAACAGCACGTCGTCCACCAGCACGACGGTCTTGCCCGTCACGTCGAACGGGATGACGGTGGGATGAATCGTGGGCGCGGCGCGCTGATCCAAATCGTCGCGGTGCATGTTGACGTCGAGGATGCCCACCGGCACGGCATGATTCCAGATGCCGCCCAGAATTTTCGCGAGACGCGCAGCGAGGTGGTCGCCACCGACCGGAACGCCGATGAGCACCACGTCGTCGCTGACCTCGTTGCGCTCGGCGATCTCATGCGCGATACGCGTGAGAGCGCGCTGGATGGCGGTGGCGTCGAGGATGACGGTCGTTTCAGGCATAAAAAATCGCAAACCAACCCCGCCCTTGGGCGGAGGCGATTCGCGTGACGCGTTTCGTTTTCATTTTTCCTTCGCGGCCTCGCGGGGCTGCGTTAAAGGAGCGGTATTATCAGTTCGTCGCGGCGGCGTGACGGGCCTTGCGCCAGCTTGAGCGGTGCCTGATGATCCAATCCGTCAGCGCCCGCTCGAAGCCGATGTCATGCCCGGCCTTTTCCGACTCGATCCATTTGTGCCGGAGGATTTCCTCGCGCTCGGCCTGAAATTCGCGGTAGAGCGAGGAGTTCTTCAGCAAATCGTTCGCCGACGATGATTCTTTTCCAGCGTTCGACATAGTGAAATTCAATTGTTGATTCCAAGTTAAATCTTCGCGGCCAAACGCGCAATAGAAAAATGAACCGCTAAAATGCCTGAAAATAAAGGGTTTTTAGTTTCGTCTGGACAGGGAAAAGTTATCGGCGCAGTTTGTAACTTAATAAAAATGAAAGGGCGACGACATATGCAAGGTGTTCTGTGTAACGATAATTTTCATTGCGCCTCACAATTCAAATGTTGAACGACAAAGCACTCGTGCTCTCGATGTTTAGATTACGATAATTTCTTTAGCAGCGTTTCAGCGATTTGAATGAACGCTTTTCCCGCAATGTGATTCGGCGCGGAAACCACAATCGGCATTCCCCGGTCGCCGCCTTCGCGGATTTCCACAAAAATCGGCACTTCGCCGAGGAACGGGACATTTTGCCGCGCGGCTTCCTCCTTGCCGCCGCCGTGGCCGAAAATTTCCACGCGCTCGCCGTTTGGCGTGGTGAAGTAGCTCATATTCTCGACGATGCCAAGAATCGGCACGTTCACCTTGTTGAACATCGCGATGCCCTTGCGCACAACGCCGAGCGACGCCTCCTGCGGCGTGGTCACGATGACGCCGCCGTCGAGCGGCACAGTCTGACAGAGCGAAAGCTGCGCGTCGCCGGTGCCCGGCGGCAAATCCACGAGAAGAAAATCCAGTTCGCTCCATTCAACCGCCGTCAAAAACTGGTCAATCGTTTTCGCGATCATCGGTCCGCGCCAGATCACCGGCTGGTCGTCGGTCAGCAACAATCCAATGCTCATCACTTTCACGCCGTGCGCGACGGGCGGAACGAGGCGTGATTCCGAGCTGATGGTCGGCTTCTCATGGACGCCCATCATCAGCGGAATGCTCGGCCCGTAAATATCGCAATCAAGCAACCCGACGCGCGCGCCGAGATGTTGCAGCGCGCAGGCGAGGTTTGCGGCACAAGTGGATTTGCCGACGCCGCCCTTGCCGCTGGCGATGGCGATGACACGTTTCACACCGGGAACGCCCTTTTGATTCGCAAATGGATTTGTTCCGCCCGCCGATTTTCCGGCGACAGGTTGCCGCACTTCAACGTGAACGTGATTCACGCCGGGCAAAGCCTTCAGGACGCGTTCAGCTTCCGTTTTGATTTGCTGCGCGGCTTCGGGATTCGGCGAAGTTAATTGCATCGCAACGCTGACCGCGCCGTTCGCGGCGGAGATTTCCTTGACGAGGCCGAAGGAGACGATGTCGCGTGAAAAGCCGGGATATTTGACGGCCTTCAGCGCGGTTTGGATTTGTTCCTGCGACAACACGGCGGACAGGTTGCCAGCTTTATGCGAGATAAGGCAAAATTTATTTGATCCGCATTTCAGGCCACCGGTTTTCGCGGCGGTTTTCAATTGCGCAAAGACCGGTGGCATGGGAGATTAGCGGCCTGATTTGTAATTAGAATGATTCTAAATATGACGCAAAAAGCAGATAACGGGACGGAATTGCTGGTGGAGAAATTCTCGCAGTTCCAAGCCGCCTCGGCCCAGCCCAAATGGCTGCAGCCGTTGCGCAAGGCGGGCCTGGCCTGTTTTGCGGAACTGGGTTTTCCGAAGTTGAGCGATGAAGACTGGCGCTTCACGAACGTTGCGCCCATCGCGAAACTGCCATTCACACTCGCGCCCGAAGCCGCCGTCAACGGCGCGGAAAGCAAGGCCATCAATGATTCCGTTTTCGCCAAACTTTCCGGTCACCGCCTCGTGTTCGTGAACGGATTTTTCTCCGTGAAACTTTCCAGCATCAAGCCGGTCTCCGGCGGCGCGCGGATTGAAAATCTTTCCGCCGCGCTGGCGAAGGATTCCGGGTTCATCGAAAAACATCTTGGCAAATACGCGCACACGGCGAGCAACACCTTCGCTGCGCTGAACCAGGCATTTTTCTCCGATGGAGCGTTTATTTTTGTCCCGAAAGGCGTCGAGGTCGCCGAGCCAGTGCAGTTGATTTATATTTCGTCGGCGAAACATTCCGGCGAAACGATCCTGCCGCGCAATCTCATTATCGCCGAGGCGAACAGCAAGCTGACGGTCGTGGAAAGCTACATCAGCGCCGGCAACGCCGCATATTTCACGAACGCCGTGACGGAAATTCTCGCGGGCGACAACGCCGCCGTCGAACACGTCAAGTTGCAGGACGAAGCGGCGGAAGCCTTTCACATCGCGACGATTGCCGGCGAATTTGGCCGCTCGAGCAATGTGACCGTTCATTCGTTCGCGCTCGGCGCAAAACTGTCACGGACGAACATCCGCGCCAAACTCGCCGGCGAAGGTTTGGAATGTATTCTCAACGGCCTTTACCTGACCAAGGACGAGCAGCTTGCCGACCATCACATGATTGTCGAGCACGCGCAGCCGCATTGCGCCAGCCATGAGTATTTCAACGGCATCCTCGACGACAAATCGAAGGGTGTTTTCCACGGCAGAATTTACGTTCATCCCATTGCGCAGAAAACGGACGCGAAGCAGACGAACAAAAACCTGCTGCTCTCCGACGACGCGACCGCTGACACGAAGCCGCAACTGGAGATTTACGCGGACGACGTGAAATGCACGCATGGCGCGACCATCGGCCAGTTGAACGAGGAATCCATTTTTTACCTGCGTTCGCGCGGCCTCGACACCGAGACGGCGCGGCGGATGTTGATTCATGCCTTTGCCGGCGAAATCATCGAGCGCATAAAATGCAAACCGGCGCGCGAGGTGATTGACAAGCTGGTGTGGGATCGGCTCGAAGCCAATCCGCATTTGCTGGGAAAGTAAAAAGTGTTCGACGACCTGAACGACCTTTATCAGCAGGTGATTCTTGACCACTGCAAGAAGCCTCGGAATTTCCATGAAATGCCGGCGGCGACCTGCTCGGCCCAAGGTTTCAATCCGCTGTGCGGCGATAACCTGAAGCTGTTCCTCACGCTCGACGGTGACGTCATTAAGGACGCGAGCTTCGTCGGTTCGGGCTGCTGCATCTCGAAAGCCTCGGCGTCGCTGCTCACGGACAACGTCAAAGGCAAAACCAAGGCCGAGGCGGAAAAGACGTTCGAGCAGGTGCGCGAAATGGTCACGACCGGCAACGTGAACGGCGACGTCGGCAAACTTGCGGTTTTCGCGGGTGTCCACAAATACCCGGCGCGCGTGAAATGCGCGATCCTTTCGTGGCACGCGCTGATGGGCGCGCTCAAAGGCGACGCCAAGCCGGTGAGCACGGAAAACGAACAGACCTGATTGATTTCATCCGCATTTGCGGCGATGATATCGGGGCAATCAAGTTGAGGCATATTTTATGAATTCAAACGAGCCAAAAATTTTGACGCGCGACGTGGAAGCCTCGGTGGTGCCCGTCGGGACGAAGGTCACGCTCCAAAAGGGCGGGCAAGCTTACGTCACCCAATCGCTCGGCGGCGCGTTCACCGTCATCGTCAACGGCAACATGTTCCGCATTGACGGCAAGGACGCCGACGCGCTCGGGTTGGAAATTAAATCCGCGCCGGCCACGGGCGTTTCCGGGCCGGTCACGCAGGAGCAGTTGGAGAAGCAAATCTGGGAGGCGCTCAAGACGTGTTACGACCCGGAGATTCCCGTCAACGTCGTGGACCTCGGCCTGGTTTACGATTGTCACCTCACGCCCATCGGCGAAAACAGTTTCAAGGCCGACGTGAAAATGACCTTGACCGCGCCCGGCTGCGGCATGGGTCCGGTGCTCGCGCAGGACGTGCAGAACAAGCTGATCTCGCTCGAACCGATTGACGAGGCGAACGTCGAACTCGTCTGGGATCCACCGTGGAACCAGGGCATGATGACCGAGGCGGCCAAGTTGCAACTGGGGCTGATGTGATTTGAACCACGGATGGACACGCATAATGAATCCTCCTCGTTCTCGTCCTTCGTCCTCGTAATCGGTTTTTCGAGGACGATGCCGCCGCCGAACAATTTTATTGCATGATAAACCACGCGCCAGATTGGGCCAAGCTCCGTGCTGATTTCCCCATCCTCGATCAGAAAGTCCACGGCAAGCCGCTGATTTATTTCGACAACGCCGCCACGTCGCAAAAGCCGCGCGCGGTGATTGACGCACTGGTCCATTATTACGAGCACGACAACGCCAACGTCCATCGCGGCATCCATGAATTGAGCAATCGTGCCACGGCCAGCTACGAAGCGGGGCGGGCGCGGGCGGCCAAATTCATCAACGCGAAAAGTGCCGATGAAATCATCTTTACGCGCGGAACGACGGAAGGAATCAATCTCGTCGCCAGTTCCTGGGGCGGGAAAAACCTCAAATCCGGCGACGTGATTCTGCTCACGGAAATGGAGCATCACAGCAACCTCGTGCCGTGGCAATTGCTCGCCCAGCGCACCGGCGCGAAAATCGCCTACGTGCCCGTCACCGGCGACGAAGGTTTGCTCGATTTGTCCAAGCTCGATTTGCTGCTGACGAAGGAGGTCAAAATCTTCTCGATGGTTCACATTTCCAATTCACTCGGCACGGTGAATCCCGTCGCCGACCTCTGCGCCCGGGCGCGGAAGCTTGGCATCGTCACGCTGGTGGATGGCGCGCAGAGCACCGGGCATTGTCCCGTGGACGTGCAGGCCATCGGCTGCGATTTCTTCGCGTTCTCCGGCCACAAAATTTGCGGGCCGACCGGCATCGGCGTTTTGTGGGGACGACAGGAACTTCTCGATGCTATGCCGCCGTATCAGGGCGGCGGTGAAATGATTTTGTCCGTCGAATACCAGAAGACCGAGTTCAAGAAAGCGCCGCACCGGTTCGAGGCCGGCACACCGGACATTTCCGGCCCGATTGGTTTGCACGCCGCGATGGATTATCTCGACGCCATTGGCCGCGAAAACATCTGGAAACACGACCAGGAGCTGGCGAATTACGCCGCCGAAAAACTGGCCGGATTAAAAAATGTCCGTATTTTCGGGCCGAAACAGAACCGGGCCGGGCTGGTGAGTTTTCTGCTCAAGGACGTTCATGCGCACGACGTGGTGACGCTGGCGGACCAGGCGGGCGTGGCGTTGCGCGGCGGACACCACTGCACGCAACCACTCATGCACCGGCTCGGCGTGGAATCCACCGCTCGCGCGAGTTTTTATTTTTATAACACCAAGGCCGAAGTGGACCGGTTTGTGGAAGTCATCAAGGAAATCCAGAAATTCTTCGGGCAATGATTTGTGGCCTTGGGATTCACCCCTTTACGCAATTCCTTCGTCCTCTTGCTCATCTGCTGGCACAGCCTTTTCCAAATCTTCCTCCGAGAGCATCATCCAATCAGCGAATGATGCGCGGCTCTTTACCAGTGTTCGAGCGTATGCATAATCCCACCGGGATTCAATCCTCCAGCCCAGGGTTGCGAGGCACGAGCTACCCTGGGTCAGCGTCCAACACGTTGCCAAACCTGAAGGGGTTGTATCGCCGTCCGCGCCAATTTGATTTAACCCTTTCAGGGTTAATTTCCATTTTATTCGATCACCCGGCGTAGTCCGATTTCATCGGTCAACGCCGGGCTGAATGATGAAATCCCTTTGGGATTTTTTCCGCGCCGATGGCGCTTCGATTTATTTCTGCGCCGCCGGAGCCGGAGCCGGTTTTTTGCGCGGGACAGGCGTGTGTTTTTCGACGTGGCTGGCGGTCTCCCATTCGGCGAGCTTGGCCGGATCGTTTTTGTAGGTGTTGGGCACGATGGTTTTGAGGATGTGCAGGGCAACGGCGGCCTTTTGCGCGGTGTCTTCCAATCCGCCGGTGGCCCCGGAACGCTCACCGGAGGCCGTGCCCTTGGTCTTCATGGCCGTCTCAAAATCCGTGATGTCCGTGCCGAGTTGCGTGATGAAATCGTTGGGCAGGCCGAGGCTGATGAATTGCGTGGAGAACGCCGCGGCATCGTTTTGAAAGGCGCGGGCGGTGTTGAGCAGCGTCGTGTCGCCGCCGCTGCGGGGCATGAGGAATTTTCCCTGGAGTCCCGGCGTGCCGAGCAGCACGAGGGAATGCGCGGCGTCGGCGATGTGGTGCAAATCGTCATGAAGGTGAAAACGCCCGGCGACCTTGGACAGGGCGCCCGCGTGCGTGGATTCCGTGCCGGAAACCTGCGCGGCACCGAGAGTGGCGGTCTGCGTAATGGCGGCGTGAACGAGGGCGAATTGTTGTCCGCCCACGCTGGCTGGCGGATAGTCGGCGGCGTTGGCGATGCCGAAGGCGTCGGTGGTTTTGAAGGTTGCGGTGAGGCTGGCGATTTTTCGTTTCATAGTGAGATGCTTTCCAATTTGTTGTTAAGTTTCTCTTCCTGAACGAGCGAAGGGATCGAGGAATGATTTATACGCCGGTTGGAAGCGGGCGCAATGATTATTTTGAGGTGAAATGTGGAATGGCAGGGCGGGCAGTCCTCTGCCCGCCGAATTGCCGGATGCAACAAAACGGCGCGCACGGAGTGGCGTGCCCTACCGGTTATGTAAAAAACCCATGAAAATGAAGGTTTTAGCCCGCACAGATCGGAAAATGGCTGCACGGATGGGAAAACCGCCGCACGGACGGAGAGTTGGCCCGCACGGAACGGGAGATTGCCCGCACAGGTCGAGAAACCGCCGCACGAAACGGAAAACGGGCGCACGGATGGGGAAATCGCCGCACGGAAATGAAGCTGTCCCGCACGGAGCGGGAGAAGGGCTGCGGGAAGCGATTTTCGCGCGCACGGACTATGTTTTCGACAGCGGGGGATGGATTGAAACTTGTAGGAGTCGAGGTAACGAGACCCAAATCCAAGTCAGAGCCTCCTTACGTCGTCTCCTACACATTGAACTTGAAGAGCAGCACGTCGCCATCTTTCACGATATACTCCTTGCCTTCCATCCGGTAAAGCCCCTTTTCGCGCGCGGCGGCGACGGAACCGCATTTCACCAAATCGTCGTAGGCGACGGTCTCGGCCTTGATGAAGCCGCGCTCGAAATCGGAATGAATCACGCCCGCCGCCTTCGGCGCGGTGTCGCCGGCGTGAATTGTCCAGGCGCGAACCTCCTTTTCGCCGGCGGTCAGATAAGTCCGCAGGCCGAGAAGATGATAGGTGGCGCGGATGAGATGGCCGACGCCGGATTCCTCGACGCCGAGTTCCTTGAGAAATTGTTTCGCCTCGTCCGGCGATAAATCAATCAAGTCGCTCTCGATTTGCGCGCTGATGACGACGGCTTCGCAGGCGAGATGGGTTTTGACGTAATCCTGCACCTTCAGGACGAACGGATTTTTGTCGGCGGTGGCGAGGTCGTTCTCCTTCACGTTGCAGGCGAAAATGGTCGGCTTGTCGGTCAGCAGGAAAAAGGATTTGGCGGTGATTTTTTCCTCCGGCGTGAGCTGGACAGCTAGCGCCAGTTTGCCGGAGTCGAGCACGGGTTCAAATTTGGCGAGCACGGCGTCCTCGGCCACGGCGGCTTTGTCGCCGCGCTTCACGTCCTTGGCGAGTTTCTCGCGGCGTTTCTTGATGTTGTCGAGGTCGGCGATGACGAGTTCGGTGTTGATGATCTCAATGTCGCGCACGGGATCAATCGAGCCGGTGACGTGGTGGATGTCCGGGTCTTCGAAGCAACGGACGACCTGCACGATGGCGTCCACTTCGCGGATGTGGCTCAAGAATTTGTTGCCGAGGCCCTCGCCGTCGCTCGCGCCCTTGACGAGGCCGGCGATGTCCACAAATTCAACCGCCGCCGGGATGATGACGGTGGTTTTGGCGATTTTGGCGAGCGGTTCGAGGCGCGCGTCCGGCACGGTGACGACGCCCACGTTCGGCTCGATGGTGCAAAAGGGATAATTCGCCGCCTCCGCTTTCCGCGTGCGAGTGACGGCGTTGAACAGTGTGGATTTGCCCACGTTGGGCAGTCCGACGATTCCGGCTTTCAGCATAAGTTTGTTTCAGAGAATTTCCGTTTGCGGTGGCGCGGTTCAAATTTTGTGATGCGCGAGCTGCCATACGATGTGCATGCCGTCGAAAAGCCCAAACGCCACCAGGCAGATGCCGGAGAGGTGTTGCATGCGCAGCAGGGTTTGTTCGCTGAATTTCCCGTGGCTGCGCGAAACGCCGTAGCTCAACGCGCAAAACCAGGTGTTCGTGCCCAGGGCGACGCCGCCGACGCAGATGGCCTTCGCAACGAAACGGTTCGCGACCCAGTCGTGCGCCATGAAATTTCCTGCGGCCACCACCCAGACGAGCAGCACGCCGAGATTTCCCATCACGCGCACAAAACCGGTCATGAACGCCGAGCGCGGATGCAGCTTCCGGCCCAGGCGCGCCTCGATTTTCGAGGATGCGGCGTCCAGTTTCGTCGGCACATTCACCGTCTGCGCCGAAATAAATTTCATGCCTAAAAATAAAAGGAAGGCGAAGGTGAACACTTCCATCGCGGCTTTAACGATGCGGATGTCGAAGAACGAGGAGAATCCAGTGAAGGCGATGGAGCAGTAAATCACTTCCATCGTGGACGCGCCGAGGCCGATGAGCAGCGCCCATTTGAAGCCGCGGCGCGCGCCTTCGTTCAGGATGGTCAGGTTGATCGGCCCGACGGGAATGGACGAAAAAAACAGCGCGCTTATGAAACCGACGAGCGCGGCGAGCGGAATGGGGGGCCAGTCAGACATTTCAGTGAGCGTCGTCCGGCTCGTCGTCTTCCTCCTCAATTTCGTGCCGCCAGGCACGCGAGAGGCTGGGCCGCACAAAACCATAAACGAGATAAAGCGTGAAAAACGCCGGCAGGACGTAGTAAAGGATTTTTTCGCGCAGAATCAAAATGCAGCCGACGAACAGCGCGCCGGTGATTATCTTCAAAAAAGTCGTGGTCGAGCGCAGGCCGAGCGATTTGAAGCTCGGATAACGCACGGTGCTAACCATCATCGCCGACAGGAACACAAGCACCAGCACGATCAAATAATTCCAGTGGCCGAGGCTTTTTTCCTTTTCGTTGAAATGGATGATGAGCAGCGTCAGCGACGCCACCAGACCTGCCGCCGACGGGATTGGAAAGCCGAGAAAGTCCTTGTTCGCGCCGCTGCTGGGCATGGCAGAGAGGCAGTTGAAGCGGGCGAGCCGGAACGCGCCGCACAGCAAATAAATCGAGGCGATGAACCAGCCGACCTGATCCATCTGCGGATAATCGCTAAAGGCGTCCCGAAGCACGACGCGCTGGACAAGGAACGCCGGCGCGACGCCAAAGGAAATCAAATCGGCAAGCGAATCGAATTCGCGCCCGAACGGGCTTTCCACGCCGCCCATCCGCGCGACGCGGCCGTCGAACAAATCAAAGATGCAGGCAAGCAGAATGAAGGCGAGCGCGAGCTTGATCTGGCCAAAATACTGGTCGCTGAACGGGTCGGCCTCGACAATTTTCGTCAGCGCCACGAAACCGCAGAACAGATTCCCCGCCGTCAGCAGGTTCGGCAGAAAATAAATCTTCAATTTCTGTTCCGAATCATCGGTCGGCGGTTTTTGTGAAAGTGGTTCGCTCATATCAATCGAAGGAAGCAATCACGGTCTCGCCGCCTTTCACTCTGTCGCCGAGCTTGACCTGTATTTTGGCGCGCATCGGCAGATAAACGTCCACGCGCGAGCCGAATTGGATGAGGCTGATGCGGTCGCCGCGCTGGACGGCGTCGTTTTGGGCGACCCACGGCACGATGCGCCGCGCAATCAGCCCGGCGATGAGCCGCACGCCGATTTTCTCGCCGGACGGCTCGCTGGCGTCGAGGCCGATGAGCACGTTTTCGTTGAACTTCGCGCTGTCGGTTTTCATTGCGTTCAGATACTGGCCGGGCGTGTGCTTGAAAAATCCGACGCGGCCCGTCACCGGCGCGTTTTGCACGTGAACATTGAACACTGAAAGAAAAATCGAGACGCGCCGGCATTCGCCGCCGATGAAATCCGGCTCGGTGGTGGTATCAATCACGTCCACCTTGCCGTGGCCGGGGGCGATGACGAGGTTCTTGCCGGTCGGTGTCATCGGGTCGGGGTCGCGGAAGAAATAAATGGTGAACCCGGTGAACAGCGCCCACAGCGCAATCAGCACCCACGTCAGATAATCCAGCACGAATTCGCCGATGACCTTGCCCAGAAACGCGGCGGCCAGCAGCGCGATGACCGCAGCGGCGGACAAACCGATGAGACGGAGCGCGGACTGAACCGCTTTTCCCGAGTGTTTCACGCAGCCATGATAAAATTTTCGCGCGCGACTTGCAATTCGGCATTTTCGGTGCAACTTGGTTTCCGTTGCGGAAAGGTAGAGCGGTCAGTCCTCTGACCGCCGGTGGTGGGGCGAGCGTCCCCGCGAGCCGGACTCGACGCGCCAAAGTGAAACGGCGGCGGCTCGTCAGGAGCCTCGCCCCACCAAAAGACGGCGGCGCGCACGGAGTGACGCGCCCTACCGATGAAAGCGCAACGGATTAAAACAACCAACAACCAAAGAGAAAATTATGTCACTGAACACACCTGATTTGACGAAATTTCCGCCGCGCAGTCCGCGCGTGCGGCTGGGCGGCTACGTGATCCTGCCGCGAATGCTGGACAAGGGCCGCGCGACCGTCGCCGGCAAACACGGCGAATACCATTACGCCTGCCCGCTCGACCAGCGGTTTCTGGAATTTGCCGGCATTGATCCCGAAAAACTGAAAAAGCAGATCGGCAAAAGCGACGGCGAAGTTCTGGCGTGGATCGAGAAAAACGCGAAACATAAACGCTCGCCCGAGGAAATTGCCGCGTGGTCAGCCATGGCGGAACAGCGCGCGCCGGCGGATTTGGAATCGCGCGAATATTTCAACGGCCTGCAAAAGACCGCCGCGCCCAAACGCGAGGACATCGTGACGTGGTTCGATTTGCTGGACGTGGACGATTTTGTGAGCTTTGGCGGAAAGGCTTGAAAGCTCCAGTCATTCGTAGCGGCGGTCGGTAGACCGCCGCATTTCGTTTTGAGATTTGAATAATGCGGTTCTCTGCCGAGGAGCCGCTAAGGGGTTTTGGCGGCGGGCAAGGAATTGGTGACAGCCTAGACTCATATTGGCTGTCATCCTTTGCTGGCCTTCTCTTGGAGATGTTTCAGCAGCACTTGTCGCCGGTCACTAATAGGGAGATAGCCGTGTTCGTGCTCCCAAGCCCAAATCTCTACTTTTTTCTTCCAACTAGCGTGTTCACCCAACTCGTCCCCAGGCAGGTCTGGACCATAAATTATGTCAGAATTTTCCATGTCCCAGGCATACTGTTCGAGAATGTCGAACAACTCCAAACACTCTTGAGGGTTGTATCCAGCCTCAATGCATAAATCCAAAGCGTGACAATCTGCGTCGCACTCGTTTTTTGGTCCGTAGAGATGCCGTTCCAAAGTGAGGAATGCATAGGCGAGCAGTCTGGCTCCCGGAAAGTGGATGATTTTCGGTGCCCAACTTGCGAACAATTTAACGTGGCCAAGGTCGTGATGTGCAATCTCGTGAGCAATGACCATCGCAACTTCGGCGTCCGTGCCGCAGAGCTGGTAGAGACTTCGTGTAAAGTAAATGTAACGTCCCGGCGAGGTAAATGCTGTGACCACCTCCATCCATGGAATCTCAACGACTAGGCGGTGGATGTCAGGTCGCCCCGCTTGGAGACGACCTTCCACCCGCTTGACGCGATCAAGCGCCCAAGCTTCCGTCTCAAAAGCAACAGCCTCATGCAACTGGTTATGAAGCCACTCCCCGAATGATGCACCCTTTTCAAATTGGAAATCACCAGCCATGTTGAAATGGGTGAATGACAGCTAACGGATAATTTGCGCCTCGGTATGCAGCCAATCCTGTTTCGCGGTCAAACCTGCGGCTGCGTTTCTGCGGGAGCAGCGGGCGGGGCCACGGGTGTCTCGCTTTTCCACGCCTCGATTTTTTCGATGCGGTGCCGGTGTTTCGCGCCGTGAAATTCAAATTCCACCTCCTCGCCGGGTTTGTGGTTCAACAGCGCCGCGCCGACGGGCGAAAGGTAGCTGATGATGCCCTTGTCCGGGTCGGAATCCCACGCGCCCAGGATCGTAAACGTCTCCGGCTGGTTCGTGCCGAGGTCAGTCGCCAGCACGACGCTGCCGATGGCAACGGCGTCGGTGGTGGTGTTGGAGAAATCCGTTCCCCGCGCGCGCATGAGCTGGGCTTCGAGTTCCTGTTTCTGGCGCATGAGGACTTTCTGCATTTCCTTGGCGGCCTTGAATTCGTGGTTTTCGCGCAGGTCGCCGTAGCTCCGGGCGATGGCGATTTCCTTCGAGTTGGCCGGGATTTTTTTCTGCACCAAATCCTGGTATTCAAGGCGGCGGCGTTCGAGGCTTTCCCACGAGACGAGCAGCGAACTGTCCTGCTTGGTCTGCTCGCCGGTGATGAGCGCCTGGATGGCGGGATGCGCCTTGACGAGCCGCGCGAGCAGCGAGCGCTTGTCCATGTCATCGAACACGGTCGAAAGCTGCAAGGCGCGCGTCAAATCCTTGATGACCTCGATGTCAGCGGACGCGGTCAATTCGCCGAGCAATTCCTGGTCGTCGAGGGTGAATTCGCGCAGGCGGTTGGAGCGTTTCTCGTTGAACTGGTCGCGCTCCATCGCCGTGAGCATGGCGCGGAAAACTTCCGGGCCGAGGATGTCCGCGAAGGAATCATTGCGGTCGCGTCCGAGCCAGAGCAGCAGTTCGCTGCCGGCGGTGTGCTGGCTGATGAGCCGCGCGAGCGTCTCCTTCAGCAAATCCATCTTGCCGCCCTGGATGAGGAGGCTGGCCAGTTCGCGGCACAATTTCGAGGAGGAGGCGGTCAACGCGCCCCGCACCATTTCTGGCCAGCGGTCGGGGTTCGACACTTTGAACGATTCCAGCGCGCGGTGATGCTTCGCGGCGGGAATCTGTTCAAGCACCTGGCCGAATTTAATGCCGTCCTGCAACCAGATTTGCGCGTCGGTGATTTCGCCCGCAGCGGGCGCGAGGCCCGCGACAGTGCGCAATTCGTCCCGCATAAAAACCGCCTCCAGCGCGACCGCCGGCTGGGTGCGCTGATGTGACGCGATGTCCGCGTTCAGCGCCGTGATGATTTCGGTTGCCGCTGCCGCCTTGTCCGGCAGGTCCGAAGCCATCTTGAGAACTTCCGCGACCACCAGGATGCGCGCCCTCAATCCCTTCGCCGCGCGGAAATCTCCAAGCACGCGATCTTGCAGCGATGTTTCCTGCGCCTGGAACACCACCGGCTCGGTCTTTTTCGTCGGCACGATGAAATGGCCGTCCTTCTTCATCTCGCGCTTGGCGGTTTCCCACCATTTTTTCCAGTCGTCGCGGATGACATCCGGCACGAGCACCTGTTGAATCTGGTCCGACGTTGCCCGGCCGCCATAGCTGTTCAGCACGAGCTTGATCAAATCGAGATGATGCGCGGCCATCTGGCGGACGGCCTCGAGGTCGTTGGTCTTGCGGGCGAGGATGTGGTCCTTGGGAATCGGTTTCAGAGTCTCGGCGGCGAACGCCAAGTCCATGGTGTGTCCCGGCTTGCCGGGGAAATCAATCGTGAAGCGCGCGAACACCGTGTCCATCGTCTTGATCTTGCCGAAACCCCAGCTCCGGTGCGTGCAGCAGCCGCCTTCCGCAAGTTTTGTCAGCGGTTCGACATGACGTCCCTCGATTTTTCCCGCCGCCGCCAGTTTTTCAAATTCTTCTCTCATAATAGAATCGTATTTTCACCGTCACGGACTCACAATAGTTCATTAAACGCGATGAACGGACAAAATCCAAGACAAATTGCGGTGCGGGTTTTGGGGCAGCGGCACCCTGGCGGCGAATTCACGGAAAATCTTCTGGAGATCGCGCTGGCCAACGCGCGGCTTTCATCCGCTGATCGCGGGTTATGCCAGGAAATTGTTTATGGAATTATCCGCTGGCAGGCCGCGCTCGACTGGCTCATCGCTAGAAAAACCGGCGGGCGCGAACAGAAGCCCGGCTTGCAAAACCTGCTGCGCCTCGGCCTCTACCAGATTTTCTGGCTCGACCGGATTCCTGACCACGCCGCCGTCCACGAGACCGTCGAACTCGCCAAGCATGGCGGTTTCGGCCAGCAGGCCGGATTCATCAACGCCATTTTGCGCGGCTATTTGCGTGAGGCTGACGCAACAAAAAATCTCCTCGCCGATTTGAAGACGACGGATCCGGCGACCGGCTGTTCGCATCCCGGATGGCTGGTTGCCCGCTGGCAGAAAAACTTCGGCGCGGAAAAAATGGCGCAATTGCTCGACTGGAACAACACGCCGCCAAAAACCTTCGCGCGCGTCAACGCGCTCAAAACCGACGCCGGCAAACTGGTGGAAAAGTGGCGCGAGGAAAATGTGAAATACGATTTTGTCCGGCGCGACTGGTTGGAGGAAAATCTTGTTTTTGAGCTGAAATCGCATCCGTCGCTGAATTCGCTGGCGAGTTTTCGCGATGGCTGGTTTTACGTTCAAGACCCCAGCACGCTGCTGGCCGCGCGCGAACTCGGCGCGCAGCCCGGCGAAACGATTCTGGATTTGTGCGCCGCGCCCGGCGGCAAGACCACCTTCCTGGCACAACTCATGCGTAACGAAGGCAGAATCATCGCTTGCGACATTTCCGAAGACCGGCTGAAATTGATCCGCGAAAATTGCGCTCGCATGGGCGTGACGTGTATTGAAACAACTCAAAATTCAAAATCAAAAACTCAAAACTTGAAATTCGATGGAATTTTAGTGGACGCGCCTTGTTCCAACACCGGCGTCCTGCGCCGCCGCGTGGATTTGCGGTGGCGGATTTCACCGGAGGAGATTTCTCGGTTGCGCCAGACGCAACTCGAATTGCTCAAGCTCGCCGCGACGAAACTCAAGACCGCCGGCATCTTGGTTTACAGCACGTGCAGCCTGGAGGCGGAGGAGAATGGCGAAGTGGTGAGGGAATTTTTGAGCGAACACGCCGGCTTCAAATTGGAAAATGAGCGAGCATTTCTGCCATTTTCGGATAACGTGGACGGCGCGTATGTTGCGCGCCTGAAACATACAACCTGATTTTGAATTATGGAACTCGACCTTGAAAATAAATTTGCCGACCGCGCCTACCCAATTCTCGCCAGCCTCGTCACGCCGCGGCCGATTGCGCTCGTGACGACCATCAGCGCCGACGGCAGGGTGAACGCCGCGCCTTTCAGCTTTTTCAATCTCATGGGCGCGAACCCGCCCATCTGCGCTTTCGCGCCCGGCGACCGCGAGAACGGCACGCCGAAGGACACCGCGCTCAATGTCCGCGCCATGCACGAATTTGTCGTGAACCTGGTGGACGAATCCATCGCCGAGGCGATGAATCAATGCGCCGCGTCGCTGCCGTTTGGCGAAAGCGAGCTGACCCGCGCCGGTTTGACCGCCGCACCGTCGTCCGCCGTGAAGCCGCCGCGCATCTCGGAAGCACCCGCGAGCCTGGAATGTGTCGAATGGGGCACGTTGCAAATCGGCGGCAATCGTGTCGTGATTGGCCTCATCAAGCGCCTTCACTTGCGCGATGAACTTTTTGACGCGGAGAAAAAGCGGGTGCGAACGGAAAAGTTGTTCACTATCGGCCGCATGGCCTCACCGCACTGGTATTGCAGGACGCGCGATCGGTTTGAAATGAAGCGGCCCGATTAAAAGGGATTACATCCCCATGATCTGGTAGCCGCTGTCCACGTAAATCACCTGGCCGGTAATGGCTGCCGCGCCGTCGCTGGCAAGAAAAGCGCCGGTCGCGCCAAGTTCTTCCGGCAACACGTTCCGTTTGAGCGGCGACTTGGCTTCGTAGTGCTTGAGCATTTCGCCGAAACCGGCGATGCCGCGCGCGGCGAGGGTGTTGACCGGACCGGCGCTGATGCAGTTGACGCGGATTTTTTTCGGGCCGAGGTCGTAGGCGAGATAGCGCGTGCTGGCTTCGAGAGCGGCCTTGGCCACACCCATGACGTTGTAATGCGGCACGACCTTTTCCGCGCCGTAATAGCTCATCGCCACGATGCTGCCGCCGTCAGTCATCAACGGCGCGGCGGCGCGGGCGAGCGCCACGAGCGAATACGCGCTCACGTCATGCGCCACGCGAAACGCCTCGCGGCTGGTGTTCACAAATTCACCCTCCAGCGCGTCCTTCGGCGCAAACGCGACGGAATGCAGGAGCAGATTCAGCTTGCCGAATTTCGCGCCGACTTCGCTGAACACGCGGGCGATTTCGTCATCCTTGGTCACGTCGCACGGCAGGAGCAACGTGTCGGTGCCAAAGGTGCCGGTGAGTTCCGTGACGTTGTCTTTGAGCCGGTCGCCCTGATAGGTGAAGGCGAGCCGGGCGCCTTCCTTCGCCCACGCCTGCGCGATGGCCCAGGCGATGGAACGTTTGTTGGCGACGCCGAAGACGATTCCGGTTTTTCCGTCAAGCAATGGCATAAAATTCGTTAAAGCGGTGAATAATCAAACTGTTTAAGCGCTGAAGCGTAGGTAAAACGACCCGCCGCTTCAATCCTTAAACATCACCCCGCTTAATGCTTGAAATAAAGCTCCTCGGCGTTCCATGTGGCGCGGTAGCCGTTCAAAGGCGTTGGCCGCACGTTACCGATGTCCGGGCGGATGGCGGCGTAATACATCGGCGTGACGGTGAAAATCATCGGCACTTGCTCGGAGAGAATTTGCTGCACTTCATCGTAATCCTTTTTGCGCTCGGCGTAATCCAGCGTTTCCATTTGCGCATCCATCAATTGATCCAGCCGCGCTTCCCAATCGGTCGAGGGCGTTTTCTCTCTCGGAAACCATTCGTGCGTAAAGCCGCTGGATTTGACGGTGTTCATGCCATCGGACGGGTCGGCGACACTACCGGGAGCCAGTCCCATGAGGATGCAATCATAATCGTAAGTGTCGTCAATCTTGGTGATGAGTGTGTTGAACTCAATCGGCTGGAAAATGACACTGATGCCGAGCTTCTTCAAATCGTCAGCGATAAGAACCGCCGCCTTTTCGCGCGCTCCGTTGCCGGTGTTTGTGTTCAAAACGAATTCAATCTTGTTCCCGTCGGCGTCGGTCAGAAAATCATCACCATTTCGTTTTTCAATCCCGATTTCCTGCAACAGCTCCAGCGCCTTGGCCGGGTCGTGGGGATATTTTTGAATGTTCGGGTTGAACCATTTCTTGTTGCCCGGAGTCTCGAATCCATACGCCGGGATGCCGCGGCCGGAAAGAATGGACTTGATGATGGCGTCGCGGTCAATCGCATAGGAAATCGCCTGGCGGAATTTTGTATTGCGAAACCACGTCAATTTTTTGGGATCAACGTAGGGCTTGCCGGTCTTCGCGTTGACGTTGGTATTTTCATTGAACCAGAAAAAGCTCATTTCCAATCCGATGCCCGGTTCGAGCAGCGTGAATTTCCCCTTGTCCGCCTCGGTTTTGAACTGGTCGTATTCGTAAGGGAAAACAAAATCATCCACGTCGCTCTCGCTGCTCAAAAACCGCAGCGACATCGCGTTTAAGTCCGGCACCACCGTGAAAACGATGTCGTCAAAATAGGGGAGGCGCGTGCCTTTCTTGTCCACTTCGATAAAATACGGGTTGCGCTCCAGCAGGGTGTATTGCGCCGCTTTGTATTCTTTCAAGCGAAACGGCCCGCTGCCGACAACCTGCGATGGATCCGAATTGATGCCGTAAGCCGAAGTAAATGTTCCGTCCACGACGGTCTTGGCCAGAATATGTTTTGGCATGATCGGCGTGCTCGCACCGAACGCCGCCAAAAAAGGCGGGTAAACTTCCGGTGTCACGACCTGGATGGTCAGGTCGTCAATTTTGGTCACTGTGAACTCTTTCCCGTTAATGATGAACGGATCGCGCGTAACGTTATCAATTTTCGGATTGTAAATGAGATCGTTCCACGTGAACACCACGTCGTCTGCCGTGAGCGGCTCGCCGTCGCTCCAGCGCAGATTTTTCCGCAGCCTGAACGTCCAGGTTTTGCCGTCGGGCGAATTCGTCCAGAATTCCGCCAAGCCCGGCTTCACGGTTTGCGTCGGAACATCAAAATTCAGCAACTGCCAAAATATAAACCGGCAAATATCAATCGAGGACGATTCATTGGCGGTGATGTAATTGAACGTCTTGGGATCGCCCACCTCGCCGACAACCAATCGTCCGCCGGGAATTCCCGGCTCGCAATCCACCACCACCGGCGGGTCGGGCAGAGGATAACTGGCGGCGGATCTCTCCGGCGGCGTTTCCGATTTTTTTCCGCATCCGGACAAACCAACCAGCAATGCCGCAGAAACCGCGGCGATTCGGACAAAGGAATTTTTCATGCTCGACATTATTTTTCGGATTTATCTCTGGAAAAATGTTTCCCGCAACGAACCCTCCTCGGTGCGGATGACCGTGCCGACGCCGATGTTGTGCCGTCCGAACCAACCGTCGCTAGTCTCCAGCACGAAGATGACATTGTCGTGCGCAGCGACGACCGGCACGCAGTCGTTCTTTTCCAGGTGATGAATCTCCTCGATCACGCCGTCCGGGCCAATGTAGGCGGCGGAGAGCGACACCGGACAATTCGTCATCCAAAAGCCGTTCGGCGCGCGAATCGGTTCCGGCAGCACGAACAGCATGGCGCTGTCGTCGGTGACATTGGTGCGGAACATCATGCCGGTCTGCTGTTCGCGCTCGGTCAGCGCCTGCTCGGCGTCCAGTATTTCCGCGCCTAGATAAAGCTTCACCGTCGGCAATTTCGGCTGCGCCGCCGTAGCCATGGGAATTTCGTTGGACGGCGGCGGTGGTGGCGGGGCGGCGTCCTGCGAATTTTTGCAGCCGGCCAGCAGTGCGGCGGCAAACAGCAGCGCGAGAATATTTGTCCGTTTCACACGGATAGTCTGCCGGAGTCGCCGGCCGTTTTCAATCAAACTACGCGCCCATTTCCAATGAAAGCCTCAAAAGAACATTGTCTGTTTTCCAACCCCGGCGGAATTTTGAGACAATGAACGGCGTGATAATCCTTGAAAAGAACCGCCAATTTGGTATGATAACCGCATGATAATGGCCGCAGGCAAAAAGGAGGCGTGCGCAGCGATGCCAGGCATCATTACGCATCACCACCAAACATGAATGACACACATTTTATGAAAAAGACGTTGCAGCTTCGCTGGACATTGTGGTTGCTGTCAATCAACACGGTGATGGCGGTTTTATTCAGCGGTTGCGCCTCGCCAGAAGAACACTCCTTCAATGGTGATTTTGGTGAAAATCTTCCAGCCCAACCCATGTATTATATTCAGGACGAGAATGCGCGGCATTACATCATCACCGTTCATCAGGGCACGCCTTCAGCCGGGGCCGAGCGCGTCGCCAACATCAAGGAAGCGGCCTCGACTATTGCCAGAGCCGAAAGCCAGAGGCTCGGATGGGAAAAATGGCAGTTGAACTACATCCAGGAACGCAATCAAGGATGGATGCACGTCGTCGTCGCGGAAGTCACCCGTGAAAAATACATCGCACCGACTTTTCCCCAATCCAACAGTAATCCATAGAAATCTCCTTCTGCAATTTGCTGCAGTCAACACGGGACGATGCCCTCGTGCAACAGCAACAACCCGATCGCCTACACACCCGCTTCCATGGCGGCAACTCGCCGCTTTCAATCCATTCGCAAGCGCGCTTGCGCGCAACGCAGTGCGCCGGTAGTGTTCGCAGGGTGGCGCCCGTAGCTCAGTTGGATAGAGCATCTGCCTTCTAAGCAGGTTGTCGTGGGTTCGATTCCCGCCGGGCGTGCCATTTTTAGCACCTTTATGCCAGATTTATGCCAATCGCATTCGGTGCGCAAAGACCTCTGAAGAGTTCTGTATTGAAACCTACAATCAAGGCAACATATGAACATAGAGTCAGCGCAGGTGGCAACGGAATTGGAAATCCCCGAGATTTCCGTGGTCCCTAAGTCCGGGTATTCGGACTTGTGGGTGTCGGTGGCGGACGGAATTTACAAATACAGGCCGATGCTGCCCGGCAGGAAGCGCATGTATCGCAGCCTCAAGACCACAAATCTGAAAATCGCCAAGGAGCGCTACCATTCGCTTTGCAGCCAAAACGGTTCGTTGGCGGAAAGCAAGTTGACTGTCGGAGACATCATTTCCCGGTATGATGAGGGTGGCTTGCCGAGCCACCGATTGGCCAAGTTTGCGAAGGTGATTCTACTGGCACCTTTGGTCGAATTGAGCCGGGCGACCTTGTTGCGGAGTTCACCCAGCCGGCGGCGGGCGGGCGCGGGATCCGTGGTTTTGAGGGAGCGGCGGATTTGCTTGCCCGCCCGCTTGAACAGGGCGTAATATGTTCCCGATGATTCGAGCCGGTATAAATTTCGGGCGACTTTGTGAAAGGTGATTTCGGTGGCGACAAATGGGTCGTTTCAGGCATGTTTTGAGTATAGGGTTACAAAATCAGGTTATCAGTCAAAACTTTCACCCGGTTTAAAATCGAGTCAAGTTGTTTATTTATTATAGTTTGCGCGCGTAGCTCAATTGGATAGAGCGTCAGCCTCCGAAGCTGAAGGTTGTGGGTTCGACCCCCGCCGCGCGCACCACGTTTTATTGGTATTTTAATAATGTCTTGACATTTGGGGGCAAATTAGGGACAGTTTGGGGCATGAAAACAAATGCCACTCCCGCAATCAAACGGCCACTCGAAATCAAGCGCGGTAACGTCACGGTCAAAATTTACGCGGGCAAAAATCGCGTCAACGGCACCGTCTATCCGCAGTTCACGCTCACCTATTACGACGGCGCGCAACGGAAGAAAAAACGATTCGCGGACTTGGCCGAAGCAAAACGCGAAGCCGAGTTCACCGCGACCAAGCTTGCCAGCGGTGAAAACGAAGCACTCCGGCTGACTTCCGCAGACCGTGCGATTTATATGCAGGCCATCGGCCAGTTGCGTCCGCTGAATGTGCCGTTGAATCTCGCCGTGCTCGAATATGTGTCCGCCGTAAAACACCTGCCAGACGGCGCGACGCTGAAAGAAGCCGTGGATTTTTTCCGCCGCCGCAATCCCGCTGCTCTCGAAAAGCGCACGGTGCGCCAGGTCGTGGACGAAATGCTCGCGGCCAAGCGTGCCGCGAAGCTCTCCGAAGTTCACTTGAAAGACTTGAATTGTCGCCTGAACCGTTTTGCCGATGCCTTTCAGTTGAATATCGCTGGCGTGTCGGGAACGATGTTGCAAACGTGGCTGGACGGGATGAAGGCCAGCGGGCGCACAAAGCGAAATTATCTGGCTGTCATCGCCGCGTTGTTCAACTTCTGCATCAAACGCAAGTATCTGCCCAAAGAGGCCGTCGAGGAGATCGAAGCCGTCCAGCAACAAAAGGAGGACAACGGCGAAATCGAGATTTTCACGCCCGGCGAAATGCGCGAAATCCTGACTGCCGCCCGGCCCGAAATGGTGCCGTGGCTGGCGATTGCCGGTTTCGCCGGTTTGCGAACCGCCGAGATTTGCCGTCTGGATTGGAGCGAAGTCAACCTGATGGAGCGGCATATCGAAATCAAAGCGAGTAAGGCCAAGACCGCTGCGCGCAGACTGGCACCCATCACCGACAATCTCGCCGCGTGGCTTGCCCTTTATGCAAAACCCTCTGGCAAAGTCACGGATTTTGAAAGTTGGTGGAATCAGTTTTACAAGCTGACCGCAGCCGTGAACGAGCAACGCAAAGAGGCGGCAAGGGCGGTGGGGAAAGACCCTGCCTCGGCCCGCAAATTCGTTTGGAAACACAACGCGCTCCGGCACAGCTTTTGTTCCTATCGGCTCGCCGTGATTAAAAACGCCGCGCAAGTGGCGCTGGAAGCAGGCAACAGCCCGCAAATGATCTTCGCCAACTACCGGCAACTCGTGACTGAAACAGAAGCCGCGAAATGGTTCGGTGTGTGCCCGTCCAAGCAGGCCGAGAACGTCATTCCGCTGCGAAGCGCCGCCAACGGATGAAGCCCGCGTCGGTCACAACACACCGCCGAAAATCTCACAATTTTGCCCAGTGCACGCGTTACCCCTTCGCAAACCAAGGTTTTGTGTCCGCGAATAAGTCGCGGTGAAAACGCAGGACACGCCTTACTCCTCAACAAAATGAGGTTTTTGCGTCCGCAAAGCGGTCGCGGATAATCCGCGCAAAGTCCGCGCGATAATCCGGGCCGGCGGGCGCGACCACGGCCAGTCCGTGTCCGCGTCCAGTCCGCAGTCAGTTCGTGTCCATGTCCAGTCCACGACCGCAACCGTGTCCGCAATCAGTCCGCAGCCGCGCATTGTCCACGGCCAGTCCGTGTCCATGTCCAGCCCGCAGTCAGTCCGTAACCTTGTCCTGTCCACGACCAAGCCGGGACAGCGTTCAGTCCATGACCAGTCCTGGGACATGACGCGCGAAATCCGGTTCGATTGTGCGTCGGCGGCGGTCGCGTCAATCTCTTGCTCGCCCCGTCACCCTTCTGCGCTCCAAATTGACCCGCCCGCCGCCTCCGGGGGTTGGCCTCTAGGTTTCGCGCGTGAACCATTGGCGTCATTCGATTGAGCGGGGGAAGTTTTCCCAAAAGCATCTTGCGTGTGTGACACACCCTCGGCTGGGAATTGCGTGGCAAACTGCTCGTTAAATAAGGATGAACGAGCATGAACCCGGAACCGAATCAAATCACCGCACTGCCGGATTACGAAACCAAATCGCAAGTCGCCCGGCGCTTGAATGTCAGCCGACGGACTATTGATAATCTCATGCGGCAGCGCCGCCTGCCGTTTATCAAACTCACGTCGAAGATCGTTCGTTTCCCCAAAGCTGAAGTGGATGCCTACCTCGCCCGGCATTTTCACATCAACGCTCGCGGGCAGGAAACGACATAGAATTTTCCGCGCCGGTTGAATTCGTTCGCGCACAATTGCGAATCATTCCGCAAATTGGCATCTTCTCGTGGTAAATGAAACCGCTGACGATTGAATTGACGAAAGGCGCACCGCGCCAGCTTCAATCCGTTGGCTGGAAAACTCCAAAAGGAAACGAATGCCGCCGCCATTTTTTTGCGCTCGACCGGGACTGCAAGCCGCTCGTTGTCACGCCGAAGCCAGCCATGCCGCAATTTTACGACCCTTGCAAAGCATCCCCGGCTGTCTTTAACGGCGAGCCATTTCCAGAAGCGGTTTGCGTCGAAATTTCACCTTGCTGTTTGCTTGCGCCGCCGTGCTATCAATCTGCCGAGGACTTTGAAAATCAGCGTCCTTGTCATCGCACATTTGAGCCGTGGAAATGGATTTATTTGCAGACCCACAACCAAGCTCTGATTCTGGAAACGGGAGATGACGGCCCGTTACAAAAACGGTTGGACAAATGGTTGGCGGCGATGCGCTCGGCCTATGAACGCGAGTCTCATGTTTTGCGCGCAGAAATTGAACGCCAGAAGACAATACCGCTGGTGGAACTCGGTTACGAAAATGAGGAGCAGCGCAAAAAGCACGTCTCGGAGCTTCAAGCGGTGTTGGAGAACATCGTCGAATCGGAAACTCCGATTGATAACGCGATATGCAAAGGCCGGTTAAATTTGACGCTGGCGGACGTGAAGCGCGGTCACGAGGGGATACGCGACGCCTGGCTGCATGAAGATTGGGCGAAGAAGGAGGGTGAGGACTTGGAGTTGATGTTCCGCGAGCGCCTTTTTTTCCTCAAATGGCTGGCAACGCACACGGGCACGCCCGCAAACATCTTTGACTCGACGATGCGGGAACGACGCCATGGAATATCACCGCCGGGCTTCGGCGAAAAATACGAGCAAGACCCACGGTTTTTGGAAGCCTGCGCGTCCGTTCGCTTTCGGGCGCGATTTGCCGACAACGCCGGCAGCGTGGTCTATCTGGAAACCTGTGAAATCCGGGAAGAACTGACGGCAGAGGAGCGCAACGAAGTGGCGCAACTGACGATGACTGCGACTGCGCCAGAACCAATTCCATGGCACACGGAGGGATTCGCCACGATCCGTCGGTGCAATGACAAGGGCGAGGTGATTGCTACCCTGCCTTTGGCCAACGAATTCCGCGCGCTCTGCCAGTTACTCGCCGAACGCCCCGATCAAACTGCGCAGTATTCTGAAATTGAGCCGCACATTGGAACACGCACCCACGACCTCGACACTGCCGCTGGTGTTACCAACCCGGCACAAAAGGGCGAGCGCCGCGTCCGTGACCTGCTTCGCACCGAGACCGGGCGGCGCTTGCTTGAATGGGGCGTCTTGGCCGAAATCGAAGTCGGACGCGAAAAATTCCTGAAACTCTGCCCGCCGGCCCCACCCAAGTAGCCTCGCGCAATCGTCGCGCTATTCTCGCGGTTTTCCGCTCATGCGCGTTCCGGTCGCTTGATGTTAGATGGGCGCATGACATCAAACATTGATACACCTGTCGGCACGGCGCGGAACACGGAACAAAATTCGCCGCGCGACTACGAAAATAAACGGCAACTCGCCGCGCGCCTCGGAATCAGCGAACGCACAATCTGTAATCTCATGTGCCGGGGGCTGCCACACGTCAAATTGACTCGGAAGCTAATTCGTTTCCCCCGCGTCGCCGTGGACGAATGGCTGGCCGAACGCCAAGTCCGCCGCGCTTGAACCAGAGTCGAACCGTCCAAATGTCTGAACCGAACCTTCACAATCAAAAATGAGCGCGCCGTTTTTTTCAAAATCTACCGACTCTCCCGCGCCGCGTCCGGGCCGCATCAATCCCTGGCGCATGTTTGTCGGCTCCATGATCCCGAATTGGCTGCAATGCCGCCGCGAAATCAGTCAGGGTGCCAAGCTCGCCTACGCCCGGCTCGCGCAACACGCAGGCAAGGATTGCGAGTGTTTCCCGAAACAAGAAACCCTCGCTGTCGAGCTTGGCGTTGGCGAGCGCACCGCCAACGAATACGTCCGCACACTGGTCAAGTTCAGGCTGATCGAAATGGAACGGCCCGGTCTTGGCAGGTCAAACCGCTACTATTTTCTCGACCACCCGTGGATTTACGAGGGCCAGCCCGAAGCCCCGTCTCGTTCCGGTCAGCAAAGGCGGAAAACTTCCGCTCCAGACCCGAAGAATTCTTCCGGTCTTGAACCGCAGGAATCTTCGGCTCCCGTAGTTAAAGAGAATCAGTTGAAAGGAGAATCAGAGAAAAGAGAACACACACACAGTAACGGTGCCAATGGGCTTCCTCAATCTGTGGAAGAAGCAGTCGCAGTCGCGCGGCAGTTTGGCATCGAGGAGGAGTTCGCCAGTCAGGAATATCACGCCAAGAAATCGGTGAACTGGAAAGACGGTTACGGAAATCCGATTACTTCCTGGCGCGAGCATTTGCAGGCTCGTTGGCCGGTAGAGCAGCGCAAGCGCGCCGAACGCCGCGTCAAAGGGCGAACGCCGGCCAAACGCGCGCCGCAGCCTCCGCGCAAGTTCAAATCCGGTGATTACCAGCAACCTGTTGAGAAATTCTGACCATGCTTGACCGCCCCAGACATCTGCCATTCGACGTGCGCAAAATTGAACAGGTCAAACTCCCGCCGGGCGAAACGCCGGATGCGGCCTACAAATCATGGCTTGCCAAAGTCACCGCCGCGCCGCGCTACTGTGAAAGGCATCACCGCACAGAGTTGCTTCTGAATCGTAAGGAAAGCCGTTTCTGGCCGGTTTATGAGGAATACCGGCATTGGAACGAACAAGCCGCCCCGAAGCCAGGCGAATTCGACTTCCGCGCCGTGTTCTTTTGTCCCGCTTGCCGCGTCGCCTACGCACTTTGCCCGCCAGAGTTTCACGAAACCGGTTTCGACGCTTTCGACATATCCACGCCGGAGCGCGCCGCCACGCTTGCCAAAGCCCGCGAGTTTGCCGCCCAGGTGAACACGCGCGGCTGCGGCTTCGCACTTTTTGTTGGACCGCCGGGAGCGGGCAAAACCCGGCTGGCCTGCAACATTGTCCGCGAATTGAACGACCGGGACGCGCTTTACGTCCGTCAGGGTGAACTCACCTCCGCGCTTCGCGCCACTTACGGGCGCAAAGACGTGATCCTCCACCGCTCGCAGCGCCAGTATGACGAAGATGAGGCCGACGATGAACCCCCGACACCCCTTGAAATCGTCCAAAAGGTGCGGTTCCTCGTGCTGGACGAAATCGGCTGCACTGCGGTCGCCAACGATGAACGGCTTTTCCTCGACGAACTCCTGAAACACCGTTACGAACACCGCAAGCCCACAATCCTGATTTCTAACCTGCCGCTTATCGGCACGCCTGACGCGCCCGGTCTGAAGGAATTTCTCGGTGACGCCCTTACCGACCGAATCAAAGAGGCCACGGGCAACGGGAAATTCATTGTCCAATTCACGGATGAAAGTTACCGCCGCACAGTCGGCGAAAACTACCTTGCGGGTCTCGGTTAATTTTCCACGCCGCTGCGCCGCGCCGTGGCGTCGGCACGCAGTCGGCGCGGGCGCGTGACGAAGTGGCGGAATGGGGGTCGAACGCGCCACGGCTCAATCCCTACACATCGCCGGGCATATTCGCACCATCGCGCACCAACACGAAAGCGAATTCGTAACGCGGATCAACCTGTGCCCGGTCGCGGAGGCATCCCCTTTTGGAATAAATTTTCCCGCGAGCGAACCCATTCCGGCGGGCGTTCGGCTTTTAATTCCTGCTACTTTTCGCGCGGGTATTCAAACCCGCCCTCGGCTGGCCTTTTCTTTGGGGGGGGCCAGTTTGCCCCGGCGCTGCTTTTCTTTCGGTCGTCCAACTTTCCGCAATGGGTCGTCCAGGGTGGGTCAATAGAATCTTCGATGCCGCGCTCTTTTAAGATCGTGCTACTTTTTCCGCATGGCTACTCGGACGGGCAACCCGTAACCTCTGGCGGCTTGTCCGTCGGCGACACGTTGCTCTGCTGCCGGTTGGCGGCATCATCATCCCGGCGGCTCAAGCCGTTCTATTTTGAGCGCGAGTCTGCCGAATCGCCCTGCCAAAAAAATCGCGCCGCGTCGCTCACCCTTCGTCGCCCGCCGAACCTTCGTAAAGCACCCGGCCCGTGCGCTTGCACACCACCACCACGTCCGATGATCGAAGTCCCATCCCCCGGCATTTCTTATACACCACCCAGGTATCCTCGCGCCGCACGTTGTAAATGTTGCCGCCGGCCTCCACGCCGTCCCGCACCGTAGCGCCTTTGAACATCCGATTCAGAACATGCCGCACCGCCCGCCGCCGCGCCTCGGCGCGCGTGATGAATCGCCTTTTGCCACGGTGCGGCTTCAGTCGCCTGGCCGGTTTGCCGGCGGCAGGTTTCAATTTTCTTCGTGCCTTGCTCATGCCGCTGAATTTGATTTCAGCGCGGCAAGCGCATCGGCCACTTCATGGCCTTTGGTTTCGATGAAAGCCAGCAGTTCATCCGGCGTGCGCGTGTCCTCAACCGTTTTGCGGTTCGGATTTACGGCTTTAAGGTCGTAATTTTTCGCTTCGATTTGCGCGCGTGTCACCGTCCAACTGCGCTCGCTGTCCCCGCGCGTCGGCAGCAGTTTGAAAAATTCCTCGAACTTCTCCAACAGGAACGGCGTCCGCTTGCCCACTTTGATGTCCGACAAATCATAATACCAGATTTTTTCTGTCGGCTTGCCTTTGTTGAAGAAAAGTAGGTTCGTTTTCACGCCCGCGCCCGCCGCCGTGAACACGCCGCCCGGCAAGCTCACAATGCACCAGAGGTCGCAATCATCGAGCAGCTTGCGCTTGGTTTGCACGAAGGCCGTTTCATTCGTGCGGAATAACACGCCCTCGTCGAGCACGATGCCGCAGCGTCCGGTCGGTTTGAGGCTGTCAATGACGTGTTGAAGGAACAGCACTTGCGTCGCGCCCGTCTTGTAGGGAAATCGCGTCTGCGCATCTTTGCCTTCCTTGCCGCCGAATGGCGGATTCATCAAAATCACGTCATGCAATTGCGGCGCGTCCTGAAACAATCCGCCGTAAGTTTCTGCACCTGTCAGCGTGTTGCCGTGCCACAAATGCGGCTCATCAATGTTGTGCAACACGAGATTGGCGAGCGCAATCGGATAAATCGCATTGTCCTTCTCGCGCCCGTAAAATGTTCGGTGCTTCAATGTTTCCAACTGGTCGGGCGATTTGATTTTCGAGTTGTTCGGCCCGGCCATGTGCTCGAACGATTGCGCCAGGAATCCGCCCGTGCCGCAGCCGGGATCATAAACCGTGCAGCCGATTTGTGGATCAACCACCTGCACCATCGCGCGGATGATTTCGCGCGGCGTGAAAAACTGGCCGCCGTCGTTCCCCTTCTCGCCCATTTTGAGCAGCAGCCCTTCATACACCTGCGACACCGTGAACACATGCGTCGGGTCAACCGTCTCCGCGCTGATCTCGTGAACCTTGTCCAGCACGTCCAGAAAATTGCGTTCAGTATCAATCCGCGTGCGCTCGACGCTGGAGAAAATTTCGCTGATGACTTTCTGGCGCGGCGCGGCGTTTGGCTGCTCGCGCAATTTTTTCAAGCGCGGTATCAATTCGCCATTGACGAAATTGAAAAACGCGCCGAGTGCGCCATTCTGTAATTCCTTTCGCTTCGCGCCGTCTGGCGCGGCCCAATCCTGCCAGCGATACGGCGCAGCCAGCGAAGGAGTAAAATCCGAATCAACCGCCTCGGCTTCCTCCGCCTCGCGCGTCTCGCGTTCGTCAAGAATGCGCAGGAACAAAATCCACGTCAGTTCGGGGACGTATTGCAACGCACCCGCGCAATTCGAGCGCCGCATGATGTCGCAGATGGCTTTGACTGCGCTGTTGACCGATTGCTGTGTGGCGTGGCGCTTGCCGTTTCCGTTGTTTTTGGCCTTTGGGACGGGGTTTGTCATCTGGCAAAGACGGTAGCGGAATTACCGCTTGACGGAAACACCGAAAACCGGCAGAATTCCACCTGAATTCTGGCTTGGTTCGTGCTAAAGTATCTCACATGAGTCTGTATCTCGCCCATCGTAAAGCGACGCAGGCTTTGAATTTTATGGCCCGGCAATCCCCCGGCGGGCGCATAAGCAAGCTCAAGGCGCTCAAGCTCGTGTTCTTTGCCGACCGCTATCATCTGCGCAAATTTGGTCGTCCAGTCAGCGAATGTGCCTACTACGCCATGACCCACGGCCCCGTTGCTTCCGAAGCCAAAGCGGTTGCCGAAGATGACGATTTGCTGCCCGCGCCCGCGCGCAGCTACGCCCGAAAATTTCTGAAAAAAAAGGGCGACTACGACTATGCCTCTGTCGCTGATGTTGACAAATCCGTGTTGTCTGAAAGTGATTTTGAAGCCCTGACCTTCGCGTGGGAAAACTTCGGTCGCTTTTCCAAGTATCAACTCCGCGACATCACGCATCATTACCCGGAATGGAAGCGCCACGAGCGCGCGATTAAGGATCACGGACGCAAGCGGGTCAAAATGGATTACACTGACTTTTTTGCCGAGCCGGATGCCGGCTACATTCCCTGCCACGCCCTCATGCCCAAAGAACGCGAAGTCGCGCAAGAGTTGTTTCTCCAGCGCCAGGCTTTCGACCAGCACTGGAGTTAAATCGTGGCCGGAGCAGCCATTGATCTGAAACTCCGGCTCACCCTGCGTGAAGGGAGCGTCTATTATTTTGCGGAACGGCACATCACTTCGCCGGAGCCGCACTATTTCATCGTGGTCAATTCCGATCCGCTCGCCCAGCAGGTGCTCCTGCTTTCCGTCGTCACGTCAAAAGTGGACGACGTGAAACTGCGCCGCAAAGCCTGTCCCGAAACCCTAGTGGAAATTGCGCCGGACATCTTCGACGTGCTGAAAAAGCTGTCTATCGTGGATTGCAACGACCTCAAACAAGTCCCGCTTGCCGAGTTCAACGCCCGTTTCATCCGCAAAGAAATTCGCTGTTTCGACAAGGATTTGCCAGTTGCTTTGCGGAAGGCGCTGCGCAAAGCCATTCACGCCAGCACCATTCTGGCCGCCGAAATGAAAGCGCTCGTCGCCAGTCCGTAGCGACACTGTTGACAGATTACTGCGTGGCGTGGCGTTTGCCGTTTCCGTTGGTGGATACCGCTTTCATTTAACTTCCCCTGTCGCCTTTCCAAGACTAACAAACTGTTCTCGAACCGTATTAGCCGAATTCTGCCTGTCGTCTGGATCATCGTTGAGCAAGCGACTGACAATGCCATGAAATCTCCCCTTATGTGGACACTTCTTGGCAGATGGAACCCCGGCAGAAATCTGGCCGGTTGCAATAAACCATAGCACTTTGCCCATTTGGAACAGGTCGGAACGGTGGTCAACCGGCACAGACTTATCATCGGCGTATGCAATCATTTCCGGCGACGAAAAGAAGAGTGGGCCAACAAATTCGTTAGTCAGGGTTAAACGGTCCATCGGCCTACCTGAAACGTCTTCCCCTTTGAGTTTCGCGATGCCGAAATCTATCATCCTGATCTCCGAACCCAGGACAATGAAATTTTCCGGTTTGATGTCTCGGTGGATTATTCCTTTTGAATGCACATGCTCTAACGCCTCGCAAATCTGTATGCTCAGCTTGCTCAAAGATTCGCGCCCTTCGCTAATGTAAATCGAACCGTCGAAATCGCCCGGAGTAACCCACGGAATATCTTCGCCGAAATAATCCGGGCGAAGTCGGCTGGGTGTCGTTCCTGTCGAAATCGTGCAGACCTCCGCTAAATTTTTTCTCTCCCACGATTGAGCTTCATCACTATCAAAGACCGCGCGAAGATGAGCTGCGGGCAAATTTTCGGCGGCTTGCAATTGCGCCTCGGCGCTGGCACGCGCGCGTTCCACCGCCGCCATCTGCTTCTGCAAAATACCCGCAATCCGTTTCTGCTCCGCCAGCGGCGGCAAAGGAATAAGGACTTGGGAAAGTTCTTTGAAGCCAATCGAATCTAACCCCGTCGTTTTCGACATCCATTGGCGCATGTCAACCAACTTGAGTGCCAGCGTTACAAAACTTGAATCGAACACCTCATCGTGCGGCAACAGAGCAGCGAGGTGGCCAACCACTGCTGCCGGAACACCGAGACGCGCACGATGATTTGTGTAAACCGACCCGCTGCGAGGCATTAAAATTGTGCCAGCAGGGAAAATTCGCATTCGGAATTTTTTAATCGCTTCCTCTGTGAGACATTCATCAGTCTCGACCAAATCCAAAGTGAAGCGATAACGTCCCACATCTTTCATTCTGACGAATGGGACAGTTCCGTTAGCAAAAGCATCCATTTCTTGTGGTGCGCCATCGCCACCAGTCAATTCCGTAAGGTCGCCGAGTCTGGCCCATTGCCAGCCGTCAGGCAATTTGCGCTTGGCATCTTGGCCGCTCAATTCCGCCGTCGCTGTCATGTGGCAAACATTCTTTCTTTGGTCTGGTGCAAAATGTCGGCAGGTTTGCCGAGCGTTTTGAGTGCGGCCAATCCACCGGCGTGGACGACTTCGGGCGTTTGAAAGATTTCCGGGTTTTCCAAACCGTCCGTGCCACTGCGGGCAAATTGTTTCGCCATCGCCTTGAGTGTGGCCGCCGTCGGCATGGGCAGGCCCGCCAGCCAACGGTCGTTTTTGTAGGCAAACGCCTCGGCACGCTCGGCGCGCGTGCGCGGGGCAAGTCCGTAGCCGAGTTCGGCCAGCACGTCGTAAAGGTCGAAAGCAGCCATGTCCTCTAGTTGTTGCACGAGCAGCGCGGAGCGTCCGGCGTCGGGCAGACGGCCCAGCATTTCGCGGCGTTGCGGCGGTTCAATCCAGCGGGCGCGGAAATTTTCCAGCGTCGGCGCTTCGGCAACCAGTCGTGCGGCCAGCCGTTCCTTGTATTCCTCCACCGTCACCGGCATGGCCTTGCCGTCCACCTGCGTCACGATGTAGCGCCCGGCGGCAGACACGCGCACGTCGAAGCCCTCGACTTGAATCGTCGGTTCGGGCGGCTCCGGCGGTTCCGGGCCGGGACGCGGCTCGCGCGGCTGCCATTTTGTGAGAAATTCGCCGCCGAACAATCTTGTGGCATTGGTGAAGTCATAGACGCGGAACATCAATTTGCCCGTCGCCGGATTGAGCCGCGTGCCACGCCCGACCATTTGATAAAACGCAATGGGCGAGCGGACGTATTTGAAGAAAACGATGTTACAAACGGCGGGCACGTCCACGCCGGTCGTGAGCAAGTCCACCGTGGTCGCGATAAAATGCGAGCGTGACGCGCCGCGCAAGTCGGCCAGATATTGCGCGCCGCCGACGCTGGCGGTGCATTTGAAGGCGAACGGGTCAAGGCGCGGGCGTTTCTGTTCTGCGCACCAGTCGGCGTAAAGATTGTTCAACGCCGTGGCAACGGCGTCGGCATGACGATCCCGCGCGCAGAAGATGATGGTCTTTTGTTCCGGCCCGCCAGTGGCGAGAAATTGACCAAAGAGAAAGCGCGTCATGGCCGCGACACGTTCGGGAATGAGTAATTTGTCGTCGAGGTCTGCGCCACCGTAATATGGTCGGGCTTCTTCGAGACGCATCGGTTCGCCGGTTGTCGCATCGGTGAGTTTCTTGCCGCGCAAATCATCGCGGGCGACTCCGGTGATGCGTTCGCTTTGTGTTTTGTCATCAAGGAACAGATCAACGCGATGGATTTCGCAGGCGGCGAGGTAGCCGTCCTCGATGCCCTGCGCCATGTCATATTCATAAACCGGCTCGCCGAAGTGCTTGAGATTGTCGGCGGTGATCTGCAAATCGGCGGCGGCATCCTTGCTTTTCTCCGTCACCTCAATTTCGCGCGGCGTGGCGGTGAGGCCGATTTGAACGGCGTTCGGATTGCGCGTGAGGACTTGCGACCATTTGCCCCACGCGGAGCGATGGCACTCGTCAATGATGATGTGGCTGAAATAATTTTCGGGATAAAACGTCGTCAGAAAATTTGCCGTGCCGTCCTCGGTGTCCACGTCGAGCGTCTGATATGTGGCAACGTGAATCCGCGCGTTGCGGGCGTGGTTTGAACCGTCCGACTCACGATAAACTTCGGCGGCTTCCGTGCCGAAAACATTTTGCAGCGCGCCCAAACCCTGGCTACGGAGTTCGTCGCGGTCGCAAATGAACAGTGCACGGCGAAGTTGTCCGGCGTCGGCAATGCGTTTGAGCAGGTGAACGGCAATGAAAGTTTTGCCTGCGCCCGTGGCAAGCGTGAGTAATGCGCGTTTCCCGCCGTGCGCCAGTTTTTCCAAAACGGCGCGAATCGCGGCATCCTGGTAGTAACGGCGTGTCGCCTCGCCTCCGGTGTAGCGTGTGAGCAGCGGGCGGGCGGCGGGTGCGTCCAGCGTGAAGCCTTTTGCCAGTTCGTAACGGGCGCGCAACTCGGCGGGTGCTGGAAATTCCGCGAGCGGCTTTGGTGCGGAAGTTTTGCCGGTGAAGGAATCAAATTCAACAAAGAGATGGCCGTTGCTGGAAAAAACGAATGGGACATTCATCCGCTTGCATGAGGCGTAGAGTTTGCCCTGTTCAAGTCCGTGGCCGGGCGGCAGATTTTCCGCCTTGGCTTCGATGAGCGCGACAGCAACCGGCTGCGTCTCTGCATTGACCGCGATGCGGAGCGTGTAATCAACACGGCCCTTTGCGCGCTTGCGTGGCTTGCCGTCAACAATTTCAATTGCACCCGCCGTTTCCTCACGGCGAATCAAATCTTCCGTCCAGCCGCAGGAATGCAGGGCGGGATCAATAAGTTTGGCGCGCGTGTCAGATTCACCGAACGGCATGACTGACATTAACGAATTTTGCGGACAAACGGAAAGCATAAACCAAGTTCACCGCGTCAAGTCCGGCAGTTTGCGTTATCTACATACGCCCGTTAAAAATAACTGGATGGCTGTAATTGAGCAATCGCATCGAAGGCGAGTTGCTCATCGCGGTCAAAAGCCGAGTCCAGCACGGATGCATGTCGGCGACCGTCACCAACGCCGTGCAAACACGCAAGCTCTCGAATGAACGGGTCTTCAGACTTCATAAGTTCGCCGCCTTGATTCCAGAGAGCGAAACGGTTGAGTTCATCGGCAGGAACATTTGTGTTGATACCCGTATCCACCGTGACACCGTTAAGTCGTAGTATTGCCAATCCTTGAATTTCAGCCATCTGCCAAACTGCTGGTTGGCAGCGAATCGGACGATTGGTGAGACGAAGGACTTGCGCGCCAGCTTGCACTGCATTGATGCCTAACTGGAGGAGTTCAGTAGCGTCTTCGGTTGCTATGGTCTTGAAAACTTCGGTGATAAGCCGCAATTCGGGCAAAACTTTGAGTGAAGTGCTGAATTCCAATAACATTTGAGGCGTTGCCAAATATGTCAGGCGTCCTGCGAAAAATCGCAGCTTCGGGATTTTCCTTTTGCGCGCGTAACCGTGAAGTTGGTGCGCACCGACAAGTTGTTCGCGCAGCGCATTGGCATACGCATCCCTGACCACAATTGCATCGTGGATCAGCCCTTGAACCGTTACTCCTCTGGCCTGAAAACGCGCAATTTTATATTTGAAGCGTTGAACCAATCTTTTGAGATGCCACGATTCCATGATAGTTTCAGCGTAATGGGGCATCGGGAATCGCATTCCTTGCGCGGTAAAAGCTCTCATCAGTTCGCTGTGGGTATCGGCTTTCGCTAGGAGCAATTCCTTCAATCCACGGACGAGCGTCATCCAATTGGGCCTGCGACCGTCATCGGCGAAATCATTTTCTCCAGTCAGCCATTCCTCGCCTCCCACAGAAAAATCTTTGCCGCTTTCGTGCAGGTGCAAACTCTGGGCTTCCAAAAGTTCTAATAAATGCTTCCGGCCTTCGGTGACTTTCGCCTCCTGTCCGGTAAGGATGATGTCATCAACATATCGGAAATAATTTCCCGGCATCGCTTCATTCATCCGAACATCCACGTCCCTCAACACTAAATTGCCAATCAGATGACTGAACATCGGGCCGGTCAAAACTCCATCACAATTTCCAGTCTCCGCAGCTACAACAGCGTGGTCGCTCAAAATCTTTTCCCCCAGTTGCCGAAATTTATCGTTCATCTCGGTGGCGTCGCAAGCTTGTGACCAGGCATTCCGCGCGGAATCAGTGGTGATGCTCGGATAGAATCGTTTAATGTCCGTGTATAACACGGTGGCATTTGTGTCTTGTTTGCACGCATTGGCAACAGCAGCGTGACGCTCACGGAAACCAGAAAAATACATCTCAAAAATGCCTTCCGGTGAATTTAGTGGAGCAAACCGGTAGCTGAAAACAAAAGGGAACGCTTGGAACGTCTCCGTATGCCGTGAACATTCATTAAGCAAGGCGGCTTCGGCGAATGCTTCATTTGGCCCTGGCAAATGCATCTGGCGATATTCGACTGGCCGACCCTCTTGATGATCTTTGAAGTGCAATGCGGGAAAATAAATTGGTCTCGTCCGAGAAGTGACGAGATGAGAGGCCACTTCACCAGCCCACCGATCACGCAGGGCACAACAGTTTGCCAAATAATATCGAAGGCCGAGATACGGCAGTATGTCGCGCCGCCGATATTGGTTCACCGCGCGCACCGCCAAAATCTCTGGATGCAAATTGCCCATTGTTAGAGATGGAGATCAAATCGCATCACCGCGAGGCCCACGCTAAATGTTTCTTCTGGGCGGAGTGCGTGGGCGACTTTTGCCGACGTAACTGCTACTGCGTCTGGCGGCGTATCCGTGGAGACCCCTCGAATGACGCGCACTAACCCAACCAGTAAATTCTTTACCCGGCTGAACAATCCGCCGGTTTGGGGCAGAACGTCATTCATCTGTGGTTCGATCCAAACAACAGAACTTCGTTCGTCGCGGGAGTGACGAAATAATTCATTTAGCTGCGGTTGGGCATCATTCCATTTCCCTTCGCGTTGTAGAAAACCGGAAAAATTCGCGAGCACGAGCATCCGTGCAGCGCACCCATTGCAACGAATCGTGAGTTGGCGAATAAGGTCGGTGTTGCTGATGTTATTGCACACATCCCAAGGTAGAAATACCGATTGGACACTGATGGCTTGTGCCTCTAATGTCTCACGAACTTCATTCAAGCCTTCTGCTGCGTAGCCGCGAGCGTCCTCGGAAATTTCACCGCCGATGACTACCACATCGAGCGGTTCGCGCGGCAATCGGCCCTGTCGCCGTAGTTCGGCAAGCACCGTCAGAATGGTGAGGACTGCCGCTCCTGAACCGCAGGGTAAATCAGCGACGGCGACGCGACCACCAGCAAAAATCTGTGCGAATGCATCTGCGACGTGAGGCATGTGGGATTCGGGATCAAGCATCGCCAATTGAACACGGGCCGATGAACCGGTGAAGCGCCATGCGAAGTGCTTATTGGTCGCGTCTCTACTGATTCCACCAATACAACCGCCAGATGCATCCTGTTGTTCTGCCAGCGGACGAAGTCCGTGTCGTTCCAACAATGCCAACCACGCTCGAATCAATTCCGGTGGCAACTTGAGAACGCAGTCGCTTTGTCGCCAAAGAGATTCAGGCAAATCTTCACTGCGAATAAGGCGGCTTATGGGCATGAGCATTGACAATTGTTTTACGGCACAGTGACATGAAAAAGTTAAGGCTGCACCGGCGACATGGTGAGGGAAAGTCCCCCCTTATGCAAAATTTTCCGCGTGAACGAACCCATCGGGTTAATTCACTCCGGCAGCCGCGAGCTACCCCCCCCCCGCCTCCAAGCCGCTTGACTAGAAACTTGACTCACGCGCAGGTTGCCCTCGCGTGATCAGCGTCGGCCACGCGGCAGGCGCAGGGCGTTGCTGGATTTTGCAACCTTCACGCCCTTGACCTTCAACATGGTTTGGACGAGCAAGCGCATTTCAGCGTCCGGCACTTTCGGTGGGAGAATTTGCGCGAAGCGGCCTTCCATTTTGTCCATGACGGGAACATCGGATTCGCCGAAGCCAAAGAATTTTCCGTTGCCGCTGCGGATGATGGGCAGGAATTTTTGTTTCTGTCCGTCGCGGGACTCGCCTATGAGCACTACAACCTCGCGCCGGTCAAACGCCTCGGATGGTGGTTCCGTCATGTCCATTTTCTCGCCGGGCGTGGCGGATTTCATCCAGGCTTCGAGCGTCATCACGGTCGCGTTTGCCGCGTGGGCGATGCACACGAGGCGCGCGGTCGTGGCGAAATCATCCTTTGCGCCGTCATCAGCCAGATTCTCCGGGATGAACATGGCCGGGCCATCCGCACCGATCAGGAAAAGCGTTGGCGGCACGCGCCCCATGTTGCGCATGGAATAATTCGCGTAGTGCTCGGCCTGTGCGAGCAGGTCGTCAAGCGTTTTAAGTTGCCGGGGCATTTGCACCGGCGACAGGATGCATCCGAAGTCGCCCTTTTGCCAAAAATTTCCGCGCGAGCCAACCCATTACCCTTTTCAAATCCGGCAACGCGGCGACACCCCCCCGCCTCGGTCGCCGGTCAGACAACGCGCGAAAAAGTTTGGGGACAATTGGGGGACAGTCAAAGGGTGTTTTCGTGCGCTCACATGCGTCTTGCCTTCAAATGCGTCTCGCGTAAAATCGTGCGTGTTGACGCGGGTTTTGTCACTGTTAATGCACGAACGCGAAACAGTCTAATTGGGTTCGACCCCCGCCGCGCGTACCATTCCACCCGTTTTGAACTCCCCCAGCAATGTTGTCGGGAAAGTTGTCTGGAGAACTTGAAATTATTTTCATCTTAACGTTTTCTTAAGGTTCGTTCGCGTAAGTTCGCGGCATGAAAACGGTTCCCACTCATGTCGTCACCGGGATTCTTCTCGCGCTCGCTGTCTCCACCCGCGCCGCCGACCCGCGCACGAATTCCTGGTTCACGGCCTTCTCCGGCCAATACGCGCGCATCTACACGAACAATACCATGCTGGCCAGCGGCACGGCATTGACAACCTGGAGCAACGGATCGGAGACGCAGTCGCTGCCCGCCTACAACGGCGTGCAGGAGGTTTATTCTTCGACAAACTGGATTTATGTCCGCAGCACCGGCCTCGCCAGCTACAACATGGGACCGTGGCAGAACGGAGCGTTTCCGAACCTGCCGGTGAACCAAAAATCGCTCTTCCGATTTCCGCGCACCAACGGAGTGCCGACGACCAAAACCGAATCAGGCGGGGGACAGATCGGGATTTTCGTGGACGGCGTGGCCATGTTCAACAGTTGGGATGCCTACACCTGGGACACCACCAACGACACCGACGAGCAAAACATCACCGGTTATTGGAATCGTGACGCCTATGTGAACGAAGGCGTGACGTTCGACCCCGGCTACGCGCACCAGCAGAACACCGGCGTTTATCATTATCACGCCGACCCGATTGCGCTGCGTTATTTGCTCGGCGACCATGTGGATTACAATCCCGCGACAAAAATTTATTTCGAAGACACCAACGCACCTACAAAACATTCACCGGTTCTCGCGTGGACGGCGGACGGCTATCCGCTTTACGGACCTTATGGCTATTCCAACCCAACGAACGCAAACAGCGGCATCCGCCGGATGATTTCCGGCTACGTTTTGCGCAACGGCCAGTATGGCACGGATGATTTGCTGGTGACCGGACGCACAACCATTCCGCAATGGGCGGTGCGGCTCTACAATGTCAGTTCAAACCAGACGGGCGCGCCGTTCACGGGCATTCACACCAACGGCTGTTACATGGAAGACAATGATTATCTCGGTGATCACGGCTACACACAAGGCGTGGATTTTGATCTGGACGAATACAACGGTCGCTGGTGCGTCACGCCGGAATTTCCCAACGGCACCTACGCCTACTTCGTTGCGATTGATTCAAACGGTGTGCCGGTTTTCCCTTACAACATTGGCCGCGGTTATTACGGAAGCCCGGTCGGTGGCAGCGTGACCGCAATTACCGAAACCGTCGCGACCAATTTTCTCGGCAACGCGAATTTGACTTCGACGCTCAACGCGCCGGATGTGAACAACGGAACGGTCACGCTGACCTGGAGCGCGCTCGAAGGCGGCACTTACATGGTGCAATCCACCACGAATTTTTCAACGTGGACAACCAATTCGACGACTGTTCCCGCCGTGTTGAATGCGGCAAGCTTCACAGACAATCCCACGGACAATGATCGTTTCTATCGCGTCGGCAGAACGTCCGTCGCAACTTTCGACAGCGCGGGCACGACAATTTTCGCAACCAATTCCGTGGCGCCCGGCGGCAGCGCTTATTGCGGCCAATCGGTCGCGCTCACCATCACGCTCACCGCTCCGCCGAACCTGCCGCCCGCCGGCGTGCCCGTTACCAGCGTCACCATTGGCATCATCACGGCATTGAGCGCGACCTGCACGACACAGGGCACCGTGGTCGCCATTTTCACGATCCCGGCCAGTTACACTCCAACCGGCGCACAAAATGTCGTGGTCACGTTTCCGCCGCCGCCCAACCAGACCCATTCGGCGGTTTTTACGCTGACCGGCGGATTTACGATCAATCCTTGAGAAATGAAACACGCGCTGAAAATAATCTTGCTGCTCCAGCTCTTGCTGGCCACCGGAGCGGACGCGGCGGATTTGCGCGTGGATTTTTCCCCGCAATTCAGCGGCGCTCCGTTGGTCTTTGACGCGCTCAAAAATCAAACCGCCGGCGGGCAAACAATTTCCGTCACTCGTTTGGATTTTCTTTTGTCGGATTTCGCGTTGCGCCGGACGGACGGAATCTGGATTGAGCAAAAGCATTGGTTTGGCTACATCGGCGCGCGCGACGGCAGAACAAATTTCACGCTGGAAAACATCCCCGCCGGAAATTATGACCGCATGCGCTTTCACATCGGGCTTGAGCCGGAATTCAATCACGACAATGCGGCGCAATGGCCCGCCAATCATCCGCTGAATCCGGAAGTGAACAGACTGTATTGGGGCTGGTCGCGTGAATACGTTTTTCTCGCGCTGGAAGGCGGCTGGCAAGGTGGCGGCAAACAAAGCGGCTTTTCCTACCACCTCGCGACTGATCGCGAGCTGATGACAATTGAATTGCCCGTCGCGCTCGACTTGAATTCCAGCCGCGAAATCCAAATTGGATTGGACATCGGCAAAATGGTTTCCGCGCCAAACAAAATTGCATTGAGCGATTCGACGGACACTTCGCATTCGCGCGCCAACGATCTGCTGGCCGCCAAACTGCGGCAGAATGTCGAGGCCGCGTTCGACGTGAAAACCGTAAAAGAATTTTCGCCCATCGCCGAACGGACGCGCGGCACGAATCACATTGAGCTGGCGCCGAACGCTACACCGTATCATTTGACGATATCGCGATTTGCTCCGCAGCCGGATTTGCCGCGCGACAATCCGCTTACCGGCGAAGGCGTCACGCTCGGCAGCAGGTTGTTTTTCGACCGGCGGCTTTCGGCGGATGACTCCGAATCGTGCGCGGCGTGCCACAATCCGCGTCTGGCCTTTTCGCAGCCAAGACGTGTCAGTCGCGGCGTGGACGGCGACCTCGGCACACGCAACGCGCCATCGCTTGAAAACCTTGCCTGGAAAGATTTCTTTTTCTGGGATGGCCGCGCGGCGACGTTGCGTGAACAGGTTTTGCAGCCAATCCAAAACCCGGTTGAAATGCACGAGCCGCTCGCGAATGCCGTCGCCAAAATCGCGGCGGACACGGATTATCACCGGCTTTTCGCCAATGCGTTCGGTTCGCCGGAAATCACCCCGGACAAAATCGCCCGCGCCCTGGAGCAATTTCTGCTCGTGCAGGTTTCCTTCGATTCAAAATTCGACCGCGTGATGAACGGGGCGGCAAAATTCACGGACGAGGAGCGGCGCGGTTTTGTGTTGTTCAACACGGAATACGATCCGTATCACGGGCAATACGGCGCGGATTGTTTCCATTGCCACGGTGGGCCGATGTTGCAAAGCCAGAGCTTCGCAAACAATGGGCTGGATTCCGCGTTCAGAGATCTCGGCCGCTTCACGGTGACAAAGCGCGCCGGCGACGAGGGGAAATTTGCCGTGCCGTCCCTGCGCAACGTCGCCGTGACCGCGCCTTATATGCACGACGGACGTTTCAGGACTTTGGAGGAGGCGGTCGAACATTATTGCACGGGCATGAAGCGGAGCGCGACGCTAGATCCAAATCTTGCCAAGCATCCCGACGGAGGCGTCCCGTTGAGCGCGGAGGACAAGCGTGCTCTCGTCGCATTTCTCAAAACTTTCACGGACAAGCGGTTTTTGCCGCCGGCCGCTTCTGCGAATCCGGCCGAAAAATAATGCAAGTAAATTCAACGCGCCGCCTATTCTCCCGCTTAGGCGAAGCACCGCGAGCTTCTGATGAGGTTTTAGACATCGTTAACAAACGTGTTCGGATCGCATAATTGACGAGGGTTGGTTCGGAAGTCGGACACGTCAAAACCCGACGAATTATGCACGGAAGCGATTTTCTGGCGATCTCTGAAAGATAAGTTTCCAGCGGGTGCATTTCGTTTGACTCGGCGAATGTGCGGCGGAAAGTCGGCACATCAATTCGCAGGTCAAGCTTTCGGACGCAGCATTTTCCAAAGCCAGCCGAGCGGGTCGTAGAATTCATCCACCACGCGTTCCTTCAACGGAATGATGGCATTGTCGGTGATGGTGATGTGTTCAGGACAGACCTTGGTGCAGCACTTGGTGATGTTGCAAAAGCCGATGCCTTGCGCCTGCTTGAGCTCCGGCAGCCGGTCTTCGGTGTCGAGCGGGTGCATCTCCAGCGCGGCGGCATAAACCAGAAAACGCGGGCCGATGAATTCGTCGTGCTTGTGATGGTCGCGCAAAACGTGGCAAACGTCCTGGCACAGGAAACATTCGATGCACTTGCGGAATTCCTGCACACGGTCAATATCCTCCTGCTGCATCCGCCAGGAGCCGTCCGAGGCGTCGGGCGTGCGCGGCTTGAACTTCTTGATCTTGGTCTTGACGCGGAAGTTCCACGACACGTCGGTTGCCAGATCGCGGATGCTGGGGAACGCGCGCATCGGCTCGATGGTGATCGGCTTGTCCGCCGGCAGCGTGTCCATGCGCGTCATGCACATGAGCTTCGGCATGCCATTGACTTCGGCGGAGCAGGAGCCGCATTTGCCGGCCTTGCAATTCCATCGAACCGCAAGGTCGTTGGCCTGTTCCTTCTGGATTTTGTGGACGACATCGAGCACCACCAGGCCCTCGGTGATCTCCGTGGTGTAATCCACGAACTTCCCTGCGCCGTTGCCGTCGGTGCGCCAGATTTTGAAAGTAACAGTTTTCATCGCGGCAATATCAGTTCTTCATCTCCTCGATGACTTGTTTCAATTCGGCGGGCATCGGCGGAATCGGTTCGCGCCGCAGCTTCATCGAGCCGTCCGCCGCCTTGGAAAGGACTGCGTTGTATTTCTGGGCTTCGGGATCCTTGTCCGGAAAATCGTCGCGGAAATGGCCGCCGCGGCTTTCCTTGCGATCCAGAGCGGACACCGTGATGGCCTCGGAAATGGTGAGCAGATGCTTGAGGTCAATCGCCGTGTGCCAGCCGGGATTGTATTCGCGATGGCCCTGCACGGCGACCTTCGCGGCGCGGGACTTGAGCTTGCCGATGCCGACGAGCGCCTTCTCCATTTCGTTTCGGAGGCGCACGATGCCGACGAGTTCCTGCATCATGTTCTGCAAATCGTTTTGAACCTGATACGGGCCTTCGTTGCTGCCACCGGCGGGGCGTTCAAACGGTTCGACGGCCTCGCGATAAGCGGCCTCAACCTGGGCATCGTTGATCTGGACGTTGGGATTTTCTTTCGCAAACTTCGCGGCGTATTCGCCGGCGCGTTGGCCAAACACAATCAGGTCGGAAAGCGAATTGCCGCCGAGACGATTCGCGCCGTGCAGACCGGCGGCGCACTCGCCTGCCGCGAAAAGGCCCGGCAGATTGGTCGCCTGGGTGTCGCCGTTCACGCGAATCCCGCCCATCGCGTAATGCGTGGTCGGACCGATTTCCATCGGCTCTTTCGTGATGTCGAGATTCGCCAGTTGCATGAACTGGTGATACATGGAGGGCAGCTTCTTTTTGATGTGCTCCGCCGCGTTCGGGATCTTTTCCTCGATCCACGAAATGTCGAGGAACACGCCGCCGTGCGGACTTCCGCGACCGGCCTTCACTTCGCGGTTGATGCAGCGGGCGACGTGGTCGCGCGTCAAAAGCTCCGGCGGACGTTTCGCATTTTTGTCGCCCTGCGTGTAGCGCCAGCCTTCCTCGGGATCGGTCGAGGTCTGCGATTTGTAATTGTCCGGAATGTCGTCATACATGAAGCGCTTGCCGTCCTTGTTGCGCAACACGCCGCCTTCACCGCGCACGCCCTCGGTCACGAGAATGCCCATGACGCTCGGCGGCCAGATCATGCCGGTCGGATGAAATTGAATGAACTCCATGTCGAGCAGTTCCGCACCCGCGTGATACGCGAGCGACACACCATCGCCCGTGCCTTCCCAGGAATTGCTGGTGATGCGATATGCGCGGCCCAGACCACCGGTGGCAAGCACAACCGCTTTCGCCTTGAAAATGCGGAAGCGTCCGCGCTCGCGGTCATAACCGAACGCGCCGACGACGCGCGTGCCGTCTTTCAACAGCGACACGATGGTGTATTCCATGTGAACGGTGATGCCCTGATGGATGCCGTGGTCTTGCAATGTGCGGATCAATTCAAGTCCGGTGCGGTCGCCAACGTGTGCCAGGCGCGGATAACGATGTCCGCCGAAATTACGCTGGAGAATTTTGCCGTCCTTGGTGCGATCAAACACCGCGCCCCACGCTTCAAGTTCATGCACACGCGCCGGCGCTTCCTTCGCGTGGAGTTCGGCCATGCGCCAGTTGTTGACGTATTGTCCACCGCGCATGGTGTCGGCGAAATGAACTTTCCAATTGTCGCGATCGTCCACGTTGCCCATCGCCGCCGCCATGCCGCCCTCGGCCATGACTGTGTGCGCCTTGCCGAGCAGCGACTTGCAGACCAGGCCAACTTTCACGCCGGATGCCGAGGCTTCGATGGCCGCGCGCAAGCCCGCGCCACCCGCGCCGATGACGAGCACGTCGTATTCAAATGTTTCGTAATTGGTGGCCACAGGTAAAAATTTGTTCCGGATTTAAAAAAGTCTGAAATCATGCCAGGCGCCCATCGAGCAGAGGCGGATATAAGCATCGGAGAAGCCGACCCAGAACAAGCTCAACCACGCCCAAAGCATGTGGCGGCGGTTCAGGCAACTCACGCAGGAATAGCCCTTGGCGCACGCCGGCTTTTGGGAAACTTCATCCATGAACCCGCCGATCAAATGCCGGAGCGAATGACAGCCGAAGGTGTAACCAGCGAGCAGAACCACGTTCACGACCAGAACCAGAGTTCCGATGCCAATGCCGAAATGTGCCGCGCCGGTCGCGTCCGTGAACCACATCGCCTTCCACGCGTCATAGGAGAGAATGAAAATAAATACCACGGCCACATACATGAAGTAGCGGTGGATGTTTTGCATGATGAGCGGGAAGGAACGTTCGCCGAGAAATGATTTCCGAGGCTCGCCAACGGCACAATTGACGGGATCGGCCCAGAACGCCTTGTAATATGCGCCGCGATAATAATAGCAGGTGAAACGGAAACCCGCCGGCGCCCACAAAATCAGAAAAGCCGGTGAAAAAACAAGCCAGGCCGGCCACCAAGCAGGTTTCGCCCCGAAAATAGCGTGCGGCGTAGTGCCAAAAATCTCCGGCGAGTAAAACGGCGACAGATAATCCGCACCGTTGCCGTTGAACCAGTAATGATTTCCCTGAAACGCCGCCCAAGTGGAATAGACGATGAAGGCGGAAAAACCGAGAAAGACGAACAGGGGCTGCACCCACCACGCGTCAGGGCGCGTCGTCTGGCCAAACCGTCGTTGCGGCGGCAGCGTGTCTGCGTAAATCATAGAGAACTTAATCCTATTCATTAACAGGCACAGCGTCAACGTGCCCGGACAAGTTATAAGCACTGCTTCGATTAAATGTTCTGACAACTTATCGCTGCGGGAGGGCTGACCGCACGGAGGCGCTCCATTCGTTCAAGCCGCGCTCGCTGTTGCCGGCCGGTGAAAGGCCGAGAAGCTCCAGCGCCTCACCAACGAGATAAAGCGAGCCCGTAATGATAACAAAAGGATCTGCTGCGGATTTCTTCAGTGCATCATCCAAGCTGGCGCAGGCAAAGCTTTCCGCCGCCGGATTTGCGGCACGACACGCCGTAGCCAGTTCATCGGCATCGGCGGTGCGTTCGCTGGAAACCGGCACGGTGAAAATCCGCACGGCCAGTGGCGCGAGCGTTTCGCAAATGTGCTGCCAGTCCTTGTCTTGAAGCACGCCGAGAATCAGCGTGCGACCTGCCACCGGGAAATTTTTCTCCAGAGCTTCTCGCAGAACTTTTGCCCCCGCCACGTTGTGCGCGCCGTCGAGCAGGATTTTTTGGCTGTTCAGCCCTTGAACCAACTGCAAGCGCCCCGGCCAATTGACGCCCGCCAGGCCGGCGCGAATGTTCTCGTCGCTGACGGGAATTTGCGTCTGCAAAGTTTCGATGACAGCCAACGCCAGTGTGGCGTTGAGTTTTTGGTGGCCGCCCAACAACGGTGGGGCGAGCGTCCCCGCGAGCCGCGCTTCAATATCACTTGTCGTCACAATCGTAAGCGGCGCATTTTTCTCCCGCGCCGCTTTCTTAATCGCGGCCAAAGCTTCTGGTCCATCCACCGCCGTGACAACCCGCACACCGGGCTTGATGATACCGGTCTTCTCAGCGGCAATTTTTGCGAGTGTGTCGCCAAGCCATTGCTGGTGGTCGAGGGCGATGTTCGTGATGACGCTGGCCAACGGCGTGACGATGTTCGTCGCATCCAGCCGCCCGCCCAAGCCGGTTTCCCAGATCACCAGGTCGCATTTTTGTTCCGCGAAAAACTTCAATGCCATCACGGTGGCAAATTCAAACAACGTCGCTTCGTGCTCCTTGTTCGCCGCGCGCAATTCCCCGACGAGGCGAACCACATCCGGTTCTGGAATCAACCGGCGGTTGACTTGAATCCGCTCGCGAAACGAGACGAGGTGTGGCGAGGTGAACAACCCGACGCGCAAGCCCGACGCGCGGTAAATGCTTTCGAGCATCGCGCAGGTCGAGCCTTTGCCGTTCGTGCCGGCGACGTGGATGAAGCGGAGTTTTTCCTGCGGATTACCCGCGAGCGCGGCAAGCTTGAACGTGTTTTCCAGCCCGAACTTCGCGCCGAACAAACGCAGACCGTAGAGAAATTGAACCGCTTTGGCGTAAGTCATGGGCGATCGGTCCGCTCACAGCGGCTTCTGGTGGATTTTTGCGTGCGCGGCGGCGATGAAGCCCTTGAACAGCGGGTGCGGCTGGTGCGGCTTGCTCTGGAATTCCGGATGGAACTGGCTCGCTATGAAAAATGGATGGTCGGCGAGTTCGATGACCTCGACGAGCTTGCCGTCGGGCGAGAGGCCGCTGAAAATAAAACCGGCCTTCTCGAACTTGTCGCGGTAGCTGTTGTTGAATTCATAACGGTGGCGGTGGCGTTCGTTGATGACAAACGAGCCGTAAAGCTCCGCCGCCTTGGTGCCGAGCGCAAGCTGGCAGGGCTGCGCGCCCAGTCGCATCGTGCCGCCTTTTTTGGTGACTTTGCGCTGCTCGTCCAGCATGGCGATGACCGGATTCGGCGTGGCCGGGTCAAATTCCGTCGAGTGCGCCTTGTTCAATTTCAAAACGTTCCGCGCAAATTCAATCGTGGCGATTTGCATGCCGAGGCACAGGCCGAGGTAGGGGATTTTATTTTCGCGCGCGTATTGCGCCGCCAGGATTTTTCCCTCGATTCCGCGTTCGCCAAATCCGCCCGGCACAAGGATGCCGCCAAGGCCTTTCAACATTTTTTCCGCGCCAAATTTTTCGATTTCTTCCGCGTCCACCTGCACGATTTCCACGCCGCAGTCGTTGGCGACGCCGCCGTGGATGATCGCTTCATAAACCGATTTGTAGGCGTCCTGCAAACCGATGTATTTGCCGACGACGCCGACGCGCACGCGGTGCTGCGGCGCGATGAGCTTGCGGATGATTTCCTGCCAATGCGTCATGTTTGGCGCGGGCGTGGTGAGGTGCAGCAGGCGGCAAACCAGATCATCCATGCGCTCGCGCTGGAGCATCAGCGGCACCTCGTAAATCGAGTGGTCCACGTCCTTTTCCTCAATGACGGCTTCGAGCGGGACGTTGCAAAACATGGAAATTTTCTGGCGCAGCTCCTTGTCGAGCGGTTTCTCGCAGCGGCCGACGATGAGGTGCGGCGTGATGCCGATTTCACGTAGCTTGGCGACCGATTGCTGCGTCGGCTTGGTCTTCAACTCACCGGCGGCCTTGATGAACGGGACATAAGTGACGTGGATGAAACACGTGTTGCCCACGCCGGCTTCCAGCGCGAACTCGCGGATCGCCTCCAAAAACGGCAGCCCCTCGATGTCACCGGTCGTGCCGCCGATTTCCGTGATGACGACGTCCGCCTTGGATTTTTCGGCGAGGACGTGGATGCGGTTTTTGATTTCGTCGGTGACGTGCGGAATCACCTGCACCGTCTTGCCGAGATATTTTCCCTCGCGCTCGTTGTTGAGCACGGTCTGATACACCTGGCCACTGGTGAGATTGTTCAGGCGCGTGAGCTTGACGTTGGTGAACCGCTCGTAATGGCCGAGGTCGAGGTCGGTCTCCGCGCCGTCGTCGAGCACGTAAACTTCCCCGTGCTGATACGGATTCATCGTGCCGGGATCCACGTTCAGATAAGGGTCGAACTTTTGCAGCACGACCTTGAGGCCGCGGTTTTCGAGCAACGTGCCGAGCGCAGCGGCCGTCAGGCCTTTGCCCAACGAACTCACCACACCGCCTGTGACAAAAATAAATTTCATTTCAACGCCTCAAAAATCTTTCCACCCACTCCACATCTTCCGGCGCGTCCACGCCAACGCTGTCGAAGGCCACCTGCATGACTGCAATCTGGATGCCGTTCTCCAGCGCGCGCAACTGCTCCAGCTTTTCCGCGGCTTCGAGCGGCGACACCGGAAATTTGACCAGCCGCAGCAGTGTTCCGCGCCGGTAGCCGTAGATGCCGAGATGCTTCAAAAAAGCAAACGCCGCCAACTGTTCGCTCATCGAACCACTGGCGGCCTCGCGCAGATACGGAATCGTGCGCCTCGAAAAATATAATGCGCGCCCGGCGGCATTGACAACAACTTTCACGACGTTCGGGTTGTCCAGTTCGGCGGGATTCTTGATGCGGGTGGCGGCGGTGGACATTTCGCAATCCGCCAGGGCGCTGGCAACAGCATCAATCACCGACGGCTCAATCAGCGGCTCGTCGCCCTGGATGTTCACCACCGCGTCACAGGAAATTTTTTCGACGACTTCGGCAATCCGGTCCGAACCGCTCGGATGCAGTGGCGAAGTCATTTCGGCTCGGCAGTATTTCCGCGCAACGTCGGCAATCCGCAAATCATCCGTGGCCACGACGATTTCCGAAAGCGATTTTGCCTTCTGGCATTGTTCAATGACGCGCTGGATGAGTGGCTTGCCCGCGACGGGCGCGAGCGGCTTGCCGGGGAACCGGGTTGAGGCGTAGCGCGCGGGAATGATGCCGACGATTTTCACGGGCATCAATTAAGCCACAGAACCGGCGCGGATGAAACACCGATTTTGGAAAATCGGATTTGACATCGCGACCGAAGTGCGCCAGTGTGTCTGCGAACTGACTGCGAAATTGCCTTTGCCGTGTTGAGGCGCGGATGCCTCGAACGCCGGGTTGAGAGAAATCCATTTTGAACTATTCCGGGCGCCCGCCGTCCAATGCGTAATGGCATTTGCGACCGTGGACGCCAAGAGGCAATTGTAATCCCAGCCAGTCCAACCAAAACCAATTTAATCTTTAATTTATGGCAAGAGCCCCGAGAAAAACAAAACCCAAGGCCGCAGCGGAAGCCGTTGTTGAAGCACCCGTTCCCAATGGCGGAGCGGTCGCGGAAACCGCCGCACCAGAAAACACCGCGGCCGAACCCGCGCCTGAGTTGCAACCGCCGTCCACGCCGGTCGAGCCGGTCATGGACGAAGCGAAGCCCGAGGAGCGGCGCGGTTATCAGCGCGACAAAATCGCCACCTCGCTGAACATCGCCAAATTGCAGGCAATGAGCATGACGGAGCTGAACGGCATGGCCCGGGAACTGGGCGTGGAAAATTTCGGCACGATGCGCAAGCACGAGGTCATTTTCCACATCCTCCAGAAAAACGCCGAGCGCGCGGGCGTGCTGTTCTCGGAAGGCGTGCTGGAAATTCTGCCGGAGGGCTTTGGCTTTTTGCGGTCGCAGAGTTTCAATTACCTGCCCTGCCCGGAGGATATTTACATTTCTCCGTCGCAAATCCGCCGCTTTGATTTGCAGACGGGCAATCTCATCGCCGGCCAGATCCGCCCGCCGAAGGAGAAGGAAAAATTCTTCGCGCTGCTCAAGGTCGAGGCCGTGGACACCGAAGACCCGGACAAGGCGAAGGAAAAAACGCATTTCGACAACCTCACGCCGCTGTTTCCAAACAAACGGTTCATTCTGGAAACCGCCGCCGATGAATTGAGCACGCGGGTCTTGGATTTGGTTTGCCCGATTGGCAAAGGCACACGCGGCCTCATCGTCGCGCCACCGCGCACCGGCAAGACGGTGTTGATGCAGAAAATCGCCAACGCGATTCTCAAGAACAATCCAGAGACGTATCTGTTCATCCTGCTGATTGACGAGCGGCCGGAGGAAGTCACGGACATGGAACGCTCGTGCAAAGGCGCGGAAGTCATTTCGTCCACGTTCGACGAGCCGCCGGAGCGTCACGTGCAGGTGGCCGAAATGGTCATCGAAAAGGCGCGCCGCATGGTCGAGCACAAGCGCGACGTGGTGATTCTGCTGGATTCCATCACGCGCCTGGCCCGCGCCTACAACACCATCCAGCCGCATTCGGGCAAAATTCTGTCCGGCGGCGTGGACGCGAACGCGTTGCACAAGCCGAAGCGATTTTTCGGCGCGGCGCGCAACATCGAGGAGGGCGGCTCGCTCACCATCATGGCGACGGCGCTCGTGGACACCGGCAGCCGCATGGACGAGGTGATTTTTGAGGAATTCAAAGGCACCGGCAACATGGAGGTGTCGCTGGACCGCGCGCTGGTGGACCGGCGCATTTTCCCCTCGATCAACGTCGAGCGCTCCGGCACGCGCAAAGAGGAATTGCTGTATCACCCGGACGAACTCAACCGGATTGTCCTGTTGCGCCGCGCGCTCACGGGCGTGCCGCCGGTCGAGGCGATGGAGCTGGTTTTGGGCAAACTCAAGAAAACTAAGAGCAACATTGAGTTCCTTCTGGGCATGAGCGTGAGTTGAAACCGAACACCGGTTTCATCCTGAACTTCGCTACCGAGGACTTGATTTGATCAAGTTGAAGCGCAGGCTCGATTGCCGGCCATGACCGGCCAGCAGCCAGCCGGCCAGCAAAATCAGCAGGCAGTTTTCCAGCAGTTTGTCGCAGATGAATTCCGTGCCGGAGCCGCAGCCGCAGTCAAATTGCACCGCGCAAAATGGAATGTTCTGCACCGCTTGAAGGAGCAAGGCCCGATGGAGCACCACCCCCGTAAATGGCACCAGCATCACCATGAGCGTCAAGGCCGTGCCGCGCACTGCAATGCCGAGCAGCAACAGCAGTCCGCAAAACACCTCGAACCACGGCAGGGCTGCGGCCATGGAATTTAGAAGCAACGAGCTTTGCGTGAGGTCATATTGCCGCAGCAATTTCAGAAAACCCACGGGATCCAGCGCCTTGCTCAAGCCCAAGTAAAGAAACCCCGCGCCCAGTAGCCACCTTGCCAGCACGGCGGAGGTGTCCACGGTGATGCGGCTTCGGGATGTTTGGCTAAGTTTCATTTGTTCATATTGCGCAAGTTCCCGCTGTTGCGCGCGCCGGTTTCCACCGGCAGGTTGTTGGTCGTCCAATCCGTAATCCCGCCGCCATAGACATAGAGCTTCTGATTTGCAATGCCCACGTCCCGAAGCAGGATGGCGGCGGACTCGCTGTCGTCGCAATCGCCACCGTTGCAATAGACAACGATCTGCTCCGCCTTCTGGCAGACCGGCAGGACGGTGTCGAAATATTTCTCCGGATGATAGGGATCGAACTGGTATGCGCCGGGAATGTGGCCTTGCTGGTAATGTTCTTCGTCGCGGGCGTCAACGAAAACGATGATGTCCTGCTTGAAGCGCGGATCGCGAAAAAGCCGCGCTGCCTGACTGTCATCCAGCAATTGCAGCCCCTTTTCCTTCATCTGCGCCGCCAGAAATTGCGCAGGCGAAAGGATCTCCGCATTTGTGCCGAAGGTATTCGGCAACCTGTCGTTGGCTGCCGGCCGGACCGAATGCGCGCTTCCCGCCGGGAAATAGTCGCGCGTAAGTGCCAGCCCCAGCGGCGAAAGCTGGTTGGCGGCGAAAGCGAACGCAGCGCCGATGGCACCCACGATCACGGCTTCCCAAAAAATCTGCCGGATTGCCAGCGATCGGGTTGGAACCCCAGACTGGATTGAATTGTCTTTCACGCGAATGTTGCATCTAGCGTGGACGAGTCCGCCCCCTTGGGACAATCAATTTTTCTTTATCCCCGAACAGTGGCATGCGGCGGGCGGGCGGGCGTTTGAAAATCCGGCCCCTTCCGGCATTCAAAGCTCTCCCGCCGTCAGATAACGCAGGCTCTTCAGAACAGTGATAATGAAACCAAATGATTCTATTAAGCAAAAACATTCTTGTTGTTAATTCAATAATTGCCAAGCATTGGCCAAAAAAGGGTTGGCGGGTTTTCCACGCTTTGACGATTGTTCTGCATGAAAGGCGCGATGATGGCGCCGACAACAACGAACCTACGGAGATATGACGATGAAAAAAATTGCAATGCTCGCAGCGGTGCTCGGTTTCGCCGCGGCGGTTTCAGCCTCGGCGGCGGACGCCACGGAAAATTGGAGCACCCTTTGCGCGAAGTGCCACGGCGCGGACGGCAAGGGCCAGACAAAGATGGGCCAGCGGCTTGGCGTGAAGGATTTCACGGATGCCAAGGTCCAGGCGGACTTGAAGGATGACGCGGCGACAAAGGCAATCAAGGAAGGCCTAAAGGATGCGGATGGCAAGACCTTGATGAAGCCGTTCGATACGCTGACGGATGACGAAGTCAAGGCGCTCGTCGCCTACGTCCGCGGCTTGAAGTCCTAATCTACGCGCGAACCGGGGCTTCAGCCTCCCGGGCAGCACGTTTCCGCAGAAGCCGGCAACCGCCGGAAACGGATGGGTTATGCACAAACGCCGCGACAGGAACGGCGGAATAATTTTAACTGACGAATGAATACAGTCACCAATCTCACCACGCCGCCAGCGCGGTCATCCTTGTTGCGTAATTGGATGAGCCTCATCGGGCTGGTGGTCGCCATCGGCGGGCTGTTCTCGTTCCTGCTGCTGTTCATGCTCGATGCGCTGGCGGGCTTCTCGAATCCCTACATCGGCATCCTGACCTATTGCGTCGTGCCGGCGTTTTTGATTTCGGGAATATTTCTGACGGTGCTCGGCGTCTGGCGGGAACGGCGCAAACGGCAGCGGGAAAATCTTTCCGTCCCGAGAATTCAGATTGACCTGTCACGACCGCATGACCGGCGCGTTCTGGCGGCATTTGTTGTCGGCAGCCTGCTGTTCATCATGCTGTCGGCGGTGGGCAGCTACAATGCCTTTCAAGTCACCGAATCGGTGCAGTTTTGCGGGGAGACATGCCATACGGTGATGAAGCCGGAATTGACGACGCACGACCACGGACCGCACGCGCGCGTCGCTTGCGTGGAATGCCACGTCGGCAAAGGCGCGTCGTGGTTCGTGCGCTCAAAAATATCGGGTTCCTACCAGCTTTACGCCGTGGCGTTCAACAAATACCCGCGCCCGATTCCCACGCCGATAAAAAACCTGCGCCCGGCGCGCGAGACCTGCGAGCAATGCCACTGGCCGCAGGAATTCAACGGCAACATTGACCGGACGTTCACCTATTTTCAGGATGATGTGTCCAATTCGCCCTACGCCATCCGCCTGCTGATAAAAATCGGTGGGGTGGATCCGACGACCGGCCCGCTCGGCGGCATCCATTGGCACATCCTCGCCGGCAACAAAGTGGAATACATCGCGACCGACGCGGCTCGGCAGAAAATCCCGTGGGTGCGGATGACGGATTCGCAGGGCGTGGTCACGGTCTTCAAGACCCGGAATTTCACAAACGACGTCTCCGAAATGGAAATCCGCACGATGGATTGCATGGACTGCCACAACCGTCCCTCGCACCGTTACATGTCGCCGGAGGCCGCCGTGAACCAGGCGCTGGCGCAGCGGAAGATTGACCCGACGATGCCGTGGATCAAGACCAACGCCGTCTATGTGTTGACCCGCAAATATAACACCGACGACGAGGCGCGCGACGGCATCGCCACCCTGCTGGTGGCACGTTATCCCGATGATTCGAGGGTTCGCGCCGCGATCCCGGCCGTGCAGGAGATTTACAGAAACAATTTCTTTCCGGAGATGAAGGCTGACTGGAGTTCTTACCCCGACAATATCGGCCACACCATCTGGCCCGGCTGTTTCCGCTGCCACGACGGCAACCACAAGACCGAGGACGGCAATCGGACAATCAAGGCCAACGATTGCAACGCCTGCCACACCATCTTGGCGCAGGGCAGCGGCGACGAATTGAAACAACTGACTCCGGGTGGCCAGCAATTTAAGCATACCGGTGGCGATTATGACCTTTCCTGCTCCGATTGCCACACAGGCGGGCCGTAGAATGCCGGCGGCATAAGGAAGCCGGTCGGTTTGCGCCTTTTGTCAGGTCACTTTCAAATTCTGTCCAGCGCGCCGATTGTTCTTGAAACGGCCATCGTTTGGGACAAAAACACAAGAAAGCCCGCTTTCACGGATACTTTCATTGGTTACGCCATCCACCCAACCACTTAATTTGGAACAACAAGGCATTAAAGCTGGCGGCGGGCGGCATTTGAAACGCAATTAGTTTTATACTGTAATAGTTTATTTATACTAATTTATCTAATGCAAATATGCTCTCCAAATGACAAGAAATGTAAAGTGGTTGCCAATGAATGGGCAGCGCCTTTCTCCCTTGTTCCTTAGGTTTATACCGTGAAGCAAGCATACCGATTCAGAAACGTCTATCGCCGGGCGGATGAAACCGGTGATAGCCGGATGTTTGGCACCGGTTGCGCCGGCTTGTCAACAATGGCTCGCGGGTATGCGCTTACCGGAGAAAGGTTCGCATGAACATTTTGTCGCAGGTTTGAGTTACAAGACCGCGCCCGTGGAAGTGCGCGAACAGTTGGCGGTGCGTCCGTCGCTCCTGCCCTGCTACGGCTGCCGGCTCAAACTCAATGCCGGACTGGAAGAAGTCGTGCTGCTGTCCACCTGCAATCGCGTCGAGATTTATGGCGCAACGGCGTCCTGGGTTCAGGGCAAGGTTCATCGCCTCTTCCGCCAGCTTTGCACGACAGACATTGATCTGACTCCTTACATTTACGTCAAGGAAGGCGCCGCCGCTGCGGAGCATTTATTTTCGGTGACGAGCGGACTGGATTCGATGGTCATCGGCGAAACGGAAATCACCGGCCAGGTGAAAAACGCCTATCAAGCGGCGCAACAGGCCGGGTTGACCGGCCGCGTTTTGAACCGCCTTTTTCAGACTGCGCTGCAAATCGGCAAGGAAATCCGCACCCACACCGCCATCGGTCGGGGGGCCACCTCGGTCGGCAGCGTGGCCGTGGAACTTGCGGAGAAGGTTTTTGCCGGTGATTTGTCCGACAAGACGGTGATGATTTTGGGCGCGGGCAAAATGGGCGAGGCTTGTGTCCGCCATCTGGCCAAGCGCGGCGCCCGTCTGGTGCTGGTGGCCAACCGCTCGCTCGAACGCGCCCAGTCGCTGGCCGCCGAATTCGGCGGACGTCCACTATCCTTCGATGAACGCATGAATGCCATGACGGAGGCGGACATTGTCGTCAGTTCGACCGGCAGCCCGACCACCATACTGCACAAGAACGAAATCGCCGCCATCCTGCCCATGCGCCGGAACCGTCCGTTGATTTTAATTGATATCGCCGTGCCGCGGGACATCGCGCCGGACGTGGAGGAACTGGGCAACGTCTATCTTTACAACATTGACCACCTGGAGGCGATTGTCCGTGAAAATTCCCGGATGCGGGAACAGGAACTTTCCAAGTGCAACGAAATCATCGCGCGCCGCACGACGGCGTTGATGGCCAAAATCGGCCCGGCGCCTGAAAAGAGACCCGGCGCGGAAGTTGAATTATTGCCTGGCTGGATTTCCGGCGGGGCGATTGCCTGCGCAAGGTGACAAACGGAACCATTTGCAATGAAGATGAAAACAATTTTATCGAAAAGTCGGTCGGTGAGCTCGCCGCTTGATTTTTCGCTGGAACGGCGCGGCATCTGGTTGATGCAGCGCCCGTAAAACACAAAAACAAACGCGCGCAGAAACAATAATTATGAAAAAAATAAACAGAATCCTTGGCGGGGTTGCCCTGGGAACAATGGTGGCATTCGTGCCATACGTTGGCAAAGCAACCATCATTGGTTCGGAGCATGACTTCAGCTCTTCCGGATCCACATCGTATTCGACGATGGGAATTGCAACCTTTACCTGGGGCGGCGGTGGCGGCACCTACCAGAATCCGTGTCAGGTGTGTCACATTCCGCACAAGGCGGCTCCTTACAGCGCGGCCAACGCGCCGTTGTGGAACCACGCCGTTGCGACCAATGCGACAACCGAATACATCACCTACGATCAGGCTGGCAGCGCCACGTTCAACGCCCTCGGTTTGGGAACATTGACGCTCGGTTCTTCGGTTGCCTGTTTGAGCTGCCATGATGGTTCGATTGCGATCAACCAGAGTTACGGCAAGACCACCTTCAATGGCAACGGCGGCGTGGCCACCAATGCTCCCAGTTTTGCGATTGAAGCCTTCAATTCCGCGACGGGGAAATTCGATGGCAGTGGAAATTTTTCACTCACGAGAATGCACCCCATTGGTGTCAGCTATTCGTTTGCCGCCACGCGTGATCCGCAGCTCGTCCAGACCTATGGTTCGGGCATTCTCTATTCCATGTTGAAGGGACCGTCGCAGACGGTTGAATGCGCTTCCTGCCATGACATTCATCGCACGATCGGCGCCTCGGCCACCGTCAGCCACGACTTGATTGTGGATCTCAATGGCGGCCAGCTATGCCTGACCTGCCATAACAAGTAAGTGGAAAATCCCCGGCTCCAAATTGTCTTTGGGGCAATTCGCACGAGGCTCTGGCAAACCAGAGCCTCGTTTCACGTCTGAAAAAGGTGTTTTGCGCGCTGGAAATCCCGAATGCCACCGAGCCGGCAGGCGGCCAGGATCGGACGGCGATGTTTCAAAATCACCATATACACAAAAAATGCACATTGAATGACAAAATCCGTGTAGTGGCAAAATCTTCCCAAGCGCAGACTGATTACAAGATTGACAGGCGGACGATTTTTTGCCGGAACCAGACCCGATGCCAGCCCGTAAATCAACGAGAAAGTTTGGATTATGAAAATTCTACAAAGCAATAAAATCCGGATGGCCGGACTGGCCGTGGCGCTCTGCCTGGCCGCCGGCTGCGCCACACAAACCAGGACCGCCAGAACGTATTACTTTTTCCCGCCGCCGCCCGACGAGCCGCGGTTGCAATTCCTCACGGCCTTCAGTTCCGAGAAGGAATTTCGGGGGCATGAAGACACAAGTTTGATGACCTTTTTGACCGGCGAGCAGCCACCCGACAAGTCTTTTGGCAAACCTTACGGCGCCGCGGCGGGCAACAAAAAAATATACGTCTGCGACACGGATTTGAACGCGGTGCTGGTGGTGGATTTGCAGGATAGGCGCATCAAGATGCTGGACGCGCAAGGTGAAGGCACCCTGGACCAGCCGCTGAACATCTCGGCGGATGGGGACGGCAATCTTTACGTGACGGATGTCAGCCGGAACCAGGTTATTATTTTTGACAAGGACGGCGGCTACGTCGCCACCTTGGGCAAGCAGGGGGAAATGAAACCGCGCGATGCGGTGGCAAGCCAGGATCGGATCTATGTGGCGGATCTGCAAAAACACGACGTTCATGTGTTTGACAAGAAAACCCGGAACCTGCTGTTCGACATACCCCATTCCGAAGACGCGACAAACCAGACGCGCGCCTTGTTCACGCCCACCAATCTGGCGCTGGATTCCAAGGGACGGCTTTATGTCAGCGACACCGGCGCCTTTCGCATTCAGGTGTATGACGCGGATGGAACCTATCTGCGTTCGGTCGGCGAAATGGGCGATTCGCCCGGGCAATTTGCGCGGGTGAAGGGCATTGCGGTGGACCGGGACAACCGCCTTTACGCCGTGGACGCGATGTCAAAGGTGGTTCAAATTTTTGACGAGCAAGGCCGCCTGCTCACATGGTTCGGCCAGCCGGGAAGCAACAGCCTGGCCCAAGATCTGCCGGCGAAGGTGGTGGTGGATTACGATGACGTGGATTTTTTCCAGAGCTACGCCGCGCCGGGTTTCAAGGTGGAACATCTGGTGATCGTCATCAACCAGCTTGGCCCCAACAAGGTGAGCATCTTCGGTTTCGGGCACAAGAAGTGAATCATTGCGGCTAACCCACCAACCCGTTCGACCGCAGTGAGACATGAAAAAACATGCGTGAAATTCAGCCGGCGGTTTCTTCCAGCCTCGGCGGCGATTCTCTGCGGCGTCCTGCTGGCCACCGGATGCAGTTCTACATCCCAACGGAAGTGGCTCACTTTTTTCTTTGACGGAGTTCCTTCCGAAACGTCCGTGACGAATCAGCCCGTCGCGCTGATTTCGACCGGCACGAACCAGACAGCGATCGCTTTGGCGGCGCCCCGGCCGGCGTTGCCGAAGCCGCCGGCAAACATCATTCACCGTCCTTTTGCCGAGGGAAAGTGCGGCGAATGCCACGGCGAAACCACAATGTCGGCGGAACCCAAGGTTCCGATCCGGCAGCTTTGTTTCACCTGCCACAAGGATTTCCTTGCAGACAACAAGGTGAAGCACCAGCCGGTGGACGATGGCGAGTGCTTGAGCTGCCACGATCCGCATCAGTCGCCCAATAAGAATCTTCTGCTCAAGAAAGGCAACGCGCTCTGCCTGACCTGCCACGATGATCCACTGGCGGAAGGCAAGTTTAAGCACCAGGCGGTCGAGTCCGGCGATTGCACGGATTGCCACGACCCGCACGCGACCAATTTCAAAGGGCTGCTGAAAAAATCGGTGAAGGACACCTGCTACGATTGTCACGATGACGTGGTCGGCCAGAAGAAGGACGTGCATCAGCCGGTGGGCGACGGGGATTGCATCGCGTGCCACAAACCGCACGCCGGTGCCGACAAAAATCTGCTGGCCAAGACCGGCGAGGCGCTTTGCTTCGACTGCCACGACAATTTTTTGGAGAAGGCGAAGTTCACGCATGACGTCGTGGACGACTGCACCGCGTGCCACAATCCGCACGCGTCCGATGAGAATGCGCTGTTGAAGAAAAACGTGGTTTCGCTCTGTTACGACTGTCACGACCAGAAGGACATCGCGGCGGACAAGGGTCACGCGAACCTCGGCACCCAATCCTGCTTGAAATGCCACGACCCCCACGTCGGCCAGAACCAAAACCTTTTGAAGCCGGCGGCCAAAAGTCCGGGTGCGGTGAATGGAAGTCCACCATGAGCCGGAAAATAAAAAAGGGGCATTTCCGGCTGCCGCGCTCCATCGCCTGGCTGGTGCTGGCGGCGGGAACGTCGCGCGGCTGGGCGGAGTATGTGGATTGGCCGGGGTATCAGCAGAATCCCGAATGGGGCAATTTTGTGCCGAAGCTGGAGTATATCAAGACGGACGTGGAGGCCGAGCAAGATGTCTATTCCGGCAGCGGCGGAAGCCAGGAAAAGACCGAACGGTTGTATGTGGCGCCCGCGTTCGGGATTGGCTGGAACAACTACATTTATCATCCCTATCTGCTGACGTATTCGCTGCTGTTTGAACCCAGTTATATCTGGCAGGAAAGCGGCCCGCCCGGCCAGACGACTCAAACGGATATATTGTCGCTGAACGGCAATTGCACGGTAAACCTCCTGCAGATCAAACCCTACGCGACGACGCTTTCCTATAACAGCTCCCGCGACGAGGTGAAGTATGACCTTTTCAACTCGGCGACGGTGGACTCGCAAAGCTGGGGTGTCACCTCCGGCTACGTGGAAGGGCCGGTGCCGGTGAATGTGTCCTTTCAGCAATCACACCAGGACAGCTCCAGTCTCGGCCAGGATTCGACAACCGATCAGACGACGGTCAACCTGCGCGCCCAGAACGAGCGGGCAAAAGAAGACGCCACCGATTTGAATTACCAGTATGGCCTGTTCAATCAACAAACCGACATTTCCAGTTCCAGTTACACCAGCGACAACAGCTATCATAACGTGACCCTGACGGACACGGAGCATTTTAGGAAGAGCACCTTGAGATCCACGATTCTGTTCAATGACATCGAATCGCAGAATTCCTCCTCGTCGGACTTGAATGCCACGTTCAACGACAATGTTCAGCACACGCCGCACCTTCAGGGCAATTATGAATATTCCTTTTTACAGTATGCCGGCAACGGTTCCGATTCCATTCAGAATTACGCCACGGCGGGCCTCCAGCATCAGCTTTACGACAGCCTCACCTCCACCTTGCAAGTCAACGGCTCGACACTGAACAGCAGTTCCGACGGTTCGACGCTGGATTCGACCGCCGGCGGAGCCAGCGGCTTGGAGAATTATTCTAAAAACTTGGGACCGTGGGCTCACCTGACCCTCGGCGACAGCGCCAGTTATACCTTGACCGACCAGCAAACGAGCGGTTCGGAAGCGACCATCAACAACGAATCCCACACCGTGCCGGGCACCGGCCTTGTTCCTTTGACCCAGCCGCGCGACCTCTCAATCATCAGCGTCACATACGGAAATATCACGCTGCTGGAGGGGCCGGGGCTGGATTACACCGTCAATCAAACGACGGATCCGTGGCAGATCCAAATCAACAACTTCGGTCCCAATCATGTCCCATCGGGCGCGACCATTCTCGTCACCTACACGATCCAATCCAACCCCTCCGGCAGTTATTCGACATTCAACAACGATTCCCAGGTGCGCCTGGATTTTTGGGGTGGCCTGGTGGGAATTTACGCGCGATACAGTTTCACCGACAATCACGCCAGTTCGCCCGATTTCGTGTTGCAGGATGATCGGGAATTCCAGGCCGGCGCCGATTTCAACTGGCGCGGCCTTTCCTTGAGCGCGGTTTATTCCGACGACAATTCCACGCTTTACGACAACCGGACCTATAACCTGGCGGAAAGCTACGGGATAAACGCATTTTCCCATTCCACCCTGGGAATTAACTTGAACCAGGAATGGAGCGTTTATTCGTTCAGCGACCAATCGTCCACCAGCCAGCAACAAAAAACGACCTTCTTCAATTACATGGTGCATTATGAATGGCGTCCCACGGGCGGACTGAACTGGAACACCGAGGCCGGTCTCCAACAGCAGCGCGGCGGCGGCACGGATCAGGACTTGTTTGCGGCGCGCACCTACTTAAATTGGACGGTAGCCAAGCTGGAAATGCACCTGGGATTTGAACATGAGGACCAGGATTTCAGCGGCGAAACCCAGAAACGGGATTATGTTTTTTTGAGGGTCAGGAGAAATTTTTGACATGCTGAAGAAAATCCATTTCGGGATTCTGGCGATGCTGGCCCTGGCCGGCCTGGCGATTTCCTGCGCCTCGGAAAAAAATGGGGCGCCGGTCGCGGCGGTTCCCAATCCCGTCTGGCCGCCGTCGCCGGACGACCCGCGTGTCGTCTTTGTCAAAACCATCTCCGGCCCGGCCGACGTCGGGCAAAGCCTTTCGGTCTGGCACCGGCTTTCCAACTGGGTCACGGGTGAAACCGGCGAATCCCAAAGGCTGCAAAAACCCTTCGGCGCAGCCCTCGACGAATCCGGCAACCTTTGCCTCACCGATACCGGAAACAGCACCGTCTGCTACTGCGATTTTGTCCACCACCAATGGCGGCGCTGGAACGCCGCCGGCAAAATTCATTTCCAATCGCCGGTCGCCGTCGCCCGCCGGAACGGAATTTTTTACGTCGCCGACTCGGAACTCGGCGGAGTGCTGGCGTTCCACAACGACGGCAAACTCGCCTTCCAGATTTCCAAGCCCTTGCAACGCCCGGTCGGGTTGGCAATTGCCGGCGATGCGCTCGTGGTCGCCGATTCGCAACTGCATTCCATTTTCGTTTTCGATTTGCAGGGTAAATTCCGGTTCCAGTTTGGCAATCGCGGTGTCGCACCCGGTGAATTCAATTTTCCCACCCACGTCTGCGCCGACAGCCAGGGACATTTGCTCGTCACCGATTCGTTGAACAGCCGCGTGCAGGTTTTCACCGCCGATGGAAAATTCATTTCCCAGATCGGCAGCGGCGGCGACACCTCCGGGCATTTCGGCCGGCCCAAAGGCGTGGCGGTGGACACGTTCGGCCATGTTTACGTGGCGGACGCGGTCTTCGACAATATCCAAATTTTTGATCTGTCCGGGCAGTTGCTGTTGAGCCTTGGCGAAACCGGGACCGGTCCGGGCCAGTTCGGTCTGCCGAACGGCATCGCCATCGGATTGGACAACCAGATTTACGTGACGGACGGTTACAACCACCGCGTGCAAGTTTTCAAATACATCGGCCAGCCATGAACAATTACAAGAAATCGCGCACCATGAATTTCAGCCTGCGGCAATACGGCTTGTCCGCCTGGCTTTTGCTGTTCGCAGTGCCGCTTTACGCCGACAGCGTGGTCAACTCGGTCCACAACCTGACGGTGACCGGCCCCGGAACCATCAAGGCTTCCACGGAAAGTGATGTTTGCATTTTCTGCCACACGGTTCATCGCGCCAATGGCGAAACGCCGCTGTGGAATCACAACATGTCCGGCGTGACGAATTACATCGTTTACAGCAGTCCGACGTTGAAGGCGGTCGTTGGCCAGCCCAACGGCTCCTCGCGCCTGTGTTTGAGCTGTCACGACGGCACGGTCGCGCTGGGCAGCGTCAACAGCCGCACCGCGGCCATCCCGATGCAAAACGGCGTGACCACAATGCCAGGCAACCCCTCCACTAATCCGAATAATCTCGGCACGGATTTGTCCGGCGACCATCCCATCTCATTTACGTATGATACCGCGCTCGTCGCGCTGGATCCCACGCTCAACAATCCCTCGACGCTGACCGGTCCCGTCAAGCTGGACCACACCGGCCAGATGCAATGCGACTCCTGCCACGACCCGCACAACGACCAGTTCGGAAATTTTCTTGTCATGGACAACACCGGCTCGGCCTTGTGCATCGTCTGTCACAATGTTCCGCCGTTCTCATCGTCGCCGCACGCGCTGTCGGCGAAGGTTCTTCCCGCGACAGTGGCGGCGAAGCTGATGCCGCCGGCAACGCAGATCAAATCGGCAAAAAACAACAATAATAACAACACCGTCGCCGCGCTGGCGTGTGAAAATTGCCACGCCACGCACCGGGCCGGATCCAGGCAGTTCCTGATGAAATTTGAAGCGCCGGAGCAAAATTGCCTCGTCTGCCACAACGGCAGCGTGGCCGCGAAAAACGTGGCGTCGGATTTTCAAAAGGCCAGCATTCATCCGATTATGATCAACAACCAGGACTACAATCCGGCGGAAGACCCGGTGAATCCTCCCGTCCGCCATGTCACCTGCACGGATTGCCATGACCCGCACTTGATGAACTCGCTGCACGCCACGGCCACGACTGTTTCCGGATTGCTCGCCGGCGTCAAGGGCGTCAGCGCGGCGGGCGGCATCATCCAGCCGGTGCAGCACGAATACGAGCTTTGCTTCCGATGCCACGCGGACAGCATCGAGCGCGGGCCGGCCACCGTCACCCGGCAGTTCATCCAGACCAACACGCGGCTGCAATTTTCCACGGCCAACCAGAGTTTTCACCCGCTAGAAGCGCCGGGGCTGAACAACAACGTGCCCAGCCTCATCGCGCCGTGGTTGACGAAGAGCCTAGTGGCCTGCACCGATTGCCATAACAGCGATTCCGGCCCGAACGCCGGCGGTTCCGGCCCGAACGGTCCGCACGGTTCGATTTACGCGCCACTTCTGGAACGAAATCTCACCACGCTGGATTTCCAGCCGGAAAGCCCGCAGGCGTTCGCGCTGTGTTACAAATGCCACAGCCGTGACAGCATTCTCGCCAACCAGAGCTTCAAGTTTCACAGCACGCATGTCATGAACGACCAGGCCGCCTGCACCACCTGCCACGATTCGCACGGCGTCGCCAACGCGCCGCACCTCATCAATTTCAACACCACTTACGTCACGCCGTCGGCCAGCGGCCGGCTCCAATACGTCAGCGCGGGAATGTTTCATGGAAATTGCACGCTCACCTGCCATGGAAAGGATCACCAGGCCGCAGCCTATTGAAACGACCAGAATGAACTTGAATGCTCACCAATTAATCAACTAATGTTTAATGTTATGACCGATGGAATTGTCCGACTGAAAAATTGCGCAAAATCCGCCCGGCGGTTTTTGATTTTGCCGCTGCTGTTCCTTGCCGCCGGATGCCAGCGCGACCAGGTCAAGGTTTATCACGTCGCCGATGATCAGAGCCAGCCGCAGCAACAAACGTCCGCGCCGCAGCCCGCGGGTTCGCCCGGAACCAGTCTGCCGCCGGGACATCCGGACATTTCTTCGATGCCCGCGCCGGCGGCGCCAGCCGCCGACCAGTCCGCCTCGCCGCAACTGACCTGGACGACACCGGGGGGCTGGAAGGAAGTCCCGCCCAGCGAAATGCGCGTCGCCTCGTTCAAGGTGGCGGGCGCAAACGGCAAGCAGGCGGACGTGAGTATTGTTCCGCTGCCGGGTATGGCCGGAACCGACGCGGCCAACGTCAATCGCTGGCGCGGACAGGTGGGCTTGCCGGCGGTGACGGACGATGAAGTGCAAAAATCGGCGGAAAATGTCGAGGCTGGCGGCCAGCCCGCGCAGCTTTACGACATCACCGGACAAAATCCCGCCGGAGGCGGGACCAGCCGCATCCTCGGCGTCATCCAGCATCGCGGCGACGCGACGTGGTTTTTCAAAATGACCGGTGACGCCGATTTGGTCGAACAACAGAAATCCACGTTCGTTGAATTTCTCAAATCGCTGAAGTTTCCAGCGGCAACGCCGACCGGCACTGCGGGTGGAATGCCCGCGACCTTGCCGCCGGGACATCCGGCCATCGGCGACATGACGACGTCCGCGACCGCTTCAGCCCCGGTTTCACACGAAGGCCAGCCGAGTTGGCAGGTGCCGGCGGGCTGGCAGGAGGTTTCCGCCGGACAATTCCTTATCGCCAAATTTATGCTGACCGGCGACGGCGGCGTGACGGCGGCGGTCAACGTCAGCATGTCCGCCGGCGACGGCGGCGGGTTGGCGGCGAATGTCAACCGCTGGCGCGGCCAGCTTGGCCTGGCGCCATTGTCCGCCGACGACTTGAACAAATCCTTGACGACCGTCGCCTCGACCAGCGGCGCGGCGTGGCTCGTGGACATGAGCGGAACGGATGCGCGGACCGGCCAGCCCGCCCGGCTCGTCGGCATTGTGGTATCGCAATCCGACCGGACCTGGTTTTACAAATTGATGGGCGACGCGAAGGTTGTGGCCGGGCAGAAGGACACTTTCACCCAGTTTGTCCAGTCGGCCGGATATCCGGGAGGGCAATAATCGTCGTCGTAATCTTAATCCAGTAAAACGATTACGATTAAGATCCGGATTACGATTAAGAAAAAATTTTCCGATGCTCATTAAAAAAACAGTCGGTTTTTTTTCGTCGCTGAAGCTCACGGTGGTGCTGCTGGCATTTGCCATCATCGTTGTGTTCATCGGCACGCTGGCACAGGTGGACGAGGGGCTTTACGCCGCGCAGTCGCACTATTTCCGCCAATGGCTCATTGTCGGCGCGAATCTGCTCGGCAGAAAAATCCCGATCATCCTGCCCGGCGGCTATCTCATCGGCACGCTGCTGCTGGTGAACCTTGTCACAGCGCACATTTGCCGGTTCCAGCTCACGCGGAACAAGATCGGCATCCAGCTCGCGCACGCCGGCGTCATTTTGCTGCTCGTCGGCCAGTTGGCGACGGACATGCTCGCGCGCGAAATGCAGGTTCACTTTGACGAGGGCCAGACGCGGGCCTACTCCGAAAGCGCGGCCGATTACGAGTTGATCTTCATGAACGGCGACGAAGTGACGGCGATCCCGTCGAAATTGCTCAAGCGGGGCGACGAGCTGAAGATTGACAGCCTGCCCTTCGCCATCCGCGTGAAATCGTTCTGGAAAAATTCCGACCCGTCGTTCCGCGCGCCGATGATGACAAACGCACCGCCGCTTGCGGGCAACGGCCTCGCGCTGTCATTCGATTTCCGCGAGATGCCCGATGTCAAGACCATGGACGAACGCAACGTGCCGACGGCGGTGATTGAATTGCTCGGCCCGAACGGTTCGCTCGGCGACTGGGTGATTTCCGACTGGGCGGGCGATGATTCCTTGGTCGAAGCCATCCGTAATGATTACGCCAGTCAGCTTGGATTCGAAATGGCACAAAAAATTGCCGCCGAACTTTCGCGGCAGCAATCCGTCGAAGTCGGCGGAAAACAATTCACCTTCACTCTGCGCCCGACGCGGTTTTACCAGCCGTTTTCGCTCACGCTGCTCAAGGCCACGCACACGGTTTATCCCGGCACGGACATCCCGAAGGATTTCCGCAGCCGCGTGCTCCTGCAAAATTCCGGGACCGGCGAGAAGCGCGAGGTGGAGATTTCCATGAACCATCCGCTGCGTTACGAGGGCCTGACGTTCTACCAATACCAGATGGACGCCGGCCAGGTGGCCCAGCAGGCCGGGCGCACGCCGTCGTCCGTGCTGCAGGTGGTGCGCAACCCAAGCTGGTTGACGCCTTACATCGGATGCGCGATGGTGGGCGCGGGACTGCTCATCCAGTTCCTGATGCATTTGATCGGCTTTGTTTCAAGACGGAGGACGCAATGAAAAAAATTCTGCAAAAATGGACGCCGCCAGTCCTGATGCTCGTGATGGCCGTGTGGTTTTTCGGCAACCTGCAGGCGCCGAAGGACAAGGATTTCGCCTTCAGCCAGTTCGGCCGGCTGCCCGTCGTCTTCGACGGCCGCCTCAAGCCGATGGATTCCGTCGCGCGCAATTCGCTCCTCGAAATCCGCGAAAAGCAGACGCTCAACACCGAGCCGTGGAAAGGCTGGAACGAGTCACCCAAAATCATCCCCGGCACCGAATGGCTCGCCTACGTGATGATGGATCCCGCCGTCGCCGACGACTGGCCCACGTTCCGCGTGGACAACCCGGATTTGGTCTCGCTGCTGAAACTGCCGGACCGCGACGTGGCGAAGAAATCCGACGGCAAGCATTATTCGTGGAACCAGATGCAGCCGTCGCTCGACGCGTTTGAAAAGGAGAACGATCGCGTGGAAAAAATCGAGGCCGCGTCCCGCACCGCCTACGAAAACGCCATCGCCAAGCTCCACGAGCGCCTCATGCTTTACGCGCAGTTGAAAAACACCATCCAGCCCGCCGACGCGCAGGACTGGCCGGCGGAACTCGCCGCGTTTGAGCAGTCAATCCCCGACGGCGTCGCCGCCGCCAAGGCGCAGCAGGCCGGCGAAGCATTTGACAAGACCAACCTTGACGCCTTTGCCTACAACATCTCGCGCTTCCAGTTCATGGCCAATCTGGAGCCGCCGCTCATCCTCCCGCCGGCCGGCGGAAGCGACTGGCGGCGCATGGGTGACGCCCTGCTCGACGCGCCGCGCGGCATGCCGATCGACAACTTCGCCCGCGACTACGCGAAAATGGCCGGCGCGCTCGCCGCCAGCCAGCCCGACCAGTTCAACGCCGCCATCGCCAACTTGCGTTCGCAATTGGTGCCGGCCCAGTCCAAGGCGCTCGCCAAAGTCCGCGCCGAAGTCTTCTTCAACCAGATGGAGCCGTTTTACAACGCGATGGTCATTTACGTCCTCGCCGGGCTGCTCGCGGTGTTTTCCTGGTTCAACCTGTCCGAGACCCTGCGCCGCTCGGCGGTGTGGCTCGTCGGCCTCGCGTTCACCATCCACACCACCGGGCTGGTTTACCGGATGGTGCTCGAAGGCCGGCCGCCGGTGACCAATCTCTATTCCTCCGCCATCTTCATCGGCTGGGGCGCGTGCCTGCTGGGAATCATCCTGGAAAAATTCCACCGCAATGGCATCGGCGCCGTCGCCT
>Ga0181537_10000116_pt1 | contig 68741 bp, 64 predicted proteins | sample PEATcosm2014_Bin_39_FD_119765 | JGI IMG/M metagenome (GOLD analysis project Ga0181537, IMG submission 119765) | Peatland microbial communities from MTU Mesocosm Facility, Houghton, MI, USA - PEATcosm2014_Bin23_10_metaG | ecosystem: Environmental > Terrestrial > Soil > Wetlands > Peat | place... | reverse complement strand
GCAGCACGCTCGGGTCGCGGTAGCAGTCAATCATGCAGCGCGTGCAGCCGTCGCGGATGAGCTTCGAGTCGTCCCATTCCCAGACCTTGCACATCGGCTTCTCCCAAAAATGGCAGCGATACAGATCCAGATTCCAGTCGAGATAAAAATATTTGTGCCCCCCGAGGCAGCCGAATTTTTCCTTCTCGCCGCGCAAATGCCGCTGCATCTCGTCGAGCGATTCCGTCGGGTTCACGACGGGATAGCCGCTGTTCTTTTTCATCTGCTTGATTTTTTCAAACAATTCGATGAGTTCGGTCTTGTTGAAATTCACCAGGCCGCTGTCGCTGAAGCTCAAATAACTGCTCGCGAGTGAAGTCAGCGGATAACTGAACGTGCAGCTTTTGAAGCCGAGCGTTTCGAGAAATGCCGGCAGCTTCTCGTAATCTTCAATCAGCCGGCTCGCTGTGATGCTCGCAGTGGTTTGGATTCCGACCGAGTGGAAAAATTCGTTCGCCTTTTTAATTTTTTTGCAAACGTCCGGCAGGCCGCGATTTTTTTCGTGCGCCTTGATGTCGTGCGCGTCAATGGACATGATGACGCTGGTCAGGCCATCGCTCGCGAGGCCGCGCATATTTTCATCGTTCCACAAACCGCCGTTCGTGCAAATCATCGGATGAATGCCGCGCTCCGCCGCATAGCGCGTCATCGCGCGCAAATCGCGATGCACCATCGGCTCACCGCCGACGAAGAGCAGGTAGCCGATGTGATTTTTCACCGCGATGTCAATGACCTGCTTCGCCTCGTCCAGCGTGACACTTAGCCGGGCTTTCGGATCGAACTTGGATCGCGCAAATCCGCAGAAGCCGCAGTCGGCGTTGCAGATGTTGGTGATGGCAAATTGCAGATAGCCCGGCCCGCCGTGATTCAAAACTTCGCCTATGAGTTTGAGCGTTCCCTTTTTTGGCCGGACGACCGGTTTGGAAAAATCGGGAGCTGCCGAAATTGGTTGGGCAGTTTCGCTGGCGCGCGGACTGGATATGATTTGGGCGTTACTCATGACAAACCATTACATTGTGTCGCCGAAAGACGGTGCGGGCAAACATTCTTTCTTTCGTTGAAAATTCCCCCTTAAGAAATTGTTTAGCCTCCAAACTTGCAGAGTGTTTTCTAAAATCATCCGCCCAGCGAACTTGGATCGCCCACGTCGCCTTTGTTGAAGTCCACGTATTCCTCCGTCAAATCGCAGGCATACATCACCGCGCCCGCCTTGCCGAGATTCAGATTGATGTGCAAATCAAATTCCTTCGGCGCAGCGGCGATGCAAAGCTGCTTGAACGTCGCCTTCGTCGGCTGCCCGCGCTTCAAACTCCAAAGAATTTTTTTGCCGCCGCCCGCGCTGTAGCCGATATCCACTTTTTCCTCGACGATTTTCGCGTACGAATAACCGAGCGCATCAATGATACGCCCCCAATTCGGATCACCGCCGTGCCAGCTGGTCTTCACCAGCGCGCTGTTCGCCACCGCCCGCGCGGCGGCATCCGCATCCTGAACCGTCTTCGCGCCATTCACCCGCACCGTCACGACGCGATGAACGCCCTCGCCATCGCGCACGATCATTTTTGCCAGTTCAAGGCAGACGTGATTGATCGCGGATTGGAAAATTGTGAATTGTGAATCGCGAACCGTGAACAGTTTGTTTCCGGCAAAACCATTTGCCAAAACCAAAACCGTGTCATTCGTGCTCATGTCGCCATCCACGGTGATACGATTGAAACTGTGCGCGACGGCTTCGTTCAAAGCTGTTTGCAAAACCTTCGCGTCAATCGCCGCATCCGTCGTGATGAAACAGAGCATCGTCGCGTGCAATCCGCTCGGTAAAGCGGCGGGACGTTTTCCCGTGGCTGACATGCCGGGCTGGATCATCCCCGCGCCTTTGCAAATGCCGCCAATGCGAACTATTTTTCCACCAAGCAAAAATTCAATCGCGATCTGCTTTGGACGCGAATCGCTCGTCATAATTGCTTCCGCCGCGTGATCGGCATTTTCGATTTCGCTGCCCAGCAACGTCGCCGCTTCAATGATGCCTGCACGGACATTGTCCATCGGCATCGTCACGCCGATTCGCCCGGTTGAGCCAACAAGAGCCGAACCTTTCGGAAAGTTCAACGCACGCTCGGTGAACAAAACCATTTCTCGCGCATCGGCCATTCCTTGTTTACCGGTGCAGGCGTTTGCGTTGCCGGAATTCACGACCACGACTTGCGCCGTTCCACGCTTCACACGTTCGATGCATACTTTTATCGGTGCGGCGCGAACTTGATTTGTCGTGAACATTCCCGCAACAGTCGCCGGTGTTTCAGAAACGATGAGCGCCAGGTCGCGCTTCTGTCCCTTGTTCGAGCCTTTGCCCGTGCCGAGTTTTTTGATGTCGCAAAAAACGCCGCTGGCGAGAAAGCCCTTTGGCGCGACGACGGAGCCGGAAATTTCTTTGAACGATTTTTTCATTTTGCTGCGGAGCGAAAATTGCGGCAAGTGTCCGCACTTTTCAAACTTTTATCGCGTCAATTTCCAGGCGGACCATTTCGACATGAACTTTTCCGTCCGCATCCGGCGGATGTTGGGCGAGATAACGAGCTGTGACGGCGGCGATGAATTCTTCGCGCAGGTTTTCCGGCACGCGCTGGACATATGGAATCCATGTTGTGCGCAGCCATGTTGCAAAACCGTCCGCGCCATCGTAGACGGCATCTTTTGGGGCGAGTTTCACATTCCGGATTTTGAAACCAAACTTTGGCAGCCATTTTTCATAATCTGCCGGGGCGTAAAAAAAATAAGGCGCGGGCATGCTGCGGAAAAATTCGCGCCAGCGCCTGTCCCTCATCGCGGGGCACATCGCCACAAAAACATCGTGCGCGTTGCGCCGTCCGCCGCAGGAAACGACGAGCCGCCCGCCGGATTTCAAAACGGAAGCCGCGCCGCCAAGAAACGCCTCGTGATCGTCCACCCAGTGCAGCGCGGCGTTGGAAAAAATGAAATCGAACCTGCTCGCGGATTTTATTTTCCGCGCGTCCATGATTTGAAATCTGAGATTTGAAATTTCAGACGGCGGAAAGGTTTTCCGCGCGAATTCCACCATTTGCCGCGAGGCGTCAACGCCGATGGCCGAGCCGCGCGGCAAGGCACGCGCGATTTCCGCCGTCACCTTGCCGTCGCCGCAGCCGACGTCCAAAATGTGCTCGTCGCCGCGCAGGTCGAGGCTGGAAATCAATTCGCGCGCCCAGGTTTGTTGCACGGCAGAATTGGCGGCGTAATCGGCCGCATTCCATTTCGCAGGTTGAGAAACAATCGCAGGCACGGCTTAAATCAATCCCGCCGTTTCCGGCCAGCCGCATGAAATGTTCAAGCTTTGCACGGCCTGGCCGCTCGCGCCTTTGACGAGATTGTCCTCGGCGCTCATCACGACGAGCCGACCCGTGCGCGAGTCGAGCCGCCACGCGATTTCGATGACGTTTGTGCCGTTGACATTTTTCGTGTCCGGCAAATTCTTGCCGTTGAGCAAACGGATGAACGGTTCGTCGCCGTAAAATTTTTTGTAGCAGGCGGAAATTTTTTCTTCGGTCAATTTTCCCGCCGGCTCAAGATAAAGCGTTGTCAAAATTCCCCGGTTCACCGGAATCAAATGCGGTGTGAACTGGATCGTCACTTGCGTTTTTGCCGCGAGCGAAAGTTCCTGCTCTATTTCCGACAAATGCCGGTGTTTCGGCACGCCGTAAGGCCGGACGCTCTCGTTACATTCGCAAAAAAGATAATCCACTTCGGCTTTGCGGCCCGCGCCGCTGACGCCGCTCAAGGAATCGGCGATGATGCCAGTCGGTTTCACGAGACCAGCTTTGAGCAATGGAATCACTGGCAATAAAATACTCGTGGGATAACAGCCTGGCGACGCGATGAGCGAAGATTTTTTTATCTGCTCCCGATAAATTTCCGGCAAACCGTAGACGGATTTTTTCAGCAAATCCGGCGCGGGATGGTCGTGCGCGTAGAATTCCTTGTAAATTGCCGCGCTCTTGAGCCGGAAATCAGCGCTCAAATCAATGACCGTGCAACCGGCGGCAAGCAACGGTGCGGCGTATTCGGAGGCAACGCCGTGCGGCAATGCGAGAAAAACCACGTCGGCCTGCTTCGCAAGAATTTCCGCGTTCGGTTCGGTGAACCGCAAAGTTTTTGATTTTGGAAGGCTGGCGAATTTCGGAAAAACCTTCGCCAGCGTCTGTCCGGCATTTTGGCGCGAGGTGACGGCGACCAGTTCCGCGTGCGGATGGTTCAAGAGCAATTGCACCAAAACTTCGCCGGAATATCCCGACGCGCCGATGACGGCGACTTTCTTCGATTTCATTTGTGCCTTTCTTTTACCGTATAAAAACCTTTCTTAAAACAAAAAACCCCGCCGGATTGAACCAGCGGGGCTTGGAAATTTCCAGAGCGAATCAACGCTTCGAGAACTGGAAGCGCTTGCGCGCACCCGGCTGGCCGTATTTTTTGCGCTCGCGCATGCGCGGATCGCGCGTGAGCAAACCCTCCGCCTTCAGCGGCGGACGCAGGTTCGCGTCGAATTTGATCAGCGCGCGGGAAATACCATGACGAACCGCGTCGGCCTGACCGTTCGGCCCGCCGCCCGCGACGTTCACGCGAACGTCGAATTTTTCGAGCGCGCCGACAACCGTCAACGGCTGCATGACCGTTGCGCGCAAGGTTTCGAGCGGAAAATAATTTTCAAACGTCCGGCGGTTCACGGTGATCTTGCCGCTGCCGGTCGCGAGGCGGACACGCGCGACGGCGGTCTTGCGCCGGCCCGTGCCGAGAAATTCGTTGGTGGTTTTGGTGGCCATGATAAAAATTATTTCGCGACGGCAAGTGTCGCGGGTGTTTGCGCGGCGTGATCGTGTTTCGGGCCTTTGAACACTTTCAGCTTGGTCAGCAACTGCGCGCCGAGCCGGTTTTTCGGGATCATGCCTTTGACGGCGTGCATGATGAGATTTTCGGGCTGCTTGGCGCGGACTTGCGCGACGGTGGCGTATTTCTCGCCGCCTTTCCAGCCCGAGTAGCTCATGAATTTCTTGTCCGTTTCCTTCTTGCCGGTCACGCGGACTTTTTCCGCGTTGATGACGACGACAAAATCGCCGGCATCGAGGTGCGGTGTATAAATCGGTTTGTTTTTGCCGCGCAAAACGTCGGCAACCTGCGCGGCCAGACGACCGAGCACCGCGCCATCGGCATCAATGACGTGCCACTGGCGCTGATCCAAATTCACTTTCGGCAAATACGTTTTCATTTTTACCCAAACAAAAGGGACACGGAATTTATCAGACGCGCGAACGAAGTCAACAGCACATTTCAGCCTATCAAGCCGCAGTGGCATGCCTTCAATGACCTGTAAAACTTGCGGCTTGATTTGGCCGCCGCCGGGTCTCAGCTTACGCCCCTAAAAGGCGTATGTCCGTTGTCAAACCCATCGAAGAAAAGCCGTTCCAGGCTGCAGTTGAAGATTCAAAATCACCCGGCCAGGGCATAGAACATCATTTTCGCTATTGGTCCTGGTGGCTGCTGTTATTTGCCATCGTCTGGACGGCAGGCTATTTCAGTCTGACCGACGATCCCATCGCCCTTTTCGAACGGAACTGGATTTTCATACCGGTCGGATTTTGCGGGGCGGTGTTGGGAAATATCTCCGCCGTCGGCGGCGGCATCGTCTTTATCCCGGTCATCATCTTTATCTTTCATCTGCCGCCGGTGACCGCGCTGAAAATTGCGCTGGCCAGCCAGTCTTGGGGAATGACCAGCGGCGCCATCGGTTGGATGCAGAAAAAAGTAGTCCCGCTCCGCGCCTTGAAACTCACCGTGCCCGGGCTGTTGATCGGGAGCTCCATCAGTTCGCTAGTGATCCATCCCAGCGCGCTGCTGGTCAAATTGCTTTTCGGCCCCGTTTCAATCTTGCTGGGCGTCCTGACCATCATCCTTTCCCGCAAAGCCAGAAAGTCAGCAGCGCTCACGGAGATTCCGCCGAACGCAGCGGTCCCGCTTTTCATCATTTCATTGATCGGCGGACTCATCACCGGTTGGATTGCCATTGGCGAAGGCGAACTTGTCGCCGCACTTTTGATGCTCGTTTACGGCGTGGATGTCACCATCTGCATCGGCCTGGGCGTGGTGCTGCTTTCCATCAACTCCATTTTTCTGACCCTCATCCATCATTTTCTGCTCGGGGGCATACCTTGGAACATCGCCGCTTTCACCGGACTGGGCTGTGTTTTCGGCGCGCGACTGGCTCCTTATTTGAGCCGGCATTCCAATCCGATAATGCTGAAGACAATTTTTGCAGTCATCGCGATTTGTGACGGAATTCTGTTCATCGTTCAATATATGATCGTCCACCACAAGGGTTGATTGCCCGTCTTCAGCCGCCGAGATAGGCGCTCTTGACCTGCGGATTCTGGCGCAGCGCGGCGGAATCGTCCTGCAAAATAATCTTTCCGGTTTCAAGGACATAGCCGAAATGGGAGATTCCCAGCGCAAGGTTCGCGTTTTGTTCCACGAGCAAGATCGTGATGCCTTCCTGCCGGTTGATCTCGACGATTTTTTCAAAAATCGTTTTCACCAGCAACGGCGCAAGGCCGAGCGACGGTTCATCAAGCAACAATAATTTCGGTTTGCTCATCAGCGCGCGGCCGATTGCCAGCATCTGCTGCTCGCCGCCGCTCAAAGTTCCGGCGATTTGCTTCACGCGTTCCTGCAATCGGGGAAACAAACTGAAGACGTGTTCCAGTTCGCGCCGGACGATCTGTTTGTCCTTCTGCAAATAGGCGCCGAGCTGCAAATTTTCCAGCACGGTCAGGTTCGCAAAAATCATCCGGCCTTCGGGGATGTGCGAAACACCAAGCTTGACGATTTGGTGCGGCGGCAGACCAGCGATGTTTTTGCCGTCGTAAAAAATTTCACCGGACTTCGGCTTCAGCAGGCCGGAAATGGTTTTGAGCGTTGTCGTCTTGCCCGCACCGTTCGCACCGATGAGCGTGACAATTTTCCCATCCGGAACGGACAAAGAAATTCCGTGCAGCGCGGTGATTGCGCCATAGCCAACGGCGAGATTTTTTATTTCCAGCATGTTCAGTTGCCGAGATATGCTTCGATGACTTTTGGGTTTGCGCGAATCTCGGCTGGTTTTCCCTCGGCGATCTTAATTCCATAATCCAAAACGGCGATGCGCTCGCAGATGCCCATGACGACCTGCATATCATGTTCGACGAGCAAAACCGAAATCTGAAACTGGTCCTTGATGAACTGGATCAGCCGCATCAATTCGGTCTTTTCACTGGCGTTCATTCCGGCGGCGGGTTCGTCGAGCAAAAGCAGTTTTGGCTTCGTGGCGAGCGCGCGGACGATTTCCAATCGGCGCTGGTCGCCGTAGCTCAAACTTTTAGCCGATTCGTTCCGGAATTTTTCCAGGCGGAAAATTCCCAGCAGCTCCATCACATGATTTTCGGTCTTTTCCTCGCCGTGACGGAATGAACGTCCGCGCCAGAGGGCGTCGCGGATGCCACGGGCGCGGTGCAGTTGCGTTGCGGCGCGCACGTTGTCGAACACAGTCATCGAAGCGAAAAGGCGGATGTTTTGAAACGTGCGCGCGATGCCAAGCTTGGCGAGTTTGTTTGGCCGGAGTTTCGCCGTGGGTTTTTCGCCGAAGGAGATTTTCCCCGCCGTCGGCTGATAAACGCCGGTGATCAAATTAAAAACCGTCGTTTTGCCCGCGCCATTTGGTCCGATAAGCCCGACGAGCTCGTGCGCGCCGATTTGCAAATCCAGTTCCGACACCGCCGTCAATCCGCCGAAGCGGATTGAAACTTTTTCCAATTGCAAATGCGGTGACATTTTTAATTTTGGATTTTTAGTTTGCTCGATTTACGGAAATTAAAAAGCCCTTGCGGTCGCAGCAGCATGAGGCCAATGAGCAGAATCGAATAAAGCAGCGGGCGCGATTCGCTGATCCAATGAAGTGACGGAGAAATTCCGCCGAGCGCGCGCATGCCTTCCGGCAGCAGTGTGAGCAAGATTGCCGCGAGAATCACGCCGACGGTGTTACCCATGCCGCCGACGATGACCATGACGACGATCTCGATGCTGCGCGTGAAGTCAAACCCGCGCGGGCTGATGGTCAGCGTGAAATGGCCATAAAGCCCGCCCGCGATGCCCGCGAAAAACGCGCCGATGACGAAGGCGACGATTTTGAAACGCGTGGTGTTGATGCCCATCGCCTCGGCGGCGACTTCGTCGTCGTGCGTCGCGATGAAGCCGCGTCCGTAAGTGCTGTTGACCATCGCGGTGATGACATAGACCGTGAGCGCGGCGATTGCGAAGACCCAAAACAGATTTGTGTAGGCGGGAATTCCGTTCAGGCCGAGCGCGCCGCCGAGCGGTTCGATGTTTCGGAAGACGACGGAAATGATCTGCCCGAAACCGAGCGTGACGATGGCGAGGTAATCGCCCTTGAGCCGCAACGACGGCGCGCCGACGAGCAGGCCGGTCGCCGCCGCGACGATTCCGCCCGCGAGCAGCGCGGCGAGAAACCAGAGTGCCGTGAAAAATTCCGGCGCGGTCGCGGGCAAAATGTGCGGCCCGGCGAACATCGTCATCGCCGCCGCCGTGTAAGCGCCGACGGCCATGAAACCGGCATGGCCGAGCGAAAATTGCCCCGTGTGGCCGTTGATGAGATTCAGGCTGACGGCAAGGATGATGTTGATGCCGATGCGCGTCAGCACGTCCACGAAGTAAGGGTCAAGCTGGTTCTGAAAAAGTCCCAGCACGACGCTCGCGGCGAGCGCGGCCAGCAAAAAAATTCTCGGTCGCGCGAGGAACATCAGACTTTTTCCGGTTGGAGTTTGCCCAGCAGACCGGCGGGGCGAAAAAATAAGATCAGAATCAAGATCGTGAACGCGATGGCGTCCGTCCACGTTGACCAGCGGCTGCCTTTGACGAACGTTTCGATGACGCCGATGAGCAGTCCGCCGAGCGCCGCTCCGGGGATGTTGCCGATGCCTCCGAGCACCGCCGCGACGAACGCCGTGATACCTGGCGCGACGCCCATGAGCGGGTCAATCTTCGGGAATTTGTAGGCCCACAAAATCCCGGCCGCCGCCGCGAGCGCCGAGCCGAGGCCGAAGGTGAAGCTGATAACGACATTGACGTTGACACCCATGAGCGACGCGGCCTGCGTGTTGAAGGAAACCGCGCGCATGGCCGTGCCGATCTTTGTTTTCAACACGATGAATTGCAGCGCTGCAAGCAATAAAATGGTCACGGCGAAAACGACGATGTCCTTGCTAGAAACAACGAGCTGGCCGAAAACAAATTCGCGCGACGGAAAAAGCTGCGGAAACGGCTGCGGATTCGCGCCAAAAACCATTTGCCCCGCGTTTTCGAGCAACAGCGAAACGCCGATGGCCGTTATCAAAACGGAAAGCCGTGAACGATCTCGCAGCGGACGATAGGCGAGCCGTTCGATCAAGATCCCCAGCGCGGCGCACGCGAGCATCGCCACAATCATCACGAGAATTCCGCCGCCAAGCGACGATTCGCTAAAATTTCTCCCGGCATAAAAACCGACGAACGCCCCGACCATGAAGACGTCGCAGTGCGCGAAGTTGATGAACCGCAGCACGCCGTAGACGAGCGTGTAGCCGATGGCGATGAGCGCATACATCGACCCGACGGAAAGGCCGTTGATGAGCTGCTGTAAAAATTCTGTCATCGTAGCGGCGGTCTGCGACCGCCGACAAAAACAGTTTAGCGACAGTCGCAGACTGACGCTACAAAACAACTCACGGATTTACGGTTTCCTTGTAAACAAATTTACCGCCCTTGATTTCGATGATGACGGCGGGTTTGCGCGCGTTGCGGTTTTCGTCGAGCGTGGTTTTGCCGGTCACGCCGTCGAGGTCTTTGGTCGTCGCGAGCGCGTCGCGGATTTTTGTGCTGTCGGTGGAATTGGCGCGCTTGATGGCGTCAACCAAGGCGAGAACCGAGTCGTAGCCGAGCGCGCCCATCGCGTCGGGCGTCGCGCCGTATTTTTTCTCATAATCGGCCACGAACTGTTTTATTTTCGGCGAATCCTGATCCGGCGAAAAGTGCGTGGAAAAATAGCAGCCTTCCAGCGCCTCCGCCGCGCCCGGCCCTTGAATCAATTCCGGCGCTTCCCAGCCGTCGCCGCCGAAAAGCGGGACGGTGATTCCCAGTTCGCGCGCCTGAAGCGCAATCAAAGTGACCTGTCCGTAATAACCCGGAACAAAAATGGCCTCGGGATTTTCAGCCTTGACCGCCGTGAGCTGCGCCTTGAAATCCTTATCGTCCTTCGTAAATTTTTGTTCCGCGACAATCTCGCCGCCGTTGGCCGTGAAGCCCTGCTTGAAAAAATCCGCCAGCCCGACGCTGTAAGTCGAGCCGACATCCGTCAGCACCGCGACTCTTTTGACCTTGAGAGTTTTCGTTGCGAAGTTCGCCATCACCGTGCCTTGAAACGGGTCAATGAAGCAGACGCGAAAAATGTAATCGCCGATTTGTGTGACTTTGGGATTGGTGGACGAAGGGGAAATCTGCGGAACTTTATACTGCTGGCAAATGGGCGCGGCTTCGAGCGAACGCGTGGACGCGACCTCGCCGAGAATCGCCACCACTTGATCGCGCGAAATCAATTTTTTCACTGCGGTGGCGGATTCACCGTCCTTCGACTGGTCGTCCTCGGTGATCAAATCAATTTGTTTTCCAAGCACGCCGCCCGACGCATTGATTTCGTCCACGGCCAGTTGCGTGCCGTTGTGCGACGAGCGTCCGAACGCCGCCTCGCTGCCGTTGAGCGAAGCGAATTCGCCGACCTTGATGACGGTGCTGTCGGCGGCGGATTCCGCAGGCTTTTTACAGCCCGCCAGAAAAATCCCCGCCGCCAGAAAAATCAGCCCTATGGATTGGGCGCTCCGGTTTTTCATAAAATCTCAGTGGTTTTGACTTTGTCCGCCAACCTGTGGCCAGCCTAGACCTTTACGCCGGAGTTTCAAGCTTTTGCAGAAGGAGCAACAGTTCAAACAGGTAATTCAAACAAGTGTTTGACAAACGGCTTCCGCGAAAATAAGCTGTGCGTCCAATGAAACGTAAAATATTTTTTGGGGTCGGAATCGTCGGGGCGATTTTTATCCTGCTGGCCGGCGTGAAGGCTTTGCAGATCCCTCGATGATCGCGTTCGGCAAATCTTTTGTGCCGCCGCCGGAAACGATTTCGTCCGCCGTTGCCCACGAGGAAAAATGGCGGGACACGCTCACCGCCGTCGGTTCGATTGACCCGCAAAACGGCGTGACGCTCGCCTCGGAAGTCGCGGGCACGGTGGCGGAAATCGCGGTCGCGGACGGTTCGGTGGTGGAGAAGGGCGATTTGCTGCTGCGGCTGGACACGTCATCCGAGGAGGCGCAATTGCGCGCGGCGGAAGCGCAGACGGAATTGTCGCGGCTCAATGCCGAGCGGACGAGGAGCCTGCACTCGGACAACACCGTTTCACAATCGGAACTGGACCAGGCGGAGGCGACGTTGAAACAAAACCAGGCGAACGCCGACGTCATCCGCGCGGCCATCGAAAAGAAGACCATCCGCGCGCCGTTCGCCGGGCGGCTGGGCATCTGGCAGGTCAACGTCGGCGCGTCGTTGGACGCGCGCCGGGCGCTCGTTTCGCTGCAATCGCTCACGCCGGTGTATGCGGATTTTTCGCTGCCGCAGCAAAATTTGTCGCAATTGAAAACCGGTCAGGCGGTGCAAGTCACCTGCGACGCTTATCCCGGTCAAAAATTCGACGGCGTGTTGACGGCCATCAATCCCGATCTGGATGCGGCGACGCGCAGCGTGCCGTTGCGCGCGACATTTGACAATACGAACCAATTGTTACGCCCGGGAATGTTCGTGCGCGTCGAAGTTGTGCTGCCGGAGGAAAAACCGGTGCTGGCGATTCCGTCCACGGCGGTTTTGAGCGCGCCGTTTGGCGATTCCGTTTTTGTCATCACGCCGCAAATTGCCAGCGGCGTGACGAATCTTGTCGTGCAGCAAAAATTCATCCGCACCGGACGCACGCACGGCGATTTCATCAGCGTGGAATCCGGTTTGAATGCTGGCGACCGCGTCGTCAGCGCGGGCATTTTCAAACTGCGCAACGGCGTCAGCGTCCAGGAGAACAACGAAGGCTCGCCGAAGCCTTCGCTCTCACCGAATCCGCCGAACAGCTAATCCGCGCGCATGAAATCTTTCACCGATCTGTTCATCCGCCGTCCCGTTTTGGCGATCGTCGTGAGCCTGATCATTTTGATCGCGGGCTTGCAGGCCATCCGCTCGCTGAACGTCCGGCAATATCCCCTGAGCGAGAACGCGACGGTCACAGTGACGACGGTTTATGTCGGCGCGAGCGCGGATTTGGTTCGCGGCTTTGTCACGCAGCCGCTCGAACGCGCCATCGCGGCGGCGGACGGCATTGATTACATCGAGTCCGCGAGCAAGCTCGGACTCTCGACCATCACGGTGCATCTGCGGCTGAATTACGATTCCAAAAAGGCGCTCGGTGAAATCAGTTCCAAGGTGGATCAAGTCCGCAACGATCTGCCGCCGGAGGCGGAAATTCCCACGCTGTCCATCGTCACCGCCGATTCGCAGTTCGCGTCGGCCTATTTGAGTTTTTCGTCGGACATTTTGCAGGCGAACCAGATCACGGATTATCTCACGCGCATCGTGCAGCCGCAGTTGACGGCGATTGAAGGCGTGCAAAAGGCCGATCTGCTCGGCGGGCGCACGTTCGCGATGCGCATCTGGCTGAAACCCGACCGGCTCGCGGCGTTCGACATCAGCCCGGACCAGATCCGCCAGGTGCTCGCGGCGAATAATTTTCTTTCCGCCGTCGGCCACACGAAAGGCTCGCTTGTGCAGGTCAATCTGACGGCGAACACGGATTTGCGCAGCGTTGGCGAATTCAAAAATCTCGTCGTCAAGCAGAACGGCGACCGGCTTGTGCGCTTGAGCGACGTGGCCGACGTGGTGCTCGGCGCGGAGGATTACGACAGCGAAGTGCGGTTCGGCGGCGAACGCGCGGTGTTCATGGGAATCTGGGTTTTGCCGAACGCCAACTCGCTTGATGTCATGAAGCGCGTCCGCGCGGAAATGGTTTCCATCCAAAAAGACCTGCCCACTGGCCTGAACGCCAAAGTCGCCTACGACGCCACCAAATATATTTCCGACGCGCTGCACGAAGTCATCAAGACGCTCGTCATCACGCTCATCATCGTTTCAATCGTGATTTTTCTTTTTCTCGGTTCGCTGCGCTCGGTTCTGATTCCGCTCGTGGCGATTCCGTTGTCGCTCATCGGCGCGGTCTTTCTGATGCAGGTTTTCGGTTTCACGCTGAACCTGCTCACGCTGCTGGCGATTGTTCTCGCCGTCGGACTGGTTGTGGACGATGCGATTGTCGTCGTCGAAAATGTCGAGCGCCACGTCCGCGAAGGTTTGAAGCCGGTGGATGCCGCGCTGCTTGGCGCACGCGAACTCATCGGCCCGATCATCGCCATGACCATCACGCTTGCGGCGGTTTATGCGCCGATCGCGTTTCAAGGCGGCTTGACCGGCTCGCTGTTTCACGAATTCGCGTTGACGCTGGCGGGCGCGGTGTTCATTTCCGGCATCGTCGCGCTCACGCTCTCGCCGCTGATGGCGTCAAAATTATTGGATCACGACCGCGAAGAGCATGGATTTGCCGGGCACATCAACCGCCAGTTTGACCGGCTGAAAAATTTTTACAGCCGCGTGCTGGACTGGACACTCGCGCGTCGTCCGTTGATTTACACCGTCTGGATCGGGCTGACTTTGCTGACGATCCCGATGTTCAACATGGCGTGGCAGGCGAAAGAACCGGCGCCGAACGAAGATCAGGGCGTCATTTTCGGCGCGCTGGACACTCCGCCCGACGCAAGCATCGAACAGACTTCGTTCTACGCCGATGAAGTTGGCCGCTCATTCATGAAGGTGCCGGAGCAGGAACAGGTTTTTCAGATCACGTTTCCCGATTCCGGTTTCGGCGGCATGGTGATGAAGCCATGGGGCGAACGGAAGCGCACCGTTTTTCAAATCCTGCCGGAAGTGCAGGCGATGGTGAACAATGTTCCGGGCATCCGGCTTTTTCTCGGCACGCCGCCGCCGCTGCCGACCGGTGGGGAATTCATGCCGGTGAATCTGATTCTGGAATCCACCGCCGAGCCGGCGGAAATTTTGCAGTTCGCGCAGCAGTTGCAGTTGGAATGCACGACGAACGGGATGTTCGCGTTTCCGCCGATGCTTGACACAAAAATCGACCAGCCGGAAGTGGAACTGGTCATTGACCGCGACAAAGTCGCCGCGCTCGGATTGAATATGCAAAGCGTCGGCTCGGATCTGGCCGCGCTCGTCGGCGGAAATTATGTGAACCGTTTCGATTTCGCCGGACGCAGTTACAAGGTGATCCCCCAACTCCAGCGCGGCGCGCGGCTGGACGCGAACCAGCTCGAAAGCACCTACGTCAAAGGTCCGGGCGACCAATTGATCCCTGTCAGCACGTTCGCGCATCTCGAAAAACACACGACGCCGCGCGCGTTGAATCGTTTCCAGCAGTTGAACTCCGTCAAAATGAGCGGTGTCGCCATCGTGCCGCTGGAACAGGCGCTGAAATTTCTGGAAGGCGAGTCCGCGCGGATTCTGCCGAGCGGTTATAAACTGGATTACACCGGCGACTCGCGGTTTTTGCGCAAGGAAGGGAATAAATTCCTGCCCGCGTTCATGCTCGCGGTCGTTTTGATCATCCTCGTGCTGGCCGCGCAGTTCAACAGCTTCCGCGACCCGTTCATCATCATCCTCGGTTCCGTGCCGCTCGCCATGTTCGGCGCGCTCATTTTCGTTTTTCTCAAGATGCCGAACCCGAACATGCCGTTTTTCACGAACGGCTGGACGACGACGATGAACATTTATTCCGAGGTCGGGTTGATAACGCTCGTCGGATTGATTTCCAAAAACGGAATCTTGATTGTCCAGTTCGCGAACGAATTGCAGCGGCAGGGCCGGACGAAAGTTCAGGCCATCCGCGAAGGCGCGCTGCTGCGGCTGCGTCCGGTCCTGATGACGACGGCGGCGACGATCGCCGGAAATTTCCCGCTCACGCTCGTCACCGGCGCGGGCGCGGCGGCGCGCAATTCCATCGGCATCATCCTCGTGGCGGGCATGACCATCGGCACGCTGTTCACGCTGCTGGTGATCCCGAGCATTTACATTTTGATCGCGAAGGATCACACGAAGGAAAGAATTTCGTCCATTGAAAAATAATTTCCGCCATGAGTGAAACTCCAAATCAACCGACACCGCCCGTTGCGAATGGCAACGGCCAGCGGCTTGCAAAACTGGATTCACCGCTGTTCATCTGGCCGGCGGCGATCGCGCTCGGCGTGCTTCTTTATTTCGGCCTGACGCTGCTCGTTGACACGCTGACCCACGAATCCACCGACGACGCGTTTATCGCCGGACACATCGTTTCCATCGCGCCGAGGATTGACGGGCAGGTTTCCGCCGTTCATGTCTTGGACAACCAGCTTGTCCGCTCGAACGATTTGCTCGTAGAGATTGATCCGTCGGATTACGCGATCACCGTCGCGCAAAAACGATCCGCGGCGGAAGCGCAGGATGCGAATGTAAAAACCATCCTCGCGGCGGACGAGTTGATGCGCAAAAAAGTGGCGACCGCCGAGGCCAGCGCGCGCAAGGCGCAGGCCGATGCCGATGCAAGCACGGCGAGCGCGAAGCTTGCGGCGATGAATTTTGAGCGCGCTGAATCGCTGTTGAAGGACAAGACGATTTCGCAGCAGGAATTTGACGCCGCGCAGGCGGCGGACAATTCGGCGCAGGCGAATCTGGTTTCCGCGCAGCAAAACGTGGCGGAGGAAAATTCCAAGGTTGACGAATCCCGTTCACAACTTGAGGCGGCGGAAGCGGAAGTCGGATTGGCGAAGGCGCAATGGGAGGAATCACAGACGAACGTTGCGTCGGCGGAGCTGAATCTATCCTACACGAAAATTTTCGCGCCAAGCGACGGGCGCGTGACGCGCAAGCAGGTTGAAACGGGCGATTATCTTCAAACCGGGCAGCAAATCATGTCGCTCGTGCCGGCGGAGGTCTGGGTCGTGGCGAACTTCAAGGAATCGCAATTGAGAAAGATGAAGCCCGGCCAGCCCGCGCTCGTGGAGATTGACGCGCTAGGCGGCAGAAAATTCCACGCGCACGTTGACAGCGTGCAGGCTGGCAGCGGCGCGGCGTTCAGCCTGCTGCCGCCGGAAAATGCGACGGGTAATTTCGTGAAGGTCATCCAGCGCGTGCCGGTGAAAATTATTTTCGACGAGCCGCTGCCCGCCGACCACACGATTGGGCCGGGTCTTTCCGTGACGCCGAGCGTTCAAACCGGTTCGTTCCGCGTGCCGGGTTTTGTGATTGCGATTGTCGCAATCGTTCTGGCGTTCGCGGCGTCAATTGGATTTAAAAAATTTCTCAATCGGAAAAAGGAGGCGTAAGGAAATTTTATGGCTGACGCGCCGCAGCAGATATGGCATCCGCGCCACAATCCGTGGCTCATCACGCTCACGGTGATGATGGCGGTCTTCATGGAGGTGCTCGACACGTCCATCGCCAACATCGCGCTGCCGCACATCGCGGGCAGCCTGTCGGCGACGCCGGAGGAGGCGACGTGGGTGCTGACCAGTTATCTGGTCGCCAACGCCATCGTGCTACCGATGACAGGCTGGCTCGGAAATTATTTCGGGCGCAAACGTGTTTTGCTCACCTGCATCATGCTGTTCACGTTCGCGTCGGTGCTATGCGGCATGGCGTGGAGCCTGCTGACGCTGATTATGGCGCGGGTTTTTCAGGGCGTCGGCGGCGGCGCGATGGTGCCAATCGCCCAGTCCATCATGCTGGAAAGTTTTCCGCCGCAAAAACGCGGCGTGGCAATGGCGGCGTTCGCGCAGGGCGTTGTCGTCGCGCCGATCCTCGGCCCGGTGATCGGCGGTTGGATCACGGACAGCTATTCCTGGCGCTGGATATTTTACATCAACGTGCCGGTGGGGATTTTTGCGGTGTTGATGGCAAAATGGGTGGTCGAGGATCCACCTTACATCAAGCGCAATCTGCACGCGACGATTGATTACATCGGCTTCGGACTGCTGGCGGTGTGGCTGGCGACGATGCAGATTGTTTTGGACAAGGGCCAGGAGGCCGACTGGTTCGGCGCGGGATGGGTGCGCTGGTTCACGGTGACTTCTGTCGCGGCATTTTTTACTTTCATCTGGTGGGAATTCCAAAGCGATCATCCGCTGGTGGATTTGCGAGTTTTCAAGAACCGGAATTTCACCATCGGCCTCGTCCTGATGACATCGCTCGCCGCCATTCTTTACGGCACGACGGCGCAACTGCCGCTGTTTCTGCAAACGCTGATGGGCTATCCCGCGCTGCAAAGCGGCTACGCGATGAGTCCGCGCGGCGTGGCCGCGTTCTTCACGACCTTCATTGTCGGTCGGCTGGTCGGAAAAATCCGGATGCGCTGGATGCTTTGCTTCGGTTTCTCGATGCTGGCGCTGTCGTCGTTCATGCTGAGCGACATCAATCTGCAGGTGGGCATGTCGAGCGTCATCTGGCCGAGCGTCATCAACGGCATGGCCATCAGTTTTATTTTTGTGCCGCTCACGACGACGACGATGAGCCAGCTCGGCCAGGCGCAGATCGGCAACGCCAGCGGTCTTTACAATCTCATGCGCAATCTCGGCGGCAGCATCGGTATCGCGTTCGTGACGACGATGCTTGCGCGCGGCGCGCAGACGCATCAGGCGCTCATGGTCGGGCATTTGACGGCGGGCGATCCGGCGTTCCGGCAGCAACTTGCCGCCGCAAAAGCCGTGCTCGGACATCAAACCGATCCCGTGACCGCGACCCGACAGGCATACAACGCCGTCTATTCGCTGCTCGACCAGCAGGCGCATCTATGGGCGTTCGTGGATAATTTTTATCTATTCGGCCTGCTCGCGCTTGCGGGCATCCCGCTGGTATTCCTGTTTAAGCGGATCAAAATCGTGCAAAAGCCCGCTGTCGCCGCACATTGAACATTTTTCAAAAAATGTTGAAACATTCTTTTTACCAGCTGCGTCTAACACGATGAATATGAAAAATTCAATTCTTATAAAAACCGTTTTGATTGCCGCCAGCCTGCCGTTGCTCGCGGGCTGCATCGTCGAACGCCAGCCGCGCCGCGCCGTGGTTGTGCAGCAACCTGCGCCCGCCGAGGAAGTCGTCGTGGCACAGCCGAGCGAACCGCCGCCACCGCAAATCGAAGTTGTTCCGGTCGCTCCCGACCCGACTTTCATCTGGATTGGCGGCATTTGGGAATGGCGCGGCCAGTGGGTTTGGGTGCGCGGACATTGGGATCGTCCGCATCCGGGTCGCGTTTGGATGCGCGGACATTGGGATCGTCGTCCGAACGGCTACGTTTGGGTGCGCGCCGGCTGGCGTTGATCCAAATCAATTCGGCGGAAAATTTTCACAGCCACCGGCATTGCGAAATGCCGGTGGCTTTTGCGTTGAACCTTGCACCTATGGGGTGAACACCCCATTGCGATTCGCATTCAAAAAAGGTAAAAACATGGTCACTGATATGCCTTCATCAAAACTGTTGCGTGCTTCCTGAAAAGATGGAATAAATCCATAAAATCCAAATTATGAAAAATTCGACCGTTGCCAAAATCGTTTTGCTCGCCGCTGTCGCGCTGCCGCTGTTTGCCGGATGCATGTCCGCGCCACCTACCAACGTCGCGCCGCAAGTCGCGACCGCCGACGGCGTTTACACCGGCCAGCCGACCCAGCCGCCGCCCGCCGACCAGCAGGATGTCGTTCCTGTTTGTCCCGGCCCGGTGCCGCAATGGTATTTCATCAACGGCTATTGGGATTGGCGCGGCCAATGGGTCTGGGTTCCCGGCCACTGGCGTCCGCGCCCGCACTCCGGCGACATCTGGCTTCCAGGCAAATGGCTGCAAGAGACCAATCAGGCGCAACAGACCAATGTCTATGTCTGGCACGGCGGCCACTGGCGTTCTGAAGCCCCGGACGACAAGGAATCCACGGATAAATAATCCGCGCCGGAAATTTTCACGGCCACCGGCGTTGCAAAATGCCGGTGGTCGAAGTGGTCTTCTAAACCAGCCGGACTGCATTTGACAATCCGCGCAACTCAAACGATTTTCGGGTGTTGGATTTAATGAATGCTTTTATGAAAACTTTAATCTTTCAAAAGTCGTTTTTTATCATCGCCGCCATTGCCGGACTCGTGCTTTTATCGGGCAATCTTTTGGCTCAGAATTCACCAGTCGCCGCCGCGCCTCAACTGTCCTACGGCGTGCCGCAAATCATCCAGCTCGCGCAGGCCAAGATCAGCGACGACACCATCATCGCCTACATCCGCAATTCCGGGAACAGCTACGGCCTTGATGCGAATCAGATCATCTATCTGCGGCAGCAGGGAATTTCCGATAACGTCATCAACGTCATGCTGAACCAGCCCAAGGTCGCGTCAGCACCCGCACAGCCGGACAATCCGCAGACTTCGACTGCTGTAGTGCAGCAACAGCCGACTTATGTGCAAACCGTTCCGTCATCGCAGGTCTATGTGATTCCCGACACCCAGACTTATTACTACAACGCTTATTATGCCCAGCCATATTATTATCCGTATTACGCGTGGCCTTATCCGGCCGTGTCACTTTCGTTTGGATTTGGCGGGCGTTGGGGCGGTGGCGGCTGGCACGGCGGTGGTTTTCACGGTGGCGGCTGGCATCATTAAAATCATCATTCCGCCCGCTCCATTCCACGTATCATTTGCATTCGCGTCGGTTTGGCGGAAAATCAAATCATGAAAAAATTATCGCCGGTTGTCATTGTCGCCGCCGCGTTGCTGGCGGCGGGCGCGGTGATGGCGTTGCGCGGTGCGGGCGGCGTGCAGACGAATGATGTTTCTGATATTTCAACCAATAAATTCACAGACATGAAAGATTTTAAAAAACCGGCGGCGGCGGAGTTGAAGAAGAAATTGACGGCGGAAGAATACGCGGTCACGCAGGAATCGGCCACGGAACCGGCGTTCCAAAACAAGTATTGGAACAATGAGAAGCCGGGCATTTATGTGGACGTGGTTTCCGGCGAACCGTTGTTCAGTTCGCTGGACAAATTTGATTCGGGCTGCGGCTGGCCGGCTTTTTCAAAGCCGTTGGACGATTCAAAAATCATGGAACGCACGGACAACTCCTATTTTATGGAACGGACGGAAGTGCGCTCGAAGGCGGCGGACTCGCATCTCGGCCATGTCTTTGACGACGGCCCCGGGCCGACGCACTTGCGCTATTGCATCAACTCGGCTTCGCTGAAATTCATCCCGTTGGAGCAGATGGAAGCCGCCGGCTACGGCGCGGAACTCGCGCCGTTCATCAAGGCCGGCCTTTACAAACTCCCAACTTCGCCGTCGCAAACGAACAACTTGACGAAGCCTTGAACTCGGCACGGCCACCGGACGCCTGGCTCCGTTACAATTTTGCGCAAAGCGTGTTTGCACTTGTCACCATCCGGCGCGAGTCCTAAAGTGCCTTCGTCAGTGACTCGATAATTTTGACATGATTGAATTGATTCAAGTTCCGTATAGTCCGTTCTGCATTGTCCAAGGGCGCATTTTGGAATTCGCCGGTGTCCGCTTCAAAACCACAAACATTCCCAACCAGGATCGTTCTCTGATTTGGAAACTCTCGAAGCAGCGTTATTACGGCGTGCCGATTGTGCGCGACGGCAGGAATGTGATCTTTGAAGTCGCCGATGAGTCACAGGTCATCGCAAAGTATCTCGACGAGGAACTGGAACTGGGGCTTTTTCCGGCGCGCTGGCGCGGCGTGCAATCCGTCCTCTGGCGATTTATCGAAAACGAAATCGAAGGCGCGACTTTCCGGCTCAACGATATTTATTGGAAGGAAAATGTCCCGGCGTCGGAGCAGTTGCAATTCCTACGGTTCAAGGAAAGAAAATTCGGGCGCGGCTGCCTTGACCAATGGCGCAGGGATCAAAAAATCTGGCTCAAGCGGCTGGAAGAACTGCTGGTTCCGTTTGAAATCATTTTGACGCACCAGAAATTTTTATTGGACGACCAGCCGCACTTCGTGGATTTCGACCTGTTCGGGATGCTTGAAAATTTTCTCTACTCCGGCCATTACCATTTGCCGAAGCGCCACAAACAAATCCAGAAATGGCATCGGCGCATGAAGTCCGCAAAACATTCTGATTACAAAACGTAAAAGTGAAAAATTACATACTCGACACCAACGTCCTTCTCCACGACCCCAACTCGCTCCTCAACTTCGCGGACAATCACGTCGTGATCCCGATTGAGGTCATCGAGGAGATTGACCGCTTCAAGCGCGAATCCTCCGAACTCGGTCAGAACGCGCGCCAGGTTTCGCGGATGCTCGACGGCTTTCGCGGCGAAGGCAGCTTGAGCGATGGCGTGAAACTGCCCAACGGCGGGAAATTAAAGGTCGCGTTCCAAAAAAACGGCAACGGCAACGGCGACAGCCATATCCTGAACGGCAACAGTGTGGACAACCGCATCCTCGCGCTCGCCGCCGGAATCCAGAAGGCGCAGCCGAAAAATCCGGCGATCCTCGTTTCAAAGGACATCAACCTGCGCATCAAGGCCGACGCGCTCGGTTTGCAGGCCGAGGATTACGAGAACGACCGCGTCCACATCCAGGACCTTTACACCGGCATGATCGAGCTTTCCGTCAGCACGGAAAAAATGGCGTCGTTCCGCGCCAACGGCGAACTCGAGGTCAACGGCGGCAAAACATATTTTCCGAACGAATTCTGCACGCTCACCGACGAGACGAATCCCAAAAAAGCCGCGCTCACAAAAGTGGATGCGACCGGCACGAAGCTCGTCCCAATCATTGACTGCCGCGAAGGCGTCTGGGGAATCAAGCCGCGCAACCGCGAGCAGCATTACGCCTTCGACGCATTGCTCGACGACCGTATCAAGCTCGTCACGCTCATGGGCAAAGCCGGCACTGGAAAAACCTTGATGGCGATGGCCGCCGGATTGAAGCGAACAGTTTTGGATCGAGAATTCCGCCGGCTCGTCGTCGCGCGCCCGACTATTTCCATGGGCAAGGAACTCGGCTTCCTGCCCGGCTCGCTCGAGGAAAAACTCGCGCCGTGGATGCAGCCGATCCACGACGCGCTCGAGATGTTGAGCGACTTGAACATGGGCCACGACCATCGCCGCAGCGGCGATCTCATGCGCAGCGGCGCGATCGTCGTCGAGGCGTTGAGCTACATCCGCGGACGCAGCATCGCGAACCAGTTCATGATCATTGACGAGGCGCAGAACCTGACGCCGCTCGAGGCCAAGACCATTATCACGCGCGTCGGCAACGGCACGAAGATCATTTTCACCGGCGACCCGTATCAGATTGACAACCCGTATGTGGACTCGTCATCGAACGGATTCAACTACATCGTCAGCCGCTTCCGCGACCAGGCCATCGCCGCGCACATTGAACTGCAAAAAGGCGAACGCTCGGAACTGGCGGAACTCGCAGCGAATATTTTGTAACGCAGTTACAAGCAAAAGCTCCTTGCCACTTTCTTCTCGACACGAAATTTGATAACTGTGTTCATTCTCTGAAACTAAAAATTTAATCTATGAAAACATTACCGTCCTTGCTTTTCACACTCGGACTACTCGCCGTGCTTCCAGCTTCCGGTCAAGACACCAACACGCCCGCGCCAGTTATTTACCGGCCCGTCGTTGGCCGCTACCAACTTGTGGCAGCAACAGTGAACGTGAACAACATTGCCACGCCGCGCCTTTTCCGAATTGACACTGTTACCGGCACAGTCTGGCGTTATGACAGTTCTCAAATGCCCATTATGGTCGGCACAAACGCCGTGCCAACCGAGCTTGAAAGTTGGTCCGCAATTTCGGAAGAGACAGTTCTCAATCAATGGATGCAAGGAAATTCAAATATGCAAGCACAATTCTCAACACCAGCACCACCAACTAACCACTATCGCAATTTCCTTTCAAAATAGGCCAAAACCAATTGACTCTTAATCAATTGATTTCGGGATTAACCAATTTGACTTCTTTCAAAGAATTTCCAGCTGGACGTTTCGCCAGCACGGTAGATTTATTTCCTGACACGTTTCTTGGAAGCTTGGCGGCTGGTTAATTTTATTTTGGCCGGTTTGCTTTTCGCCTTCACCCGCGCCGCGTCGCCCCAAAGACCTTCCAGATCGTAACGCTCGCGCGCGTCCGCGCGCATGACGTGGACGATCACGTCGAAAAAATCCAGCACCACCCACGCGCCCTGCATCGAGCCGTCCTTGCGCAGCGGGCGCAGGTCATGCTCGTCGCGCAGCCGGTCGGTGACCTCGTCCACGATGGCGCGCAGATGCGGCTCGCTCGTGCCGGACGCGATCACAAAATAATCCGTCACGGACGACAGATCGCGCACGTCGAGGATGACGATGTTCTCCGCCTTTTTGTTGTCCGCGAAATCACGGCAAAGCCCGGCAAGTTTTTTAGAATCCATCTGCGACGATTTTGCGGCGGATTCGCTCAAAGATAAAGCCGATTGTTTCGGATGGCTTCCGCCACGAACGGCGGCACAAGATTTTCTATCGGCAAATTGGCTTTGACTCGCGCGCGGATTTGCGACGACGAAATTTCGACTAGGAAGCCTTTCAATATTTTTCCGCGAAACGGCTTTGGAAATTCTGCAACAGTTTCGCCCGGTCGCGGGATCGCGACAAATTCCGCGAGCTTCGCCAGTTCATTCGCCTCTCGCCATTCGGTCAATTTGGAAATGTTGTCCGCGCCGATGAGATAAAACAATTGCGCGCCGGGAAATCGCCTGGCGTAATCACGCAACGTTTCAATCGTGTAAGAAATTCCACCGCGTTTGATTTCCTGCTCGTCAATTTCGCAATTCGTTTTGCCCGCGAGCGCGAGCCGGAGCAATTGCAGACGAATTTTGGCCGGAGCAATTTCATTTTCAGACTTGAACGGCGATTGCGACGCCGGAACAAAAAATAATCTGTCCAAGCCGAGCTCCTCGAACGCCGCCTGCGTGACGAGCAGATGGCCGAGGTGAACCGGGTCGAACGAGCCGCCAAAAATTCCGAGTTTCATTTTGTGCAAAGAATTGCTTTTCCGCGCGGAATCGTAAATCGTAAATCGCAAATCGTAAATGTAAATGACCCGACATTGCCACAATTGCGGCGAACCCTGGACGCTGGACGGGCAGCCGGGTCGCGGCGAGGTCTGCATGAAATGCCGCGCGGACCTGCGCGTGTGTTTGAATTGCGCGAGCTACGACCCGCGTGTCGCGCAGCAGTGCCGCGAACGCCGGGCAGAGCCGGTTTTGGAAAAGGCCGCCGGTAATTTCTGCGAATATTTTGATTTTGCCCGCCGCGACTGGACGCCGAAAAACGTGGTGAACAAGCGCGAAGCCACCGCGCGCGAGCAGTTGAAGAAACTGTTCGGCGATTAAAAATCTGGAGTGCGCGGGCAAATTCCGCTATTGCCTGCCGGACACGGAATGAGTTCACGCCTGAAAATCGGCCATTTGATCTTGATCTTTGCGATGGCGGCGCTGCCGTTCGCGGCCACGTTCGCGACGTATTATCCCGACGAGCGCCATTACACCGACGGCGCGCTCGAAATGTTGAAAGGCCACGGATGGCTGATCCCCAAAAATGCCGACGGCTCGCTGCGATTTGAAAAACCGCCGCTCGCGTATTGGACGATCGCCGCCAGTTACGCGATTTTCGGCGTGAACGTCATCGCATCGAGGCTGCCATTTTTGCTCGCAAGCTGCGGAACGCTTTTTCTGACGTTCCGGCTCGCGAAAAAATTGACCGGCAAAACTGAAACCGCGCTGCTCGCCGCCATCGTGCTGGCGGCGCATCCGCAATTTTTTCTCTGCTCCATCCGCTCCATTCCCGACGCGCTGCTGGTTTTTTTTACCACGTTGAGCATGTTTGGATTTTTACGGCTGATTATTTTTGAAGAATTTGCCGCGGGCGCGTTTTCTATGGCTTATGGCGGCGCGGTGCTGGCGGTTTTGAGCAAGGGCCTGCTCGGGTTTTTAATCGTCGGATTCGCGTGGGTTTTTTTCATTTTGAAAAATCGCGACTGGCGCGCGGTAAAAAAGCTGATTTATCCCCCGATTTTCATCGCCGCCATGATTTTGGCCGCGAGCTGGTTCATTTTTATTTTCTGCAAGGATGGCGCGGCGGCGTGGCGCGGCTTTTTTGGCGATCAAGTGAGCGGAAATCTCCACGGCCATTTCTGGTCGCCGGTTTTGCGGATGCCGCTGTTCGCGTTGATCTTGTTTTTTAATTTCTTGCCGTGGAGCGCGACAGCCGTTGAATTTCTGGCGCGGAGAAAAGTTTTGGAACCGGGCGATGTACCCCCGCTGGCAGACAAATTCATCCTCGCGTGGACGGCGGTTTTGATCCTGGGCTTTTCGCTCGGCGCGAATGTTTCGCTGCGCTACCTGCTGCCCGCGACGCCGCTGTTTTCAATTTTGATTGCAGACTGTTTGCAACGGGCGGAAAGCGTTCGCCTGATTTTTTCCGTCCGGCGCATTTTAAAAATAATCCTCGTCGCGCTCTTGCTGGCGGATGTGGCGATGTTTTACGTCGATTCGCAATGGCCGCTGCCGATGGCTGCATTGGTGCTGGCGTGCGGCCTGCTTTTGTCCGGGATTGTCGCGCTGTGGCGCAAATCCATTCCGGCGGCGGAAGCGCTGGGGCTGGCCGTTTTGCTTTTCTGGCTGATGCTTTTTTCCGCAGCGATGCCCGTTTTGCTGCCGGATCGCGCACAACAAATCGCGGCAACCCTGTTGCAAGCGCAAGTGAATCCTTCAGCGCCCGTGCTGCTGGTTGGCGATTTGAAACTGGCGAGCCGCGTGCGCGTGTTGCTCGGCAAAGACTGGACTGTGATGCAAGCCGACAGGTTGAATGCTGCTGCTGTGGAGAATTACACGCGCGTTTTGATTCCGGAAAGGGAAATCTACCAGTTCATCAATCATGGCTGGCAAATCCAGACGGCGGCGGCAGGCAATGGCGCGCCATCGTTCAAGGAATTGTGGTCGGCGTTGAAGTCGCGGACGCTTCCGCAAATCCTCGCGCGGCACGGACAAAAAATCATTCTGGCCACGCGCGATTAAATGCACGTCACGCTTTACAAGCCGGGGAAAATCCCGATTCCGCCGCAACTTTACGGCGGTACGGAGCGGATCATCTACTGGCTCGGCAAGGCTTTGGTCGAACTTGGCCACCGCGTCACGCTCATCGCCAACGCGCAAAGCGGAATTCCCGGCGCGGAATCGCGCGCGATCGCCGCCGATGAAAAAAATGCGCGCGCGTGGTTGAAACTGGTTCCAGATTCGACGGACATCGTTCACCTGTGGGACACGTCTGAGCCAAACTCGGAGAAGCCGTTTGTCGTCACCGTCGAGGGCAACGGCCAGCCGGGGCAGAAATTTCATCCGAACACGATTTTCGTTTCGCAAAAACACGCGGCAAATCACGGTTCAAAAAATTTCGTCCACAACGGGCTTGATCCAAGCGAATACGCATTTTCGGAAAAACGTGAAAATTACGCCGTGTTTCTGGCAAAGGCGCGCTGGCCGGTGAAAAATCTGCGGGGCGCGATCGAAGTCGCGCGGCGTGCGAGAATCGAATTGCGCGTGCTCGGCTCGCGCAACTGGCCGCTGAATCTGCAGAAAATTTTTCCGGCCATTCGCGGTGTGCGTTATTGCGGGATGGTTGGTGGCGCAGAAAAGCGCGATTTGCTTGCCAACGCGCGCTGCCTGATTTTTCCGGTGCGCTGGCATGAGCCATTCGGCATCGCGCTCATCGAAGCGCTGGCCGGCGGCGCTTATGTCGCCGGCACGCCTTATGGCTCGCTGCCTGAAATCATCACGCCGGAAGTTGGCGTGCTGGGCGCGAAAGCGGACGAACTTGCTGAAGCCGTCAAAAATCCGCAGCAGTTCAGTCCGCAAAAATGCCGCAAGCATATTCTAAGAAACGGATTCACGCATCTGGACATGGCGCGGAAATATTTGAAATTTTACGCGCAAGTTTTGACTCGCGGTTCGCTCGGCGAAACCACGCCAGCCACAAAGCCCGGTTTTGTGGCGAATGAACTTTTGCCGTGGGAAGATTAAGCTTAAATTTTCACGCATGAAAATCAGCGGCTTCACGTTCATCCGCAACGGCAATTCTCTCGGTTATCCGTTTGTGCCAGCGATCCGCTCGCTGCTGCCGTTGTGCGACGAAATCATCGTCAACGTGCCGCGCTCGACGGATGACACGCTCGAAAGCGTGAAGGCCATCGGCGATCCGAAAATAAAAATCATGGAGACGGAATGGGACGACAACGCGCGCACGGGCGGGCTGGTGCTGTCGCATCACACGAACCTTGCGCTGGAGCGATGCACGGGCGATTGGTGTGTCTATATTCAAGGTGACGAAGTGCTGCACGAGGACACGATTCCCGCGATGCGTTCGGCCATGGAACGCGAGCTGGACAATCCAGCCGTGCAGGGGTTGATAGTTGATTACACCCATTTTTACGGGAGTTACCAGACGCAAACCTGCGGACTCGGCTGGTATGAACAGGAAGTCCGCGTGGTGCGTGGAGGAAAAAAAATCCGCTCCAACAGCGACGCGCAGAGTTTCCGCACGATGGCCGGGGAAAAACTGGATGTGAAAAAATCCGGCGGGCATTACTTGCATTACGGCCATGCCCGGCATCCGGAAATGGCGCGGCAACGGCTGCGCGACTTCTCGCGGCTCTGGCATGACGACAAAGCCGTTGAAAAAATCTGCGACCGTCCGGCAGATTTTTACGAGGACGACCAGAAAGTAAAAGCCTTCACCGGGACGCATCCGGCGGTGATGCGCGATGTTGTCGCCGCCGCAAACTGGACCTACGTTTCGCGCAATCCGCTGATCCGCTTCAAGCGTCGGCTTTTTTGGAAGGACATCGCCTTGCTGCTGAAAAAGACCACCGGGCTGGAAATCGGCGTGCATCGGAATTTCCGCCTGCTGCGCTAGAAGTCGTCCAATCCGGAGAAAATCTCCAAACCGGGCCGGTTTCATTTTGAATTCATTTTTGACTGGCGGTGTCCAATACGTTAACGTGCCACGCTGAAATGAAATTCCATCCGTCAAAACTGAAGCTGCTGCCGCCTGTCATGGCGGCGTTTGCGCTGGTTTTGTCCGCCGGGGCGCAGCAGGGCGGCCAGCCCATCATCTTTTCCTCGCCGCAAAATCCGGACAGTTCGGCGGGCACGCCGACGCTGGTGCCGCAAAACCATGACCAGATCAACCTGGCGGACACGCTGCAACCCTCGCAACTCTTTCTCAAAACGCCGGACGACGCCCTGCCGATGCCGCAACAGCCGCAGGTCTTTTCACCCGCCGAGCAGCAGCGGATGGAAAAATTGCTGGACGACAGGAAAAATTGGACGCTGCTGACTCCCGAGGAAATTTATAACCTGACCACGCCGGAGAAAATGCTCCAGACACCGGACAACCCCGCCGCCGCACCGGAAGACCGGACGTCAATGGAGCGTTTTCTCGACCGGCAGGATCAGATGCGGATGGGCAACACGAACGCGGACGACTGGCGGAACGACAATCAGGATTCGCCGTGGAACCTTTCACACAACCGCGAGGCCAACAATCCGCTGGCGGACGAAAATAATGGATTAGAAAATTCGATGCAAAATCCAGACCGCTTGCAAAGCGGCGTGCCGGAAAACAACGGCGTTTCTGCAGATCAAAATGAAAATCCAGCCTTGAACCTGCTTGCTTTACCGCAACCGCAGCAACCAACGGCACAAAACGCGGCTCAGTTGGCGGCAATGGAACGGTTCCGGCAATTGCTTGAAGCGAGCTCGGCGGCGGACTCGGCACCGACTCCGGACGGCAAGTTTTTTCCCGCGCCAAAATTGGCGCCGGACCCGAACATCACGCCGACGGCTTTGATCAATCCGGCAGGCGCGTCGTTCACGCCGTTAAGCGACGACATCGGCAGGCCGACGGGACTGACACCGTTGCCGGGGATCGTGACGCCGGTTTCACATCCGGCCGCAGCCCCGTCCTGGGCGCCGCAGCCTGCGCCGTGGCTTTCGCAAATTCCGGAGGCGTTCACGATTCCGCAGCGGAAATTTTGACCGGCCGCGTCAGTGCGCGGAAGTGACCACAAGGACCTGTTCCAAAGTCGAGATGCCTTCGCGTGCGCGGTCAAGCCCGACCATCCGCAATGTGTGCATTCCCTGGGTGACGGCGACTTTGGCCATCTCGCGCGTGCTGGCGCGCGCGATGATGAGTTTGCGGATCTGGTCGGTGATGGGCATGGCCTCGATGATGGCCATGCGTCCGGCGTAACCTGAATTTTTGCAACGGTCGCAGCCGCGTCCGCGGTAAAGCTGCACGCCGCCGAACAGCGCAGGTTCAATGCCCAAATCCTGATACATTTTGTCAGGGTAGGTCACCGGTTCCTTGCAATGCGAGCAGACCCGGCGCATCAGGCGTTGCGCGCAGGACAAAATCACGGAGGATGAAATCAAAAATGGCGCGATGCCCATGTCGTCGAGGCGCGCGACGGCGCCGGGCGCGTCGTTGCAGTGCATCGTGGAAAGCACTTGGTGGCCGGTGAGCGCGGCTTCGATGGCAATTTCGGCGGTTTCGGTGTCGCGGATTTCCCCGATCATGATGATGTCGGGGTCTTGCCGCAGAATGGAACGCAGCGCGTTGGCGAACGTCAGTCCGATGTCTTTCTTGGTCGGCACCTGGTTGATGCCGGGAATCTGGAATTCCACCGGGTCTTCGACGGTGACGATGTTGTAAATCGGGTTGTTGAGTTCGTTGAGCGCGGAATAAAGCGTGGTCGTTTTGCCGGAACCGGTCGGCCCGGTGACGAGAATCAATCCGTGAGGCGCGTCAATGGCGGATTTGAAATGTTTGAAGGTCTCGACGTCGAGGCCGAGCTTGTCAACACTCGCGGACAGATTGGTTTTGTCGAGGACGCGCAGCACGACTTTCTCGCCGTGGACAGTCGGCAGGATGGAGACGCGCAGATCAAAATCTTTTCCGCCGACCTTGACGCGCATGCGGCCGTCCTGCGGCAAGCGCCGTTCGGCGATGTCGAGGCTGCTCATGATCTTGAAGCGCGAGGCGAGCGCCAATTGCATTTGTTTCGGCGGCGGCGTGGCGTCAATCAGCACGCCGTCAACGCGGTAGCGCAGCCGCATCACTTTTTCAAACGGCTCCAGGTGGATGTCGCTCGCACGGTCTTTGATGGCCTGCACGATCATGAGGTTGGCCAGTTTGATGACCGGTGCTTCCTCGCTTGAGGCGGCAAGCTGGTCGAGGCTGACCTGCTCAACACCCTCCTTGACCGATTCAACGCTGTCGGCGTCGGCATCATCCTGCTGTTTTTGCGCATCCTGGATGATGTCTTCCATGGAGCCGCTTTTGGCGGAATCAATGGCGTTGAGCTTGTCCATGATCGCCTTTTCAGAGGCGATGAGCGGTGTGATCTCCAGCTTGGTGATACGCTTGACGTCGTCGAGGGCAAGGACGTTGAGCGGGTCTGCCATCGCGAGGAACAATTTGTTTTCCAGCCGCGAAATCGGGATGACCTTGTGGTTGTTGGCGATGTCGCGCGGGAGCAACTCAATCAGTTCCGGTACAATGCCCACGCGCGCGATGTTGATCGGCGTGACATTCAGCACGCGACCCATGCACACGGCCAGATCCTGCTCGCTGACATAGGCCTTTTCGATGATGAGCTTGACGAGGCGCGCGCCGCCGCTTTTTTGCTGTTCGAGCAGTTCCTCCACCTGGTTCACGCCCAGCAGACCGTCCTCGACGAGTGCGTCGGCGATGCGTTCTCCAAATGATTTGATCTTGGCCATGGGTTTAGCGGAACGCCTTGCGAATGTTTATAATCAGGTCGCCCGGCGGCGATAGATACCACACCAGCCGGTGCGAGGTCGTCTCGGACAATTCCTTCACCGCCTGCTGGTTGAACGGATTGGCCGTCGCGACCAAAATCGCCTTGCTCATCCGGTCAAACGGCAGCACGCACCAGCGCCGGCAAATCTCCGCCGGAAAACCGCGCGTGAGGTCGATGTCCACGTCGTATTTTTCCAGCGGCAGATACGCCATGCGCGATTTGTCGGAAAGCAGTTTGAGAGACTTTTCCGAAAGCAAAATTCCTTTTTCGTGCAGGATCTGGATGAACGGCTCGACCACGTCCGTCGGCGCGACCGCCAAATCCGCCGCGTGCCAGCACAGGTCAAAATCCCCCGCGCTGATGGTTTTGCTGTCCACAAAAATTTTCCGCAGCGTCGCGCGACCTTCGTCAATTTCCTTGTCCGCCGCGCGCGATTTTTTCGATCCGTCCTTCGGCGGTTCCGCCACTGCCAGCGCCGCCGGTTCCGCGCCCATCGACTGCGACCCCATGTTGCTCGCCTTGTTTTCGATTTCCCTGAGCGCCGCCTGCACCTCCGCATCGTCCGGGCGGCGTTGCAAAACCGTCTCGAATTCCAGGATCGCCGACGACAACTGCCCCGTCTGCATATACGCCTGCGCGATGCGCTTGGACGTGTTGATGACATCCTCATCGCGACCGAGTTTGGAATACGCCTCCTTGAGAATTTCCAGCGACTGGCAGTCGTTGGGCTGCGACTGGATAATGACCTCGAACATCTCAATCGTCTGCTGCAATTGAGCTTCTTCGCCTGAATTTAACTCCACGGTCGCCATGATTAAAATTTTTTCCGTCCGCAAAAATCCAGCAACTTCGCTGCCAACTTAAAACGTCCGCCGCGCCAACGCAACCCAAAGAAAATTGAAACGGCGCGGCGCTCCGTCTTTTGCTTTATGCCTTCGCGTCTTCGTGGTAAAAATTTTCGCGTGGAGCAAGCCATTCCAACCATGACGCCCGCGACCGGTGAACGCCTCCTGCGCTTTGTCGGCGACCACGTCCACTTTTCATTGCGCGATAAAAACAACTCCACCGCCGCAAAAAATTCCCGCGCGTTCCTGCGGACCAATCTGGGCCGCTCCGCCGAACTACGCCGCGAAATCATTTCCGCGCACGCTGGCGGTGCGGCTGCCGCTGGCGCATCTTGGCGCGACATGCCGATGCAGCGCACAGCCGACGGCTGGCAAATCGAACTGCCGCTCGCCGAAGTAGGCTTTTTCAAGGCCAAGGCCTATCTGCTCGACAAAAAAAAATGGCAGCACTGGCCCGACGGCCCGGATGTCGGAATTTCCGTCCATCCCAATTTCACCCGGACCGCGAACACCATTTACTGCGCCTTCACGCGGCTCTTCGGCGCGACAAAAAACCTTTCTTCCACGTTTGATGAGAAACTCGAAGCGCAAATCAACCCGCTAGACGAGAAAAAATTCACCGTCATTCCGCCGTCGGGCACGTTGCGCGACCTCGCGCGCCAGCTTCCTTATATTGTGAACAAGCTTGGCTGCCGCATTCTTCATTTGCTCCCGATTCATCCGACGCCAACGACTTACGCGCGCTTCGGTCGTTTCGGCAGCCCTTACGCCGCTCTCGATTTGACCGCCGTTGATCCCGCGCTCGTCGAGTTCGACAAGCGCGCCACCGGCGTTGATCAATTTTGCGAGCTGGCTTACGCCGCGCACTCGCTCGGCGCGCGCGTCTTCATCGACATCGTCATCAACCACACCGGCTGGGGCTCGACGTTGCAGGAAAATCGCCCGCAATTTTTCCTGAAAAACCCCGGCGGCGAATTCGCCAGCCCCGGCGCGTGGGGAACGGTCTGGGAAGATTTGGTCGAACTCGAACAGCACGACGTAAAGCTCTGGGACATTATCGCCGATTCGCTGCTGATTTGGTGCAAACGCGGCGTGGACGGATTCCGCTGCGACGCCGGCTACAAAATTCCAGTGCCCGCATGGCAATATATTATTGCGCGAATCCAAAACGAATTTCCCGAAACCATTTTCCTGCTCGAAGGACTCGGCGGTTCGTGGGAAGCCACGGAAAATCTCCTGACCGATGGCGGAATGCAATGGGCGTATTCCGAACTTTTTCAAAATTATTCCGGCAAAGAAGTCGCCTGGTATTTGGATTATGCGAACCGCCAGAACGAACGCGTTGGCAGTTACGTCCATTACAGCGAAACGCACGACAACAGCCGCCTTGCCGAAAAGGGCCGCGCGTGGTCGCTGTTGCGAAACCGCCTTTGCGCGCTCACAAGTCCGGTCGGCGGATTCGGCTTCACCTGCGGCGTCGAATGGCTCGCCACCGAAAAAATAAAAGTCCACGGCTGCACCGGTTTGAACTGGGGCAGCGCCGACAACATCATTCCCGAACTCGCACAGCTCAACCAGATTGTCTCCGACCATCCGTGCTTTTTCGACGGCGCGAAACTCACGCGCTTGAGCGCGCCCGACTCGCCCATATACGCGCTCTTGCGTGAATCCGCGGATGGAAAAGATTCCGTTTTGGTTCTGGTCAACACAGACGTTGAGAAATCCCATTTGCTGACGCTTGTGTCCGCCGGTCTTAAATTCGAGATTTCCGATTTCCAATTCGACCTGCTCGGCCAGCCGCTTTCGCAATTCGCCCGCGAAAAAAGCGAAATCATTTTCACACTCGCACCCGGCGCGTGCCACTGTCTCTCGCCGACGCAAACACCGGTCGGTTTGAGCGGCGACGCTTACCGCCGCACCCGCGCCCGAGCCGCGTTTGCAACTCAAGCATTGAGCAAAATTATCTCCGCCGAAACCATTGACGGCTTCGACTGGTGCTGGCTCGCGGAGCAAGTTGAATCGTCGCCGGAAAATTTCCTCGCCGCCGCCAGCGAGTTCGTCGCGTGCAAAGAAAAATCTTCACTTGCTGAATTGCTGTGCGACAGCGAACAGCAAGAAATCTTTCCGCGGATCGTCAAATGGACATTGCTGGACGCCCGCCGGGTCACGCTCGTGCCGCCCGGCCACTGGCTGTTGATTGAAGACTCCGCGCCGTTTCGGGCTACTCTGGAAGGCCAGAATCTGGCAGTTCACGCCCAATCCATCGCCGCCGGCGACCGCCACATCGCCTGCTTTGCGCCGCGCGATTCGTCGGCGGAAACGGAATTGATTTTGGAGCGTTATGCCACAGCTTCACAAAAAATTTCTGCTGAGATTCGTTTTCTTTCAGCCAATCCGCAATCCGCAATCCGCAATCCGCAATCAAGCGACTTGGTTTTGCTCACGAACGGCATCGGCGGCATGGCGCGGCTTTGCGTTGACCTTGGCCGCGTGAATTCCAAATACGACTGCGTGCTTGGTGCAAACCTTAATCCAAATTTCCCCGTTGACCGCCACGTTTTTGTCAAACGCATCCGCGTCTGGGTCAACGCCGATGGATTCCTTTCGCCGCTCGACTTCAAGAATCTTGGCGCGTTCAAGGCCGGCTCGCCCGCCGTCTGGAATTTCGTCGCCAACGCCGGCGACGGCCGCACCGTTGAAATCGAATTGCGCGCCGAAATGCTCGACGGCAAAAACACGATCGTTTTTCAATTCGGCCGCCCGACGGCAAAACTCGCGCACGGCAAACAATTGCCAGCGGATGCCGACGTGCGTTTGACCATCCGCTTTGACATCGAAGACCGGAATTTCCATTCGGAAACCAAGCGCAACGGAGGCGCGGATTTTCATTTTTCATCAAACACGCACGCGCTTGATAAAAAAACCGGCTTTGCCTTCACGCCTGCGCCCGACCGGCAGCTTCAAATTTTTTCGAACACCGGCGAATATCATCCGCAGCCCGAATGGTGCGAAAACATCCCGCATCCCGTCGAAGCAAGTCGTGGTCAAGTCGGCAGCGGCGATGCCTACAGTCCCGGCTGGTTTGAAGTTCCGTTGGCGAAAGGCGCATTTGCGATACTGGCCGCGACGGCGGATTCAAATCCAACCACTCCGAAAAAATTAAAACTTGAGCCGGACAAAAACGATTTCACAACGCAACTCGAACGCGCCGCGCGGCAATTCGTCGTCCGACGCGATGAAGGCAAAACGGTCATCGCCGGTTATCCGTGGTTTTTGGATTGGGGCCGCGACTCGCTGATTTGTGCGCGAGGGCTTCTGGCGGCGGGCATGGCGCAGGACGTAAAGCAACTGTTGCTCACGTTCGCGAAATTTGAAAAAGACGGCACACTGCCCAACACAATCCATGGCGACGATGTTTCTAACCGCGACACGTCCGACGCGCCATTGTGGTTCGCGCTCGCGTGCGAGGAGCTTTCACAGGTGAAGCATGGTTTTCATTCCGCATTTTTCGATTCGTCGAAGCGGACGATTCACGAAGTCTTGGAAAGCATCGCGGAAAATTATACGCGCGGCACGCCCAACGGCATCTGCATGGATGCGGACTCGGCTTTGATTTGGAGCCCAAGCCATTTCACCTGGATGGACACGAATTTTCCCGCCGGGACGCCGCGCGAAGGTTATCCGGTTGAGATTCAGGTTTTGTGGATTCGACTGCTGCGACAATTGGAAAAAATTTCCGCGCCCGCCGAACAAAAAAAATGGCGCAACCTTGCCGATCATGCGACGGCTTCGTTTGAAAAACTGTTCTGGCTTGAAGACAAAGGCTGGCTCGCCGACGTGCTGCTCGCCAAATCGCGCGTCATCGCGCGTGACGCCACGGCGAGCGACGCGCTGCGCAGCAATTGCCTTTTCGCCGTCAGCCTTGGTCTCGTTACCGGCCGGCGCGCGAAACGCTGCGTCGAGGCGGCGCGAAAATTTTTGGTCGTGCCGGGCGCGCTGCGTTCGCTCGCGCCGCTGCCGGTTTCCGTTCCGCTGCCGGTTTCCGGCAACGACGGTCGGTTGATCAACAATCCGCCGGAACCGTATTGGCCGCGTTACGAAGGCGACGAGGACACACGCCGCAAGCCCGCGTATCACAACGGCACGGCGTGGACATGGACGTTCCCGGTCTTTTGCGAAGCGCTCGCGCGTGCGTGGGATTTTTCGCCGGAAGCGGTCGTGGCGGCGAAAAATTATCTGGGCAGCGCGGAAGAAATCCTGAACGAGGGCTGCCTCGGCCAGATCCCGGAAATTCTCGACGGCGACGCGCCGCACGCGCAACGCGGCTGCGACGCGCAGGCGTGGGGCGTCACGGAAAATTTGCGCGTGTGGAAACTGTTGAATTCGCAAAATGAGCAGGCAAAATGAAGCCATGAACTTCCGCGACAAAATCATTGCGTGGGACAAATTGCCGGAGTGGCGGAAAAATTTCCGCGCAGGCGGGGAAAAACTCGTCGTCACCAACGGCTGCTTCGACATCCTGCACCTCGGCCATGTGACGTATCTCGAAAACGCGCGGAATTTCGGCGGCGCGCTTTTGGTCGGCATCAACGGCGACGACGCGACGAGGCAATTAAAGGGCGCGGGCCGTCCGGTGAATTCCGAATCCGATCGCGCCGCGGTCTTGGCCGCGCTTGAAAGCGTCAACGGCGTTTGCATCTTCGCGGAAAAGACGGCGACGAAATTTCTAGCGGCGGCGCAGCCGGACATTTATGTCAAGGGCGGCGATTACACTTTGGAAACTTTGAACCAGGACGAACGCCGCGCGGTCGAATCGGCGGGCGGAAAAATTGTGATTGTTCCGTTTGTGCCGGGAAAGTCCACGACGGCGTTGCTGGAAAAAATTTCACGTTTGTGAAGATCCTTGTCATTTCCCTCGCCGGCAACGGCGACACGCTGTTCGCCACGCCGCTCATCCACGAGCTGCGTGTGAATTTTCCCGACGCGACGATTGACGCGCTCGTGCGGTGGCGCGGCGCGAAGGATTTGCTCGACAACAATCCGCACCTCGACACGGTCCATCAAAAAAATCTGGTTTCCGATTCCAAAATCGGCGGGCTGAAATTTCTGGGAAAGCTCTGGTGGTCGGGCTACGACGTTTCCATCAACACGTTTCCGCAGAGCCGTCGCCATTACCGGCTCGCGGCGAGAGTCGTCAACGCGCCGGTGCGCATCAGCCACGAATATGAATGTTCCCGTGCGTTCGACCGTCGGCTGGTGAACAAAACCATTCCGCAGGATTATTCCCGTCACGCGGTTGAAAACAACCTGGCCTTGCTGTCGCTGCTCGACATGAAGCCAAGATTGTCGCAGCACCGCTATGAACTTTTCTTGACGGACACGGAGCGCGCGTGGGCGGCGGACTTTGTCGCGAGGCAGAATATTTACTGGCGGCCGCGGATGGGAATCCACACCGGTTCGGGCGACACAAAAAATCTGGCGCTGCGCCGCTGGCCGCTGGAAAATTACATCGAACTTGTCCGCCATCTCCGCAAAAAAGAGCCGGGGCTGGCAGTTTTATTTTTTGGCGGGCCGCAGGAAGGGGCGGATCACGAAAAAATCCAGTCGGCGCTCGGCGGCGAAAGCTTGTTTTTTCCGAAGACTGAAAACCTGCGGCAGGCGGCGGCGTTGATCGAGAAATGCGATATTTTTTTGAGCGTGGACACGGCGTTGATGCACCTCGCCGCCGCGATGAAAGTAAAAGGGCAGGTCGTCATCGAGACGCCGACGTGGAACAAACCCATCGAACCTTACGGGAATCCGTTCGCGCTGGTGAAAAACCCGGCGGTCGCCGGACGCAACCTGGAATTTTACCGCTACGACGGCGGCGAAATCAAAGGCACGCGCGAGGAGCTGGCGCGTTGCATGGCGTCGGTGACGGTGGAGGATGTGCAGGCGACGATTGAAAGGGTCCTGTCAAAGAGCATTTGACCGGGCGGCGATTTCTGGCAATTTTTCATCCTGCATGAGCGAAAAAAACCTGCCGCGCGTCAGCTTCATCATCCCCACGCTCAACGCGGCGGCCATGCTTCCAATTTGTCTGCGCTCCATCCGCAATCAGGATTATCCGGCCGAAAAAATTGAGGTAATCGTCGCCGACGGCGGTTCGACGGACGACACGCTTGAGATCGCAAAATCTTTCGGAGCGCAAGTGGTTGAAAACCCAGATCGCGTGGCTGAATCCGGCAAACGCGTGGCGTTGAAATCAGTTCGCGGCGAATATGTCGTGTTCACAGACTCCGACAACGAAATTTCCTGCCGTGATTTTGTCCGGCTGGCTGTCTCCGCATTGGAAAAAAATCCGCAAGCGCTCGGTCTGGAAAGTTACTATCCGGCTGCGCCGGGCATGAACTCCTTTTGCGCCTACCTGACCGAGGCATTGCACATCAGCGATCCGGTGACGTGGATGATGTGCGTGAATCCGGTTCTCGTCGGAAAGAATGACGAAGTCGAACGCTGGACTTTTCCGAAGGACAGCCTCGCTTTTCCGCTCGGCGCGAACGGATTTATTTTTCGCAAGACGGATTTGGATTCCATCGGCGCGGCGGAATTTTTTGAGGACACGCACGTCGCGCTGCAACTTGCGCAGGCCGGCAAGCAGGAATGGCTGCGCCTCGCCGGACGCGGCGTGCATCATTATGTCGTCCGTGGCGCGATGGATTTTCTGAAAAAACGGCGGCGGCAAACCTACCACTTTCTTTCCCTGAAACATAAAAGCGATTTGTCGTGGACGAAGATGAATCCACGAGTGCCAGCTTGGGCCGCCTGCCTTTTGTGCGCGACAATCATCGTGCCGCTGGCACAAACCGCGCGCGGCCTTTTCAAGACTGGCGATGCGCGCTGGCTCTGGCATCCGCTTGCCAGTTTCGTGTCGGTGCTCGGCGTGGCTTGGGGATTTTTGACGTTTACATTTTCAAAACGGACGGCGGACGCGGAAGCGAATTTGCAACCCGTCCGGCGCATTTCAAAATGAGCACTGCTGAAAAATCCAAACGACGGGTCGTTTTCATCGCCAATTGCGTTTATGGCGACCATGTTGCTGGTGGCGACATCCATTTTTTCCACATGGCGCAGGCGGCGATTGACGCTGGCTGGCAAATTCATTTCTTCGGCGGACAGGCGTTGAAAAGCCATTTGGAAAAACGGCAAATCGCGGCGGAACAAACCTGCACCGACAGCAAAAAAATTCCTGCGCCCAATGCGGAATCTTTTTTTGGCCAATTGCGATTGCTGCTGGATTATTTCGGGCGATTTTTGCACACACTTTTCAAACTGTCCGAAATACGGCGCGACGACGCGGCTTACGCGGTCACGGACTACTGGTTCGATGCATGGCCGGTCATTTTCAGCCGCGCGAAAAAAAAGCTCATGATCCTCGGCATGGACGCGCCAACGCTGCGGGAAATCATTTTTCGCTCGCGGCCGGATGTCACGGCCGTCCGGCTTAACTCGATTTATTACTGGTTGAGCCAGAATCTTTCGCTGCGACTGTTTCGCTTTTGCAAAAGTAAAAGATTGTTTTACGTCCACCCGGACATGAAACCGCGTTTGTTGAAAATGGGTTTTCGCGAATCGGAAATTGTTTTTATCTCAAACGGCATGAATTTGAAGACCGCCGAGCAAGTTCCGCCGCAAAAAAAAGAATTTGATGTCGTCTGGCTTGGCCGAGTGCATAGGCAAAAGGGAATTGACGATTTGCTGGCGACACTTGTTTTTTTGTCCAAACAGATGAAGGGTTTTCGCGCGATTTTAGCCGGCAGACTGGATGAACTTGCGCCAAAACTTGCGGAATTAAATTTATCCGGCTGTGTCACTTTGACCGGGCTTGTTTCGGAAGAGGAAAAATTCCGGCTGTTCAAGGCCGCCCGCGTTTTTTTGATGCCGAGCCGGCAGGAAAGCTGGGGCATTGTCATAGCCGAGGCGCTTGTGTGCGGCGTTCCGGTCGTGGCTTATGATCTGCCCGCGTATCGCCCGATTTTTGGCGGATTCGTTGATTACGTTCCGTGTTTTAATTTTGAAATTTTCAAAAGGAAATCACTCGAAACCGTCGAAAAAGCGCGGCGTGGCGAAATTGTTCTGGACGCGCAACAATTGGCGGCGCTGAAATCAGAGCATTCGTGGGAAGCGGCGGAAAAGCGTTTCATCACGACGCTGGAGAATTTTTAGCTGCGTTGCAACAACTGCGGATTTTGCTTCAAATAGCGCACCGTGCGGCGGATGCCTTCTTCGATGGACGTTTCCGGTTTCCAGCCGAGGCTTTTGATTTTTGAAGTGTCGAGCTGCACGAGCGGGCTGTCGCCAAGCCAGCCGCGCTTGCCGCCAGCGAATTCCAGCTTCACGTCTTTTGTGCCGAGTTCATCAAGAACGATTTTGACGACTTCGACGACGGTGATGAAATAATCGTGGCCGAGGTTGAAGATGTTTTTTTGCTCCGTCGACTTTTCAATCCCGTGCATCACGCCTGATACGCCGTCCTTGACGTAAAGGTAAGATTTTTTCTGCGTGCCGTCGCCCAGCAGCGGCAGGCGCTTCGGGTCGCGCTGCAATTTTTTCATGATGTCGAAAATGATGCCGTGCGTGTACCGCTCGCCGATCCAGCTCACGAACCGGAAGCTGAAACTGCACAGGCCGTAATATTCGCCGTAGGCCTGGATCATCGCCTCGCCCGCAAACTTGCTCGCGCCATAAAGCGAGGTCTGCAACGGCGCGCAATTTTCCGGCGTGGGAAAAATTTCCGGCTCGCCATAGACCGCCGAACTGCTGGCGAAGGCAAAGCCCTTGACATCGTTGACGCGCGCGGCTTCCAGCGCGTTCCATGTGGCGATGGTGTTCTGTTCCAAATCCACGCGCGGGTTGTCCTTGCCGCCGCGAACGTCGGCGTTGGCCTGAAAATGAAAAATGAAATCGCAGCCAGTTGCGGCGGTTTTCAGCGCGGGCAAATCCAGAACGTTGCCGCGGACGATTTTCAGCTTTAGCGAATTTGACGGAACAAATTCCATGCGCCCGGTGCAAAAATTGTCATACACGACGACTTCCGCGCCCCGTGCCAGCAATGCATCCACCAGATGGCTGCCGATGAACCCGGCGCCGCCGGTGACCAATGCTCGTTTGATGCCCATAAAAATTTCAAGAACTCAATCGTGCACGAAGATAATCTTGCTGCCCTGCGGCTCGAAGCCGAATTTTGTCTGGCGCAATTCCTTCAACTCGCGCCCGATCGCCGCGTGTTTTTCTTGCGGCGCGTAAAACATCAGGAAACCGCCGCTGCCCGCGCCGAGCAGTTTGCCGCCGACCGCGCCCGCCTTTCTGGCGCGCGAATACCAGCTGTCAATCGCGTCGTTGCTCACCGCGCTGGTGAGGCTGCGTTTTAGCAGCCAGTTTTCGTGGATGATTTCGCCGAATGCCGACAGATTGTTTTTTTGCAACTCCGCCTTCAACTGCCACGCCAGCCCGACCATTTTTTGCATCGTCCTTTGCTTCGCCTTCTGGCCGGCCACGGCTTGCTGTTGTGTTTTTAACAGCGCCGATGCGCTTCGCGTGATGCCGGTGTAAAAAACAATCAGATTGTTTTCCAACTGCCGCAACGTTTCGCGCTGGCAGATGACCGGCTCGACGGAAACGGAATCGTTCTGGTTGAACTGGATGAAGCTGAACCCGCCGAAAGCGGCGGCGTATTGATCCTGTTTGCCGATCGGCTCGCCGCAACGCCCGATCTCAATCTCGCAACTTTCACGCGCCAGTTTGTCGGCGGAAGAGTGGCGGTTCGCAAACGCGTGCAGCGCGTTCAACAGCCCGACCGTGAACGAGCTGGACGAGCCAAGCCCCGTGCCCTTCGCCGGAATGTCGGCGATGGACGTGATCTCGACGCCGCCGCTGATGCCGAGCAGCTTCATGCTTTCGCGCACGAGTGGATGCCTGACCTTCTCGACCGACTTCGCCTCCTCGGTGCGCGAATAGCTGATGCGGATTTTCTCGTCGAATTTTTTGTTCACCGTAACATAAACAAATTTGTCAATGGCCGTCGAGACGACCGCTCCGCCGAACTCGCGGTAAAACACCGGCAGATCGCTGCCGCCGCCGACGAAGCTCATTCTCAATGGAGTTTTGCTGATGATCATGGGGAATTATTTATCCGAAAGCGGTTCGAGATAAGTATGGCTGGGAAAAGCTTCACGCACACGCCAATGTTTCAGCGGCGGCACCGGCTCCTTCACAAATGCCGGATGCCATTCCACGAGCAGGTGGATCCCGCGCAGCAAATCAGCCTGTTCGCGGAAAATTTTGAACTCCTCGCCCTCGACGTCCATCTTGATGAAAACCGGCCTTCCGAATTTCGCCAGAGCCTCAGCCAGCGAAAACGTCGGCACCAGCGGGCCGGTCGCCTCGGCATTGAAATTCGGCTCGTAACTTCCCTTCATCTCGCGGCCATCGGCTGTCAGCGCGCACGGCACAATCTCGATGTTCGCCAACTTCGCGGTGCGATGCGCCAGAAAATAAAGCGAGTTCAGATTCGGCTCGAACGCGAAAATTTTGCAGTTCGGGTTCGCCCGCGCGATGTCGCAGGTGTATTTGCCGAGCGACGCGCCGACGTCCCAGATGCTGCCGGCTCCATTTTGCAGCCAGCGCCGCCGCAAAAATTCCACTTCCTCGCGCTCGCCACCCGTGACCCTTTTGAAATTTCCGTCGTTGAAGAGAAAACGCGCGGGATTGCGCCGCAACGCCCAAGAAACGCGCATTAAAACGCCCATGCAAATGTCTCTGGCTGATTTCATTTTTTATCGTGCGGCGCGCCAGCTGTTTCCGAATCGCATATTTTACGGACGGCTTGACGAAGGTCATTACACACAAAATCCGGCGACGCGTCAAATTTCCCGTCGCGTCCGCCCGCGCCCGTCCGCACCAAAATGGATTTCAGCCCCGCATTTTTTGCGGTCTGCAAATCTGTCGTCGTGTCGCCGACCAGCCACGACTGTTTCAAATCAATGTTCAATTCTGCGACCGCCTTTTGGATCATGCCAATTTTCGGCTTGCGGCAGTCGCACTCGATTTTCAATTCCGGCCGCTCGCCGGGGAAACCTTTTTCCGGATGATGCGGGCAAAAATAAATCCGGTCGAGAAAAGCGTGTTCGCGTCCGAGCAGCGTCTCCAATTTGTTGTGGATTTTTTGCAGCTCGGCTTCGTCGCAAAAACCTTTTGCGATGACTGGCTGATTGGTGACCACAACCGTCCGCCAGCCGTGATGGTTCAGTTCGTGAACGGCCTCGGCGACGCCGGGCAAAAGTTCAAGTTCGTCCGCACTTCGCAAACAATCCTTGTCGGGAACCAGCGTGCCGTCGCGGTCAAGGAAAACGGCGCGTTGCGGCGTCGCCAGCGAACTGCGCTGCACGATGCCCGCCGCGAACTGCGCCGAAATCTTGTCGTAGCGTTCCGGCGTGCCGATGTCCTTGATGAATTCAGGTGAATTGTAACCAAGCAGTTTTTTTCCTGCATGAACCATCGCCGGAAAAACATCTTTTCCAAAATCAAGAATCCCAGCTTCCGGTTTTCGGCTTTCGATTTCTGAAAATTCCGCCAGCGCGGATTTTTCCAGAACGTAAAGCCCGGCATTCACGAGGTTTTGCCGCCAGACATTTTCGGCGTGCGGACGGTTGTGAAACGCCGTCACGAAAGAATCCGAGTCAATTTCCACCAGATCGGAATCAAGCGGGTGGTCGTTCGGATGCAAAAGCAAGGTCGCGTCGGCTTTTGATTTTTCGTGCGCGTTCCAAATGCGCTGCAAGTCCACGTTCACCATCGTGTCGCCGTAAAGCACGACAAAGCGCCCGGCCAGCTTTTCAAACCCATCCAAAACCGCGCCCGCCGTGCCGAGCGGTTCCTTTTCCAAAATGTATTGAATTTGAACTCCGAAATTTCTCCCGTCGCCAAAATATTTTTCAATCAGGTCGGCGCGGTAGTGAACAAAGAAAATCAAATCGGTGAAGCCGTATTTTTTTGCCAGCTCGACCTGATGTTCTAGCAGCGGTTTGCCCGCGATGGGAATCATCGGCTTGGGCAGGTCGCCGAGCCGCGCGCGCAACCGCGTGCCCGCGCCGCCCGCGAGAATGATGAGCTGCCGCGCCATGTCAGGAATTCTCCGCCGCGATCTCCGCGACCGCGCGGTCCACGGCCTGGTTGGAAGTGAGGCGTGGCGACCAGCCGAGCTTTTTCAGTTTCTCGACGGAATAATTCACTTTCGGCACGTCGCCGACCCAGCCGCGGTTGCCGCCTGTGTAGCGGATTTTCGCCTTTGGCGCGGCGGCACGAACTGTTGTTTCCGCGAGATAGCGAACTGTCGTTACATTGTCGCTGGTTCCGATGTTGAAAAAATTCAATTTTTCCTTGGCGTTGTCCAAGATAAACAACATCGCGTCAATCAAATCAGCGACGTGAAAGTACGGCTTCTCCTGCGTGCCGTCGCCGAGGACTTCGAGTTCGGCGGGATTTTTTTTGAGCCTGTGGATGAAATCGTAGATCGCGCCGTGCGTGGCGCGGCTGCCGACGACGTTCGGAAACCGGAAAATCCACGCGCGCTCCAGAAAACTTTCGGCGGCGGCGGAAATCGCGGCCTCGCTCGCCAATTTCATCGCGCCGTAATTTGAGATCGGAAACAGCGGCCCAATGTCTTCGGTCAGTTTTTGATTCAGGTCGCCGTAAATCGCTGAGGTTGAGGCGAACGTGAGCCGTGGAATTTTATGTTCGCGCATCAGCTTCAGCAGATTGTAGGTCGTGAGAAACGTGTCGCGGAAATCCACGTCCGGGTCGGCGACGCCGGAACGGATGTCAGAGTTCGCGGCCATGTGCCACGCGACGGCGAACGGCGCGGATTTGGATTGTCCGGCAACGATTTTGTCGCACGCGGGCAAATCGTTCATGTCGGCCTCGAAAAATCTGAAATGCGGATTTTTGAGCGCAAGTGCGAGATTTTCGCGGCGGCCGAGTTTGAGATTGTCAATGCCCGTGACGCTCGCGCCGCGCGCGAGGAGCGCATCCACGAGATGGCTGCCGATGAATCCGGCGGCACCGGTGACAAGACAATTCGTTTGCATGAATCGAATCAATTAAAACCGACTGGTGCGGAAATGTCGAGGCGCGAAAGCTTTGGGTAGTGCACTGATTTGACGGTAGAGACGAGCGGCAGCGGTGCGATCAATAATTCATCAGCGTAAAAATCTAAAATGATAACCGATCCAACGATCAATGTTCACCAGTTCACCGGCACGGTCTGTTTTTTTCCAAAACGGTTGCTGTAATAAAGCTGCCTGTGACGCTGGCCGTATTCGTGGACGAGCTTTGTGATTTTCACGTCGTAACAGCAATACTCCGCGATCTTCGCGAGCCTGCCCTCCTTGAACCACCGGATCGCCTGCAAACCTTCCGCCGTTTTTTCCACGCCGAACGTCGCCGTCGCGATCGAGTCTAGCGAGAGCCGGTGGTTCAGCGTGTTCTGCAATTCCACCAGCATGTCGAGCGTCGGAAGCTGGCTCAAATCAAACGACGTGTAGCCGTGCAGCACCTCGTAATCGAAGCGCAGGTTGTTGAAGCCGACCACCAGATCCGCGCGCTGCAAATCCGCCAGCAGATCGTTGACTTGTTTTTCGCCGTAAATTTTATATTCGCCGGTCGCGCTGCTGCACGTCACGCCGATGCTCATGCCCATCTTGGAAATATTTCCCCAGCCACCGACTTCATCGGCGGACTTCTGCGTTTCCAAATCAAAATAGACGATGTTTTTTGCCACGGAACAATGATTTGTAGCAGCGGACGTGAATCCGCTCCATCTAAAAAATTTAAGCAGGCTCACACCTGCTGCTACATGGACTTTGAACTTTGATTTTTTTCGGCTTTGAACTTAAATTCAACGTATGGCATTGACACCATCCACCATGCTGCCGCTCGGCACGGTCGCGCCCGATTTTCAATTGCCGGACACAAACGGACAAATCGTTTCGCCCGCCGATTTCAGAAGCGCGCCCGCGCTGCTCGTCATCTTCATGTGCAACCACTGTCCGTATGTGATCCACATCCGCGCCGGACTCGCGCAGCTCGCGCGCGACTACGCGCCGAAGCGCGTCGCCATCACCGGCATCAATTCCAACGACGTGGAAAATTATCCCGACGACAGCCCGGCAAAAATGAAAGGCGAAGTGAAAAACGCCGGTTACATTTTTCAGTATCTTTATGACGAATCGCAGACCGTCGCCAAAGCTTATCGCGCCGCCTGTACGCCGGACATTTTTCTTTTCGGCAAAAATCAAAAGCTCGTTTATCGCGGCCAGTTCGACGCCAGCCGTCCGGGAAACGGCATTCCCGTGACCGGAAAAGATTTGCGCGCCGCGCTTGATTCCGTCCTCGCAAACAAGCCCGTTTCGCCGGATCAAAAAGCCAGCATTGGCTGCAACATCAAATGGAAATCAGGCAACGAGCCGGATTATTTCTGATTTTCACTGACAAACGCGCCGCTAATCTTCATTTTATTTCGCATGAACCAGTGGATTAACGATTACGTCAAGGCGCAGAAAGCCGCGCTCGATTCCGTGCCCGCCGAATCCGTTGCGCGGCTCATAGAAATTCTGCGAGACGCGCTCAAGGACGACCGGCAGGTTTTTGTTTTCGGCAACGGCGGCAGCGCGATGAATTCCTCGCACTTCGCCACCGACCTCGGCAAAGGCTCGTCCGACAAAATCGGCAAACGCTTCCGCATCCTTTCGCTCAACGACAACGTGAGCTGGATGACCGCGCTCGCCAACGATTATTCCTACGAGGAGATTTTTGCCGGCCAGTTGAAAAATTACGGCAAGCCTGGCGACGTCGCGCTCTCCATCAGCGTCAGCGGCAACTCACCCAACTGCGTGAAGGCGCTTGAATGGGCAAAGCAGAACGGATTGAAGACCATCGCGCTCGTAGGCGCAAAACGCGGGCGCATGGCCGAGATCGCCGACCACGTCATCGTCGTCGGCGACACGCATTACGGCCGCGTCGAGGACGTGCAGATGAACATCTGCCATCTGCTCTGCTACGCCTTCATGGAAAATCCGCAGTGGGTGAAATGATTTTCGCCATGCGATTTGCTATCTTGAACAGATTTCCTGCGCGCTGATTCGCGTCAAATCTTCCACCGCCCAATCCGGCTGGCATTTTCTAAGTTCATCCAATGTCGCGCCGCCGGTGGCGACGGCCAGAACTTTTGCGCCGATGAATTTTCCACAGCGCACGTCAAACGGCGTGTCGCCGATCACGATGATTTCCTGCGGCTGCAGATTTTTCCCCAGCACGCGCCGCCCGCGTTCGAGCGCGGCGACGGCGATGTGGTTGCGGTCTTCATGGTCGTCGGCAAATCCGCCAAATTGAAAAATTTCCCAAAGCCCGAAGCGGCGCAGCTTGAGTTCCGCGCCTAATTTGATGTTTCCGGTGAGCAAGCCAAGTGCCGGCGGCTGCGGCAAAGCCTGCAGGTCGCGGATGAATTTGCGCACGCCGTGGCAGACGGTGCCGCTGCTGTGCGCGAGGATGTGGTCGAGCCAGAAGACGTAGCGCTCGAAAAACTGGCGGAAATGTCCCGGCGTTTCGGGCAGTCCGTGGATTTTGAAAAATTCGCGGACGAGGCTCACGTCGGTTCGCCCGGCGAACTTCATTTTTTCCGCGCCGTGATGCAGGTTGAATTCCGTCGCAAAAGTTTTTCTGAAAGCCTGCGTGCCGGCGTGGCCCGTGTGGACGAGCGTGCCGTCAATGTCGAACAAAACCAGTCGGACCATGCGCGAAAATATCAGGCCGCAAAATGTTCGGCGAGTTTTTTGGCCGCAGACCTGCCGGAAATTTTCAGAAAATGTTTTGTCAAGGGCGCGGGAGTTGTGTTAATCCATTTTCAGATTCAAAACTGGCGGAATCCGATGAAAGCGGCATGCGCATTCACGTTGATCGAATTGCTGGTGGTGATGGCTATCATCGCGATTCTGGCTGCGATGCTTTTGCCCGCGTTGAGCAAGGCCAAGGCGACGGCGCAGGCGGTTTCATGCATCAACAATCTCAAGCAATGGGGGCTGGCGACGCAGCTTTACGCGACGGATCACGAAGATTATTTGCCGACGGACGGGTCAGCCAGCGGCAGTTCAACGACCGCGGGCTGGTATGTGGATTTGCCAAAACAGATGGGTCTGCCGACCTATGCGAAGATGGCGTGGCGGACAAACGCGAGCATTGATCCGGGAAATTCCGTCTGGATTTGCCCGGCCAACACGCGCCGCAGCAACGGAAACAATTTGTTTCACTATTGCCTCAACGAACACGTCAACGGCATCGGAACAGGCAATCAAGTGAAACTCACTTCCATTCAGCAACCCACAGCCACGGTCTGGCTTTTCGACAACGGCGGACTTGCCCCGGTTGCGCAAGAGAACAACGTCCATACCAACCTGCACAATGGCGGCGCGCAGTTTGTTTTTCTGGATGGGCATGTCGCCCGCTTTCGCAACACCGAGTACTGGAACTTCAAAGCCAACAAAGGCATCACGAACAACCCGGAACTGATCTGGTGTCCATAGGCGATCCCGACAGGCATCGAGGTCATCGTTTGCGATTGTATGCCGCCTGTGAAAATTTTTCACGGGCAAGCCCGTCCGCCCATTCGCGTAATTTTGCGTCCGGCGGAAAATCGTTCCACTCAACGCGGAAATTTTCCAGCGCGAGTTCGCACATGGCGTTTTCCCAATCCGTCCGCGCGATTTTCATCGGCGGCGGCTGAACCGAGCCTTGAATCAACAAGCCAGACTTGTTCCGCCGTTGAGCTGCGCCCGCGATTTTTTTCCCGTGCCAGAGCAGATCAAATTTTTCATGGCCGACGAAACATTCGCCCGGCGCAGATTTTTTGCAGCTTGGCGCAAGTTCGGTTTCAATTTTCAATTTTGCGAACGCGCTTTGGATCCATTCGTGGATGCGGCGGTAACTTTCTTCCGCTTTCAACAAATGCCATTCGTGATTTGGAGGAACTACAAAGCTGTAAGTCCAATCCGCATCGTGCGGCACGATGCCGCCGCCCGTCGGACGACGAATCAAAGGACGCAAATGCGTTGCTCGCTCGACTTCCGAAAATTTCTGGAAATAGCCGAACGTCGCCGCGCAATCCGTCCAGCCGTAAAAACGCAAAACCGGTTTGCCAATTTGTGAAACGGTTTCAAGCAACGCCTCGTCCAGCGCCATGTTGAACGCTGCGTCGCATTTGCCGGAATTGAGCAGAAGCCAATTCATTTCGGCAGTATTTCCTTCACGCCTATTCGCGGACACCATTTCACCACTTCGCAATTTTCACAATCCGGCTTGCGTGCAAAACAGCGCCGGCGTCCGTGCCAGACAAGCCAGTGGCTGAAATCCAGCCAGTATTTTTGCGGCAGTAATTTCATCAGCTCGAGTTCGATTTTTTCCGGCGTCCGAGCCGCGGCCAGTCCGAGCCGATACGACAATCGTATCATGTGCGTGTCCACGACGACGCCGACGACCACGCCGAACGCGTTGCCGAGGACGACGTTCGCCGTCTTGCGCCCGACGCCGTCGAGCTGGATCAGTTCCTCCATCGTGCGCGGCACTTCGCCACCGTGACGCTCGACGAGGTTGCGGCAGCAGTTCTGGATGTTCTTCGCCTTGCTGCGGAAAAATCCGGCGGACTTGATGAACTGCTCCAGTTCCGCGCGCGGCGCGTCCGCGAAATCTTTCGCGGTGCGGTATTTTTTAAACAACTTCGGCGTGATGAGGTTGACGCGCTTGTCCGTGCATTGCGCGGAAAGGATCACGGCGACGAGCAATTGGAGCGGGTTCGCGTAAGTCAGCTCGCAATGCGCGTCGGGATAAGTCTTTTGAAAACCGGCGATGATTTTTTTCAGCCGCGCGGTTTTGGTCTGGAGCGATTCACGGAACATTTCTCCGGCAAGATTAACCGCCAAGGCACAAAGGCACGAAGAAAAAATGCGCGGAAACACTGTGCCGTGCATTGACTTCAGGCTTCTACCGTTTTATCGGACGGAATTTTTGCCGTGAGTGCAGTTGGTTTTTAGTAATTATTTTCTTCCCTGCGCCAGATTGTGAACGCGGGCGGAGTTTGCGCGACGCGGTAGCGGCCATGCGCCACATATTCGCGCACTGCGCCGGCGTTGTCGTAAAGGTCGGGCTTGGAGGTGATGACCCATTGCGGGGGTGGCCGGCCGGACAAATCGTCTTCGGGACGATTTATTGCGAGCCATGCCTTGCCTGCTTCTGGCGGTTGTCCGGGTTTTGAAAAAGAAACGCCATAATAATTCCCAGACATTCCATCGGCGCACCACCAGACGGATTCGCCGCGCGCGCAGGCCGCACGCGCGGCGGCGGCGGCGCTTTGGTAATCATCCTTGGCGTGACGCTCGGCCAGTTTCAGGGAAACCGCCGAAGCAAAACTCAACAGGAGAAAAAGCGCGGTGAGAATCCGTCGCCAGCCTCCGCGTTCCCACAAGCTGGATAATCCGGCAGCGATCAACAACAAGATGACCGGCGCGAGCGGCGTGAAGTGGCGGCCCAACACGCGAAAGTGCAGCACGATTCCGGCAATTAGCAGGAAACCCGACGCAGCGCCGAGCGCGACAGTCACGCCGAGCCAGATGCGTCGCGATGTCCGTTGGATGACGCGCTGGCAACCGGCCAGAAGGACGCTCGCCGTCACGACAGCGTAAATGGCGAGCGGCAGAAAAAAATTGTGGAAGGCGGCAAAGCCTTGGTCGCGGATTTCAAAACGTCCCGGTCCAAGCCCGGCAAAGCCGAGCAGTTCATAGCCGGCGAAGAGCGCGTTGCCAGCGCCGGTCGAGCCCGGCGTGGAACGGCTGCCGTGCTTGAGCGACCAAAGATAATAAAAAGCGAGCGCGGGCAGGAAAATTGCTGTTGCGAGCAAAAGCCATGCGTGGCGCCGCGCGAGTTGAAATATTTTTTCCCAGCCTAAGACGGATAACGCCGCCGGCAACGCCGCGCCTGCCCAAATCACGCCCAGCAAACTGCTCCCGCAAAGCGCCACGAAGCCAAGACAAAAACTCCAGACGGGAATCTTTTCGGCGGTGGTTGAAGTTTGTTCCGCCGGAAATTCCGCCAATCGCCAGAGCGCGCAGAGCATCAACAAGGCGGCGCTGATTTGCATGACGTAAGGCCGCGCTTCATCCAGATAAAACCAGACGAAGGCGCTGACGGCGATGGCGAGCAGAAAGAAAATCCGCCGACGCGGAACGGCCAGCAATCCCAGCGCGATCCACGGCAGGTTTGCCGCGCGCAGCCACCATTCGCCGTGGCCGAAGATTTTTTCCCAGCCCCAGACGTAAACCATATACAGCGGCATCTGCGTGCTGGAGCCGCCATCGCGCAACATGGCCTGCCACCAGCCTGCGAACGTGCGTTGCATGGCGATTGTCGCCGTGCCGGCCTCGTCAATCCAAAAACTTTGGGAGGTGATGGCCACCATGCAAAGGCCGAAAGCGATCAACAACGCGAGTGAATATTTCCACGGCGGCGCGGTTGCGGAATGAAATTGATTTTGAGAATCAAGCATCCGGTTTTTGCGTTTGAGAAACGTCCCGATAGCCCGGCGCGGCGAGGATTTTTTTCAACTGCGAAAAATTTTTCAGCACGCTGACGATGACTTTCGGAATTTTGCCCGGCGGCAATCCGCGCGACACGCCGGCGCGCTGGCGGTAAAGCACCGGCACTTCCTTGACCTCGAAGCCGCTGTAGACGGCGCGCAGGGCAAGTTCCGAGGAAATGAGATTACGGTTGACCCAGGTCTCGTTGGCGATTTTGCGGATGACGGCGATCTGATAAATGCGGAAGCCAGCGTCGGCGTCGCGGAAATGGACGTGGAAATAAAGCCGCAAAAGAAAATTGTAGGTCCAGGTCATCAGCCGCCGGTAAAGCTGGTCGCGCCGGCCAGTGCGGTAGCCGCTGACGATGCCGAATTTTTCGCAGAACGGATACAGTTTCCAAAAATCCGCGAAGTCCTGCTTTCCGCCGGTGTCGCTGAAGAAAACATAAGGGTTTTTTGCCAACGCGACGGCGTCGCGAAAAGCCTTCGCGTAACCCTTCCGCTCGGCGCTCGTCGAATGAATGATGCCCAATTCGGCTTTCAGGCGCTCAAGAATTTCCTTCGTGCCGTCGGTGCTGCCGTCTTCGGCCACGATGAGTTCGGAGCCGGGGAGTTTCTGGATGATTTCGGCGTGAATCTCGCGGATTTCCCGCTCGATGGTTCCGGCCTCGTTGAAGACGTTGATGATGACGCTGACGGGAATTTTCATTTTGCCAACATGGGACACGAGAAACCGCCGTCGAGGCAAGCCTTGATTTATTACGACAAAATTTCTTTCGCCTGTTTCATGGATCGCTCGATAACCTGGTCCATGTTGATGTAATCAAATTCGCCAAAACGCCCGTGCAAAGTCAGCCCGAGTTTGCCCTGACAAAAATCGCGGAGCGTCTTCATATTTTTGCGGTGGTGCAGATCGTAAATCACATAGGCGTGTTTTTGCCGCAAAATTTGCCGCTCTTGGACGGCTTTCGCGTCGTCAATAAACTTCAGCCGCGCTAAATCTTCCACGACGCGGTCAAGTAATTGCTCGTCGTTCAGTTTGGAAATCTGGTCGCCGTCACGGTAGGTGACCTCTACCATGAACCGTGTCGTGCCGTCGCGATCTTCTTCCGGCACAAGAAAATCCAGCTTTGAAATCCGGTGAAACAAAATCGCTTTGTCCGGCACCATCACGGCGAAATTATCGCCCAGATGGTCGCGGGTGACATGGATCAAACAAATCGCAATCGAATTGAACTTCAGATTTTTAGCGGCTGATTTTACTTCTTCGGGCACTTCCGCCTGCAACATTGGAATCATTTCGGTGACCGGCATGGTCGAAACAAGTTTGTCGCAAAACTTTTTTTCGCCGCCAGCCGTTTGAACTTCCCAGCCGCTGGCCAGTTTTACGACCTGCTTGACGGCCGCATTCGTGCGGATGGCGACTTTGTTTCCCAGCAATTTCAAAAACGCATCGAACAGCGATTGGACGCCGCCGCGCTTTGGATAATAAAAATGCAGTTGATGCACATAGCCTTCGGTCGCGACGCCCTGCGCACTCTTGATGATGTCTTCGCGCGGCGGCTTGGGAATCCGGTCCACCATTTGCGTGTCCATGAACGCCGGGTCGAACTTCCAGATTTTCTCGTTGTAAGGCCGCAGGTAAAGATTGGTGATGCCTTCGCCGAACGTCGCCAGGAAAAATTCCAGCATGCTTTCCGGTGCGTAGCTTTCGTAAGGATTGTTCAAAAACGCGTTGAGGCACCAGTCGCGTTCCGTCGCGGACAGCGCGGACAATTCATTTTCAAACGGATATTTGATGAAGCGACCGTCGTGGAAAATTTTGTTGGAACGCCGCAGCTTGTGGACGTTATCGCCCAGCAATCGCACCATCAAGTCCAGCACCTCCTTGTTTTTGGAAAAAATGATGTGCGGCCCCACGTCGCACCCGATTCCGGCGAACGGATACGAGCGGCACAAGCCGCCGGGCTTGTCGGCCTTTTCCCAAAGCTCGATGCTCTCGACCCGCTTGTCCTCCTGCAACAAGTAAGCCAGAGAAATGCCGCTCAAACCCGCGCCCAGAATGCCGACTTTCATAGTTGTTTCCTGAAAAAAGCTTGGTTCACGTCGGCGGGCAAACGAATGGTGGAAATTTTTTGCATGGTCGCTTTTTGGACGCAACTTTTTAACAGCCGGTGAAAAATGCGCAAGATAAAACCTCTTTACTCCGGCACACGCGCACTTCATTTTGCGCGCAAACCGGCGATGAATCGTGAAACTCTGGACAATTGGTGCGAGCGCGGAATCCTCGCGCTCGTCCTTGCCATTCTGGTTTTCGGCCCGCTCGCCATGGGCGCGGTGGACGCATGGGAATTTCTCGTCGTCCAGGGACTGACGATTGGCGTGATGTTTTTGTGGGCGCTGCGGATTTGGATCAGCCCCAAACCGCAACTGCTCTGGCCGCCGCTGTGCTGGGTCGTTCTCGCGTTCACGGTTTACGCAATCACGCGCTATCTCACGGCGGACATCGAATACGTCGCGCGGCAGGAATTGATCCAGGTCTTGGTCTGCGCGTTCCTGTTTTCCGCCATCGTCAACAATCTGTATCGGCAGGAATTTTCGCAGGTCATCAGCTTCACGCTGATTTTTCTGGCGATGGGGATTTCCTGCTTCGCGGTCTTCCAGTTTTGCACGCACTCGAACCGCGTCTGGAATTATATTTCACCCTACCCGGGACGCGCATCGGGCACCTACATTTCGCCGAACAACCTCGCGGGCTTTCTCGAAATGCTGCTGCCGCTGGCCGTTGCCTACATTCTCGTCGGGCGAATGAAACCCGTGCTGCGGATTCTTCTGGGCTATTCGGTGCTCGTCATTGCGACGGGAATCGTGGTGACTTTTTCACGCGGCGGCTGGTCGGCGGCGGCGATCGGATTGCTGGCGCTTTTGGGAATCCTGATTTTCAACCGGCAACACCAGCTTCCGGCATTCTTGCTTTTGATTTTTCTGTGCATCGGCGGCGCGATTTTTTACGAAAAATATCTGACGCAGACAACGACTTACCTCCAGCGCGCGACTTCGGATGGGATGGACGTCAACCACGTCGGACTCGAATTGCGCGCCGACCTGTGGCGCGCTGCGGCGCAGATGTGGCGCGACAATTTCTGGTTTGGCGTCGGCCCGGCTCATTACAACTATCGCTACCCCGAATACCGCACCGTGCGCATCCAGATGACTCCCGACCGTGCACACAACGATTACCTGAACCTCCTCGCCGACTGGGGGACGACCGGCGGAATCATCGTGTTCGCGGGCATGGTCGTTTTTGGCGTCAGCCTGTTGCAGACGCGCAAGCACGTCCGGCGCGTGGAAAAAGATTTCGGCAGCGGCAAAAGCAACCGCCACGCATTTTTTCTCGGCGCATCGGCGGGGCTGCTCGCGCTCGCATTCCATTCCGCCGTGGATTTCAACTTGCACATTCCGGCCAACGCCATTCTTGGCGTCACGCTGCTCGCGCTTTTGAGCAGCAACCTGCGGTTCGCCACGGAAAGTTTCTGGTTCAACCTCCGGCTGCCAGTGAAAATTCTGGCGACGCTCGTTCTCGCGGCCGGCATCGCGTATCTGGGCTGGCAGGAAAATCGCCGTGCCCAAGAACAATCATGGCTCGACCGCGCGGAACAGTTGCCGAATTTTTCGCCGGAACTCGCCGCTGCATTGGAAAAAGCCTTCGATGCCGAGCCGAAAAATTTCACGACCGCCTATGCCATCGGCGAATGTTATCGCACGCAGAGTTTCGGCGGCGGGGACAATTACAAAAACCTTGCGAATACCGCGATGGAATGGTTTTCGCGCGGGATGAAATTGAATCCGTATGACGGCTACAATTATCTGCGCTACGGGATGTGCCTCGACTGGCTCGGCCGCCAAGACGAAGCGTGGCCGTATTTCAGCCGCGCCGACGCGCTCGACCCGAACAATTATTACACCGCCGCAAACATCGGCTGGCATTATTACCAGTCGCAGGATTACGCCGCTGCGCGGCCATGGCTGATCCGCTCGCTGCGTCTTGTGCCGCAGAGAAACCAAATCGCCCAATCCTATCTCGATTTGACCGAACAAAAACTGCGCGACATCGCCTCCGGCCAAAAGGATTTATTTCCGGGTTTTTGACCGGATGCTACAATAATTTTTCCTTTGTAAGAATTTCATCTTCAATCGCGCCAGATTTAATTTATCCTGCGAGCGATGTTTGAACTCCTCAAAACCGATTCGCACACCAAAGCGCGTCTGGGAAAACTGACCACGACGCGCGGCGTCATCGAGACGCCCGTGTTCATGCCCGTCGGCACGCAGGCCAGCGTCAAGGCGCTCGACTCGCGCGAACTTCACGAGATGGGCACGCAGATTATTCTTGGAAATACTTACCATCTGAATCTTCGTCCCGGTCTTGATGTCATCCGCGCCGCTGGTGGTTTGCACAAATTCATGAATTGGGAAAAACCGATTCTCACCGACAGCGGCGGATTTCAGGTTTTCAGCCTCGCGAAAATTCGCAAAGTCAAAGAACACGGCGTTGAATTCCGTTCGCACCTCGACGGTTCGCTTTTATTTATCGGGCCGAAGGAGTCCATGGAAATCCAGCGCGTGCTCGGCTCGGACATCGCGATGGTATTCGACGAATGTCCGCCGCACGACGCGCCCGCCAAGGAACAGCGCCTCGCCGTCGAGCGCACCACCCGTTGGGCGCGCGAATGCCGCGAACAGCCCCGCGCCGCCGGCCAGAAAGTTTTCGGCATTGTGCAGGGCGGCAGCGACGCCGTGTTGCGCGAGCAATGCGCGAAGGCTTTGGTCGAAATGGAATTTGACGGTTACGCCATCGGCGGCGTGAGCGTCGGCGAGCCGGAACCGGAAATGTTCAAGGCGATTGAACTGGCCGTTCCCTTTTTGCCGGAAAAAAAAGCGCGTTACGCGATGGGCCTCGGCACGCCCGCGCAGATGGTCGAGCTGATCGCGCGCGGCGTGGACATGTTCGATTGTGTGCTGCCCACGCGCATCGCGCGCACCGGCACGGCGGTCACGCACACCGGCGCGTTCGGCCTGAAGGGCGCGGGTTACAAAACGGATTTCGGCCCGATCGAGGAAGGCTGCGAATGTTACGCGTGCCGCACGTTCACGCGCGCGTATCTGCGCCACCTGCTGCGCGCGAACGAAATCCTCGGCCTGCGAATGGTGAGCGTCCACAACTCGCATCTGTATCTGAAAGTGATGACTGAAGTGCGCGCGGCGATCGCGGCGGGGACGTTCGCGGATTACCATCGCAACTTCATCGCCAACTACAAGCCGTCGCAAAAAATCCTGGCTGCGCGGAAACTGGCCAGTGATGAACGGTGAAACGGCTGGACAGAAATTGAGCGGCAAAATAAAATCTTAATATGAATCTCGAAGCATACGGTTGGAACAAAGCAGATTTTACAATGGCCGAAAAATTAACCGCCTACACTCATAACCCTAGCGAAGTCTTTCCTTATCCAATCGAAGCATTGGATGAAAATCTAACCAAAATACCCGGAATAAAAAACGCCTATATTTCTGGTTATGCAGAACCAACCTTGTTGACCTCGACTATATCCGGTCTGGGTGGCTTTGTAATTGAGCGAGAAGACAAAAACATTGGCAAAGGATATGTTTTTGAATTCATCATGAACGATATAGGGTCAGTTTATTATCGAGGCATTACAAAACCATATCCCGGTCATCATTTTGATCCACTTTCAGGAATTTCATTAGCAACTTTATTCAGTAACTTGAGCCAAAGTTAAAAATTTGCCCTGCGCTTTCAAATGTGGCATTGTGTTGCCATGAACAAACCAAAGATTGTTGCCTATTTGAAACCGACCTGCGGCTGGAGCCAGGGCGTTCGCGCCGTGCTCAAAAAATACGACCTGCCCTACGAAGACCGCGACGTCATCAACGACCCGTTGCAGCGCCAGGAAATGATCGAGAAGAGCGGCCAGATGTTGAGCCCCTGCGTCGAGATCAACGGCCACATGCTGCCCGACATCAGCGGCGAAGAAGTCGAAGCCTGGATGCTCGCGAACAACATCGTGACGCAAAACAACATCACGCCCGACGCGCCGATCAATCAGCCCTGCGCCCATGAAATGCCGCAGAGTTCGCCGCTGAATTTCGCCGTGCGCCGGTAAAATCGGAATCTTTTTTTCATCCGCAGATTACGCGGATTGCGCAGATTAAAATAAAAAATCTGCGTCATCTGTGAAATCTGCGGATTCTTGCTTTTGAAATGGGTTGATTGACGGTCTTTGCTGCCGCATTTTTAATTCATGCAAATCGTTTCTTCCATCGCCGTGATGCAACGGCTCGCCAAAAAATGGCAGCGCGCCGGCGCGCGCATCGGCTTCGTGCCGACGATGGGTTATTTGCACGCCGGCCATTTGAGCCTCGTGAAACGCGCGCGCCAAGCCGTCGGCAAAAATGGCAAAGTTGTCGTGAGCATTTATGTGAACCCGACGCAGTTCGCACCGACGGAAGACCTTTCAAAATATCCGCGTGACTTGAAGCGTGATTTGAAATTGTTGCGTGAGTTGAAAGTGGATGTTGTCTTCACACCCAGCGACGCGGAAATGTATCCGAACAAATCTGAAAATAGATTCAGCACTTACGTCGTCGAAGAAAAATTGTCACGCACGATGGAAGGCGCGTCACGTCCGACGCATTTTCGCGGCGTGACGACAATTGTCGCAAAACTTTTTAATATCGTGCTGCCGGACGTGGCGGTGTTCGGCCAAAAAGATTTTCAGCAGGCAGCCATCATCAAGCGCATGGTGCGCGATTTGAATTTTCCGGTAAAAATCATCATCGCGCCGACGTTGCGCGAACGCGACGGGCTGGCGATGAGTTCGCGGAACAAATATCTCACCGGTGATTTACGCCGCCAGGCGACAGTTCTCTGGCGCGCGATTCAAACTGCGCAAGCCGTCGTGAAAAAATCAAAAATAATTTCAGCAGCAAAACTAAAGACAGATTTGAAAAAGTTGATTGAAAGCGAGCCGGACGCAAAATTGGATTACATTGAATTTTTTGAGCCGGAAACTTTATCGCCAGTTTCAAAAGTCACGCGCGGCGCGCAAATGGCGCTGGCGGTCTTTATCGGCAAAACGCGGTTGATTGATAATGCAAAATTGTAAAAACAACAAAGCAACCAAGAAACAAAGTGCGGCAGATTTTGTTTTTCTTCGTTACTTTGCTCCTTGGTTGTTCAACCCATGAAACAATTTGATTTTCTCGTCCTCGGCAGCGGCATCGCGGGACTGACGTTCGCGCTCAAGGTCGCGCCGCGCGGGCGCGTGGCCATCGTCACGAAAAAAGACCGCGCGGAGTCGAACACGAATTACGCGCAAGGCGGCATCGCGTCGGTCACGAGCAAGGAGGATTCGTTCGAGTCGCATGTGCGCGACACGCTTGAAGCGGGCGCGGGTCTGTGCAAGGAAAGCGTCGTACGAACAATCGTCGGGGAAGGCCCGGCGCGGATCCAGGAATTGATCGAGCTCGGAATGAAATTTTCCGAGTCCGAAAATCACGCGGAAGACGGTTCGCGCGAACTGGATCTGGGACGCGAAGGCGGGCATTCCGAACGGCGCATCCTGCACGCGAAGGACGTGACGGGGCGCGAGATTGAACGCGCGCTGCTGAATGCCATTTCCAAACAGCCGAACATCGAGATTTTCGAGAATCATATCGCGATTGATTTGATCACAAGCCGGAAGCTCGGTGTCGGCGGCGCGGACCGCTGCCTGGGCGCGTATGTCTTCGACAAAAAATCCGGCGGCGTGGAAATTTTTTCCGCGCCGGTGACAATTCTGGCGACGGGCGGTTGCGGCAAGGTTTATCTTTACACGACGAATCCCGACATCGCGACGGGCGACGGCGTGGCGATGGCGTTCCGCGCGGGCGCGAGCATCGCGAACATGGAGTTCATCCAGTTTCATCCGACGTGCCTTTACCATCCGAAGGCAAAATCGTTTTTGATTTCCGAAGCCGTGCGCGGCGAGGGCGGCATTTTGAAGACGCTCGATGGGAAGGAATTCATGGATGCGTATCATCCGATGAAATCGCTCGCGACGCGCGACATCGTGGCGCGCGCGATTGACAGCGAGATGAAAAAAAGCGGCGCGGATTGCGTGCTGCTCGACATCACGCACCGGCCTGCGGAATTCATCCGCGACCGGTTTCCGAACATCTACGAAACGTGCCTGCGCTACGGCATTGACGTCACGAAGGAGCCGATTCCGGTCGTGCCGGCGGCGCATCACCAGGCCGGCGGCGTGGTGACGAATGTGGACGGCGAGACGGACATCGCCGGTCTTTACGCCGTGGGCGAAGTGGCCTGCACCGGATTACACGGGGCGAACCGGCTGGCGAGCAATTCGCTTTTGGAGGCGCTGGTCTGCGCGAACCGCTCGGCGGAAAAAATAAGTTCAAATCCGCCGCGGAAAATTGATTTGAAGATTCCGTTGTGGCAGTCGGGCAACGCGACGAACGCGGACGAACTCGTCGTCGTCTCGCACAACTGGGACGAAATCCGGCGGTTGATGTGGGATTACGTCGGCATCGTGCGCACAGGCAAACGGCTCCAGCGCGCACAAAGCCGGCTGGCGCATTTGCAGCAGGAAATCCGCGAGTATTACTGGAACTTCATCGTGACGAGCGACTTGCTGGAGTTGCGCAACATCGCGACGGTGGCGGAACTCATTGTGCGCTGCGCGCTGATGCGCCCGGAGAGCCGGGGATTGAATTACAATCTGGATTTTCCCGCCGCGAATCCCGAGTGGGCACAGCGCGACACGGTTTTGCAGAAAATCAAAAGCTGAAACTGGCCTTGACGTAAATGCAGCCCGGCTCTTCCCAGTCGGGTGCAATCTTTTTCAGGTCAGCCGGGTCGTAACAGACCCGGCCATATCCGGCCTGGATGTCCAGCCACCGGTCCGAGCATTGGCTTGCGCCCAGTTTTTTGTGGGCAAGCCGGATTAGGCAGCGTTGCTGCGGGTCAGTTTGCCTTTCAAGGTGTGCGTCCGGCAAAAAATTGGTTGCCCGGTTGGTTTTTTGATCTGAGGGAATTCCATTTCCATTTTCCAGAATCAAAATCGGGGACGGGCCAAGGATGTTGGTCGCGGAATGATTGTAAGCGACGACAGTTGGGGTTTTCGCCGCCGGGTTGTGGCGAACCATTGCCGGAGTCGGAACCGGTTTTGCCGAATCCGCCCGGACCGCGGCAAAAATCACGAACGTGACGGCGATGCGGGAAATTTTTTTCGCTGCGAACAGACGAAATAACCGACCAAAATATCCAGTTTTCTGCACACACGACTTAAAGCAGCAGCCATGCCAACTCAAAAATCACTTGTAAAACCAATGATTTTACGACGATTGCCCCTTGATTTTTGTGTCCAAAAGATAAGCTGTTCCGGCGATACGCGGACAGCCGAACAAAACCTTGCAGATTTTTTTCCGCCCGATAGCCTGAAATGGCGACGCGCGGTTAGCTCAGTGGTAGAGCATTTGCTTCACACGCAAGGGGTCGCAGGTTCAAGCCCTGCACCGCGCACCATTCTTCAATTTCAGGACGCTGCGCCGGAAAAATGGCTTCGATCTTTTCAGCGGCTTCCGGCAGCAAAGCACGACCCACAACCAACTCCTTGTGAAAAAAATCACAAATGAGCTTGCCGCCATTTTCCCCAACGGTTACGCTCATCCTGTTTTTGTTTTAGGAAACGCAATTTATGCCAACGCAAAGCGAAATCGGTTACGATTCAAAAATCGAAGGGGACGTTGTCGTCACCACGGTGGATGCGGCGTTGAACTGGTTTCGCGCGAATTCCGTGTGGCCGATGCCGATGGGTCTGGCCTGTTGCGCGATTGAATTGATGGCCGTCGGCGCGAGCCGGTTCGATATTTCCCGTTTTGGTTCCGAGGTCATGCGTTTTTCACCGCGTCAGGCCGATTGCATGATTGTCGCCGGCACGGTCACTTACAAAATGGCTGGCGCCGTCCGCCGCATCTGGGATCAAATGCCCGAACCGAAATGGTGCATCGCGATGGGCGCGTGCGCCTCGACCGGCGGGATGTATCGCAGTTATGCCGTGCTGCAAGGTGTGGACAATATCATTCCCGTGGACATTTATGTTTCCGGTTGTCCGCCGCGGCCCGAAGCCGTGCTCGACGCGCTGATGAAATTGCAAAAGAAAATCAGCACGCAGCCGGTCTTGCAGAATCTGACTGCGCTTAATCTTCAAAAGAAAGTCGCGGCGTGAATCAATATTTTCCCTCGCCTAATTTTCCAACGTGACTTCACTCGAAACAGCCCAAAAGCTCAAAGCGAAGTTCGGCGATTTGATCTCCGAACCCACGGAGTTTCGCGGCGAAATTTCCGTGAAAATTTCCGACGCGGAACAAATCGTCGCGGTCTGCGAATTTTGCAAGAAGCAGCTTGGTTTCGACTATCTCGTGGATGTGAGCAGCCTCGATAACTATGGCGATGACCCGCGTTGGACGGTGGTTTACGAACTGCGCGGCCTTGAGAGCGGCTGCGAATTGCGCCTCAAGACCGACGTGAGCGAGGAGAAATCCGAGTTGCCCAGCGTCATCGGCGTGTGGCGCACGGTCAACTGGCACGAGCGCGAAATCTACGACATGATGGGCATCCGTTTTCGCGGGCATCCCGATTTGCGCCGGATTTTGATGTGGGAAGGCTATCCGTATTTTCCATTGCGGAAGGATTTTCCGCTCGCGGGCAAACCGAGCGACATACCCGGTGTCGCATTTTCAAAACCCGCGCCGCTCGAAGGCGGACCGTTCGTGACGGTCTCCGGCGCCAAATCCGCGACCGCGCGCGAGCCGCGCATCCGCAATCCCGAAGAATAACTTTAATGGCCACTGTTCAAGACATCGAAGTTCCCGATTCCGCCGCGCGCCATGCGCTGGCGGTTGACGAACTTCCAGATGCCGTCGGCGACAAAATGGTACTGAACATGGGGCCGTCGCATCCGGCTACGCACGGCGTTCTCCGAATTTTGCTCGAACTGGACGGCGAGGTAATCACGAAGGCCGATCCGGACGTGGGTTATCTGCATCGCGGCGACGAAAAAATCGCCGAGAACATGACTTACACGCAGTTCATCCCTTACACGGATCGGCTGGATTATCTCGCGCCGCTGGCGAACAACGTCGCCTACGCGCTCGCGGTGGAAAAAGCCCTTGGCATCCACGACAAATTGCCGCCGCGCTGCCAATATATCCGCGTGATGTGCGCGGAATTAGCCCGTATTTCCGCGCATTTGCTTGGCCTCGGCGCATTTGCAATGGATGTTGGTGCGGTAACGGTTTTTCTTTTGACGTTCACCGAGCGCGAAAAGATTTACAACCTCGCTGAAGCTGCGAGCGGTGCGCGATTGACGACGACCTACACGCGCATCGGCGGCGTGATGCGCGACATTCCGCCGAACTGGTGCGATCAAGTCCGCCAGTTTCTCAAAGAATTTGCCGTGGCGCTCGCCGAAGTGGAAGTCTTGCTCACGCGCAATCGCATCTGGGTGGATCGCCTGCGCGACCTCGCGATCATCTCGAAGGAGATGGCGATTGATTATGGCTTGAGCGGCCCGAATTTGCGCGGCAGCGGCATTGAATGGGATTTGCGCAAGAACCAGCCGTATCTTTGTTACAAGGATTTGCAATTTGATATTCCAACTGGCAGCGTCGGCGATTGCTACGACCGCTATTTGGTTCGCATGGAAGAAATGCGCCAGAGCATGAGAATTCTGGAACAGTGCGTGAATAAAATTCCCGGCGGCGCAGAAAATAAATCGAAAGAACCGGTCAACGTCGCCGATGGAAAAATCACTTTACCACCGAAACAGGGTGTGATGACGAAGATGGAGGAATTGATCCATCAATTCATGCTCGTGACGGAAGGCATGAATGTTCCGCCTGGCGAAGTTTATTTCGGCCACGAAAATCCGAAAGGCGAGCTTGGCTTTTACATTTGCAGCAAGGGCGGCGGAGTGCCGTATCGCCTGAAAATTCGTTCACCCAGCTTCATCAACTTGAGCATTTTGGGCGAACTGATGCCTGGCGCGATGGTCAGCGATGTGCCGGTGATTTTGGGTTCGATTGATTTTGTCATGGGAGAAAGCGACCGATGAAAAAGGAAAATTATGCCTAACACAATTGGTTGGTGCGACATCCCGGTCAAAGACCTTGACCGCGCGATAAAATTTTATGGCGCGGCGCTCGGCCAAACCGTCTCGAAAGAAACTGTTGGTGAAATAACTTTCGGACTTTTGCCGAATGCCTACAGCGGCGTTAGCGGCTGTCTCGTTCTTGACGCCAAGCCATCTGCTGATGGCCCGATGATTTATTTGAATTGCGATCAACGTCTGGACGCAGCGATTGCCACCGTTGAAAAAAACGGTGGAAAAATTTTGCAGCCGAAACATTCCATCGGACCGCACGGTTTTCGCGCCATCGTTTTGGACAGCGAAGGCAATCGCATCGCTTTGCACTCGAAATGAATTCAACCGCGCACACAGAACCGATTCCGAATCCGCTGCAACACCAGCGCGATTTCGTCGCGTCCGCCGCGCTCGAGGCGGAGGTGAACGAATTGGTCACGCATTATCCCGAAAAACGCGCGGCGTCGCTCATGGTGCTGCACGCGATCCAAGACCAGTTCGGCTGGATTTCGCAGGAAGCCGTCGAGTGGACGGCGAAGAAACTCGAATTGCAGCCGATCAATGTTTTTGAACTCCTGACATTTTATCCGATGCTGCGCTCGCAGCCGATGGGCAAATATCAGATCAAGGTCTGCCGCACGTTGAGTTGTGCGCTCGGCGGCGCGTATGAACTGCGCGAGCATCTGTGCAAAAAATTCGGCCTGGACGCGCACGCGCACGGCGCGCAGACGACGCCGGACGGAAAGTTCACCGTGGAATTTGTCGAGTGCCTCGCGAGCTGCGGCACCGCGCCGGTGATGATGTGCAATGACGATTTTTACGAAGCTGTTTCGCACACGAAAGCGGATGAGATTGTCGGAAAATGCAAATGAAGACAGAATTAACAAAATTAACCGAATTAGGAATTGCCGGATTTAATTCTGTAAATTTTGTTAATTCTGTCTTTAAGAAAATTGGAGAATGGTTGCCCGACATGGATTTGAACCATGACAAACAGATTCAGAGTCTGCTGTGCTACCGTTACACCATCGGGCAGGATGGAACGGTTAAAATAGACGCTTTGAAAGAAGAGTCAAGAATCGTGAAAGTGTTGAATCGTTACATTGTTGAATCGGCGTCCACTCGCGCATTTCCGATGCAACGATGTAACGATTCAACGATTCAACGCAATTAAACATGGCGCAAGAATACAAATTGATTTTGAAATATGCCGATGAACCGGGCTACACGCCCGACATCGAATGCTATTTGCGTCACGGCGGCTACGACGCGCTCAAGAAAGCACTCGCCATCAAGCCGAAGGATTTGGCCGACGGCAAAAAACTTTCCGGCCCGGAACAGATTCGCGAGGACGTGAAAAGTTCCGGCCTGCGCGGTCGCGGTGGCGCGGGATTTTCCTGCGGACTCAAGTGGAGTTTCGTTGATCGCAAAAGCGGAAAACCGATTTATCTCATCTGCAACGCCGACGAATCCGAACCCGGCACGTTCAAGGATCGGCAGATCATGTATAAAGACCCGCACCAGTTGCTCGAAGGCATGATCATCTCGTGCTTCGCGAACGACGTGCATCTCGCCTACATCTACATCCGTGGCGAAATGGTGGACGGCGCGAAAATTTTGAACCAGGCGCTGACGGAAGCGCGCGCGAAAAATTTCCTCGGCAAAAATATTCTGGGCAGCGGCTACGATTTGGAGATGCACGTTCATCGCGGCGCCGGTGCTTACATCTGTGGCGAAGAAACTGGTTTGATTGAATCGCTCGAAGGCAAGCGTCCGTATCCGCGCATCAAGCCGCCGTATTTTCCGGCGATTCTCGGTTTGTGGATGTGCCCGACCATCGTCAACAACGTCGAAACGCTCTGCAACGTGAAGCACATCGTCGCGATGGGCGGCGCGGAATTCGCGAAACTCGGCACGCCGAACAACACCGGCACGCGCATCGTCAGCTTGAGCGGCCACGTCAAGAAACCCGGCTACTACGAGATCGAAGTCGGCAAGGCGACGATCGGCGAACTCATCAATGATCCGAAATTCGGCGGCGGTTTGCGCGACGGAAGAAAATTGAAAGCCGTCATTCCCGGCGGTTCATCCGCGAAAGTTTTCAAGGCGGGCGAAAAATTCAAGCTCAAGAAAAAGGACGCCGAGGGCAAAGAAATTCTGGTCGAAACCGACATGCTCGATCTGCCTTACGATTTTGATTCGCTGGCAGCGGCTGGTTCGATGAGCGGTTCGAGCGCGATCATTGTCATGGACGACTCGACCGACATCGTAGAGGCGCTTACGAACATCTCCGAATTTTACGCCCACGAAAGCTGCGGCCAATGCACGCCCTGCCGCGAAGGTTCGCTCTGGATGAGCAAGGCGCTGCATCGCCTTACGCACGGTGAAGGCCGCGCGAGCGATGCGGATTATCTCGTGAAGATCGCCGACAACATTCCCGGCGGACGCACGATTTGCGCGTTCGGCGAGGCGTGCTCATGGCCGGTGCAAAGTTTCGTTGCAAAGTTCAAAGACGAATTTGTCGCCAAAGGTGCCGCCGATGAAGCGCGTCGCGCGAAGGAAATTGCCGCGCCGTTGGAACAAAAACAATTGGCCGAAGCGCATCACTGATTTCAATGTCAACCGCAGCCACAACTGAAACGAAGCCCGCGCCTCCGATTGAAAAAATCAAGGTGAAGGTGGACGGGCGCGAAATCGAAGTGCCGAAGACGATGCCCGATCCGGTTTCCGGCAAACCGATCGCGACCACGATGATTCAGGCCTGCGAGATCGCGAAGCAGGACGTGCCGCATTATTGTTATCATCCGAAATTGCCGGTCGTCGGCAACTGCCGCATGTGCCTTGTCGAATACGGCACGCCCGCGCTCGGCCCGGATCGCAAACCGGTTTCAAATCCGGACGGTTCGGTGAAGATTGCCAAGTCGCCGCGTCCGGCCATTGCCTGTGCGACGCCGATTTCGCCGGGAATGGAAATTTACACCTCGACGCCCGGTGTGAAGCAGATGCGTGAAGGCGTTTTGGAATCGCTGCTCATCAATCATCCGCTCGACTGCCCGATTTGCGATCAGGCCGGCGAATGCAAGCTGCAGGAATATTCCGTGGACTATGGCCAGAGCGCGAGCCGCTTCGTCGAGGCGAAAGTTCACAAGCCGAAGGCCGTTGATCTCGGGCCGCGCATCATGCTTGACGCGGAACGCTGCATTCTCTGCACGCGCTGCATCCGTTTTACGCGCGACATCGCCGGTGACGACGCGCTGGGCATCATCAATCGCGGCAGCTACAACACCATCGCGACCTTCCCCGGCATGCCGTTCGATAACAATTACACGCTGAACACCGTGGACATCTGCCCGGTCGGCGCGCTTACGTCGAAGGATTTTCGTTTCCAGATGCGCGTCTGGTTTTTGAAGGAAACCAAAAGCGTCTGCACGAGCTGCGCAACGGGCTGCAACACCATCATTGGTTCACGCGAAGAAAAAATTTATCGCTACGAGCCGCGCCAAAACGACGCCGTCAATTCAACGTGGATGTGCGACGCCGGACGTTTGAATTACAAGTGGGTCGGGCGCGAAGACAGACTAAAAGATGTTTTGGTCCGCAGCCAGAAATCCACTTGGACGGCGGCGCTCAATGAAATTTCTGACAAGTTGAAAAAGGCCCCGGCAGGTTCCATTGCGATTGTTGCCTCGGCGCGGCAGACAAATGAAGAGCTCTGGCTGATTTCAAAACTGAAATCGAAGCTCGGCGCGATCAGCGATTCCGTTGCGCGCACCGGCGAAGGCGACAAGCTGCTCGTCAGCGCGGACAAAAATCCCAACAGCAACGGCGCGCGGCTTACGGGAATTTGTTTCACCGAAATGGGAACGAATTTGCCGCAAATCGCAAACGGAATTTCCAGCGGCAAAATCAAAACGCTAATTGTTTTCGGCGAAGATGTGACGAAGCACGGCATCGGCGCGGATTTGCTCGGCAAATTGGAGACGCTCATCGTCAGCGACATTTTGCCGAACGCGACGACGCGCGCTGCGCATTATTTATTGCCCGGTTGCGCGCACGTGGAAAAGCGCGGCACGTTCACGAACACGAAAGGCCGCGTCCAGAAATTCATGAAAGCCGTGGAAGCGCCCGGCGACGCGCGCGCCGAATGGGAATTTTTGCACGACCTCGTTTTCAACGTCACCGGCCAGAACGGTTTTCTGACGATTGAAGGATTGTTCAATGAAATGGCGAAGGACGTTTCTGTGTTCAACGGTTTGACATGGCAAACCCTTGGCGACACCGGTGTGACGGTGCAAATCTAAAATGAACTGGAGTTTCATCATTTTCAGTTTGGTCAAAATCGCGCTGGCGATCGGCGTGCTGCACGCCATCGCGGCTTACGCGGTTTTGGTCGAGCGAAAGGTTTCGGCGTGGATCCAGGACCGCGTCGGGCCGAACCGCGCCGCGCCGCCGTTCGTGAAATACATTCCGGTCCTTGGCCCGATGCTGACGCGCTGGGGAATTTTCCAGCCGCTGGCCGACGGCCTGAAATTCATGCTCAAGGAAGATTTCACCCCGGCGGGCGTGCGCAAAATGTATTTCTGGCTCGCGCCGGCGCTCGCGGTCATTCCTTCGCTGCTCGTCATCGCGGTGATTCCTTTCGGCTCGCAAATGGGCAATCAAAAAATGGTCATCGCGGATTTGAACGTGGGGATTCTTTACACGTTCGGGATCGTGTCGCTCGGCGTTTATGGAATCGTGCTGGCGGGCTACGCGGCGAATTCAAAATATCCGTTCCTCGGCGGCATCCGTTCGAGCGCGCAGATGATTTCGTATGAAATTTCGATGGGCATGAG
>Ga0181537_10000115_pt1 | contig 68913 bp, 70 predicted proteins | sample PEATcosm2014_Bin_39_FD_119765 | JGI IMG/M metagenome (GOLD analysis project Ga0181537, IMG submission 119765) | Peatland microbial communities from MTU Mesocosm Facility, Houghton, MI, USA - PEATcosm2014_Bin23_10_metaG | ecosystem: Environmental > Terrestrial > Soil > Wetlands > Peat | place... | reverse complement strand
GACGGCTATTTCGGCGATCTGCTGGCGGGTTCGCTGCAATCGCGCGGCGTGCGCGGGCTGATCATCGATGCCGGCGTTCGGGACGTGGCGACGCTCACCCAGATGCACTTCCCGGTCTGGAGCAGATGCATCTGCGCCCAGGGCACGATCAAGGCGAGCCTCGGCGCGGTCAACATTCCGGTGATCTGTGCATCACAGCGCGTTGAAGCCGGCGACGTGGTCGTTGCCGATGATGATGGCGTCGTGATCGTGCCGCGAGCCCACGCCGCGGTAACCGCGCATGCCGCCACCGCGCGCATCGCGGGTGAAGAGGACAAGCGCAAGCGCCTGGCCGCGGGCGAGCTGGGTTTGGATCTCTACAAGATGCGCGAGAAGCTGGCCGAGCTGGGGCTCAAGTACCTCTGAGCGCTGATTTGAGCGACACGGCAAGGCTCAGTGTGGCGCGGCCGCCGCGCCGGGGCGCCGCTCCGCAGGCCCCACCTGGACTTCGGTGCTCAGTGCCCCCGCATCCCGAAAACGCAACGTCAGCGTGAAGTGCTCGCCACTCCTGAGCGGCCGGGAAAGCCCCTCGAGGCGCAGCTGCACCCCGCTGCTGACAAAATCGATGCTGCCACCCACGGGCACATCGAGCCCCTGATCCAACGGCACGCCCGGCGCGCCGCGACGCAGGTCATAGAAGCGCACACGGGCCGCCCGCGGCGACTGGCCCTCGAGCAGCCGATCGACATGGCCACCGACATTGTGGACGCTCAAGTAGACGATCGCGCTGTCGGCGCCAGGCGGGGTCGCTGGCGCCAGGGCATCGATCAGACGCAGGTCCGGCAGCGGCGTCGGCGCCGCCTGCAGCAACGGCTGCAGGCACAGCAAAGCGGCGGCCATGCCGAGGCGTGCCGCGCTCTTCAATGGTTGTTCCGCAGGCGCGCGTCCAGACGCGGAAACACGCGCCGCACATTGCCCTCGAAGATCAGCTGCTTGTCGGCCGCGGTGAGCGGCAGCTGCTCGATGTAGCGTTTCGTATCATCGTAGAACTGTCCGGTCATCGGATCGATGCCGCGCACGGCGCCCACCATCTCGGAACCGAACAGGATGTTCCTGACCGGAATCACCCGCGCCAGCAGATCGATCCCCGCCTGATGGTAAACGCAGGTGTCAAAATACACGTTGCCCAGCACCGACTCCTGCAGCGGCGGGCGCTTCATGTCCTGCGCCAGGCCGCGGTAACGACCCCAGTGATAGGGCACGGCGCCGCCGCCGTGCGGAATGATGAAACGCAGCGTCGGGAAGTCCTTGAACAGATCACTTTGCATGAACTGCATGAAGGCCGTGGTGTCGGCATTGATGTAGTGCGCGCCGGTGGCGTGGAAGTTCGGGTTGCACGAGGCGCTGACGTGCACCATCGCCGGCACATCCAGTGCCACCATCTTCTCGTACAGTGGATACCAGTGCCGATCGGTCAGCGGCGGTGAATTCCAGTGGCCACCTGAAGGGTCCGGATTGAGGTTGCAGCCTACGAAGCCGAGCTCGTTCACGCAGCGCTCCAGTTCCGCCGCGCTGTGCGCCGGAGGCACGCCGGTGGACTGCGGGAGTTGACACACGCCCACGAAATTCTCCGGATAGAGATTCACGACCCGATGGATGAGATCGTTGCACACCCGCGTCCAGCTCTGGCTGGTGCGCTCATCCCCGATGTGGTGCGCCATCGCCGAGGCGCGTGGGGAAAAGATCGTCAGGTCCGTGCCGCGCTCGCGCTGCAGCTTGAGCTGCGCCTGCTCGAGGCTCAGGCGGATCTGCTCATCACTGATATTGAGCTGGCTGACATCGGGTGTGCGGCTCGGATCCTTGAGCGCGGCGATCTGTGCCTCGCGGAAGGCCTGGAGCTCTCCAGGAGCGGTCGTGTAGTGGCCATGGCAGTCGATGATCATGCGTTGTGCCTGCTCACAGAGACTCTATATTAAGCGGATGGGATACATTGGCCGGCGCGCCCCGCATCCGCCCTTTTACGAATATTAACCCATGGCCGCCGGCACCGCCGCCGCACCGGGATCCTGCTAGTCTTCAGCACCTGGAGATTGCAGCCTTTGGAGTCAGCGCATGGACAGCCGCCCACTGGGCAAGAGCGGAGTTCAGGTATCAGCCCTGGGCCTGGGCTGCATGGGACTTATTGGCTGGTACGGTCAGCGAGATGATGCGGAGGCACGCGCCACAGTGCTTGCGGCACTCGACGATGGCATCACCCACTTTGATACCGCCAGTTCCTACCAGCAGGGGGAGAACGAGCGCTTCGTCGGTGCGACCCTGAAAACAGCCTCGCAACACCGGCGCGAGCAGCTGTTCATCGCCTCCAAGTTCGGGCTGCTGCGCGACCCCAGCGGTGGCGTGCTGCTCGATAACAGGCCCGAATCGCTCCAAAGCGCGGTGCAGGCGAGCCTTGGGCGGCTCGGGCTCGAGTACATCGACCTGTACTACCTGCACCGGATCGATCCGGCTGTGCCCATCGAAGAGTCGGTCGGCGCTCTGGCCAAACTAGTTGCCACCGGCAAGATCCGCCATATTGGTCTGTCCGAATGCAGCACAAGCACACTGCGTCGCGCCTGCGCGGTACATCCGGTTGCCGCGGTGCAGAGTGAATACTCCCTGTGGGTGCGCGATCCCGAGGCCGGCATGCTTGCGACCTGCCGTGAGCTCGGCGTGGGCTTCGTCGCCTACAGTCCGCTCGGCCGCGGCTTTCTGGCCGGCGATTTCACTTCCTTTGATCAATTGCCCGCCAACGACGTGCGCCGTCAGCAACCGCGCTTCCAGGCCGAGGCCCTGGCTCATAACCGCGCGATCGCCGAGGCACTGCGCCGCTATGCCACCGCACGGGGCTGCACGACCGCGCAGCTCGCCCTCGCCTGGCTCCTGGCGCAGGGTGAGGACATCCTGCCAATTCCGGGCACCAAGCATCGCGCGCGGCTGATGGAAAACCTTGGCGCGGCATCGATCAGGCTGTCGGCCAGCGAAGCGGCCGAGGTCGCCGCCATCGTCACCAGCCTCGGCATCCAGGGCGAGCGCCACCCGCCAGCGATGATGCAGGTGCTGAACGGCTAATCGAGCTGCAGGCGATAGCCGATGCCGGTCTCGGTCAGCAGGAAACGCGGGCGGTGCGGATCCGGTTCGAGCTTGGTGCGCAGGCGTTTCATGAACACCCGCAAGCCGCTCGAGTCCCCTTCCCGATCAGGACCCCACACTTCGCGCAGCAGCTGTTCGCGCGTGACGATTGAACCGGCCCGCCGTGCCAGGCATTCGAGCAGGCGATATTCGACCGGGGTCAGGTGCAGTTCCTCCCCGCCGCTACGGAGCGTGCGCCTCCGGCCCAGATCCACCTCGAAATCCCCGATGCGGATCACCGGCAGGGTGACCTCCGAGTGCGCGCCGCGCCGCGCTGCCGCGCGCAGCCGCGCCAGCAGTTCGGCGGTCGAGAAGGGCTTGATCACGTAGTCATCGGCCCCTGAATCGAGCGCCAGCACCTTCTGCTCCTCCATCGTGCGCGCCGAGATGACAATGATCGGTACCGGCGAGTATTGGCGGATGCTGCGAATCAGCTGGCTGCCATCGCCATCGGGCAGGCCCAGATCCAGCAGAATCACATCCGGCTTGCGGCTGCGCGCCTCGATCGCACCGCGGGCAAAGCTCTCGGCCTCGGCCACGCGATAACCGGCCGCCTCGCAGGTGGCGCGCAGCACAGCGCGCATGCCAGGCTCATCCTCGATCACCAGCACCAGATGCATTGCGCTGGTCATTGCACTGGCCCGGCAAGCGGCAGCGTGAGCTCGAACTGAGCACCGCCACCGGCGCGCTCGCGCGCTTGGATCACACCGCCGTGGGCAGCGACGATCGCCTGGCAGATCGCCAGCCCGAGGCCGACGCCGACCACCGCGCTCTCGCTCTGGCCGCGCTGAAATTTCTGGAACAGCCGCGCCGGGTCGCCCGGTGGCAGCCCCGGACCGTTGTCGGCGACGATCACATGCATGCGAGTCTCCTCAAGGTGCGCTGCTACCGTAATGGTGGTCCCCGCTGGCGTGTGGCGGGCTGCATTGTCGAGCAGATTGGTGAGCACCTGGGAGAGCAGCGCCCCATCGGCCACCAGCGGCGGCAGATCTGCAGGCAGATCGACGATGACCTGGTGAGCGCGCAGGGGTTCCTCCAGTCGATGCAGCACGCTGCCAAGCAGTTCCTCCAGATCGTACTCCTCCAGGCGCAGCTGCACGGCTCCGGACTCAAGGCGCATCAGATCGAGTACGTCGGAGACCAGATCGGACATCGCACGCGCGTGCTCGTGTATGGAGCGTGCCAGCGCGGTCCGCGTCGCGGCATCGAGCGTCGGATTCTCGGCCAGCGTGCTGCTGGCACCGGAGATCACGGCCAGCGGCGTGCGCAGGTCGTGCGAGATCGAGGAGAGCAGCGAATTGCGCAGGCCCTCGGTCTCGGCCGCGACCCGGGCAGTCTCGGCCTGCCCGGCCAGTTCCGCGCGCTCCAGGGCAAGCGCCAGTTGCCCGGAAAAGGTCTCGAGCAGGTGGCGTTGCTCGGGCAGCAGGATGCGGCGCACGTTCTCGGGATTGACGGCCAGCACGCCCAGCATGTGCTTGGAGCCGTGGACCGGCAGGTACAGCGCGCCGGCGCCGGCCAGAGTGTCGGTGCCAAGGCCCGCGGCCGTTGTATGGTGATAGACCCACTCCGCGATCGACAGATCCGGCAGCCAGTTGCCCTCGACGGTCTCGGCCGGCAGCTTGAGCAGGCCATCGCTGCCAGCCAGCAGGACCACCGCGCGGCTCGCGAACACATCCGAGACATGACGCATGGCGATACGGGCCATGTTGTCGGCGCCGCGCGCCTGCGAGAGCTCGCGACTCATCGCGTAGAGCGCCGCCGTGCGCCGCTCGCGATGCCCGGCGATCCGGGTCTGCAGGCGCACACTCACCATCAGGTTGGCCAGTGCCAGTGCAATGATCAGCATCACGGCAAAGGTAATGATGTACTGGAAGTCGGCTACCGCGAACGTGAAGCGCGGCGGCACAAAGAAGAAGTCCAGTGCCAGCACATTGGCCACGCTGGTGATGATCGCCGGCCGCCGCCCGAACCGGCCCGCGATCGCACCCCCCAGCAGGTAGATCATGACAATGTTCGCGAGCGCCAGTGCCGGGTAAAGGTAGCCGATCAGGGCACTGAGCCCGGTGCACGCCGCTGTGATCGCCAGCGCCCCGAGATAACGGCGCCAGCGCAGCGGCCGAGCCGGTCGCTCGGTGAGCAGGCTGCTGCTGCTGGGCGGCAGACGCGCGGACTTCAGTGGCGAGGCCGGCACTTCACCGACCACCATGACATCGATGGGACCGGCGCCGGCCAGCAGACCGGTGACCGTCGAGGGTCGCCACAACGATTTGAGGCCGTGGCGCTTCGGGTGGCCCACGATAATGCGGTTCACGCGCCGCGTGCGCGCGTACTCCAGCAGCGTCTCGGCGACCGCCGGCCCATCGAGCGTCACGGTCTCGGCACCGAGCGACTCGGCCAGGCGCAGCACGGCAATGCGCCGGTTGCGTTGCGCCTCGGACAGGCGCAGCAGCCGCGGGGTCTCGACATAGACGACGATCCACTCGGCGTCCAGGCCATCGGCAACGCGCTTGCCGGTGCGCACCAGCTGCTCGGCCTGATCATCCATGCCCGGGGCCACGATCAGCCGGTCGCGCGCCAGCCACGGTCGCGCGCTGGCATCGGCACTGCGCAGTGCGCGCATCGAGGCATCGACCCGATCGGCGGTCTTGCGCAGCGCGAGCTCACGCAACGCCGTCAGATTCGCCGGCCGGAAAAAGTTCTCCAGTGCCCGGTTCGCCTGATTCTCGGTGTACACCTTACCGGCGCGCACCCGTGCCAGCAGGTCCTCGGCCGGCAGGTCGATCAGCTCGACCTCATCGGCCTGCTCGAACAGCCGATCCGGAACCGTCTCCTGCTGGCGCACCCCTGTGATGCCGGCCACCAGGTCGTTCAGACCCTCGATGTGCTGCACGTTGACCGTGGTCCAGATACTGATCCCGGCGCCCAGCAGCTCCTCGATATCCTGCCAGCGCTTGGCATGGCGCGGGTGCGGCTCGCCGTCGGTCGGATTCGAGTGCGCGAACTCATCGACCAGCAGCACCTCGGGGTGCCGGCGCAGCGCCGCATCGAGATCGAACTCGTGCAGCACGATGCCGTGCTGGCGTATTGGCAGCGTCGGCAGCTGCTCGAGTCCCTCCATCAGCCGCTCCGTCTCGATGCGCCCGTGCGGCTGGACGTACCCGATGACGATATCGCGGCCCGCGGCGCGCGCGACGCGGGCCGCCTCCAGCATCGAGTAGGTCTTGCCGACGCCGGCAGAGGAGCCGAAGAACACATGCAGACGGCCGCGCTTGGCACGCGCATCGGCATCGCGCAGCTCATTGAGCAACCGGTCAGGGTCGGGTCGGGTGTCGTCTGCCATGATATTCCGGGAAGCCGCGGTTCACACTGCCCGCGATCGCGCGACGGCCACACGGTGGCGGCGGCAAGGCGCGCCGCTCATCGTAGCGTACTGGCGCAATTGACGCCGCCTGGCAGCGCGTACCGCGCTGCTCAGCCGCCATGCAGCTGATCGAGGGCCAGATTCAGCTCGAGGACATTGACGTGGGCTTCGCCGAGCAACCCGAGCAGGCGTTCGCTGGTGTGGCGCATGACCAGCTCCCGGACCTGGCTTTGGGACAGGCCACGGGCACGGGCGACGCGGCCAATCTGGTACGCGGCCGCTGCCGGTGATATATCCGGATCCAGCCCGCTGGCGGATGCAGTCACCAGATCCACCGGTACCGGAGCCTTATTAGCGGGGTCCGCGGCCCGCAGCGCCTGCACGCGTGTCGTAACCGCATCGAACAGGGCCGGGTTCGTCGGCCCGAGATTCGAGCCGCCGGAGGCAGTGCCGTTATAGGGTTGCGGCGTCGTGGCTGAGAGCCGCCCCCAGAAATACTGCGGCGCGTCGAACGGTTGGCCGAGCAGCGCCGAGCCGAGCGGTTGGCCCGCTCGCTCGATCAGGCTGCCACTGACCTGGTGCGCAAATGCCAGGCGCCCGATGCCGGTGACCAGCAGCGGATAGATCAGGCCGGTCAGCAGGCTCAGCAATACAAACAGCACGGTCGCAGCACGCAGTTCTTGGCGCATACAGTTCTCCGGGGGTTTCAGGCCAGGCGCAGACCCGAGAGCAGCAGATCGATCAGCTTGATGCCGGGGAATGGCAGCAGCAGTCCGCCCAGTCCGTAGATCAGCAGGTTTCGGCGCAGCAGCGCTGCGGCGGTCGCTGCCCGCGTCTTCACACCACGCAACGCCAGCGGCACCAGCGCCGGGATAATGATCGCATTGAAGATCACCGCTGAGAGGATCGCGCTCTGCGGGGTTGCCAGGCGCATGATGTTCAGCGCATCGAGCGCCGGATAGGTGGCCGCGAAAGCGGCCGGGATGATTGCGAAATACTTCGAGACATCGTTCGCGATCGAAAACGTCGTCAGCGCGCCACGCGTGACCAGCATCTGCTTGCCGATGTCGACCACTTCGATCAGCTTGGTTGGATTGGAATCCAGATCCACCATGTTGCCGGCTTCCTTGGCCGCCTGGGTCCCGGTGTTCATCGCCACCGCGACATCAGCCTGGGCCAGTGCCGGGGCATCGTTGGTGCCATCACCGCACATCGCGACCAGGTGCCCCTCGCTCTGGTACTTGCGGATCAGCGCCAGCTTGGTCTCCGGGGTCGATTCAGCGAGGAAATCATCGACGCCCGCCTCGGCCGCGATCGCCGCGGCCGTCAGGCGGTTATCGCCGGTGATCATCACGGTGCGGATGCCCATCTGGCGCAGCTCGATGAAGCGTTCGCGTATGCCACCCTTGACGATATCGCGCAGCTCCACCACGCCGAGTACGCGCCGGCCATCGCACACGACCAGCGGCGTCGAGCCGGATTTGGCCACCTGATCGACGATCGCTGCGGTGGCCGCCGGCCACGTGCCTCCGGCCTCTTCAACAAAGCGTCGGATCGAATCACCGGCGCCCTTGCGGATGCGCCGATCCTCCAGATCCACGCCACTCATGCGCGTGTAGGCAGAGAACTTGTGGAACACGTGGCCGCCGCCCGAGAGATCCCGGCCGCGAAGTTCGAAGCGCAACTTGGCCAGCACCACGATCGAGCGTCCTTCGGGCGTCTCATCGGCAAGCGAGGCCAGCTGGGCCGCGTCAGCGAGCTCGCGTTCGCTGACGCCGCTGATCGGCAGGAAGCGCGCGGCCTGCCGATCGCCGAGCGTGATGGTACCGGTCTTGTCGAGCAGCAGCACATCGACGTCCCCGGCCGCCTCCACCGCCCTACCGGAGGTCGCGATGACATTCGCCTGCACCATGCGATCCATGCCTGCGATGCCAATGGCCGAGAGCAAGGCACCGATGGTCGTCGGGATCAGGCACACGAGCAGCGCCACCAGCACCGTGGTGCTGACGGCCACGCCGTGGCCGCTAGCGGCGACGGCGTAGGCAGAGAACGGCGCCAGCGTCACCGTCACCAGCAGGAACACCAGCGTCAGCGCTGCCAGCAGGATAGCCAGGGCAATCTCGTTGGGCGTGCGTGCGCGCTTGGCCCCCTCGACCATCGCAATCATGCGATCCAGGAATGCCTCGCCCGGATTGGCCGTGACACGCACGATCAGCCAGTCCGAAAGCACCCGCGTCCCGCCGGTGACCGAGGAGAAATCACCGCCGGCGGCGCGCACCACCGGGGCCGACTCACCGGTAATGGCGCTCTCATCAACCGAGGCTGCCCCCTCGATCACCTCGCCATCGGCAGGGATTGTGTCGCGCACCTCGACCAGCACCGTATCGCCGCGCCGCAGGTCGCTGGCCGAAACAGTCTGGTAGCTCGAGCCCGAGCGCGGCTCATCGAGCTTGCGGGCCGAGACTTCGCGGCGCGTCGAGCGTAGCGCCGCGGCCTGCGCCTTGCCACGACCCTCGGCGATGGCCTCGGCAAAATTGGCAAACAGCACCGTGAGCCACAGCCACACGGCAATCGCGACGATGAATCCGGGCTGCTCACCGCTGCCGCGCGCGAGCAGCGCCTGGATGCCAATCGCCGTGGTCAGCAGGCTGCCGACATAGACCACGAACATCACCGGGTTGCGCAGCTGCGTGCGCGGCGCGAGCTTGCGCAGTGAATCCACGCACGCGGCCAGCAGCAGGCGCCGGTTAGCAAGACTGCTCACCAGGCCGCCGGTCGCCATCAGGAACCCTTCATCATCTGCAGGTGCTCGATGAGCGGACCCAGGGCGAGGGCCGGTACGAAATTGAGCGCCCCGACCAGCAGCACGGTGCCGACCAGTACGATGACGAACATCAGCGTGTGCGTTGGCAGCGTACCGGCGCTCGCGGCCATCGGGCGCTTGGCGGCCAGACTCCCGGCAATCGCCAGCACCGGAATCAGCAACCAGTAACGCGACAGCCACATCGCGATGCCGAGCGCGATGTTGTAGAAGGGCGTATTGACGCTTAAGCCCGCAAAGGCGCTGCCATTGTTGTTGCCTGCTGAGGAAAATGCATAGAGGATCTCCGAGAAGCCATGGGCTCCCGGGTTGGCGATGCCAGCGATGCCCTGGGGCAACTCGACCGCAATCGCGGTGCCGACCAGCGAGACGATGCACGGCAGCAGCACCATCAGCGAGGCCATCTTCATTTCGTAGGCGCCGATCTTCTTGCCGAGGTATTCAGGCGTGCGACCGACCATCAGGCCGGCGATGAACACCGCGATGATCGCGAAGGCCAGCATGCCGTACAGGCCGCTGCCGACACCGCCGAACACCACCTCACCGAGCTGCATAAGGAACATCGGCACCAGGCCACCGAGTGGCGTAAACGAATCATGCATGGCATTGACCGAGCCATTCGAGGCAGCGGTCGTCGCCGCGGACCACATGGCCGAGTTGGTGATGCCAAAGCGCACCTCCTTGCCCTCCATGTTGCCGCCGCTCTGCATGGACGAGGCCAGCTGATCGACACCGAGGGCATGCAGCTGCGGGGTACCCGCCTGCTCCGCGTACACCACGCCGATCAGCAGCGGCACGAAGATCAGCAGCATCGCGGCCAGCAGCGCCCAGCCCTGGCGCGTATCGCCCACCATGCGCCCAAAGGTGTAGCACAGCGCCGCCGGGATCAGCAGGATCGCCAGCATTTCGAGAAAATTGCTGATCGCCGTCGGATTCTCCAGCGGGTGGGCGGAATTGGCGTTGAAGAATCCGCCGCCGTTGGTACCCAGCTGCTTGATCGCAACCTGGCTGGCGGCCGGACCCAGCGGCACGGTCTGCTCGCTGAAGCTCGCGGCCCGGGTCAGAGGTTTGCCGCTGCCATCCTTGAGGGCCGCGCCGCTGGCATCGCTCTGCGGCACCTGCACCGTGACCGGCTGCAGCAGCGGCACGCTGCGGTAGGGCGCAAAACTCTGCACCACACCCTGCGACATCAGGGCAATGGCCAGCAGCACTGACAGCGGCAGCAGGATGTAGAGATTGGTGCGCACGAAGTCGACCCAGAAATTGCCGATCGCCGTAGTCTCGCGCCGCACGAAGCCGCGGATCACCGCCACCAGCACTGCCATGCCGGTCGCCGCCGAGAAGAAATTCTGTACCGCGAGACCCAGCATCTGGGTGAGATAGCTCATCGTGCTCTCGCCGCCATAGCCCTGCCAGTTGGTATTGGTGATGAAGCTCACCGCGGTGTTGAAGGCCGAATCGGCGGACACCGCGCCCAGCTGCTGGGGGTTCGCCGGCAGCAGCCCCTGCAGGCGCTGCAGGGCGTAGACCACGATGAATCCGAGCAGATTGAGCAGCAGCAGCGCGAAGGCATAGCTGCGCCAGTTCATCTCGCGGCTCGCATCGATGCCGGCGGCGCGATACAGCGCACGCTCTAGAGGGCCGAGCACCGGCTCGAGGAAATTTCCCCGCCCTTCATAAACGCCGGCCATGTACGCACCCAGCGGTCGCACCAGCGCCAGCAGCGCGGCCAGGTACACCAGCACCTGGAAGCAGCCGTTGATCGTCATTCGAAGTACTCGGGCTTGAGCAGTGCTACGGCGAGGTATATTCCGAGCACGATCGAACCGATCAGGCCGATCCAGTCAAAGACGCTCAAGACTTCTCTGCCACTGCGCTACATAGGCGTACCAGCAGCCAGGTGAGCGCGGTAAGCGCCAGGGCAATTCCAAGGACCAGCAGTTCCATGAACGAGATAACCCGGGCAGTGCAGGGCGCACAACCCAGAACTCTAGCGATCAGCAGGTGAACGCCGCGTTAATTATCAACAACAGCGCGGCCGGTCATAATCCAGCCTGAGCCCTGCTGGCCTGATCAGTCCCTTTTAAGGCATTGCTCGAGCCGATCGAGCGTGCGCATGGCGCTCAGGCATTGAGCCACGCTCGAATTGGGTTCGCGCTGCTCGCGGATCGCAGCGAAGAACTCGCGATCCTGCAATTCAATGCCGTTCATCGACACATCGACCTTGGAGACATCGATCTGCGTGTTCTTGCCATCGAACAGATCATCGTAGCGACACAGGTAGGTGCCGTTATCGCAGATGTAGCGGAAGAATGTGCCCAGTGGCCCATCGTTGTTGAAGGAGAGCGAGAGCGTGCAGATCGCCCCGCCGGGGACCTTCAGGCCGATACTCATATCCATCGCAATGCCGAGCGTCGGGTGGATCGGGCCCTCGAGTGCCTGGACTTTCGAGGCATCCTGCCCCGTCTGGTATTGAAAAAGATCCACGGTGTGACAGGCATGGTGCCACAGCAGATGATCGGTCCAGCTGCGCGGCTTGCCGAGCGCGTTCATGTTCGTGCGACGGAAGAAATAGGTCTGCACATCCATCTGCAGGATCTTCAGTTCCCCGGCCCTGATCCTCCTGTGGATCCACTGGTGACTCGGGTTGAAGCGGCGCGTGTGGCCGGCCATCGCGATCAGGCCCGTCTCCTGCTGCGTGCGCACGATCCACTCCGAGTCGGCCAGGGAATCGGCCATCGGAATCTCGACCATGACGTGCTTGCCAGCCTGCAGGCACTGCACCGCCTGTTTGGCATGCAGCTGCGTCGGCGTGCTCAGGATCGCCGCCTCGACGCCCGGCTGAGCCAGGCACTCGGCGAGGTCCGTCGAGCAGTGCGGAATCTGGAACTTCTCGGCCACTTCCCGTGTGGAATCGGCGCTGCCGCCCGCCAGCGTGATGACCTCGATCCCCGGAATGCGCGCCATGGCCTCCAGATGCTTGATGCCAAAGGCCCCCTGCCCGGCCAGACAGACTTTCATCGCATTAATATCCTGCGTTCTCGAGGATTAGATGGCCGACCGCCGTATTGGAGGCCGGTACGTGATAGAAACGGCGCACTTCGCGCACCTTGGGATCGAGCGCACCGCGCATGATCAGCCACATCACCAGTTCAATCCCCTCGGAGCCGGCTTCCCGCAGGTACTCGACGTGCGTGATGGCGGCGGCGGCCTGCGGATCGTGCTCGAGCAGATCCATGAAGCGCTGGTCGAAGGCCTTATTAATGAGACCGGCCCGCGGCCCCTGCAGCTGATGCGACATACCACCGGTCCCCCAGATCATCACCTTCAGATCCTCAGGGTAGCTGGCCACGGCGCGGCCGATGGCCTGGCCCAGATGCAGGCAGCGCCGGCCGAGCGGCGGCGGGTACTGCACCACGTTGACCGCGAGCGGAATGACCTTCACGGGCCACGCCGCCGGCTGGCCATAGACCAGCGAGAGCGGCACGGTCAGGCCATGATCGACGTCCATGTGATTGACGATCGTCAAATCGAACTCATCCAGGATCAGCGCCTGCGCCAAGTGCGCCGCGAGCTCCGGCGCACCGATGACGGTTGGCACCGGTCGCGGGCCCCAGCCTTCATCGGCGGGGCGGAACTCGGCGCCACAGCCGAGCGCAAAGGTCGGAATCAGCTCCAGCGAAAAGGCCGAGGCGTGATCATTGAACACCAGGATCAGGACATCGGGTTTGACTTGCTGGAGGTACTGCTTGGCAAACTCGTAGCCGGCAAAGAGGGGTTGCCAGTATGGCTCACGGGTCTTGCCAAGGTCGATGGCCGCGCCGATCGCCGGCACATGGGAGGTCGAGAGGCCGCCGATGATCCTAGCCACGGGACTTCCACTCCGAGCTGTAGCGATTGCCCTCGGGCGTGCGGCCGCCCTCGAGCATCATCTTCGCGTAGGCCTCCTGCGAGGCGCCGGTCATGACCGCGGCGACGAACTGGAAGCTGCGGCCATCGGTGGAGAAGAGCTTGGCCAGGAAATAGATGTTGCCCCCGAGCGCAATCATGCCGTTCCAGTCGCGCGCCAGCACCGCCTGCTTCTGGTCCTCGCTCATCGGCCACTCATCGAGGTAGGCGCGCTCGTTGGCCTTGAAGCGCTCGCGATTGGCCGCCTGCATCAGGCTCATGCAAAACTGGTTCAGGTGATAGCCCTGGCGCGAGCGCTCGGCATCGAACACCGTGGTCCCGGGAATATCATCATAGGGTTGCGGTTCGCGCATGGGCCGATCAGGCTCCGAATCCGTACAGTTTGTGCGGGTTGTCGACCAGGATCTGTCGCTGCAGATCAGCACCCGGCATCATCAGCGGGATCAGATCCACCAGATCACCGTCATTGGGCATGAACTTGGCGATGTTCGGATGCGGCCAGTCAGTGCCCCAGAGGATGCGTTCAGGGCCTGCTGCAATCAGCGCCTGCGCAAACGGGACCGCATCGCTGAACGGGGGTCCCTGGCTGATGCGCTCCGAGCCGCTGATCTTGACCCAGCAGCGCGGATTCGTGCGATGCAGTTCGAGCAGCACCTTGAAGGGTGCCTGTTCAAGACCGTTCCTGACCGGCACGCGCCCCATGTGATCGATAATGAAAGGCACCGGCAGCTGCTTGAGCAGCGTGTCGTACGCAGGCAGGTCCTGGGCATCGAAGTGCAGGTCCAGGTGCCAGCCGAGCGGCGCGATGCGCTCGACGACACGCGCAAACTCGTCCATGTCCGGCGTTCCGCCCAGGTGCTTGACGAAATTGAAGCGTACGCCGCGACATCCGGCTTCGTGCAGCTGCCGAAATTTCTCGGCGCTGAAGGAGTCATCGGCATTGGTGACGCCGCGATAGCGGCCGCCGCTTTGCGCGATGGCATCGACAATGACGGTGTTGTCGACGCCGTGACAACTGGCGTTCACGAGCACCGCGCGCTCCAGGCCGAGGATCCGCTGGAGCTGCTGGAACGCCGCGAGCGGTGCATCCGGCGGCGTGTAGGTGCGATCGGCAGCGTACGGATAGCGGTCGGCGGGTCCGAAGATGTGGCAGTGCGCATCGGTTGCGCCGGCCGGTGGCCGGTACTTGGGCGTTCGCGTGTCCGGATCGGGCGCCTTGCAGGTCGGAATCGCCGTCATGAGAAACTCGCTCAGGGATGATCTACTATCGTAGCGCCCCGGCGTTGGGCAGACAATGCGATTGCACAATTTCCACGGGCACAGCCGATATGCCAGCAGCGACACTGCGCAGTGATTTCACGCACCTGATCGATGGCCACGCCGTCCGCGGCAGCAACGCGTTCGAAGTGATCAATCCAGCGACGGGTGCAGCATTCGCGCTGTGTCCCTCCGCAAGCCGCGATGAGCTCGATGCCGCGGTCGCTGCGGCCCGTCAGGCCGCGCCGGCCTGGGCGGCCCGAACCTACGCCGAGCGCCGCGCGCTGATACATGAGCTCTCGGTGGCTCTTGCCACGCACAAGGATGTGCTTGCCGAGCTGCTGACACATGAGCAGGGCAAGCCCATCGGCCAGGCGCGCGATGAAGTGGTACGCGCCGGCACGCAGGCCGAGGGGATGGCGCAGATTGCGATCGAGGATGAGGTGCTGGCCGAGGATGCGCAGCGCCATATCGTGCTGCGCTACGCGCCACTCGGGGTCGTTGGCATCATTACCCCGTGGAACGCGCCGATCAGTCTTGCGACCGGACCGATGGCCGCGGCGCTCTACACCGGCAACACCGTGGTGCTCAAGCCCTCCCCCTATGCACCGCTCGTGACCCTGAAGTACGGCGAGCTGCTCGGCCGGATCTTTCCCGCCGGCGTCGTCAACGTGCTGGGCGGCGGCGATGAGCTCGGTGCGTGGATGAGCGCCCATCCGCACATCGACAAGATCTCCTTTACCGGTTCGGTCGCCACCGGCAAGCAGGTGATGGCTACGGCGGCGGGGACGCTCAAGCGCATCACGCTCGAGCTCGGCGGCAACGATGCCGCGATCGTGCTCGAGGATGCCGATCCCAAGGCCATTGCCGCGAAGTTGTTCTTCGCCGCGACCGTCAACAGCGGCCAGGTGTGCATGGCAGTCAAGCGCATCTATGCCCACGAGTCGATCTACGAGGCGCTGTGCGGCGCGCTCGCCGAGGAGGCGCGCCGTGCGATCGTGGGTAATGGACTCGATCCGGCCACGCAACTGGGCCCGATCCAGAACCAGCGCCAGTACCAGCGCGTGCTGGCGCTGATCGATGACACGCGCCGGCGCGGCGCACGCATCCTCGCCGGCGGCCACGCACTGCCTGGCCCGGGCTACTTCATCGCACCGACGATAGTCTGTGATATCGATGAGGATGCCCGCCTGGTGCGCGAGGAGCAGTTCGGACCGGTGGTGCCGATCCTCAAGTACCGCGACATCGAGGATGCTGTGCGACGGGCCAATGACACGCGCTACGGGCTCTCAGGCTCGGTGTGGGGTGCAGATCTGAAACGCGCCAGTGCGGTGGCGGCGCGGCTGGAAGTCGGCACGGCCTGGGTCAACCAGCATCGCTCACTCGCGCCGCGCGTGCCCTTTGGCGGCTCCAAGGAATCCGGCGTCGGTCGCCACTACGGCGATCTCGGGCTGAAAGGCAATATGGAACCGCGGGTACTGAGCGTGCTCAAGTAACGCGCCTAAGCCACATTGCCAGCGCTGCAGTCACTTCCGCGCTGCGCTCGAGCGTACACATGTGCCCGCAGTCGGCGACCTGCACGTAGTCGCTGCGCGGCAGGAGGGCTGCCATTTCCATGTGCTGCTGGACCGGTGCCGACAGATCCTCGGCACCGCACAGAACGAGTGCCGGCACCGCAAGTCCTGGCAGTAGCGCCGCGGCATCGGATCGCGCCAGCAGTGCCTGCATCTGTGCGGCCAGGTGCGCAAGGCTGCGCCGCTCCCACATCTCGATGATCGAGGCGCACAGCGCTTGATCCTCAAGCCGGCCGGGGTGGACCATGCCCTGAAGCCATGTCGCGGCGGCGGCGCCCAAGCCTGCACTCTGCGCCTGCGCCAGCACCGCCATGCGGCCGCGGCGCTCGCGCTCTCCGGCCGCGCCGGCCGCAAGCGCGTGACAGCCGGTATCGAGCAGCGCCAGGCCCTGCACGCGCTCCGGCGCCCGCCGCACTACTTCCAGTGCGACGCGCCCGCCCATCGAGTGGCCGGCAAGGGCCAGTGCTCCGGGGTGAGTCTCGAGAATCTGCTCGGCCATCAATCCGAGCTCTGAGGCCAGGCCATGCTCGGCGACGGCGACCTTGGCGATCGCCGCAAGGTGTCGTAGCTGCGGCTCCCACACGGCGGCATCGCACATCAGTCCGGGAATCAGCACCAGCGTGCAATCGCTCACAGGCAGGCTCTGGCCGGGCCCGCTGCCGGCAGCGGCCCGCTAGGTGCCGGCGGTTGCGGAGGGTTTGATCTCGCCCAGGAAGTAGATACGTGCCAGTTCATCGTTCCAGCGTGCCAGCGAGAGCTGGAAGCGGTCAATGAATTCGTGCAGCTGGACCTGATCCAGCCCCTCGAGGCGCGCGCGCGTGAGCACGCGGCGCGTGCGCGAGAGCCAGCGCACCAGCGGCTCGCTGTGCGGCAGCGAGTGCAGCACCTCCTCGGCCCGGTGCAGGCAGCACACGCAAGCGCGCGGAAAATGCTCATCGGCCAGCAGGAACCGCACCACGCCTACGCCATGGACGCGCTCGCGGGCGTGCATGCGATACATCTGGTAGCCCGAGAGCGAGCGCAGCACGCTCATCCACAGCACGGTCTCGAACGGACGCAGCTCGGCCGTGTTGTTGACCGGCAGCGCCGCCGCGCGCACATCGACAATGCGGCTGGTCATGTCGGCGCGCTCGATGTTGCGTCCCAGGGACAGGAACGAGAGCGCCTCGCCCTCGCTGACCACGCCCTCGAGCATACCGATCAGCTGCTGCACGCCGCCGGTGACGCGCTCGAGAAAGGCGTGGCGCGTGAACTTATCGATCGCGACGGTCGCCTGCTCGCCTACATACAGGTGCAGGGCGTTGATCCGCTCCCAGAATTCTCGCGGCATGATGTCGCGCGCGGTGCGCGCGATCTCGCGCGCGCGCGAGATCGAACTGACCATCGAGCCGCCGTATTTCATGTCGGCAATCAGGAATCGCACGATCGACTTCTCGCTGAAGTCCCGATCCTCGCGCTCGCTGTAGATCAGCTCGCTGCCGGTGATCTTCACCAGCGGCTGCCAGCCGGGGGCCAGGTGGCGCGGCAGATCGAGCATCAGGTTGGTGGTGGCGCCGACCAGGCGCGCGAGATTCTCGGTGCGCTCGAGGTAGCGTGCCAGCCAGTACAGGTTGTCGGCGACGCGCGAGAGCATGATCAGAGTGCCGTATCCACGATCCACGTGTCCTTGCTGCCCCCGCCCTGCGAGGAATTCACCACCAGCGAGCCCTTGCGCATCGCCACGCGCGTCAGTCCCCCGGTGGTGACCTGGGTTTCGCGCCCGCTCAGGATGAACGGTCGCAGATCCAGATGCCGCGGTTCGAGCAGGCCATCGACCAGCGTCGGCGTCGTGGACAGACTGATGACCGGCTGGGCGATGTAGTTGCGCGGATTCTGGCTGATCAGCTGTGCAAACTGCGCACGCTCCTCGGCCGTCGACTTAGGTCCCATCAGCATCCCGTAGCCGCCCGACTCGTTGGCCGGCTTGACCACGAGTTCTGCCAGATGGGCGAGCACGTAGGCGCGCTGCTCCGGGTCGGTGCACAGGTAGGAGGGCACGTTGGGCAGGATTGCCTCCTCATTAAGATAGTAGCGGATCATGGCCGGCACGAAGGTGTAGACCAGCTTGTCATCGGCAACCCCGGCCCCGGGCGCATTCGCGAGCGAGACGGTGCCGCGGCACCAGGCGCGCATCAGACCCGGCACGCCGAGCGAGGAGTCGTCGCGAAACACCTCCGGATCGAGGAACAGGTCATCTACGCGCCGATAGATCACATCGACGCGCTTCCAGCCATCGATCGTGCGCATGTAGACGATGTCATCGTCGCCAACCGCCAGATCACGGCCTTCGACCAGCTCGACTCCCATCTGCTGGGCCAGGTAGGAATGTTCAAAGTAGGCCGAGTTGTAGATACCCGGCGTCAGCACCACCACTTCTGGCGCGCCGGCCTCGGGCGGAGCGATCGCGCGCAGTGTCTCGAGCAGCTTGCTGGGATAGTCATCGACCGGCAGGATGGTCGTGGCCTCGAACAGCTCGGGGAACACGCGCTTGACCACCTGGCGGTTCTCCAGCATGTAGGAGACCCCCGAGGGCACGCGCAGGTTGTCCTCGAGCACGAACACCGTGCCGTCGGCACCGCGGATCAGATCGGAGCCGCAGACGTGGGCCCACACGCCGAGCGGCGGATTGATGCCGACGCACTGCGGGCGGAAATTGGCCGAGTCGGCGAGGAATTCGCGCGGGAATACGCCCGCGTGCACGATCTGCTGCGCGTGATAAATGTCATTGATGAACAGATTCAGGGCACGGGCACGCTGCTGAAGCCCTGCTTCGATGCGCTGCCATTCCTGGAGCGCGATCACGCGCGGGATGATATCGAGCGGCCAGGAGCGGTCGATGGAGCCGCCCTCCTGGTGATACACGGTGAAGGTGATGCCCATGCCGCGGATCGCGGCCTCGGCGGCCCGCTGGCGTGTCATCAGTTCCCCGACGCCGAGCGTGCTGAGGTATTCCACCAGCGATCGGGCAGCATCGCGGGCGCCCCCGCCGGGGACGATCAGCTCGTCGAAGGTGCTGGTAGCGGGGTATTCTTCCCAGGCGATAGGCATGCAGCATTTACAGCGGTTGTTGTAGTCAGAGCCTTAAGCACAACACTAGCAGGGCCCGGCCCGGGTGTGTACCTAAGTCAGCAAGTGGTGCAGCCGGGTGCCGCCGGTGCCCACTCGTGGTGCGAGCAACGCGCACCGGAGCGATGGCCCGCGACTTGACTGAGCCGGACTCCTCGAGGGAAGCCAAGAGATGGAACCTGCGCCTGACGAAGCCCTCACCGGCCGCGTGATCGCGGTCCCGGAATCCCGCGAACTGCAGCTCTTTGCCGGGCTGCTGGAGCGGCGCGGTGCCACGGTGCTGCGCTACCCGCTGGTCAGCATCGTGGATGCACCGGACCCGACACCCGTGCTGGCGTGGCTGCGGGCCTTCATCGACGGTGCGTGCGACGATCTGATACTGCTCACCGGCGAGGGCCTGCGCCGGCTGCTGCGCTGCCTGGATCGGCATGCCCCGCAGGAGCGCGCCGCTTTCCTTGCCGCCCTGGGCCGCAGCCGACGCATTACCCGCGGACCCAAACCGGCGCGCGCTTTGCGCGAGCTCGGCTTGCTGCCGGATCTGGAAGCGGCGCCCGCGACCAGCGCCGGCCTCATCGCGGTGCTGCGCGATCAGCCGCTCGCGGGCCGCTGCGTCGGGCTGCAGCTGTATGGCAGCACTGCAAACCCCGAGCTGCTCTCATTCCTGCAGGCCGCGGGCGCGAGCGTGCTCAGTGTCGCCCCCTATGCCTACGCAGATTCAATCGATGATGGCGCGGTCAGGGAACTGCTGGCGCGCATGCAGCGTGGCGAAGTCGATGCGATCGCCTTCACGAGCACGCCGCAGGTCGAGCGGCTGTTCCGGGTGGCGGATGCGGCTCTGGTGCGCGCCGCGCTGGCCGCGACCTCGGTTGCTGCGGTCGGACCGGTGGTGGCTGCAACGCTTGCCGCTCACGGGGTGAGCGTGCAGGCGATGCCAGGTCAGTCGTGGTTTCTCAAGCCGCTGACGGCCGAGCTGAGCCGGCTACTGCAAATGCGTGGCGGCGCAGAGCCGCTGGCGCCTCAGCCGTAAAAACGCTGCAGCAGTCCGAGCAGCTGCTCAAGCTCGGTCTTGGTGAAGCAGGCGGCGATCTGGCGCTCGAGCTGGCGCACCTGCGGCAGCAACTTATCGAGCTGTGCCGAACCCGAGTCGGTCAGGAAGATGCCCTGGCGCCGCCGATCGCGCGTGCAGCGGCGACGCTCGATCAGGCCCGCGTGCTCGAGCCGATCCAGCAGCGCCACGATGCTCGCCTTGTCGACGCCCAGATGCGTGCCCAGTTCTATCTGCACAATGCCGGGATTGGAGCGCACCAGTACCAGCAGGCTGAACAGGCCGGGCCGGATATTGTTCTCGCCAATGGCATTGACGTAGCGGCGCCAGGAAGCCTGGTGCGCGCGGCGCAGCGTGTAGCCAAGTAATTTGGGCAGGCACCCCAGATCTACTTTCGCACCCTGGAGTCGCTCGGGCTCCAGCGGTTCCGGGCGCCGCGGGCGCAGGCGCGTCCGTCGTGCCACGGCCGCAGTCTGCTCACTCGTCGCCATTGCCACTATCGCGCCCCCGGGCCTGGTGTGCGGCCGATTCACATTCGGATCAGTATATTTTTATTACCATTTGTACCGCAACCTAAATTGCGCCGCGAAATGTATGCAGTGCGTTACGGCTCCCCGGTCATTGTACCAAGCGGCCGATACAATTCCGGACGCCGATCGCGGAACACGCCCCAGCCCACGCGCCGCGCGCGCAACTGATCCAGATCGAACTGCGCCTGCAGGATCGCGACCTGGTCAGTGGGTGCCTCGGCGAGCAGCTGGCCTTCGGCATCGGCGATAAATGAACTGCCATGGAAGCGGATGTGCAGCTGTTCCGGATTCGTGCGCGCGCGCTCGGTGCCAATGCGATTGGATGCAACCAGCGGCGTGAGATTGGCGGCCGCATGGCCCTGCTGAACGCGCTGCCAGTGGGCGCGCGAGTCCAGCGGCGGTGCCGGTGGCGGCTCGCTGCCGATCGCGGTCGGGTACAGCAGCACCTCGGCGCCCTTGAGGGCCATGACGCGCGCACTTTCGGGAAACCACTGATCCCAGCAGATGCCGACGCCGATCCGCCCGACGCGCGTATCCCAGGCCTTGAAGCCGGTGTCCCCGGGGCTGAAATAAAACTTCTCCTGGTAACCGGGGCCGTCCGGGATATGCGATTTGCGATACAAACCAAGATTCTTGCCATCGGCATCCAGGATCGCGACCGAGTTGAAGTACGCATTGTTGCCGCGCTCGAAGAAACTGATCGGCAACACGACGCCCAGTTCATGCGCGAGCGCCTGGAAGCGGCCCAGTAGCGCGCTGCTGCTGGCGGGTTCTGCCAGCTCCAGGTACGCGGGATCCTGCTCGATGCAAAAATACGGCGTGGCGAACAACTCCTGCAGCAGGATCAGCTGGGCGCCGCCGGCAGCAGCCTCGCGCACCAGCTGCTCGGCGGTGCGCAGGTTGGCCTGCAGATCCCAGCTGCAGGCGAACTGCGTAGCCGCGACCCGCAGCATGCGCGCGCCGCTCATCGGCGCGCTCCGGCAACCGCTTCGCTGATGGCAACGGCGGTCTTGAGCGCGCGCAGCCCCGCCTCGCCGCTGACTACGACCGCCCGCTCGCCGCGGCAGCTGGCAAGAAACGCCTCGATCTCGGCGCGCAGCGCATCGCCCTGCTCAAAGGACTGCTCGCTGATCGATACCGGCAGCTGCTGGTCCCCCGCAACCACATCGCGCTTGCGGATCACGGTGAGGATCTTCTGCTGCAGGTCCATCGAGAGGTAGGCATCGTCCTGGAAGACCCGCAGCTTGCGTTCGGTCTTCAGGCTGACGCGACTGGCCGTGGCGTTGGCCACGCAGCCGTTGGCAAAGCGGATCCGGGCGTTGGCAATGTCGATCTCGGAGGAAAACACCGGCGTCCCGATGGCTTCCAGAGAGATGATCTCACTGCCGACGATGCTCTGCACCAGATCCAGATCGTGAATCATCAGATCGAGCACCACGTTCACGTCGGTGCCGCGCTCGCGAAACGGCGCCAGCCGGTGGCACTCGATAAAGCGCGGTACCCCAAGACTCGGCTCGGCGCCGATGATCACCGGATTGAAGCGCTCGAGGTGCCCGACCTGCAGCACTTTGCCCGCGCTGCGCGCGGCCGCGATCAGTTCCTCGGCCTGCGCCGTGGTTTCGGTGATCGGTTTTTCCACCAGCACATGCACGCCGGCAGCGAGCAGTTCGCGGGCAATTTCAAAGTGCTTCGGGGTGGGCGTGGCGATGCTCACCGCATCGACCCGGCCGAGCAGCTCGCGGTAGTCGGCCACGGCGCGCGTGGCAAGCTCCGCGGCCACGCGCTGCGCCGCCTCGGGCTGGGCATCGGCCACGGCCACCAGCTGACAATCCGGGATCGCGGCATACTTCTGCGCGTGGAAACGCCCCAGGTAGCCCACCCCTATAACGGCTGCTCGAATGGCACTCATGGCGGTTATTATGCCCGCTTAGCTGCTCCCGGGGCCTGTTGGTCAGGAGCCGTCTCGAGGAGCGATAACGCATCATGCTGAGTTGGTTGCTGTCCTGGAGCCGTTTCCGCGGTCCGCGCCGCGAACTGTATTTCACGCTGGCCGCTGTGCTGAGCGGGTTCGCAGTGATGCCGGTCCTGATCTGGAGCGTGGGTCACCTGGTGCTAGGTGCCTATGCCAACGGCAGTCTCGGCGCCATGCTGATCGATTTTTACCGCGGGCTCGCCGAACCGTCCTTGCCCTTCTGGGTCGTGGCTTTGGGCCCGCTGCTGCTGCTGTGGGTATTGCGCGGCTGCAACTGGCTGCGCAGCCACTGAGGGCTGCCGCAGCGCTTCGGAGCTGGCGGCCGCTTATGTCATCGCCCGGCCAGCGCTGCGCCCTGGTGCAGCGCACCCGCATCGGCTGCCCGCACCCCCTCAGGCAAACTAACATTGGCTTAAGCCCGGCCGTCGGGGTCAACCGGCCTGCGCTGTGGGGCGTTGCTTCTGGAACTGCCGCAGTTTCCGGCAGTCCAATCAGGGGCCGGCTGCCGCCAGTGGCACGGCGTCGGAGGAGCTAGAGGCTTATGCTTAAGAACACCGATCCCGCGCCATCGAGCATGCGCGCCGAATCCTCCGGCCCAGGCCGGCTCGAGGAGATGGTCCTGTACGCCAAATTCGCACTGCAAAACCTCGGCGGCCCGGGCTATGACCCCTACAACAGCCCCGCGGCCTCGGCGCAGGCGCCTGCCTGGAGCGCGACTCACGGCCAGACGAAGCCCCAAGCCGGCCATTGAGCGCGCTAGAACGGCCGGTGCAGCCAGCCCAGCACCAGCAGGATCAGGCTCAGGCCCGCGTAGGCATAGCGCCGCCACGGACGGGCGCGCCATTCGCCGATCAGTGCGGCCGTGCCGACCCCCGAGAGCAGCCAGGACCAGAGCAGGCCGGTGATCAGCGGGCCGCGCTCCGGCGCCAGCCGCACTGAATACTCGGGCAGCAGCAGGAAGACCACGCCGGCCATGGCCAGAGAGACCGCGATGGCCACTGCCGAACCGGTGACAATCAGCAGCAGCACAAACAGGGGCCGCATAGGCGTGCGCTCCAGCAGCAGGCGGGCTCCCCGGAATGAGGAGAATGTTTCCATGATGCCATGGCCGTCACAACCCGGAACCTGCACGGGCGGTGGCAAAAGTGTCAGACTCTGTACCGTAACTTACTGCATGGGAAACACCTAGCCCGCATGCCTGCTTCCATGACACCGTGGCGCCGCACCCTCGGCCCGCTCGCGATCCTCGCCTCCTGCCTCCTGATGGTGGCAGCCAGTGGCTCGACCGACTTTCCCTCACTGAGCGTGGCGCTGCCGGCCGGGGCGATCCATCCGACCGAGCGCCAGCGGCAGGTCGCACCGCACATCGCCGAGATCCTCGAATCGAACCACTACAGCCGGCGGGTAATTGACAAGGCTTTTTCCTCCGAGGTGCTCGATCGCTACGTCAACGCCCTCGACAGCCAGCGCAGCTATCTCACGCTCGAGGACCTGGCCGGATTCGAGCGCTGGCGCGGCAGCTTCGATGACATGATCCACAGCGGCCAGCTCGACCCGGGCTTTGCGATATTCAACACCTTCCAGCAGCGCAACCGCGATCGCATGCAGTACGCGCTCGAGCTGCTGAAGACCGAACCGGACTGGTCGGTCGCCGAGCAGATCAACTTCGATCGGGACAAAGTGCCCTGGCCCAAGGACACGGCCGAACTCAACGAGCTGTGGCGCAAGCGCGTCAAGAGCGATGCGCTGTCACTGATGCTGACCGGCAAGAGCTGGCCCGAAGCGGTCGAGGTTTTGCGCAAGCGCTACGAGCACGTCAACACACGCATCAACCAGATCAGCGCCGAGGACGTGTTCGAGTCGCTGATGAATTCCTACACGCAGGTGTATGACCCGCACTCGAACTACTTCTCGCCACGCAGCTCGGATGAGTATCGCATCCAGATGAGCCTGAGTTACGAGGGCATCGGTGCCTCGCTGCTGCTGACGGATGACTACGTCACCATCAGCTCACTGCTGCCTGGCGGCCCGGCCGCGGCCGCGGGCACGCTCAAGACCAATGATCGGATCATGGCCGTCGGCCAGGGCGATGCGGGCTCGCTGACCGAGGTCATTGGCTGGCGGCTGGATGATGTCGTGCAGCTGATCCGCGGCAAGGGCGGCACCTCGGTGCGCCTGCAGATCCTGCCGGCCGGGGCCGCCCCGGGGACCGACGAGCACATCGTCAGCCTGCAACGCGGCAAGGTGACGCTTGAGACCCAGGCGGCGAAGAAGGATCTGAAGCTGATCAAGGTCGGCGACAAGACGCTGCGCGTTGGCGTCATCACGGTGCCGGAGTTCTACGAGGACGTGCAGGCGCACGCCAACCGCGATCCCAACTACCGCAGCACGACGCGCGATGTGCGCCGCCTGATCGGCGAACTGCAGGCCAGCGGCGGCATCGATGCGCTGGTGCTCGACCTGCGCGGTGACGGCGGTGGCTACCTGCCGGAGGCGACTGCGCTGACCGGCCTGTTCGTGGGCCGCGGACCGGTCGTACAGGTCAAGAGCCGCGATGGCGATCTGGATGTGCTCAATGGCGATGAGCGCTCGATCGCTTACGAGGGTCCGCTCGAAGTGCTGGTGGATCGCACCAGCGCCTCGGCATCGGAGATCTTTGCCGGCGCGATCCAGGACTACCATCGCGGCGTGATCGCGGGCCAGACGACTTTCGGCAAGGGCACGGTGCAGAGCCTGATTCCGCTGGATCGCTGGTCCAACGACACCAACCAGGGCCAGATCACCGTGACGATCGAGAAGTTCTACCGCATCACCGGCGAGAGCACGCAGCTGCATGGCGTCGAGCCGGATCTGGAGCTGCCCTCGGCGGTCAATCCGAAGGATGTCGGCGAGAGCAGCATGGAGCATCCATTGCCGTGGGATCGGATCACACCGGTGGCCTTCAACGGCTTCCCCTCGCAATCGGGCTGGATTCCGACACTCAAACATGATGAGGGCGCGCGCGAGGCGAGCGATCCGAACTACAAGTGGCTGCTCGATGGCCTGGCGGCCCTGGAAGTGACCCGCAAGGATCACTCGCAGTCGCTGAACCTGAAGCAGCGCGAGGCCGAGCGCACGGCACAGGAGCAAGACCGGCTCGCACGGGAAAATATCCGGCGCATTGCCAACGGGCAGCCCCCGCTCAAGAGTGCCGATGATATGAAGGACGATGAGATTCCAGACGTCGTGCTGCAGCAGGCGGCCGGCATCGCGGCGGATCTGGCGGTGCAAAGCACCAGCGGTGCGCTGCTGGCCTCCCATCCGGCCCCCGCTCACCCGCTACGCTGAAGTTCCAAGGAGCGCGGCCGCGCTCGCGCTTCAGCGCAGCAGCAGCCGGTAGATCTCCCAGGAATCCTCGAGCAGCACGCGCGAACCGCGGCCGTTCTCGGCCAGCGCCAGACTATCGGGCGTCGGCAGCGTATCGGAACTGGCGCGGTAGCGGGCCCGGCTCTTGAAGACTTCCACCTGTTCGCGGATTTCCTGCTGCAGCGTCGTGCGCTGCTGCAGCAGCAGGTTCGCGCGCTGGATGTCGGCCATCAACTGCTCGCAGGCGGTGCGATCGCCATAGCTTTCGGTAGGCGGCTCGCGGCGCGCACTGGCTTCGCGGGCACTCTCGAGCAGCCCGGTGCGCTCGAGCCGATCGCACAGCACCTGCCCGTAGGCGATCGTCGCCAGATTGATCAGCCGCCGCGCCTCCAGGCTCAGGCCCGGGAATTCCGGCACCGGCTCGGCTGCCACGCTCTCGCGGGTGCTGCGGCTGCTCTCCAGGTCCTGTTCGGCCAGCAGCGCCTTGAGCGTGGCCGCCTGCAGATTCTGGCGCACGGCGCGACGACGGAAGTAATGCCACGGGCGGCGCAGGCTGGCCAGCAGGCGCTCGACCTGGCTGGCCTCGTCGCGCGCACTCACGGCGAGCTGCTGCGCCATCAGGAATTCGCTCTCGACCGCCTGGCGACGGCTGAACTGCTGGCGGTTGTATTCGGCCAGGAACTGACGGCGCTCGCGTTCTTCCTGCTGCGCGACCAGTTCCTTGAGGAATTGCTCAAGCAGCGTGCGGCCGGTCACCCAGACATGGCGCAGCTGATAGAAGACCATCGCCGGGTAGCCGGTGAGCGGCGCGGAGAGCCGCTCCTCGAGTCCCTGCAGCATCTCCTGCACGCGCGCGGTGGCGCCCTCCTGCTGCTTGATGCGATCGCGCATCCGCTGCAGTTCATCCTGGACCGTACCGTAGGCTTTCTTCAGTTCCGCGCGGTTGCGGAACAGGTGCATGATCCGGCCGCGCTCAGCGTCGTCGGCACCTTCGTGGATCAGCGCGACGCGCATGAATCCAAGCTGTCTGATCCGCTTCATGATGAGGGCTGGCAGGTCCAGGGGCATAACGTGAGGGTCCGACGCCCGGGGTCATCGCGCGACTAGCGAATAACAAAGCAATGACCCTGCTCGGCGCAGTATTCCAGCCACTTATTTAGCATCATGTTGCGGGCCCAGCACTGACGCAGTTCACGTTCCGGACCCGGTCCGGGATGGCGCAGGCGCGCCTCGAGCAGCCGGGCGTCGTGATAGACGCGCAGGCGCAGGTCCGGGATCCGCTCCAGGACTGCCGGCGCGCCACCCTCGGCAGCCGCGACCGGCACCAGGTAGGTCAGATCAAGTTCATCGGTATAGCGCGCACGCTCGATGAGGGTGAGCACCAGATCGCATTCGCCCTGCACGTGCGAAACGCGCGTGCCCTGTAATTCGAGCAGATTGCCGGTGAGCTGCGCGAGGCGCACGTAGTTGCTCTCGTACAAACCCATCAGCGCGACGAAGCCGCGCGGGCGGGCGCGCCATGAGGCCAGCAGGTTGGCTTCGCATATCACAAGCCGAATATACCACGCGCTGCGAGCACGTCAGCCACCGCGCGCGGCCCGAGTCGGTAATTAGGTCACACTTGAACGCAGCAGATGGGTGCGGTAGTAACGCAGCTCCTCGATCGACTCGTAGATGTCGGCGCGTGCCAGATGCGCGCCCTGCTTGGCGACGCCGGCGGCGACGCCCGGAAACCAGCGACGCGCCAGCTCCTTGAGCGTACTCACATCAAGGTTGCGGTAGTGAAAGAAGCGCTCGAGCTCTGGCATGTATCTTGCCAGAAAGCGCCGATCCTGGCAGATGCTGTTGCCACACATCGGCGAGCGGCCGGCGAGTGCGTGCTGGGCAAGAAACTCGAGCGTCAGCCGCTCCGCCGCCGCGGTATTGGTGGTACTTACCTGCACGCGTGCGATCAGTCCGCTGCCACCATGCTGGCGCTGGTTCCACTCATCCATGCGCGCGAGCGCCGCGGCATCCTGATGCACCGCCAGCTCCGGTCCGTCGGCAACGATGCTCAGGTCCGAATCGGTTACAACGGTGGCAATCTCGATGATCACATCTTCATCCGGCTTCAGGCCGGTCATCTCAAGATCGATCCAGATCAGGTTCTGGTCGTTGGCCATGGGCAGGTTCTCCGGCGCGAATCAGGCATGATAGCAGGGTGATACCTCCCGCCGGTGAGCTGCCCAGCGCCCCTGCACCTGCCAGTCAGGCGCAGGTCGTGGCCAGCCATGGACGGCTGGCACGCGTGCGATTGGCCAGCGGCGCCGAGCAGCTGGCGCGCCCGGCGCGGCGCGAACTGGTGGTCGTGTGCGGCGATCAGGTGCAGTGCGAGCCGGATCTGCAGCACCAGGAGCTGCGGATCACGCGCATCCTGCCGCGCCGCACCGCCCTGTACCGCAGCAGCGCGCGCGGCCGCAGTGAACTGATTGCTGCCAATGTCTCGTTGCTGCTGGTGGTGCTGGCGCCGCTGCCGGAACCGGACCTGTTCGTGGCCGATCGCTATCTTGCCGCCGCCGAGTGCGGTGGCATGCGCGCGGCATTGCTGCTGAACAAGTGCGAGCTTCCGCTGGCTGCGGAACTTGAGCTGCAGCTCACTGCGCTGCAAAGCGCCGGTTACCGGCTGCTGCGCTGTTCGGCGCAGTCCGGCGCCGGTCTGGATGAGCTGGCCGCGGCGCTCAGGGGCGAGACCGCGATGCTGGTGGGCCAGTCCGGCGTCGGCAAGTCCTCGATCCTGCGTCTGCTGGTGCCTGATTGCGATGCCGAGGTTGGAGAACTGATGCGCGATGATGAGGGCCGGCACACGACCACGACCTCCAGGCTCCATCGCCTGCCCGGCGGCGGAGAGCTGATCGATTCTCCCGGCGTGCGGGATTTTGCCCCGGCGATCGAGCTGCTCGATGCCAGGACCTGTAGTTTCATCGAGATCGCGCGGCTCGCGCCCGAATGCCGCTTCTCAGACTGCGCGCACCTGCGCGAGCCGGGCTGCGCGGTGCGCGCCGCAGTGGACAGCGGTGCGCTGTGCGCGCGCCGCTACGAGAGTTTTCGCCGCCTCGGGCGACTGCAGCGCCAATTAAGCGCGCTGCAGAGGCCTGGCGCCTGAGGCTCGGGCGCTCGGCGCGCCTTCAGGCCAGTGGATGACGTCCGGCCAGCGCGTGCGCGAGTGTTCCGCCGTCCACGTATTCAAGCTCGCCACCCACCGGTACGCCATGCGCGATGCGACTGGCAGCGACGCCGTGGTGGCGCGCGAGCTGCAGCAGGAAATGTGCGGTGGCCTCACCCTCGACCGTCGGATTGGTCGCCAGGATCACTTCGCGCAACTGCCCACTCTGGAGCAATGTTTCCAACTGGGGTACGCCAAGTTCCTCAGGGCCGATGCCATCGAGTGGTGAGAGATGGCCCATCAGCACGAAGTAGCGTCCGCGGTAGCCGCCGGACTGCTCGATCGCCACCACATCGGCCGGCGACTCGACCACGCAGATCTGAGCGGCATCGCGCTGGGCATCGGCGCAGAGCGAGCACAGCTCGGATTCGGTCAGCATCCGGCAGCGCTGACAGCGGCGTACGCGATCGAGCGCCTGGAGCAACGTGCCGGCGAGCGCCTGCGCCGCGGGGCGCGCCTCCTGCAGCAGGTGGAAGGCCATGCGCTGGGCACTCTTGGGCCCGACACCGGGCAGCGCGCGCAGCGCATCGATCAATGCGGCCAGTGCCGCTGAATGCTTCATGCCATCGCCCGCCTGAACCTAGACCGGCCTCAGAAGGGCAGCTTCATGCCGCCGGGCAGCTGCAGGCCGCCCATCAGGCTTGCCATCTTGGCCTGTGAGGCGGCCTCGAGCTTATGCACCGCATCGTTCATTGCGGCCGCAATCAGATCCTCGAGCATCTCGCGATCCTCCCCGATCACCGCCGGTTCGATCTGAACCCGGCTGACTTCGTGCTTGCCATTGAGCGTGACTTTGACCATGCCCCCGCCGGCCTCGCCGGTGATCTGCATGGCGGCGATCTCGGCCTGGGCCTTTTGCATGTTCTCCTGCAGCGCCTGGGCCTGTTTCATCATGTTACCGATATTGCCGGGCATCGTTGGGCTCCTTGGAATCAGGATCGGATCCGGAATAAATTGCCGCTCGCCGCAGCGCGCGGCGGCTGCTAATTGGGCTTACCCGGGCGCACCGAGTCGGACAGAATCGTTGCATCGAAGCGCTCGCGCAACGCGCGCACGGTCGGATCAGCCTCGAGCGCCGCCAGCGCGGCGCTCGCCTGCAACTGCGCCGCCCGCTCCAGCGACTGCGCCGGGGTCGCGGCGCTCGGCTCACGCACTTCAATGGCTACGCGCACGCTCTCGCCATAATGGCGCGAGAGCGCTGCCGCCAGTTTTTCCTCCTGCGCCCGCGTGCGCACGTGGGCACTGCGCGGATCCAGTGCCAGGTGCACCGTTGCGCCCTCGCGCCGCAGCAGCAGGCAATGGCTCGCCAGCTGCCGTGCCGCGCCCTGCAGATCAAGTACCGCCAGCAGCTGCGCCCAGGCGGCTGCATCGGGGCTCGCAGGCACGGCCGCGGCCGCACTCGCCTCAGGCGCAGCCGGGGCGCTGCCTGAGCTCAGCGCTGCGGCGGCAACCGCTGAAGATTCCGGGCGCGCGGCACGTGTCGGCTCGCGGCCGCCCGTGGTGGCAAGCCCGCCGGGCCTGAAGGCCAGCATGCGCAGCATCGTCATGCGAAAGCCGGTGTGTGGATCCGGCGCGAGCCCCAGATCGCGCCGGCCGATGATCGCGATCTGGTAGTAGAGCTGGGTGTCCTCGGGCCCGAGCTGTTCGCTCAAGGGCTGCAGCATCTCGGCCGGATGCAGCTCATCACCGCTGTAGCCCGGCACGATCTGGCGCAGCGCCACGCGCTCGAGCAGCGCTGCGAGTTCATCGAGCAGCTGCCCATAATCGGGCGCCCACTCCTCGAGGCTGTGCACGTAGGCCAGCAGCGCCGTGGCATCGCCCGCGGCCAGCAGCTGCGCCAGGCGCACCACGAGGTCGCGCTGCACGGTACCAAGCATCGCACGCGCCTCGGTTTCGCGCGCCGCCCCGTCGCCATAGGCGAGCAGCTGATCGAGCAGCGACAGCGCATCGCGCAGGCTGCCATCGCCCGCCTGCGCCAGCAGTGCCAGCGCCGGCAGCTCATAGGGAATTTTCTCGGCCTCGAGGATCTCCTTGAGCCGCGCCACGATCAGCGCTACCGAGAGGCGCTTCAAATTAAACTGCAGGCAGCGCGAGAGCACGGTCACCGGAAGCTTCTGCGGATCGGTGGTCGCGAGCAGGAACTTCACATGCGCCGGCGGTTCCTCCAGCGTCTTGAGCAGCGCATTGAAGGAATGCGCCGAAAGCATGTGCACTTCATCGATCAGGTAGATCTTGAAACGGCTCGCGGCCGGCGCGTATTGCACGTTATCGAGCAGCTCGCGGGTGTCATCAACCTTGGTGCGCGAGGCGGCATCGACCTCGATCAGATCGACGCTGCGCCCGGCGTCGATGCCCCGGCAGCTGCCGCACTCGCCACACGGCTCGGCGCTGACGCCGCGCTCGCAGTTCAGGCACTTGGCCAGGATCCGCGCCACAGTGGTCTTGCCCACACCGCGGGTGCCGGCGAACAGGTAGGCATGGTGCAGGCGGCCGCTGGCCAGGGCATTGCTCAGGGCACGCAGCACATGCTCCTGCCCGGTCATTTCACTGAAGCGGCGCGGACGCCATTTGCGCGCGAGTGCGGTGTAGGCCATCGGTGTGTCCAGCGGCCGATCAGCGATCCAGGGAGGCGGTCCGTACCAGCCGAACTTCGGCGCATAACCGAACCGCTGCCGCTGCTCCCTTCCGGGCCTGACGGGGTTCACGGCAAGTCATCGCGAAGGAACGGGCACGGACCACCATGGACCTTTGGCGGAGAGGGTGGGATTCGAACCCACGAACACCCGTGAAGATGTTACTGGAATTCCAGTCCAGCGCCTTCGACCGCTCGGCCACCTCTCCGTTGAACAAGTTACGGAACATTCTTAATGTCAAAACTACTTTGGCCGCGGGTCCGGGTCGGGCGCGCGGCGGAGGCACATTGTATCAGAGCCCCCACGTGTGCCAGTCGCGCAACGATGCTTGCGCCTCAGATGCTTAGGTAGGTGGGAGGGCTGGACAGACACGGAGCGGCGGGCGATCGCGGTGTGTCAGGACTGCTCAGATCCGGGATCTTCACGGCGTTGCGGGTATCGGGCGGATCGAGGCCTTCAGGGGCCTGGAGCAGCGGGATGCTGCTCGCGGCCCGCGCTGGCAGCGCCGGCTCGCGGCACTTCTCGGCCTTGGCGGTCGTATGCACCCAGGGCATCCAGGCGCAGCCCTGCAGGCCGGCCGCCGCCAGGCACAGAATGGCCAACACTCTTAACTGATGAGACTTCATGCGCTCTTGACCTGGGCCGGCGACTGCGCCGCCAATGCCGTGTGGAGCGCTGCGCCGACCTGCGCCCGAGCCGCTTCGCTCAAACGCGTCAGGGGCAGGCGGATGCCGCCCGCGATCTGGCCCATCTGCTCCAGGGCCCACTTGACCGGGATCGGGTTGGCTTCGATGAACAGCTCGCGGTGCAGGCCGGCAAGCGACGCATCGATGTGCTCGGCCAGCGCCCGATCGCCGCGCAGTGCCGCAGCCGTCATCAGCGCCATCGCCTCCGGCGCCACGTTGGCGGTCACTGAAATTACCCCGCGCGCGCCCGCCAGCAGCGACTCGCGTGCACTCTGATCGTCCCCTGATAGCACAGTAAAGCCCTCTCCTGCCGCCCTGATCACATCCACCACGCGTGCCACCGAGGGCACGGCTTCTTTGACACCGACAATGCGCGGTAGTTTCGCAAGCCGGCCAATCGTCGCCGGCAGCAGGTCCACTGCCGTGCGCGAGGGCACGTTATACAGCAGGATCGGTCGCGCTGCGGCCTCGGCGATCGCCGCGAAATGCTGGAACAGCCCCTCCTGGGTCGGGCGGTTGTAGGCCGGCGTCACGACCAGCAGAGCATCGATCGCCTCAGCCGAGAGGAGGCGCGCACGCTCGCAGACACTGGCCGTGTGGCTGCCACCCAGGCCGGCGATCAGGCGCGCACGACCACGCAGGCGCGCGTGCGCACGGCGCAGCAGCTCGAGCAGCTCGCGCTCGGCGAGCGCCGTGGACTCACCGGTCGTGCCACCCACAATGATGCCGCTGGTGCCAGCGCGCACATGCAGATCAAGCAGCCGATCCCAGGCATCAAAGTCAAGCACCCCGGATGCATCCATCGGGGTCACAATGGCCACCAAGCTGCCTGAGAACATCCGCTTCTGAGCCTCCGGGAACCGCTTTCGCGCCGAAAACGCGCTGCGCAGACGGCGGATGTTACGGGTCCGGCCGAGTGCGAGGCAAGCGTATTCCGCGAATCCTCATCCCCCAAGCGCCCTGCCACCCGGTACACTTCCGCCCACCGTGACCGACGCCAATGGACCCATGAAGCAGCACCTTGCGGTCTCCGCCATTGGCGGGGATCACACGGGCATGGTGCATGAGCTCACGCGCATCATCACTGATTGCGGCGGCAACATTGCCGAGAGCCGCATGGCGACGCTCGGCGCCGAGTTCGCGATGCTGGTGCTGGTGCACGGCAACTGGCATGCACTGGCGCGCATCGAGTCCGAACTCAATCGCCTCGCCGACGGCGGCGCCATCAGTGTGCACCTGCGCCGCACCGAGCCGCGTGCCCCGCGCCGCGATATGGTCCCCTACTCGATCGATATCGTCAGCCTCGATCAGGCCGGCATCGTGGCCGGCCTCTCCGGATTCTTCTCCAAGCGCGGCATAGATATCAGCGAGGTCTCAACCCGCTCCTACGCCGCTGCCCATACCGGCGCACCGCTCTTTGGCGTGCAGATGATCGTCAATGTACCGGGCAAGTACCAGGTCTCGCAGCTGCGCGAAGAGTTCATGGATTACTGCGACTCGATGAACCTGGATGCGATCCTGGAACCGGTAAAATCATGAGCGGCGTGGCGCTGGGCAAACTGGTGCCCGACTTCAGGCTGCCCGCAACCGGCAGCGAGCCCTTTCACCTCAAGGCGCTGCGCGGCAATCCGGTGGTGCTCTATTTCTATCCCAAGGATGACACGCCCGGCTGCACGCTCGAGGGCCAGGACTTCCAGCGCCTGCTGCCTTCCTTCCGCCGGCGCGGCGCCCGCATCTTTGGCATCTCGCGCGACTCGCTGGCCTCGCACGGCAAGTTCTGCGCCAAGTTCGGTTTCGGGTTCGAGCTGCTTAGCGATGAAGAGGAGAAGGCCTGCAAACTCTTTGATGTGATCCATGAGAAGAACATGTATGGCCGCAAGGTCATGGGGATCGTGCGCAGTACCTTTCTGCTCGATGCCGAAGGGAAGCTGCGTCGCGAATGGCGCAAGGTCAAGGTGACCGGACACGCCGCCGAAGTACTGGAGGCACTCGCTAGCCTGTGAAATCTTCACAACGCAGACTCTTTATTCTTGACACCAATGTCCTGATGCACGACCCGACGGCGATCTTCCGCTTCGAAGAGCACGACATCTATCTGCCGATGGTGGTCATCGAGGAACTCGATTCGAACAAAAAGGGCATGTCCGAAGCCTCGCGCAATGCGCGCCAGGCCAGCCGCTTTCTCGATGACATGATGCGCTCGGTCACCAAGGAGCAGATCGATGCCGGGCTGCCGATCCCATCGGCCTTAAGCGGCAATCACGGCAAGCGCCCGGCCGCCGGCCGGCTGTTCTTCCAGACCAAGAACCTGGCCGAGGAGCTGCCTGAGGGGCTGCCCGGACATGGCGCTGACAACATGATTCTCGGGCAGGCCCTTGGATTGCAAAAGCAGCAGCCGCAATCGCGGGTGGTGCTGGTCTCCAAGGACATCAACCTGCGGATCAAGGCCTCGGTCATCGGCGTGCATGCCGAGGACTACTACAGCGACAAGACCATCGAGGATGCCGATGTCCTCTATACCGGGATGGAGGCTTTACCTGAGGACTTCTGGGACAAGCACGGCAGCAACATGCGCTCCTGGAAGGAAGCGGAGCGTACCTGGTACGAAATCCGCGGACCGGCGGTAGCCAGCTGGCACTGCAATCAGTTCGTGCACCAGAGCGGTGAAGCGGGCATCGAGGCCATCGTGCGCAGCGTCGAGGGTGAGAGCGCGCGCCTCGAGCTGGCACGTGATTTTCGCACCGAGCGGCACAGCATCTGGGGCATCACGGCGCGTAATCGCGAGCAGAACTTCGCCTGCAACCTGCTGCTCGACCCGGAGATCGATTTCGTGACGATCCTGGGGCCTGCCGGTACCGGCAAGACGCTGCTGGCGCTGGCCGCGGGTCTGTTTCAGACGCTGGAGCGCAACCGCTTCTCCGAAATCATCATGACGCGCGTGACCATTCCGCTCGGTGAAGACATCGGCTTCCTGCCCGGCACCGAGGAGGAGAAGATGGAGCCGTGGATGGGCGCGCTGATGGACAATCTCGAAGTGCTCACGCGCAGCGAGGAAGGCGGCAGCTGGGGACGCGCCGCGACCAACGATCTGCTGCGCAACCGCATCAAGATCCGCTCGCTGAACTTCATGCGCGGCCGCACCTTCCTGAACCGCTTCATCATCGTCGATGAGGCGCAGAACCTGACCCCCAAGCAGATGAAGGCGCTGGTGACGCGGGCCGGACCGGGCAGCAAGCTGATCTGCCTGGGCAACATTGCCCAGATCGACACGCCCTACCTGACCGAAACCACATCGGGCCTGACTTATGTCGTGAACCGCTTCCGCGGCTGGGGCCACTCGGGCCATGTAACGCTAGTGCGCGGCGAGCGCTCGCGCCTGGCTGACTTCGCCTCCGAGGCGCTGTGAAGGGGAACCTGCGCGCGCCGGGCGGGTCGAAGTCGCCTATGACACTACGCCTGCTGCTTACGCCCGTGTGCCTGCTCAGCCTCTACTGCGCCATGACACTCGATGCCGTGGCCGCTTCGGACCCAGCCAGCATCTCGGCGCAACTGCCCGACATCGGCTCGCCCGAAAATGCGGCACTGAGCAAAAACGATGAGTACCTGATCGGCCGCATGATCACGCGCGAGATGCGCGATCAGAATCTGATCCTCGAGGATCCCGAGGTCAGCGACTACATCCAGAACCTGGGCGCGCGCCTAGGTGCACAGACCGGCAAGGATGAGCAGAACTACCAGTACATGGTGATCCCGAGCAACGAGATCAACGCCTTTGCCAGCTACGGTGGCTTCATCTTCGTCTACTCGAGCCTGTTCCTGCTGGCTGCCGATGAATCGCAGCTGGCAAGCGTGCTCGCGCACGAAACCGGTCACGTGCGCCAGCGCCATCTGGCACGCGCCTACAACATGGCCGGCCGCATGTCGCTCGCCTCGACCGCAGCGCTGCTGGCGGCAATCCTGATTGGCGCCGCGGCGCATGCCAACGGCGAGGCGCTCGAAGGGGCGATCGCGATGAGCCAGAGCATCCAGCTGCAGCAGGCGATGAACTTCACGCGCACCGAGGAAGCCGAAGCCGACCGCGTCGGCATTGGCCTGCTGGCGGACGCTGGTTTCCGGGTCACCGCCATGGCCGATTTCTTCGAGTCGATGGGACAGCGCACCGACAGCATGGCTGACTATGGCAGCCTTGAATTGCTGCGTAACCACCCGGTCACGCGTGATCGCATCGCCGAGGCGCGGGCGCGTGCTGCGCAATACAACCAGACCCAGGTGAATGAGTCGGGCCTGTTCCCGTGGATGCAGGAGCGACTGCGGGTCATCGCAGCCTCCGCCGAGACCGACATGACCCTCTACTACTTGCGGCTGCGTGAGCGCCGCCCACTGACCGACCCGGAGCGCTATGGCGAGGCGATCGCCCAGCTGCGCGCCGGCCAGAGTGCGCCGGCGGTGCGCACGCTGCAGGCGCTGGTGAAATCCTACCCTGATATCACGGCTTTGTACGCGACGCTGGGTGAGGCCGAGTCGGCCGATGGCGAGCAGACCGAGGCGCTGGCGACCTTTGATCGGGCCGAGAAGCTCTTTCCGCGCAATGTGCCGATCACCGTGCGCTATGCCGAGACGCTGATGAAGATCAATCAGCCGGGCAAGGCGCATGATCTGCTGCTCGACCTGTTCAACAACATCGAGCCGACCCCATGGCAGATCCACCTGACGGCGCTCGCGGCCAGTGCCGCCGGCGATACCGGCGATGCCTACTACTACATGGCCGAATACCATGTCTCGGGGGGCAACCTGCCGCTGGCCAACCAGCAGCTGGAGCTGGCACTGGCCGCACCGAATCTGACGCCGGTGCAGCGCCAGCGCTTTCGGGCGCGGCTCGATGAGATCCGCGAGTGGCTACGTGAGGAACAGAAAGAGCGCCACAGCAGCGGCAACGGCGGACGCTAGCAGGGCCGCGGCGCGCGGCGTGCCGGCGTTGCAGCTTGCATGGACTTGGGCGATCCGGCGGGTTTGACCCAGCGCGCAGCGGTGCCGACACATGCACCGGGCATACTTTCAGTGGCCGGATTCGCGGCAGCGCAAGTGCCTGAGGTGTTTTTGCACAAACTGCTCAATCAGTCGAGTGGAGCGCGCCATGCGAACGGCGTAGGCTCAAGCTCCGGATGAGCTTGAGTAACTGGACGGTACAGGTGAGGAATCAGTCAGGTCATAGACTTTCCGATGGATGAGGCCGCACAGGATCGGTCCGAACGAGCGATGCCGGGGCTGCTCGCGACAGTCCCGGGGACGGCCGCAGTGACGCGCAGGCAGTGGCAAAATCAGGGGCGACATGGGCCGATGCGGTGCGCCAGGATGAACTGCGAATCGAGGCAGCTGAGCGCTGGCGAACGAGCGCCAGCGCTCGGTGTATGCGGCAAATTCCACACTGGCATGCAGCGTCTGCGGGTTTCATTGCTGCTGCTGATGACCTGTGCCGTAGCCGGCTGCGCGAGCCTGCCGAGCGGCAAGGCCGATCCACGCGATCCGTACGAGCGCTTCAACCGCAGCGTGTACCGCTTCAACAGCGCGGTCGACAAGGCCGTGATCCGCCCGCTGGCGGTCGGCTATGTCAAGGTCACGCCAGCGCCGGTGCGTACCGGACTGAGTAACTTCTTCTCGAATCTCGCCTACCCCGGCACGATCGTCAATGAACTGCTGCAGGGCAAAGTCGGCGCCAGCGGTCGCGACACCTTCCGGCTCGTGTTCAATACGGTCTGGGGCCTGGGGTTCCTTGATCCGGCCAGCAGCGTCGGCTTTGACAGGCACTATGAGGACTTTGGCCTCACCTTTGGCCACTGGGGCATCCACTCAGGCCCCTACCTGGTGCTGCCGGTCCTCGGGGCCTCGAGCATCCGTGATGGCGTGGGCCTGATCCCGGATGGTTACAGCAATGCGCGCGTCTACATACTGCGAAATTTCTGGGAGGAAACCGCGACCTGGGCGGTGGCGGCACTGGGGGAGCGCGCTGACCTGCTTGATCAGGACCCGATCCTCAAGCAGGCCTATGATCCCTACGCCTTTGTCCGCAACGCCTACCTGCAGCATCGCGAGTACCTGATTCACGGCGATGCCAGCACTGAGGATGAGGCGCCGACGCTGCCCGACGTGCCCACGCCGTAGGCGCCGCGCCTCAGCCTGCAGGGGGCTCGAGCAGACTTTCCACTTCGCTCAGGCGCGCCAGCGTCCGCGCCGCCTCTGGCAGATGCAGATAGCTCAGTGTCGCACCGACCGATCGGGCTGCGGCCAGCCAGTCGATCAGCAGCGCGAGGCCGGCACTGTCGATCGGTGCCACGGCCGCAAGATCGATGGTAAAGCGGCCGCGTTCGCCGCCAATGCCGCTCAGGCCCTGGCGCTGCAGCTCCGCGGCATTGGCGACCGTGACGAGGCCGCTCAAACGGTATTGTCCAGGAGCGATCGACTCAAGACTGCTGGCGGCTGCCGACATGCGGGTGTCAGCCCTTGCCCGGAACGATGCTGAAATCCTTCTCGAGCCGGGCGATGACCGAATCGAGACCCTTCTGGTCAATCTCGGCGCCGAAGTCGTCGCGGAAGCTTTTGACGTAGCTGATGCCCTCGATCGTCACGTCGTAGGCCTTCCAGCCCTGATCGGTTCGACGCAGGGAATAGTTGACGTTGATCTGGGTTCCGTTGCTGCGCCGCACTAGCGTGTGGACACTCGCGGAAGTGGCGGCCGCATCGCCGCGGTAGGGCAACACCTGCAGCCGATCGAGGCTGAACTCCACCAGCTCGGTGCCGTAGTTATGCAGCAGCGAGTGATAGAAGCCATCGGTGAAACGCTGGCGCTGCTCGGGCGTTGCGCTGCTCCAGTGCTGGCCCAGCACCAGCATCGCCGCATAGTCGGAATCAAAGTGCGGCAAGAGGACGCGGCTGACGAGCTTATCGAGCCTGACGGTGTCCTTGCGATAGTCGGCCCGGTGCGCCTCGATCTCGGCGAGGATCGTGCGCGCCACGGTGTCGACCAGTGTCGAGGGGGTACTGGCATCGACGCCATTGTCATCGGCCGCCGCGTGCGCGCCTGATCCCTGCACCAGCACGGCACCAATGAGCGTCGCGGCGAGCGCCAGCAGCGCGCGGCGGGAATTAATTCTTTTCATCGTCATCCTTCTTGCTCGCCAGGTTGGCGAAGAACTTGTTGATCAGTTTCTCCAGCACCAGCGCCGACTGCGTATTCTGGATCTGACTGCCCTCGGTCAGATAAGTTGCCGCGCCGCCCGGATCGAGCCCGATGTATTTGGCGCCAAGCAGTCCCGAGGTCTCGATCGCCGCGTAGCTGTCTTCCGGGATCTGCTGGTAGTGCTTGTCGATCTCGAGGGTGGCCACGGCCTTGTAATCGGCCGGGTTCACCGCTACGCGCGTGACCTCACCGATGCGCACGCCGGCCAGCGTCACGGGTGCCCCGGGCTTCAGATCCCCGACATCGTCGAAATACGCCGTCACCCGGTAGCTCGAGCCGCTGCGATGCAGCTGCAGCGCACTGCCCGGCAGCTGCATGCTGAGGAAGGCCAGGGCCGCAAACCCAAGCAGCACGAACAGCCCCGTGCCCAGTTCCAGTGTCCGCCTGTTGTCACTCATGATGCGCTACTCCCAAAAGCCTGCGCGCCCTTCAGATGAAGGTCGCGGTAATCAGATAATCGAGCACCAGCGTCACTACCGCGGAGCTGACCACGGTGCGCGTGGTGGCCAGGCTCACGCCCTCCGCGGTCGGTTCGGCATGGTAGCCCTCATACACCGCCAGCAACCCGCAGGTCAGCCCGAACACCAGGCTCTTCACCAGCTGTTCGGCAATGTCGCGCAGTTCCACATTACTCTGGATCTGCGACCAGAAGGTGCCGCTGTCGATCCCCATCTGCTCAACGCCCACGAGCTGCGCGCCGTAGATGCCGATGCAGCTGAAGATCGTCGCCAGCAGTGGCATTGCGATCAGTGCGCCGAGAAAACGCGGCGCCACGATGCGCCGCACCGGGTCGACGGCCATCATTTCCATCGCACTGAGCTGGTCAGTGGCGCGCATCAGGCCAATCTCGCTGGTCAGCGAGGTGCCGGCGCGGCCGGCAAACAGCAGCGCCGTGATCACCGGTCCCAACTCGCGAATCAATCCGAGCGCCGCCGCGACGCCCAGCGAGGACTCCGATCCAAAACGCTGCAACAGAGCATAGCCTTGCAGGCCGAGCACCATGCCGACGAACAGCCCGCTCAGCATGATGATGACCAGCGAACGCGCGCCGCAGTTGAAGACCTGCGCAACGATCTCGCGCGGGCGCGCCAGTGCCGGGAGCAGCTGCGCCAGCACGCGCAGCAGGAACAGGCCGATGCGCCCGATGCGCACGATCGGATCGCTCATGTGATCGATGAGCGCCCGGCCACGCATCAGGGGCTTCCCAGCAGTTGCGCGAAGTAATCGGGCGCCGGATAGTGAAATGGCACCGGACCATCGGGCAGGCCATTCATGAACTGCTGGACCACCGGGGCCTGATCCTCATGCAGCTGCGCCGGAGTGCCCGCGGCCACAACGCGACCGCCGGCCAGCAGGTAGCTGTAGTGCGCGATGCGGCTGATCTCCTGCACATCGTGGGTCACGACAATGCTGGTGATCCCTAAGGATTGATTGAGCGCCTGGATCAGGCGCATCACCATGCCCATCGAGATCGGATCGAGGCCGACGAAGGGCTCATCGTAGATCAGCAGTTCCGGATCCATGACAATGGCGCGCGCCAGCGCCACGCGCCGCGCCATGCCACCGGATAGTGCCGCCGGCATCAGCGATGCCGCGCCGCGCAGGCCGACCGCCTGCAGCTTCATCAGCACCAGGCGTCGCAGCAGTGATTCGGGAAGCCGGGTGTGTTCACGCAGCGGAAAGGCCACATTCTCGAACACCGTAAGGTCGGTCAGCAGCGCGCCGTTCTGGAACAGCATGCCCACGCGGCGGCGCAACTGGTATAGCGGCGCGCGCGCGAGCGCGGGCACCTGCTGCCCGAAGACCTCGACCGAGCCACTGTGCGGCCGGATCATGCCCATCAGCAGCCGCAGCAACGTGGTCTTGCCGGTGCCGCTCGGCCCAAGCACCGCCGTGATCTGGCCGCTTGCGGCCGCCAGATTCAACCCGGAGAACACCGGCGTCGTGCCGCCCAGCCCGTAGTGCACGTCGGTGACGCGAACGACCGGTGGCGCGTCAGCGGCCGGCGGGGCCGGGTCTGGGTTGCTCAAGCGGCCTGCGACTCCATGTCGGCCCGGTACTTGCCGGAGCGGGCCAGACTATTGAACCGCGCCCAGCGGGCGAACTCCTTCTGGCCGGCCGCGACGTTGGCGCTCTTGCCACCCCAGGCGCTTAAGGCCGCATCCTGGAGCGCGCGCCCGTAGCTGAAGCTCAGCGGCCACGGCAGCGCACCCAGGGCATTCATCAGCGACAGGTGCAGGCTCGCCTCTGCCGGGCTCTGCCCGCCGGAGAGGAAGGCGATGCCGGGCACCGCGCTTGGCACGTGGCGCTTCAGGCAGCGCACGGTTGCCTGGGCCACCTGCTCGGGGCCCGCCTTGACCGGGCTCTTCTTGCCGGCGATCACCATGTTCGGCTTCAGGATCATGCCCTCGAGGTGGATGCGCTGGCGATGCAGCTGGCTGAAGACTTCATCCAGCACCGCATCGGTGACCTCCTCACAGCGCTCGAGCGTATGGGCGCCGTCCATCAGCACCTCCGGTTCGACAATCGGCACAATATTTTGTTCCTGGCAGAGCGCCGCGTAGCGGGCCAGTGCATGCGCATTGGTCTCGATTGCAGCGCGCGTCGGAATGCCGGCGCCGATATCGATTACCGCGCGCCACTTGGCAAAGCGCGCGCCCAGGGCATAGTACTCGATCAGCCGCTCGCGCAGACCATCGAGCCCTTCGGTGATGGTCTCATTCGGGAACGCCGGCAATGCCTTGGCGCCCATATCCACCTTGATGCCCGGAATGATCCCCAGGCTCTTCAGGTACTCGGGAAACGGAATGCCGCTGAGAGTCTTCTGGCGGATGGTTTCATCATAAAGAATCACACCGCTGATCCAGGCCGCAGCGCCCGGGGTCGTGAACAGCAGGTTGCGGTAGGCCTGACGGCTCTCGGCGGTTGACTCCAGGCCAATCTTGTCAAAGCGCTTCTTGATCGTGGCCGAACTCTCATCCGCGGCCAGCAGCCCCTTGTCCGCCGCCACCATCGCCGCTGCCACCTGTTCCAGATCGCTACGATTCATTGCTTGACCTCCGGTTGGGGGCGCAAGCATACCAAACCCCCTCTGAGCGGACCCCGCATGCCGCTGGGGCACCTGCGGGTTCATTTTCGGTCAAATTAGTACTAAAATGGTCCCAGTTCAGGAGACCGGCCATGTTGCGCATCAGCAAGCTGACGGATTACGCCACGGTGTTATTGGCCCGGCTGGCTGCCGAGCCCGGCCGCCTGCACAGCGCCGCGGAGCTGGCGGTGCGTACCCAGCTCAAGCCGGCCACGGTCGGCAAGCTGCTCAAGCAGCTGCACCAAAATGCACTGGTCGAATCGAGCCGCGGACTGCACGGTGGCTATCGCCTGGCGCGTGCTCCCGAGCAGATCACGGCCGCCCAGATCCTCGATGCGCTCGAAGGACCGATGGCGCTGACCGAGTGCTCGCACCATGTCAGCCAGTGTGGCATCGAGAGCACCTGCGGGGTCGGGCGCGCCTGGCAGCGCGTGAATCTGGCGATCCGCCGCTCCCTGCAGGAGATCACGCTGCTCGAGCTGGCGGGCCTCGGGGGCGAGCCGGTGCGCTTCTCGGCACTCGAGCGGCAGCTGGGCCTCGCGGCACCGAAGCGCCGGGTGGCCCGGTGAGCGACGCACGCAGCGAGATCGATGCGCTGGTCAGCGGCGGCTACCGCCATGGCTTCGTCACCTCAATCGAGTCGGACACGGTGCCACCGGGACTCGATGAGTCGGTGGTGCGGCTGATCTCGCGCAAAAAGGGCGAACCACAGTTCCTGCTCGACTGGCGCCTGAAGGCCTACGCGCACTGGCAGAAGCAGCGCGAGCCGAACTGGGCGCACCTGCGCCTGGGGCCGATCGATTTCAACGACATCTCCTACTACTCGGCGCCCAGGAGCAAGAATGACGGGCCCAAGAGCCTGGCGGATGTGGACCCGAAGCTGCTCGAGACGTACGAGAAACTCGGCGTGCCCTTGCACGAGCGCGCGCGCCTGGCCGGGGTGGCCGTCGATGCCGTGTTCGATAGCGTCTCAGTCGCCACAACCTTCAAGGAGCGCCTGAACGAGGCTGGCGTGATTTTCTGCCCGTTCTCCGAGGCGGTCGCCAAGCATCCGGCGCTGATCGAGCAGTACCTGGGCACGGTGGTGCCCTACACCGATAACTTCTACGCCACACTTAACTCGGCCGTGTTCTCCGATGGCTCCTTTGTCTACATCCCCAAGGGCGTGCGCTGCCCGATGGAGCTGTCGACTTATTTTCGCATCAACGCGGCCAAGACCGGTCAGTTCGAGCGCACGCTGATCATTGCCGATGCCGGCAGCCACGTGAGCTATCTTGAGGGGTGTACTGCGCCAATGCGCGATGAGAACCAGCTGCACGCCGCGGTCGTCGAACTCGTGGCGCTCGATGATGCCCAGATCAAGTACTCGACGGTGCAGAACTGGTATCCCGGGGATGCCCAGGGGCGCGGTGGCATCTACAACTTCGTCACCAAGCGCGGCGAATGCCGCGGGCGCAACTCGCGCATTTCCTGGACCCAGGTGGAAACCGGTTCGGCAATCACCTGGAAATACCCCAGCTGCGTGCTGCGCGGCGCCAACTCGGTGGGCGAGTTCTACTCGGTGGCCACGACCTGCAACTACCAGCAGGCCGACACCGGCACCAAGATGATCCACATCGGCGCCAACACGCGCAGCACGATTGTCTCGAAGGGCATTTCCGCGGGCCACGGACAGAACACTTACCGGGGACTGGTCAAGGTGTTCCCCTCGGCGCAGGGCGCGCGCAACTTCACGCAGTGCGATTCGCTGCTGCTGGGCGGCACCTGCGGCGCACACACGTTTCCGTATGTCGAGGTGCGCAACCCCTCGGCCATTGTCGAGCACGAGGCCAGTACTTCGCGCATCAGCGAGGATCAGCTCTTCTACTGCCTGCAGCGCGGGCTCAGCAGCGAGGATGCCGTCAACATGATCGTGGCTGGATTCTGCCGCGAGGTTTTCAAGGAGCTGCCGATGGAATTTGCCGTGGAAGCCCAGAAGCTGCTGGCTGTCAGTCTCGAAGGAGCGGTCGGATGAGTGGCGAGCCGCTGCTGAAGGTGGAGAACCTGCAGGTCAGTGTCGCCGGCCAGCCCGTGCTGCGCGGCGTGAACCTGACGGTGCTGCGTGGTGAAGTGCACGCGATCATGGGGCCTAATGGCTCGGGCAAGAGCACCCTCGCCCACGTGCTGGCCGGCCGCAGTGGTTATCAGGTCACCGGCGGCAGCGTGCGCTACCTGGGCCGTGATCTGCTGGCACTGGCCCCCGAGGAGCGCGCCCGCGCCGGGCTGTTTCTCGGCTTCCAGTATCCGGTCGAGATCCCGGGCGTGAACAATGCCTACCTGCTCAAGGCCGCGCTCAACGCGATGCGCCGCGAGCGCGGCCAGAGCGAGATCGATGCCTTTGATTTCCTCAGCCTCGTCAAGGCCCGCATGCAGACGATGCAGATCGATGAGGCACTGCTTTCGCGCGGCGTCAACGAAGGGTTCTCGGGTGGCGAGAAGAAGCGCAACGAGATCCTGCAGATGCTGGTACTCGAGCCGATCCTGGCGCTGCTCGATGAAACCGACTCGGGCCTGGACATCGATGCACTCAAGCTCGTGGCCCGCGGCATCAACACGCTGCGCTCGCCGGAGCGCTCCTTCGTGCTCGTGACCCATTATCAGCGGCTGCTCGATCATGTCGTGCCGGACCAGGTGCACGTGCTGGCCCGTGGCCGCGTGCTGCGCAGCGCCGGCCCGGAGCTCGCGCACGAGCTTGAGCGCCGTGGCTATGACTGGCTGCTGGAGCAGGCGGCGGCCTAGCGCCCGGCCGAGGCCCGCATGCAGACACTGGAGCGAATCTTCAGCGAGTATCGCCACTGGCAGGATGGACATCCGCCAGAGACGCGCCGCCACGCTGCGGCCGAGCAGCTGCGCGAACTCGGGCTGCCCGGCGTGCGCGATGAGCAGTGGCGCTATGCCAACCTGCGTGCCCTCGAACAGGTGCAGGATTTCGCGCCGGCCGCGCCGGCGCCGCTGGCACCCGCGCTGCCCGAGCAGCTGCCGGGATTTGCGCGCCTGCTGTTCATCAACGCTCAGCCGGCTGCGGATCTGGCAGCTGCATTGCCCACGGGCGTCAGCCTGCTGCCCGCCTCGGGCCAGTGGTACACGCTGCTGGGCGCCGATGAGCGCCTGGCGCTGCTGCCGCAGCTCTTTGGCGCCGAAGCGACCGTGCTGCGCGTGGACGGCAGCGCACAGCTCGAGATCCTGTACGTGGCCCAGGGGAGCGGTGCGAGCTACCCGGCGCTGCATCTGGAGCTGGCAGCCGGCGCGCGCCTGAAGCTGATCGAACGCCACCTCGGTGCCCATGAACCGGGCGGCCTGATCTGCCCCCACGTGCGGCTCGCGCTCGGCAGCGCGGCCGAAGTGCAGCACTACCGGATCCAGAACCTCGGCCTGAGGAGCGTGTTCTACGATACCTTGAGCGTGCAGCTGGCCGAGTCGGCCCGCTACCGCATCTGCCAGGTGGCCCTCGGCGCCGCCACCGCGCGCACCAGCGCGGCGCTGCGCCTGCTCGGAGGCGCCTCTGCGCTGGACTGGCACGGACTGTCAGCCGCGCGCGATCAGCAGGTCAGCGACTGTCGCGTGCGCTGCGATCACGTGGCGCAGGAGACGGTGAGTACGGCGTTGTTTCGTGGTCTCGCCTCCACGCGCGCGCGCGTTGGCTTCGATGGCGACGTGCAGGTGAACGCGAACGCCCACGGCGCGAAGGTACGCCAGTCACTGCGCGGGCTGCTCGAGGACAGCGGCTCGGAGGTCAATTTGCGTCCGCGGCTGACGATCCACACCGATCAGATCGAGGCGAGCCACGGCGCCACGACCGGGCAGATCGATGAGCAGCTGCTCTTCTACCTGCTCAGCCGCGGGCTGGATCCGGCCACGGCGCGCGCGCTGCTCAAATCGGCCTTCCTCGGCGAGGCCCTCGCGGCCATCGACATCGCACCGCTGCGCCGCCAGGTCGAGCAGGGCCTGGTCACGCACCTGGGCGATCTGATCCTCGCCGCAGCACTGACATGAGCCTGCCCGCCATCAGCGAAGGCAACGAGTACCTGGACAGTGCCGGGCGGCTGCGCGCTGAGCGCGTGCGCGCCGACTTTCCAATTCTTGCCCGTCAGATCAATGGCCGGCCGCTGTGCTACCTGGACAGCGGCGCCTCCTCGCAGCAGCCCACGCCGGTGCTCGCGGCCGTGACCTACTACGCCACGCACCAGCATGCGAATGTGCATCGCGGCGTGCACACGCTCAGCCAGCTGGCCACCAGCGTCTTCGAAGGGGCACGCGAGACTGTGCGCGCCGCCATCAACGCGCGCTCGACCCGCGAGATCATCTTCGTGCGCGGCACGACCGAGGCGATCAACCTGGTCGCGGCGAGCTTCGGGCGCGGCGCGGTTGGTCCCGGGGACGAAGTGCTGATCAGCCAGCTCGAGCACCACGCCAACATCGTGCCCTGGCAACTGCTGTGCGCCGAGCGCGGCGCGCGCCTGGTGGCGGTACCGCTGACGCCTGAGGGCCAGGTCGATACCGACGAGTTTCGCAGGCACCTCAGCCCGCGCACGCGCCTGGTCGCGCTGGCGCACATTTCTAACGTGCTGGGTACCGTGCTGCCGGTGCAGGAGCTGACTGCGATTGCGCACCAGCACGGCGTGCCGCTGCTGCTCGATGGCGCCCAGGCGATCGCGCACCAGAGCGTCGACGTGCAGGCGCTGGGCTGTGATTTCTATGCCTTCTCCGGTCACAAGATGTACGCGCCGACCGGCATCGGCGTGCTCTATGGGCGCGAAGCGCTGCTGAAGGCGATGCCGCCGTGGCAGAGCGGCGGCGACATGATCCTCAGCGTCTCGATCCAGGGCAGCACCTGGAACGATCTGCCCTACAAGTTCGAAGCCGGCACGCCCAATATCGGCGGCGCAGTCGGACTCGCGGCCGCCTTCGATTACCTGCGCGGCGTGGGTCGCGAGGCGATTGCGGCGCACGAACACGAACTGGCCGCACACGCGAGCGAAGCGCTGCAGCGTATCCCGGGACTGAAGCTGATTGGCACGGCACCCGGCAAGGCCGCGGTCATCTCCTTCACACTCGAGGGCGTGCATCCGCACGACATCGGCACGATCCTTGATCACGAGGGCGTGGCCATCCGTACCGGGCACCACTGCGCGATGCCGCTGATGGATTACCTCGGGCTGCCCGCCACGGCGCGCGCTTCCTTCGGCTGCTACAACACGCACGCTGATGTCGAGACGCTCGTGCGCGCCCTGCACAAGGTGCGTGAGGTATTCGGCTGATGGACCTGCACGATCTGTATCGTCAGGTGATCCTCGATCACAACAAGAGCCCGCGCAACTTCGGGCGCCTGGTCCCGGCCGATGCGGAGGCCGACGGCCACAATCCGCTGTGCGGGGATCGCCTGCATGTCTCGCTGCGCCTCGCTGGCGAGCGCGTGCCGGAGCTGCGCTTTGATGGCAGCGGCTGTGCGATCTCGGTCGCCTCGGCCAGCCTGATGAGCGAGGCCGTGAGCGGCCGGACGCGAGGCGAAATCGAGAGCTTGAGCGATGAAGTGATCCAGATGCTGACGCAGAGCGCCTACACACCCAAGCGCGATCTGGGCAAGCTGATGGCGCTCGCGGGCGTGCACGAATTTCCGGCGCGCGTGAAGTGCGCGAGCCTTTGCTGGCACACGCTGCACGCCGCGCTCGCTCAAACCCAAGCCACGGTGTCGACGGAATAGTCCATGCACGGAAGTAACAGCGAGGCTTTTGTCCTGAGCCGCGACACCGAGGCCGTGATGGTGCCCGCGGGCACCCCCATCACGCTCAAGGCCGGGCTTGCCGGCTACATCACCCAGGCCTTAGGTGGCAGTTTCACGCTCTACGTGGAAGGCAACCTCTACCGCCTGCCCGGCGAGCAGGCCGATGCGATCGGCAGGGAGCCGGTGCGCACCCCGCAGCTGCCGCCGAACGCCACCGAGGCCGACGTGCAGGAGCTCGCCTGGAGCCAGCTGCGCACCTGCTTTGATCCGGAGATTCCGATCAATATCGTTGATCTGGGCCTCGTCTATGAGTGCAGCGTCACGCCGACCGCAAGCGGTGAGCGCGACGTGCACGTGAATCTGACCCTGACCGCGCCGGGTTGCGGCATGGGCGAGGTGCTGGTGCAGGATATACGCGAGAAGATCCAGGCGATCCCGACGGTGCATGAGGTCGAAGTCAACCTGGTGTTCGATCCGCCCTGGAGCCAGTCGATGATGAGCGATGCGGCGAAGCTGCAGACCGGCATGATGTATTGATTGGCATGCGCGCAACGGCGCGCTAGCGATCGGTTAAGATCAGGGCGTGAGCGCCACGCGGCCCTTCAGGGGTTACCGGAGTACTTCTTGCGCGAGCTGATCCTGCTGCGCCATGCGCACGCCGATGCCGCACCACTCGAGGGGAACGATGCCGATCGGCCGCTCAGTGCGCGCGGCCGCACCGAGGCGAGTCACGCCGCGGCACGCCTGCTCGCCCAGGGCCTGGTACCCGACCTGGTGCTGTTCAGCCCGGCGCGGCGCACACGCGAGACCGCTGAGATCCTGCGCAGCGCGCTCGGGCTGCCACTGCAGGCCTTTCGTGAAGTGGGCGCGCTGTATCTGGCCGCGCCGCCGATCCTGCGGCTGCAGATCGCCGCGGTTGAACCCGGCATCCACCGCCTGGTGATCATCGGCCACAATCCGGGCCTGAGCGAGCTGGCCGATGCACTCGACCCGCAGCAGCGCAGCACCGTGCTGGTCAGCGCCGGCTATGTCCATGTGAGTGTTGGCGGCGCCGGCTGGCGCGGCGTGGCGCCGGCATGAGGTTGCCGGCGCTGTTCATCGGCCACGGCTCCCCGATGCTGGCGATCGAGGGCGGCCCCTACCCCGAGGCCTGGTCCACGCTCGCGCGCGAGATGCCGCGGCCGCGCGCGATCGTGTCGATTTCGGCCCACTGGTTCACGCACGGGCTCGGCGTGACCGCGATGAATGCGCCGCGCACGATCCATGATTTCTACGGCTTCCCGCCGGCACTTTACCAGCTGCGCTACCCCGCACCCGGGGATGCGGCGCTCGCCGCCCGGCTCGCCGCGCTGCTGGCGCCAGCCGAAGTGGTGGCCGATCAGGACTGGGGCCTGGATCATGGCAGCTGGGCGGTGCTGCGCTACATGTATCCGGAGGCGGACATTCCGGTGGTGCAGCTGTCGCTGGACGGCTCGCGCAGCGCGGCCGAGCACTACGCGCTCGGCCAGCGGCTCGCGCCGCTGCGCAGTGAGGGCATCCTGGTGCTCGGCAGCGGTAATGTGGTCCACAACCTGCGCCTGATGAGCCGCAGCGAAGCGGCGGCGGCACCGGAGTGGGCGCTGCAGTTCGACTCGGCCGCACGCAGCGCCGTGCTCGACTCACGCCACCAGCCACTGCTTGATTACGCCAGCCTGCCCGGCGCCGAGCGTGCCGTGCCGACACCAGAGCACTACCTGCCACTGCTTTACGCTTTGGCGGTACGCGCACCGGCCGAGCCGGTGAGCATTCCAGTCGATGGCCTGGTCAACGGAGCCATCAGCATGATGTGCGTGAAAGTCGGCTAGGCCGACGCGGGCCTTGAGGCTATTCGACCCGGCAGAAGCAGTATGCGAGCACGTCGCCCGGGGCAGCCAGGCGCCTGAGTCGCCCGAGCTCCTCGGTCACAGGCTCGACCTGCGCCAGCAGCGCGACGCTGTTGTGCGGCGCGAATCCGATAGCCCGCAGCAGCGTGTCCCGATCCGAGTGCATCTCAAAGAACAGTTGCTGGGCGAGGGTCAGTTCCGGTTCGATGCGCTTGATGCGATAGGCACTGCCCAGGTGTGCGCGCTCCGCGGCCAGTTTCACCGCATCCTCATAGGTGCCGATCCGATCCACGAGGCCGAGTCGCAGTGCATCGCTGCCGGCCCAGACACGACCCTGGGCGATCGCATCGATTTCATCGCGCGTCTTGGAGCGGCCGAGCGCCACGCGCGCCAGAAACTCCTCGTAGGTGTGGCTGACGGCCGTCTGCAGCAGATCGCTGACCCCGGCGCTCATCGGCCGATCAAGCCGCGTCGCACCCGCAAGTGCCGTGGTGCCAAAGCCATCGGTATGCACGCCAAGCTTATCGAGCGTGTGCTCGAAGGTCGGCACGCTGGCAAACACGCCGATCGAGCCGGTGATCGAGTTGGCGCTGGCGACAATCGCATCCGCCGGTGCGGCAATGTAGTAGCCGCCCGAGGCGGCCAGGTCGCTCATCGAGGCGATGACCGGTTTGCCCGCGGTGCGCAGCGCCTGCACCTCGCGATAGATCTGCTCGGAGGCGAGGACGCTGCCGCCCGGGCTGTCGATGCGCAGCACCACCGCTTTGATATCCGGATCAAAGCGCGCCTGGCGCAGCAGCCGGCTGGTCGATTCACCGCCCACAGATCCGGGCGGCTGGTTGCCATCGAGGATCTCGCCGCTCGCGCTGACGATGCCGATCGCCGCTGACTTGTCGCGGTGCAGTTTTTGCTCGACGTGCACGACGCGCAGGTAATCCTGCAGATCCACGGAATGGAAGGTGTGGGTGTCGCTGTCGGTGCCGACCAGCTCCACCATGCGCTTCTCGACCTGGGCCGGCGTGCGCAGGTCCGTGACCAGTCCGGCGTTCTTGGCCACCAGCGCCAGATCCCCGCCCGCGGCCTTGACCGAGGCAAGGTAGCCATCGGCATAGGCGGCCACATCCGCGGCTGATTTGCCCCGTGCAGTGGCGATGGCGCTGCGGTAAGCACTCCACAGGGCCTGCAGGTAGCCGGCGCTTGCCTCCCGATCCTCCGGTGACATGTCGCGTCGTATGAAGGGTTCCTCGGCGCTCTTGAACTTGCCGGCCCGGAACAGGTGCATCTCGATTCCAAGCTTGTCGAGCGCGTCCTTGTAGTAGAGCCGGAAGCGCTCGTAGCCATCGATCAGCACCGCGCCAAAGGGATCGAGATAAATCTCATCGGCCTGCGCCGCGAGGTAGAACTGGCTCTTACCCATGCGGCTGCCGAGCGCGATCACTTTCTTGCCGCTGTGGCGAAATTCCGCCAGCGCCGCACCGAGTTCCTCGAGCTTGGCCTGGCCGGCGCTGCTCATGTCGTCGGTATCGATCAGGATTGCCTGGATGCGCGCGTCGCTGGCAGCGGCGTGGATCGCCTCGGTCAGGTCCCACAGCAGCGTTTCGGGTGGCGCATTGCCCTGAGCCTGGCTGATGGCCCGCTCGAAGGGTTCACCCGTGAGCTGCTCGACGATCGCTCCGGAGGGGCGGATCACGAGCGCGGCACGCTCGGGCAGCCGCGGCGTGGACTGGTGCACGAGCACCAGGATGATAAGCAACAGCGCCAGCAGCACAATCAGGTGCAAGACGCGGCGCAGCACGTCGAGTCCGTGCCACAGGCCACCGAAGAAACGCCGCACTGGATGCATCTGAAGTCCTTCTGGGGTGTGCGAAGCGCGCGCCGCGCACCGGCAGGTGGCCGACCCTTAAGGGCCGGCCACGCTACGCAGCCTTAGACCTTCTCTTCGATGCGCGCGGACTTGCCGGCCCGGTCACGCAGGTAGTAGAGCTTGGCGCGGCGCACGTTGCCGCGGCGCTTGATGGAGATCTCGGCGATCGAGGGGCTGTGGGTCTGGAAGGTGCGCTCAACGCCCTCGCCGTGCGAAATCTTGCGCACCGTGAACGAGGAGTTGAAACCGCGGTTGGAGATCGCGATCACGACGCCCTCGAAGGCCTGGACGCGCTCGCGGTCGCCCTCGACCACCTTCACCTGCACGATAACCGTATCGCCGGGCTTGAAGTCCGGCACCTCGCGGGTCATGCGCTCGGCTTCTAGTGTCTGAATAATATTCATAAGTCATCCTTCCTCATTGCTCATCCGGCGCACGCTGCGCCGCGTGCCATTCACTGATAAATTCCTCGAGCAGCAGCGCCTGCTCGCTCGTCAACTCGTGCCGTGCGAGCAGCTCCGGGCGCCGCCGCCAGGTCCTGCCAAGCGCCTGCTTCAGGCGCCAGCGGCGAATCGCCGCATGATCTCCCGACAGCAGCACTGCCGGCACCGCACGGCCCTCGTACAGTTCCGGGCGCGTGTACTGCGGCCCTTCGAGCAATCCTTCAGCGAAGGACTCCTCGATGCTCGAGCGCTCATCCCCGAGCGCTCCTGGCAAGCGGCGCGCGATCGCATCGATCAGCATCAGCGCCGGCAGCTCTCCGCCCGAGAGCACGTAGTCCCCGAGCGAGAGCTCCAGATCGATCAGCGACTCGAGGGCGCGCTCATCGATGCCCTCATAGCGCCCCGCCACCAGCACCAGCCCCGGCAGCGCGCTCAAGGCTGCCAGCCGCGGCGTGCCCAGGACCTCGCCCTGCGCCGAGAAAGCCACCTTCAGGCTGCCCTCGGGCACCCGCGCCTGTGCGGCGCGGATCGCCGCGCACAGCGGTTCGGGTTTCATCAGCATACCCGGACCGCCGCCATAAGGCCGATCATCCACTGTCCGGTGCACATCCTGCGTGTGCGAGCGCGGATCCTCGGTGCCCACGCTCACCAGGCCGCGTACGATCGCGCGCCCGAGAACGCCGTAACCGAGCGCCTCCCGGATCATGTCCGGAAACAGCGTCACCACTTCAATTCGCATCCGCCGCCGCCTGCCTCGGGCCGGTCCCCTGCGGGTCCGGCGCTCAAACTTCCTCGGGCCAGTCGACCTCGATCAGCTGCTCAACCAGCCGCACGCGGCGCAGATACCTGGCCGTCGCCGGTATCCAGATCTCGCGCTCACCGAGGACAACCATCAGCGCATTCACCGGGCCGTCGACGAAGTGACTGACCTTGCCCAGATCGCTCCCGGCCGTAGTGCGCACCCGAAACCCGAGCAGGTCCTCGCGGTAGTACTCGCGCTCCCCAGTGGGCGGCAGCTCGCTGCGTTCGATCTCGATCAGGCAGCCCCGCAGCAGTTGCGCCGTGGTGCGATCCGTGATCCCCTCGAAGCTCACGCGCAGGCTCTGGCCATCGCCGCCTGAGTCACGCACGCGCAGCAGCTGCTCGGTGCCATCCGCCCGGCGCACACGCCACAGCGGATAATTCAACAGTCCTTCGGGTGGGTCGGCAAACGACTGCACGTTGAGCCAGCCCCGCACGCCGTGGGCGCTCGCGATCCGCCCCAGAACCACGCGCGCGCCTGACTGAGCGGCGGCCACGGCCGCACCCTCCAGGATGAGCTCAGGCTGCGACCGGAGTGGCCGGCGCGAGCGCCTGCTTGCGATACACGGAGACCAGCTGGCGAACCCGATCGGATTGCTGCGCACCGAGCTTCACCCAGTGCTCAATGCGATCGAGCTCCAGCTTCAGCTTGACTTCCTTGCCGCGCGCCACCGGGTTGAAATACCCGACCATTTCCAGGCTCAGGCCACCCTGCCGGCGGCGGCTGTCGGTCACCACCACATGATAAAAGGGCTGGTTCTTGGCACCGCGCCGCGTCAAACGAATTGTCACCATAAAATTAACACGCCTGAGCCGGAAAAAAGAGCGCGGATTCTACGCAATGGGCGGCCAAACTTCAAAGGTCTTCAGTCACTTGCGCCGCCCGGGGTCTGCCGGCCCCGGGCACCGGCCGCAGGCCCGGGGGCGCCGGCAGCGGCTGCGGCGCCCCCGCAAGCCGGTCCAGGCGCTTGAAAAGCCGGGGGATCTGGCCCCCCGGCCCGACTCTAGCGTCCCCGGGGGATCGGCGGGCGCCCCCGGCCCATGCCCGCCAGTATGCGGCCGAGCTTGCCCCCCTTCATCTGCTTCATCATCCGCTGCATCTCCTGGAACTGCTTGAGCAGGCGGTTCACATCCTGCACCTGGACCCCGGAGCCGGCGGCAATCCGCCGCCGCCGGGAGCCATCGATTGCATCGGCGGTGCGCCGCTCCCGCGGCGTCATCGAATCGATCATCGCGATCTGGCGGCGCAGCTCCTTATCACCCTGCTCGGGCGGCAAGCTGCCACGGGCCATCTGCGCCGGCAGCTTGTCCACCAGCGCCCCCAGGCCCCCCATGCGGCGCACCTGCTCGAGCTGGCTGCGCAGGTCCGAGAAGTCAAAGCGCCCCTTGGCCACCTTGCGGGCGAGCTGTTCGGCCTCGCCGGCATCGGTGGCGCGCTGCACGGTCTCGACCAGCGAGATTACATCGCCCATCCCGAGAATGCGGGTGGCCATGCGTTCGGGGTCGAAGGGTTCAAGTGCCGAGATTTTCTCGCCGACGCCCAGGAACACGATCGGTGCCCCGGTGATCTCGCGCACCGAGAGCGCCACGCCACCACGCGCATCGCCATCAGCCTTGGTCAGGATCACGCCGGTCAGAGCAATCGCCTGTCCAAAGGCATTCGCCGCGTTGAGCGCATCCTGGCCGGCCATCGCATCGACGACGAACAGACGCTGGTGCGAGCCCACCGCCTGCTCGATGTCCGTTAATTCCTGCATCAGCTCCTCATCGACATGCAGGCGTCCGGCGGTGTCGACGATCAGCACGTCGGCGACGCTGCGCCGTGCGTGCTCGAGGGCCGCGCCGGCAATCGCCGCTGGCCCTGCGCCCGCCGGGGGGCTGAAGAACTCGGCGCTGACCTGGCCCGCAAGACGCTCGAGCTGCAGCACTGCGGCCGGACGGCGGATGTCAGTGCTGACCAGCAGCACGCGCTTGCGCTGCTCGCTGATCAGCCAGCTGGCGAGCTTGGCCGCGGTCGTGGTCTTGCCCGCGCCCTGCAGGCCCGCGAGCAGCACCACGAACGGTGGCTGGGCGTTGAGCGCGAAGCCCGCGCGCGTTTCCCCGAGCAGCGCGACCAGCTCGCGATGCAGGATGCCGATGAAGGTCTGCCCCGGGGTCAGGCTGGCGAGCACCTCGGCGCCGAGCGCCCGCGTGCGCACCGCCTCGATGAAACGCTTGACCACCGGCAGTGCCACGTCGGCCTCGAGCAGCGCCATGCGCACTTCGCGCAGCGTGTCAGCGACGTTCTCTTCCGAGATGCGGCCACGCCCGCGCAGGACTTCGATGGCGCGACTGAGCCGCCCGGTCAATTGATCAAACATGCCGCGAAATTCCTAATGTCCTGAATGGATGGGGATAATTATACGTCGAGTCGGCAGCGCTGCAGCGCCGACACACAATGGCCCTATGCTAGGGGCTGCTACGCCTGCCGGGCTGCCTGGTCCGGGGCGCTCGCCCGGACAGCGCTTCGGGCAAGGAGTCATGCTTGGATACTGCACCGACACCTTTTCTGATCCTGGCGTTGCTGGGCCTGCTGATCGTCACGGCCTTCTCCTCGGGCACCGAAGTCGCGATGCTCTCGGTGAGCCGGCCGCGCATCCGCAATCGGGCCGCCACGGGCCAGCGCCGGGCACGGCTGCTCGAGAGCCTGCTGCAGAAACCGGATCAATGGCTCGGCGCGAACCTGGTGATCCTGGCGCTCGCCAGTGTCGCGGCCTCGACCGTGGCGACACTGCTGGCACTGCGCCTGGCCCAGCCCCATGCGGTGCCGCTGATGATGGGCGCGCTGACCGTGGTGATGATTGTGTTCTGCGAGCTCGCCCCGAAGATTTACGCGGCGCTGCATAACGAAGCGGTCGCACTGAATGCCGCTTACGTGTATCGCGCGCTGCTGTGGGTGACTTTTCCGGTGCAATGGGCCACGAATCGCGCGGCCTACGGTTTCCTGTGGCTCTTTGGCGTGCGCAGCGGCTCAACCCCCAACCAGGCACTCAACAGTGATGAGCTGCGCACCGTGGTCGCTGAGGCGAGCCCGCTGATCCCCAAGCGCCACCGCCAGATGCTGCTCTCGATCCTCGATCTGGAGCGCGTCACGGTCAATGACATCATGATCCCGCGCCAGGAAATCGCGGCGATCGATGTCGCCGAGGACTGGGAGGACATCTTAAGCCGCCTGCGCCAGACGGCACACACACGCCTGCCCGTCTACGATGGCGAGCTCGATAATCTGCTGGGCATCCTGCACATGAAACGCGTCGCGCAGGAACTGGCACGCGGCGCGCTCGATCGCGAGCGGCTGATCGAACTGGCCCAGGCCCGTGAGCCGTATTTCGTGCCTGAAGGCACCTCGCTGACGCAGCAGCTGGCTCAGTTCCAGCGCCTGCGCCGGCGCCTGGCCTTCGTCGTCAATGAATACGGGGATATCGAAGGCCTCGTGACGCTCGAGGATCTGCTCGAGGAGATCGTCGGGGAATTCACCACCGATCCGGCCGCCATCGCCCACAAGGATGCGCAGCGCGAGGCGAGCGGCGCCTGGCTCATCAATGCCAGCGCGACTGTGCGTGCGCTGAACCGCTCGCTCGGCTGGCAGCTGCCCGAGCTCGGCCCCAAGACGCTCAACGGGCTGCTGCTCGAGAAGCTCGAGGCCATACCCGAACCCGGGACCGCGCTGAAGATCGGGCCGTACGAGTTCGAAGTGCTGCAGACGGCCGACAACTCGGTGCGCACGGTGCGGGTACGCATCGCGCCGCCGCGCGCAGCTCAGCTCTGAAGAGCTGCCTCGACTGCCGCGGCAATAGTGCTCACCGCCACCAGCTGCAGGCCTTCGGGGGCCGGGCCGCGCGGCACATTCTGCCGCGGCAGAATCACACGCCGGTAGCCCTGCTTGGCCAGCTCGCGCACCCGCTCCTCGCCATGCGCGACCGGCCGCACCTCGCCGGTCAGCCCCAGTTCGCCAAACACGACCAGATCGGTCGCCAGCGGCACGTTGCGCAGGCTCGAGACCAGCGCCAGGGCCAGCGGCAGGTCGGTCGCGGTCTCACCGATCTGCAGGCCACCGACCAGGTTCACGAACACATCAAAGTCGGCGAGGCTTACAGCGGCATGCCGGCTCATCACCGCCAGCAGCATCGAGAGCCGGTTGGCATCGACACCTTGGGCAACGCGCCGCGGCAGCGTCGCGCGCGCGTGATCGACCAGCGCCTGCACTTCGATCAGCAGCGCCCGGCCGCCATCGCGCGCGACCATGACGACACTGCCGGGCACCGGCTCGCTGTGACGCGACAGAAAGATCGCTGAAGGGTTCTTCACCTCCCGCAGCCCACCCTCGTCCATCGCGAAAAAGCCGAGCTCGTTGGCAGCGCCGAAGCGGTTCTTGGTCGCGCGCAGAATCCGAAAGCGGCTCGCCGCATCGCTCTCGAAGTACAGCACCGTGTCGACCAGATGCTCCAGCAGCTTGGGTCCGGCGATCGCGCCGTCCTTGGTCACGTGCCCGACAATGATGATCGCCGTGGCGCGGGCCTTGGCGTAGCGCACCAGGGCTGAGGTGCACTCGCGCAGCTGCGAGAGCGATCCGGGCGGAGCATCGGCGAGTTCCGATTGCATGGTCTGGATCGAGTCGATCAGCAGCAGCTGCACCTGCCGTTCGCTGGCGAGCGCCAGAATCTCCTCGAGTGCCGAGGCGGCGACGACACCCAGATTCTCGGGTGCCAGGCCCAGGCGCCGGGCGCGCAGCGTGGTCTGTGCCACCGATTCCTCGCCACTGGCGTAGAGCACCGCCCGGGACGCCGACACCGCGGCGGCAACCTGCAGCAACAGCGTGGATTTGCCGATGCCGGGTTCACCACCGAGCAGGCACACCGAGCCAGCGGTCATACCCCCACCCACCACGCGATCGAGCTCGCCCAGGCCGAGCGTGAATCGATCCGCCGCTGCCCCCGCAAGGCTCTGTCCGAGGGCGGCTGGTGTGGCCTGCTGGCGTGAGCTCGCGATGGCCACACCGCTCAGCCGCGAGAGCGAGTTCCACTCGGCGCAGCTCGGGCACTGGCCCTGCCATTTGGGCGATTCACCCCCGCAGGCACTGCAAACAAACACGCTCTGGGTCCGGGCCATTGCAACCATCCAGCCACAATTTAAGAAGCTCTGTACCGGGCGCCGCTCCACGAGGCTCGGTGTCCAGCAGCGCACAAGGGTAGCGCACCCCTGCGGCCAGTGCCTGACCCCGCCGCGTGTACAAGGGCAGCGCGCCCGGGGCTGCCGGAGCGGCCAGGGCAACCAGGACCCGCAAGGGCATGGGCGCGGCCCCATCGTTGCCTCGCAGGCTCCAGCGGCAGCCCTTTGGCCCCGTAACGGTCGCCGCCGGCAGGAAACTTCAGTAGGATTCCACGCCAATGACGCCGGTCAGTTCGAATCCGGTGCATCTTGTGAACGGGCGCGCGCCTTGGTGGATAGGTCAATGCTAGCTTGCGGGTGCGGCAGCGCGCGGACGTTAACTGGACTGGGAGCAGGTCAGGATTTGTGATGTACCTCACACTTAGAGGGCGGCGCCGGTTAGCACCCATTTGCGGGGCTAGCGGATGAATCTAAAGGGCAAGCTGCGGTTTGTAGGCCTGACCGACACCGGCCGCGTGCGGGAGCATAACGAGGATACGATCGCGCTGGATCAGGAGCTCGGCTTGCTGGTGCTGGCCGATGGCATGGGTGGCTACAACGCCGGCGAGGTCGCGAGCGGCATTGCCGTGAAGACTATTGTCAATCTGGTCAAGGAAGCCCTGGAGCGCGAGGATCTGCTGGAGGGCGATCCGGGCTCGGGCGAGTCCCGGACCGCGATCATCCTGCGCGATGCCATAGCCCGGGCCAATAAGATCATCTTCCAGACCGCCCATACGCAGACCCAGTGCGAGGGCATGGGCACGACGATTGTCGCGGCACTGCTTCACGATAATCGCATCACGATCGCCCACGTCGGGGACTCGCGCCTCTACCGGCTGCGCAACAGCCACTTCGAACAGGTCACGCTCGATCACTCCTTGCTGCAGGAACTGGTGGATCGCGGCTTTTATTCCCCGGAGGAAGCCCAGCGGGCCGCCAACAAGAACTATGTCACCCGCGCCCTCGGGGTCGAGGCGGCCGTGGATGTGGAAATACAGGAGCATCCGACCCAGCGCGGGGATATCTACGTGCTGTGCTCCGACGGCCTCTCAGATATGGTCGAAGATGACGATATTCATTTAACGATCAACACCTTTGGTGCTAATCTTGAGACTGTTGCCAAGCAGCTGATACAGCTGGGCAACGACAATGGCGGGAAGGACAACATTTCGGTACTGCTGGCGCAGGTTATAGAGTCTTTCCCTGCGCGCCGCGGGATCGTTGACAGAATGCTACGCTGGTTCAGCTAATACCTGGGACGCAAAACATATGGCACGGCTGATTCTGAGTCTCGACGGCCAAGTGATGGCCGAATACAACATGAACAAGGAGCGCTACACGATTGGGCGCCTGCCGGACAATGACATCCGCATCGACAACCCAGCCGTCAGCGGCCACCACTCCCTGATCATCAACATCCTCAATGACTCGTTCCTTGAGGATCTGAACAGCACCAATGGCACGTACGTCAACGGCAAGCTGATCAAGAAGCATGCCCTGCAGCACGGCGATGTGATCACCGCCGGCCACCACCAGCTGCGCTTCGTCGAGGACGACGATGCCCAGCAGGATGAGTTTGAGAAGACGATGGTGATCCAGCCCTCCGCCCGTCCGGTGGAGAAGATCCGCGCTGCCGTTGATTCGGAAGGGACCGCTTCGCGCCGTTCGCTGGCCAACGGAGCGCCGGCACTCAAGAAGGCCAAGCTGCAGGTGCTCTCGGGTGCCTTTGCGGGGCGCGAGCTGGAACTGACCAAGGCGCTGACCACTCTAGGTCGCCCTGGTGTGCAGGTCGCTGCCATCACGCATCGCTCAGGCGGTTATTTCATTGTCCACGTCGACAGCGCGACGGAAAATGATTTCCCGCTGGTCAATGGCCAGCCCATTGGCGCCCAGGCCCGCCGGCTGACCGACAACGATGTCATCCAGCTGGCTGGCGTGAAGATGGGGTTCTTCGAGGGCTAGGGCCGAGCGCGGCCCGCGGGCGCTACTCGATCTCGAGTGGCACCCGCTGGCTGACTCCGCACAGCAGCTCGTAGGGAATGGTGCCGGCCGCCGCGGCCAGCTGCTCGACGGGCAGGTTCGGTCCCCACAGCTCCGCCCGATCACCCACCGCTACGGCTGCCAGCGCGCTCACATCCACGGCAATCATGTCCATCGAGACCCGGCCGGTCAGCGGTACAGGTGTGCCGTTGAGGAGTACGTGGGCTCCGTTGGGAATGCTGCGCAACAGCCCATCACCGTAGCCGCCGGCCAGAATGGCGATGCGGCTCGCTCGCTGCGCGCGCCATGCTGCGCCATAACCGACGGCTTCTCCGGCAGCGACCTCGCGCACCGCCAGCACGGTACTCTCGAGTGTCATCACCGGGCGCAACCCAAAGTCGGCGCCGAGTTTGGCTGCAAACGGACTCACGCCATAAAGCGCAAGCCCAGGTCGCACCCATTGAGCGTGGCTCTGGGGCAAATCGAGCAGCGCCGCGGAGTTCGCGATTGACACTTCGACGTTCAGCCCCTGAATCAACGGCGCGAGTGCGGCCAGCTGGCGTGCGTTGGCCGGATTCGCGTGCTCATCGGCGCACGCCATGTGCGTGAGTACGCGCAGCTCCAGCGGTGCTGGCCGTAACGCCGTGAGTCGCGACCAGGCCGATGCAAATGCGCTGACCGGAAAACCCAGGCGGTTCATTCCGGTGTCGACCTTGAGCCAGAGCGAGAATCGCAACACGCCCCGCCACGCCTCGAGCAGCCCGATCTGGCCAGGCTCGTGCACGACCAGGTCCAGCTGCAGCTCCGCGGCCATCGTCAGTTGCTCGGAAGTCTGAATCCCTTCAAGCAGCACAATGCGCTGAGAGATACCAGCAGAGCGCAGCGCCTGAGCTTCTTCAATGCGTGCAACCGCAAAGGCATCGGCATCGGGGAGCGCCAGGGCTGTGGGCACGAGACCGTGGCCGTAGGCGTTGGCCTTCACCATCGCCATCACACGCGAATGCGGCGCGCGCGCGCGTATCACTGCAAGGTTGGATCGGAGCGCGGCGCTGTCGATGCGCGCGCGGATCAGCCGCATCACTTCAAGACGCCCTCGGCGTAGGAGTCTGCGGCGTAGTTCGTGAAGCGACTGTAGGCACCCTGGAAGGTGAGCATGAACATGCCAGTCTCGCCGTTGCGATGCTTGGCCAGATCAATCTGCGCGATGCCACGCTTGGTCGTGTTCTTGTCGTAGACCTCTTCGCGATAGATCAGCAGGATCATATCCGCATCCTGCTCAATCGCGCCCGAGTTGTGGCTCACGATGCCATCGGCCAGCCAGCTGGCAGGCCCGGGAACCGTAAGATCGAACACCTCTTCCTGACCATCGGGCGCTAGCGCGACGATGCGGTCCCAGACAATATCTGAGGCCGATTCATCGTTCGACTGTAGTGCATCGTGCAGCCCTGCCAAGGACGGAGCTGTCACCGTGTTTGGCACGAGTGCAAACGGGCTGCAATAGCGTGCAGCGCGCGGCACCATCGACAACTGAGTCATCACCGCGGACATTGCTGTATTGAGCCGAACCAGCAGGTGCTCAGCAATCTTTGCGCTCTTGCTGCCGCTCGCAGTGCGCCCGCGCCCGGTACGCCTCAGCAGATCCGCCCCGGGAAGGCCTCGGCTGCAGGCAAGCCGATCGCCCACTTGCAGCGCACCGAGGGTCCTCCAGCCTGCGCTGGAGTAAAGGCGATGACGGGCGGTGGCGCGGATCGTGCGGCCGCTGGCCAGGCTTACGCGGAAGACTTCGCGCTTGCCGACACACCAGACACACTCCGCATCTGCCGCAACCAGCTGGCGCTCGTCGTCCATCGCCCATACTCGAGGTGTCTTGCCGACCAGATCGCGGATCGGTACGCGCAGCCCGTTCGTCAGGCACACCAGCGTCTCGCCGGTCACGCACTCGCGCAGATCGCTCATGACCGGTTTTTTCTCGGTGCGCGCCTCCACGCCACGATTCAGCTGCGAAAGCGCGATTACCGGAATATTCAGTTCCTTCGCAAGCGCCTTCAGGCCGCGAGAGATCTCGGCGATCTCGGTGGCGCGATTTTCCTGCGTACCTGGCACCTGCATCAGCTGCATGTAATCGACGATCACCAGATCCAATCCGTGCTCGCGCTTGATGCGTCGCGCACGTGCACGAAGTTCAGTTGGGGTCAGGGCCGCGGATTCATCAATGAAGATCCGGGCTTCGGAGAGCTGAGTGGTGGCGGCCGTAATACGCACCCAGTCTTCATCCGAGATCTGCCCACTGCGAATGCTGTTGAGCGGCACGTGGCCTATCGAGCTCAGCATGCGCGTGACCAGCTGGTCAGAGGGCATTTCCATGCTGAAAATCGCCACCGCGGCCTTGGAATCCGGGCTCACCGCCGCGTACTCGGCCATGTTCACGGCCAACGTGGTCTTGCCCATCGAGGGTCGACCGGCCACGATCACCAGATCTCCACCGCGCAGACCGCCCGTGATGCGGTCAAAGTCTGTAAAGCCGGTCGCCAGACCGCGCAGCTTGTCCGGATTGCTGTGCCATTCATCGATCTGATCGATCAGTCCCGGCAGCAGCGTGCTGACGCGCTGCGCGCCCTCGCGTCGCCCGGTACTCTGCTCGGCGATCTCAAAGACCCGCTTCTCGGCCTGATCGACCAGGTCGCGCGCGGACAAGCCCTCTCCGCCAAAGGCCGAGCTGGCGATCTCACGCCCGGCCGTTATGAGCTTTCGAAGCAGCGAGCGCTCGCGCACGATCTGTGCGTAGGCGCGTACGTTGGCAGCGGTGGGCGTATCGCGGGCGAGTGTACCGAGGTAGGCGAGTCCCCCGGCATTATCGAGATTTGAGTTGTGGGCGAGCTGTTCGGAGACAGTGACCACGTCGCCCGGCTTGCCGGCGGCGACCAATTCGGCCAGGGCTCCGAAGACCAGGCGGTGATCGGGCCGGTAGAAATCATCGGCCGTGATCATGTCGCCCACCTGATCCCAGGCGGCCGGATCAATCAGCAGACCACCCAGCACCGCCTGCTCGGCCTCGAGTGAATGAGGCGGTTGCAGCGGATCGCTGCTTGCAGCTTGAGATCGGCCAGAACGTAGCGGACCGGCCATGCTTGGTTCCTGCGGCGGTGCCCTGGCGTCAGCGCAGGAAGAGGATCAGCCCGGCTCTTCGGCGACGATCGTCACCGACAGCGACACATCGACATCGGTATGCAGGTGCAGCGGTACGGTGTGTTCACCGATCGTACGCAGCGGTCCGCCCGACAGGCGCACCTCGCTGCGTGCCAGCTTGTGACCGGCAGCGGTGCAGGCTTCGGCGATATCCGTGGTGCCGACCGAGCCAAAGAGCTTGCCTTCGCTGCCGGCCTTGGCGGTGATCGAGAGCTTGAACTCCTTGAACGCCTCGGCACGCTGCTGGGCACTTGCGAGTTCAGCGTGAGCGTTGCGCTCAAGCTCGGCACGCATGGCCTCAAAGCGCGCTACGTTGGCGCTGGTCACCAGCGTGGCCTTACCTTTGGGCAGCAGGAAATTGCGGCCGTAACCGCTCTTGACCTTGACCCGATCGCCGATGTTGCCAAGGTTGGCGACCTTCTGCAGCAGAATGACATCCATGACTTAACCCTTCAATGCTGGTCGGTGTACGGGAGCAAGGCCAGGAAGCGGGCCCGCTTGATCGCGGTGGCCAGCTGGCGCTGATAGTAGCTCTTGGTACCCGTGATGCGGCTCGGCACGATCTTGCCGGTCTCGCTGATGTAGTTCTTCAACGTGCCCAGATCCTTATAGTCGATCGTGGCGACATCATCGGCCGTGAAACGGCAGAATTTCTTGCGACGTGTAAAACGTGACATGAGTTTTAGACTCCTGAATGTTGGCTCTGGGGATCAGCGCGCGTCGGAGCCCATCGGCTCCTCATCATCGACGCCATCGTCGCGCTCGCGCCGCGTGTCGCCCTCTTCCTCGCCCCGTGCCATGGGTGACGGCTCGGTCTCGGCCTTCTCGGTGTTGATGACCAGGTGACGCAGCACCGCATCGCTGAAGCGGAAAGCTCCAGTGAGCTCGGCCAGCGTCTTCTGGTCGCACTCGACATTCAGCAGCACGTAGTGCGCTTTGTGGACCTTGGCAATCGGGAAGGCAAGCTGACGGCGTCCCCAGTCCTCGAGTCGGTGCACCGCGCCACCCCCTGTCGTCAGCAGGCTGCGGTAGCGCTCGATCATTGCAGGAACCTGCTCGCTCTGGTCCGGATGAACCAGGAATACGATCTCATAGTGCCTCATGAATCCTCCTCGTGGATCAGTAACGTGAGCCGCCCGTCCGAGGCGATTGGACAGTGCGGCAAGGAGCCACGGACAACGGTGCCCGAAGGGTCCGCTATCCGGGTTAAAACGGCCGGGAAGAATACCCGAAGCCTGCCCCCGCAAGCAAACTAAAACGGCCTCAGTGCCCGAAATCTTCGGCCGATCAGCGCTTTGGCGAACCCTGCCGCTGCCGCAAGGCTTCATATAGGAGCATCCCGGTGGCCACCGAGACATTCAGGCTTTCCACGGCGCCGAGGCTTGGCAAGCTGACCAGCCAGTCGCAGTGCCGACGGGTCAGCTCGCGCAGCCCCGCGCCCTCGGCGCCGAGGACCAGACAACAGGAACCGGTCAGATCGACGCCAGAAGCCGGTTTGGGTGCGCTGGCATCGGCCCCAGCAATCCAGACGCCGGCCTCCTTCAAGAGAGCGAGCGTCCGCGACAGATTTGTCACGGCCACGACCGGAGTAGATTCAGCCGCGCCAGCGGCGACCTTACGGGCGGTTGCGTTCAAAGAGGCGGCCCGATCCTTCGGGATGATCAGCGCCAGCACACCGCAGGCATCGGCCGTGCGCAGGCAGGCCCCCAGGTTATGGGGATCCTGAACGCCATCCAGAGCCAGCAGCAAGGGCGCGCGCGCGCTCCCAAGCGCAGCGTACAGATCATCCTCACGCCAGGGCTTCAGAGGCTCGATCTCGGCGATCACCCCCTGATGAACGGCATCGCCGACAAGCGCCTGCAAGCGCGCCGGATCGACGCGTTCGATGCTAATCCCCGCCTGCTCCGCCAGGGATTCAAGCAGCTGCATGCGCTCATCCTGGCGCGCCCGGGCGAGCCACAGGCGATGCACGCGCGCTGGAGCGCGCCGCAACAGCGCCCGCACACTGTGAATGCCATAGAGTTTCTCGGGAGAGCTCACCGTCCCGTTTCCCGTGGCCGGAGTGCGCCGCTCACGTGGCTGCAAGCTCCAGATCCACCATGCCCTCGACCGGGCGCACGCTGGTGACGGTCACCCTCAGCGTAGTTCCCGGAGCGAGCCGCCGGTGGGTGCGCTTGCCGATCCACTGGCCGCCATCACGCGCGAGCTCGTAATCATCGTCGGTCAGCGCCGTCAGGTGGAGCAATCCGTCCACGCCAACGGTCAGCAGCTGCACGAAGCAGCCGAACTCCACCACCGTGGTAACCAGCGCTTCGAAGGTCTGACCGACCCGATCGCGCAGGAACACGCACTTGAGGAAGCTGCTGACGTAGCGATCGGCTTCATCGGCACGCTTCTCCAAGCGCGACAGATCAGCGCCCACCGCCAGCAGCGCCGCCTCGTCGGGAATTGCCGTGCGGGGAATATTGCCGATCATGACGCGCAGCGAGCGATGCACCATCAGGTCGGGGTAGCGCCGGATCGGCGAAGTGAAGTGCGCGTAGTCACTGAGCGCCAGACCGAAGTGCCCGATGTTCTCGGGCTGATACAGGGCCTGGGCCAGCGAACGCACGACCAGCGACTCGGCAAAGGGCCGCAGTTCCGGGTCACGGATCTTCTTTGAGATCTGCGACAAATCGCGCGTCTGCACCTTCGCTGGCAATTGCAGATCGATGTTCAGAATCTTCAAGGTGGTACGCAGCAGATCGAGCTTGCGCTGCTCAGGCACCCCGTGCACCCGGTACAGCGTCGGCACTTTGGCAGACTGCAGGCACTTGGCGACCGCCACGTTGGCAAGCACCATGCACTCCTCAATCAGTTTGTGGGCGTGATTGCGGCTGACGAAGGCGATATCGTGTATCTGCTCACCGCGGAACACGAACTCAGCCTCCGGTGAGTCGAAATCAAGTGCACCGCGCCGACCCCGCGCCCGTCCCAGTGCCTGGTACACCTCCACCAAAGGCTCGAGCCTCGCCACCAAATCCCCAAGAGCGGCGCGTGCTTCAGGCAGGCGTTCAAAGAGGATCGCGTTGGCCTGATCATAAGTCAGCCGTGCGGCCGACCGCATGACCGCGGGATAAGTGCGGACATCCTTTAGCTCGCCGCGCTCCGAGATTGTCATGTCCGCGACCATGCAGAGCCGGTCCACGTGTGGCTCGAGGGAGCACAGGTGATTCGACAGCGCAGCGGGCAGCATCGGCAACACGCGGGTCGGAAAGTACACCGAGGTACCGCGCGCACGCGCCTCGGTATCCAGCGCCGAGCCGGGCTGGACGTAGTGACTTACGTCGGCAATCGCGACCACCAGCCGGAATTCACTGCCCTGCCGCTCGGCGTACACCGCATCATCAAAATCCCGGGCATCCTCGCCATCGATCGTGACCAGCGGCAGAGTTCGCAGATCAACGCGGCGCGCGGATTCCTTGGGATCCACCTCGTGGCCCCAGGATTCGGCTTCACGTAATGCCGGGGCGGGGAATTCCACCGCCAGACCATAGCGGGCTATGGCGGTTTCGGTTGCCATCTCCACCGGACGTTCAGGGTCGAGGACCGTACTGATGCGTGCCAGTCCCGGATCATCGCCTTTAGGGTACTCAGTAATCCGGGCGATGACCCAGTCGCCGGCTTTGGCGCCCCCTGATTCGCGCACCAGGCACAGCAGATTCAGACGCCGGTCAGCGGCGCGCACCGCAAATTCACGACCGCGCGTCTCCATGATGCCGAGAAATGATTCGATGCCGCGGCCGAGCACTTCCTGGACGCGACCAGCCCAGCGACCCTGACGGTCCTGCTCAAGTGAGATTCGAACCCGATCACCGTGGACCAGGCCTTCCATTTCGGGAGGCGGTAAAAACACACCGTCTTCGAGCCCCTCGACCCGCACGAATCCGAAACCGTTGCGGTGCGCGCTGACGGTGCCCTCGCCCACACGAAGCTGACCAGCGCCACGCCGGGTCGCTCCGCGGTGCAGCTTTGCACTCCTAGCAGGAGCGCTATGGGTCTTCTTGGTATTTTTGGTGCGCTTCAATTGACAGACCTCAACCCCTTTCGTACATTGCCGCGCCCATCGAATGCCCAGGTGGCGGAATTGGTAGACGCACTAGTTTCAGGTACTAGCGGGGCGACCCGTGGAGGTTCGAGTCCTCTCCTGGGCACCAAGTAAAAAATATCTAATAAAAACATAGTTTTATATAAATTATATCCATAGAAATGGTACACGTCGCTGGTACACGCTTTGTGTGACCAGCCCAGCATCCTAACCCACCTGCCCCGCCAGCGCCCTGGGACGCGAGACGCGCGTAATTTTTACCTGCGCTCCGACCGTGCGGACAAACTCATCGAGTTCCCCAAAGCTCACCTTCGCGATCTCCTGGCGGAGCGTTTCGAGCGATACTCCGGGGCTGTAGCTCACGCCAGCGTTACCGTACGTCAATGAAGAGCGGCGAGAATGGCCGACGAGTAGCTTCGCGCTCGATTCAGGTACGCCCCCTTCTTCGCAGCGCTGTATAAAAGAGTGGCGGAGCGTATGAAACACCAGGCTCGGATCCGTGAAACCGGCCTTTCGGATCAGCCCACCGAACCGCTTGCCCAAATAATGCCCACGCTTGGCGTCCGCGCCGCCCGGTAGCAAGCCCGATAATAGGTAACCGTCCCTAGAGTGCGCCCTCAACCGATCAATGAGGGAACCAATCACCGGATGCACGGGCACCGCACGTAGCGCGGAGGGTGATTTGCCCTCTCGCACGATCAACGCCTCGTTCTCCACGTCCTCGACCCGCAGTTGCGAAATTTCCTCGCGCCGCAGGCCGGAGTAGATCGCGAGCGCCGCGAGCGCGAAGAGAGGGTCAGTAGGCGAGACGCTTTGAAGGAGCTGAAGAAGTT